>Ga0315279_10001116_pt1 | contig 46007 bp, 48 predicted proteins | sample YL17G06_20_MG_FD_203694 | JGI IMG/M metagenome (GOLD analysis project Ga0315279, IMG submission 203694) | Sediment microbial communities from Yellowstone Lake, YNP, Wyoming, USA - YL17G06_20 | ecosystem: Environmental > Aquatic > Freshwater > Lake > Sediment | place: USA: Wyoming | collected...
CTGCATAATCGTTACTTCCCGGTGTTGGAACACATCGTCTCTGCGGTCGAGTCCCACTTTTTGAGCTGGTCGAGGGGGAACTCGACGCTGCGGCGACTATGCGCAATTATTTAAGTCGCCATGTTTAAATGCGCCGATGGTTGATTTCTCGCTCGGTCTCAATGTGTGAAGGACGCTCAATGTTCCGCTCGGGCGCTTTACTGTCTCGACGAGAGTCAGCGTGACATTCACCGCTACAACCTGGCCTACATTCTCGATTTCGATTCCTTCGGAGCCGGGCATCAGAATCAATATAGGTCGGGTGTCGCGCTTGAACCTCTTATAAGAGAGCACGAAGGCGCAGGCCGATATGATGATGCTACATAGCGCCAGCCAATTCTGTTTCAGCCACGACCAGATGAGCAAAGGTCTCAGCCTCCCAATTTGCCGCGCAATACGATTAATACTTTCGTGCTCCATTTTACACTAGCGCCCGGTAAACGGTCGCCCGGCTGACACGGGGAATACCGGCGATAGCATCTGGGGCTTTGCCTTTGGCGCGTAGCTCGCAGGCGTGTTCGGTCTGCTGCCGGGATAGACTCGGCTTCCGTGCGGGTTTGATTCCTCGCGCTCGCGCTCCCTTCATCCGGGCGCGTGTGCGCTCAATAATGAGGCTCCGTTCCAGTTCGGCAAGTAGGGCTATCATCTGCCACATGGCGCGGCGTGTCGGCGTCTGGGTGTCTATGGATTCTAAGAGCGACTGGAAACGGATTCCACGGTCGCGCAAGTCGTGGAGCATGGTTATCAGGTCGCGCAGGCTGCGGCCTAGCCGGTCGAGTTTCCAGACGATCAAGGTATCTCCGGCGCGAAGCGTTTTCAGGCACCGGGTAAGGGCAGGGCGCTTGATGGTGGCTCCCGGAACCTTCTCCTCAAAGATGTGTGCACACTTCGCCTTTTTCAACGCGGCAATCTGTAACGCGGGATTCTGGTCCTCGGTGCTAACACGCGCGTAGCCGTATTTCATGGCCTCTATTGTGAGACCGAATTGTGAGACGCGTAAGCCCGCCATTTCTGGGCCTTCCGTGGTTGTCTCATAACCTACCCTTTGTGGAACATTGGGCCGGGGGGGTATGATGACCTGTTAACCGGTACAACTACGCCGGTAAGGAGAAGTGGTCATGGAAGAGCCGCCGATTTTGACGTTTGACACAAGCGCCATCAACAGGCTTGTAGATGAGAAGGACGCTACCGATTTGGACGCCCTTATTGCGCGCCTGAGGTCGGGATTCTTCGTCCGGCTCACATTCACAAACGTGGAAGAAGCCGTAGCAAACACTTGTGGCGAACGCAGAAGGAAGGTGCTTGATGTATGCAGGCGGCTTGTTTCATCTGGCGGCAGGCTTGCCGAAGGGATACACTGCATTGATCCGACGGGAGAAATTATACGGAAAATGGTCGCTGGCTTCGAGGGTGGCGCGCCGTTTGATTGGCAAGGCGTTGACGTCGGGTTCCCCGAGGCCGAACAGGAGATCGCGCGCCAGGAGAATTTCCCCGATAACCTTGCCAAGGTGGTGCGAGAGGAGGCGCGAACCTACGACAAAACATTCGACAAAGTGTACGCCGATGCGAGGCCAAACTTCGACAAAGTATTCGTGGCCGGAGGCAAGGACCGGCCGGCAAACGTATATCAGTTAGTGTCCGGCCTGCAGAAGGGAGGGCAATTTTGGACCATGGCGAGAAATCTCTACGAGCGCGTCGCTGAACGTCCCGCCGATGACGCAACCATCCGGAAGTTCGTGGCGGAGTGTCCACCGTTCCTCGCACTCATGATTGCCCTTTGCGCGGCTCACTATGATCGAAACGCCAGGCCACCAAGTGCCCCTCGCTCTCATCGAGCTGGCTGGGCCGACACCCTCATGGCTGTCTGCCTTCCATACTGCAATCAATTCGTCACGGATGATCGCGGACAGATGTCGTGCTACAAGGAAGTAGTTTCGCTTGGCGGCCTCGATGTGACTGTTCGTTCATACGAGGAGTTCCGCAGCAGCTTTTGCCTCGCCTGAATTGCGGCCATTCGGGGTCACGGTGGTGACCGATCCCCTCAATCAGAACGTCCCCCTCGAAGACGTTCAATACCTCGCCGGGCACTCGAACCCGAGGACCACGCAGATTTACGATCGCCGCCGCCTCGTTCCAGGAAACCACGTGCGTGCTGACTGAAGCCTCCATCCGTGGCGCCGTGGATCACCTGCGCGGCTTGAAGGAAAACGTCATCATGGGCCGCCTGATCCCGGCGGGCACGGGCCTCGACTACTACCGGAACTTCAAGTTGCTCACCGAAGTCGAGGCTCCGCCGCCGGAAGCCCCCGCCCCGGCAGAAGCGGCGACCCCCGGCGCTCCCGCCCCCGGGATGGCGGCCGAACTCACCGACGAGGACGAAGCGAGCACGTAAGAGAAGCTCTCAGCCGTCAGCTGTCAGCAGTCAGCCCGAGCTAGGGTTGGGTCTTGCTGATGGCTGATAGCTGAGGGCGGACGGCTCTTCCCGGCAATTTACTTGCTGGAAAGGACAGTGGCGAGTGACCCGCCGAGGCGGGAGGAGTGACGGGTGACGAGCAAGGGGTGTCAGAGCAGGGCTCGGAACTCGGGGATCAAAACAGAGATATATTGCAGTTCTGGGACTTTTTCGGGTAATCTAAGACCATGACGGCAGAGGAAAAGGTTCGGCTTGATGAAATCGTGTGGGTCGACCCAGCCCGCATGAGCGGCCAACCTTGTTTCAAGGGAACCCGTGTTCCGGTCCAGGCGCTGATTGACCATATCGAGGGGAACTCGACTCTTGAGGACTTCTTGAAGGGCTTTCCGTCTGTGCGCCGTGAGCAGGCAATCGGGTTCATCGAACTTGCCAAAGACAACCTGCTGGCGTGCGTATTCTCCTAGACGAGTGCGTGAACGCGGGGGTGAAAGCGGCTTTCCCCGGCCACACGGTCAAGACCGTGGCTCAGATCGGCTGGGGCGGCAGCGCAGACGGACCTCTGTTGACCCACGCCCAGGGGTCCTTCGACGTTTTCGTCACCATTGACCGCAAATTGGAGCACCAGCACAATCTCAAAGGGTTGAGGCTGGGGTTCGTAGTCATCGGCGTTCCCGACAATCAAATTGGCTCGTACCAAGCAATTTTCGCAGAGCTGTTGCAGGCCGCCGAAACCGTCAAGCGGGGCCAGGTGATCCACGTGAACAGCCCCTTGATCCGTTAGCTGGCAAGGGGCAGCCGAACTCACCGACGAGGACGAGGCGAGGACGTAACAGAAGCTGTCAGCGGTCAGCCGTCAGCCATCAGCGCTCAGCGGTCAGCGGTCAGCTCTCAGCTAAGGTTTTGGCTCACTGCTGATAGCTGAAAGCTGATCGCTTATGTCCTTTCGTTGCTGGAAATGCAGCAAGAAGCAGGAAAGATTGCCGCCCGGCTAAAGCCGGCCGCTACAACTTTGCTCCGCAGCTCAGTGGACAGGTTCCGAGATGGCGAGCGAGTGCTCCGTGACGCGGGGATTCTGCGTCGTCCGGTAGAGATGATTCAGAGGAAGCCGGCCAGGCCCCACGCTGTAAGCCTTGCGAATGGCTTCGGTGACGAAAGCCTTGGCGAGCACTACGGCATCGCGGAGTTGCCGGCCCAGGGCCAGGTTGGCGGCGATGGCGGAGGAAAAGGTGCAGCCAGTTCCGTGGGTGTTATCCGGCTTCACCCGGTCGCCGACAAAGGCTTCAAGTTCCGAACCGTCAAAGAAAACATCGATGGCCTTTTCAAGGTGACCACCGGTGACCACTACGGCGTGCGCGCCCATCTCCACCAGCTTGCGTGCTGCCGCTTTCATCCCTTCCGGGCTCTCCACCTTGAGCCCCGTCAGCGTCGCGGCCTCCGCCAGGTTTGGGGTGAGAACGAAGACCCGCCGGAGCAGATGCTCGCGGAGGAATTCCAGGCCCTCCGCATCCACCAACTCCAAGCCGCTCGCCGAACGGAACACGGGGTCGAGCACGCTGGGGAGCGAGGAGTAAGAATCCAGAACGTCGCGCACCACCTCCGCGTTAGCTCGATTCCCCAGCATACCGATCTTCAGGGCTTTCACACGGCCATCCGCCAGCAAGGCGTTGATGGAGTCTTTCAGGATCGAAGGTTCGGTGGGATACAAGGCCGTGGCGCCCTGCGTGTTCTGGACGGTGAGCGCGGTGATGGCGGCCACGCCGTAACAGCTATGGGCCGCAAAAGTCTTCAGGTCCGCAGCAATCCCCGCTCCGGCCGAGGGATCGAATCCGGCTATGCTCAGCACCACCGGCCAGGGCGCATTTAGCTGGTGATTCATCTGCTTCGTTGCTTCTCGCTGCGATCCGCGCGACTTTAGTCGATTATAAAATCGCTTGCCGCGTTGTCAACAATTAATTCTCGGAAAGAACTCTCTCCGCCAGAAAAATTTTGCCCGGCTACTTCCCCGAGCCTTCCACTTCCAACTCCGTCTCGGATTGGATTTCGAGCTTGATGGGTTGGGAAGCAGGCAAAGGCAAATCCCCCGAATTCTTGAGCCGGGCGTGCAGGGTTTGGTGAAGCGTCGCATGGTTTTGAAGCACCCGCCCGTCATCCAGCGCCAGAAGCACCCGGCCTTGCCCCTGGCCGTCAATGCGGATCTCCAGCCCCAAGCCCCGCGCTTCAAGCTGGACCAGCGGCCCGAGCCGGCGCAGACCCTCCAGGGACGGGGTCAGCACATTCTGAAAGCGAAAGTCCACCCTGGCTGCCTTCACCCCTCGGTACCGGGTCTTCCCGGCGTAGTGCAGAGTGCTCTCACCCTCCATGCTAAACGGATGATCGTCGGTGGGTGGCGCAGCAAGTTTCCGCTTCCACTCCTCGCCGGGTTTGACTTGATGGTCCGGGTAGAGCGTGTGGCCGCCCATTTGCTCCAAGAACAGCCGCAGGACTTGCCGCAGCGGTTCGCGCAGCGAAGCATCCAACTGTTGGAACACCTCCTCCGCACCTTCAAATCCCAGCAATCGCCCCTCGCGGTCATAGTGAACGATGACCACCTGGCCCGCCATCCGCCGGCTGAAGTCTTCCTGTGCCTGGCGCGCGGAGTCTCGGAGGTGTTCGGGCAAGCGCTCCGGCAGATCGGAGTGCACCTCGAGCTGATCGAAACGGTTCTGAATATCGGCGGTGCCGTCGGGCCGGACCGCCTCAATCGTGAGCGTGTTTTGTTGCCGCAGGCTGAACTCCGTCGGGACGGGAGGCAGGAAGTCTTTCAGGCCAGGGGGATCGGAGTGGACCTCAGCCCGAGTCCGGAGATTCGTTTGGTAAACCATCTTCTGGCCGGGCCGGTATTTGCGGGCCAAGCTGACCTTCCGGCCCCACCCGAAAGCGGGCAGCGGCACGCTCAGCCCCAGAGCGACGAGTGTTGCCAGGGCAACGCCGCGGAGCCGACGTGAGGCAGTTCGCCGGCCTGGGCCATCCCGCCAACGCGGAACCGGGCAGGAAGCTGGCTGGGCAGAGCCTGGCTCATGACGCGGCATGCGCGCCACCTTTTTGGTATTGCTCCAAGCACTCTTGTGAGCAGAAGTGGAGGGTCTCAGTGCCCCGAGTCAACCGGTGGGAAAGTTCCGTCGAAACAAACATGCCGCAAACGGGGTCACGAACCGCCTCGCCGCGGCGAAGTTCCGGGGAGTTCTTTTGCCGCGAGGAACTCGAGCGAGTCCAGAAAAAGACTCGCGGGGCGCCGAAAAGCCGCCGCAAGGCTCGGCCCAAGATCCGCAGGAAAACGAAGACAACGACCAACTCGAGTAAGTAAAGGAACAATCGTGCCATAACTTGTCTCACGGCGTTCGGGGACCGTGGGATGCCCCAGGCTTAGCGCGGCGCCGCAGCCCCACTAGGCGCGCGTGCGGCGTCCAGCTTTTGCTTCAAATTCTCAAGGGCGGGATTGCTCGGGTTCAGCCTGTGCAGGCGATCCCAGGCGGCCTGCGCCGCTTTGAGGTCGTGGGTTCCTTCCAGGTTCACTACGATCATGTTCAGGAGGGTGGGCTGGTGCTGGGGATTGATTTCGAGCGACTTGCGATACTCCTGGAGGGCATCCTGGGACCGGCCCGTGTAGAAGTAGGCAGTCCCTAAATCTGTATGGGCATTTACATTCTTGGGATCGAGCGCGAGAGCTCTCTCGTACCACGCAATCGCTTGCTCATATTGCCGCTGATCGTAGAGGAAGTCGGCAAGTTTCAGACGAACCTCGGGATCCTGGGGACGCTGGGCAGCCATCTCTTGAAGCTCCTTGATAATCGCGGCAGCCTCAATGGGCGGGTGCCCTTCGGGAAGCCCCGAGGGCATCGCGCCGCCTCCCGGCGCCTGGGGCACGGCGCCTCCCGCCACGGCCGACTTCTGCCGGGCACTCCAATTCATCTGCGCCTCCGTGATGTAACCGACGAGAAAGCCCACAGCGAAGAAAACGACCGCAGTGAGAATCGTTTCTTTTTTCATTCAATTTCCTCGCGCACAAAGCGGCAAAGCAAGAAGTCTAACGGAGTAGCAGGGGAGGGTCAAGGAAAGTGAGGTTCGGTAGTGGGTCAGCTTCGCCCTTGTAGCGCCGAGTTCATCTCTCCCTGTGGCGGCCTAAAAGCCGCCTCTCTATATCAAATTGACCCACTACCCGAGGTTCCGGTCCCCCGGGAAGATTAATGCTCCAAAACCTCTTCGGCGATCTTAGGGACCTGGTCACGAAGAGTGTGGCGTGGCACTGCCCCCGACCATCCACTCTCCGGAACTGGAAGCTGGTTTACTCCGTCGTTCGCCGCAGCGATGTGGGATCAAACAACTGAAGCGATGGAAACATCGACTGATAGAACCCGCGGTCGCGAGAGAGCAACTGGGAGGCTTGGAGCTGGGCATGGGCGCCAATCAGGAAATCGGCGAGAATCCGTGTCCCCTTGCCGCCCTGTTTACGGTAGCCCCTCCAGGCCCGGCTGGCCAGAAAACCGGCGGGCTTGCCCACAGGCTCGATGCCGATGTCGTTTTCCGCCAGAAACTCGTCACACTCGCTCTGGGTCTCGAAATGGACGCACAGTTCCGCGTAGACGAGGTCGCAGATTACCAACGATCCCGCCGTGGCGGCCTCTTCCAAAGCTCGGCTGGAAAGAGCGAAGAAATTCTCGTCAGGCAGCAGGATATCAAGGAGAATGTTGGTGTCTACGGCAGTGATCATCGGCCCCGCACGTCCTCAAGGAATTCGTCCACGGAGGCGTACCCCAGCAGGGCAAAGCTCCCTTTGCACCGTCCCTTCCACTTCTCCAGATTGAGCTTCCGGGGCTTCTTCTGCAGGATGATTGTATCTTTTACAACGCGGAACTCGACCTCGGTACCCTGCCTGAGCCCAAAGCGATCCCTGATTTCCTTTGGAATAGTAATCTGCCCTCGTTCGCCGATCTTCATGGGTTGGAGTATGAATATGTATTCATGGTATGTCAGCCAAAATATGAAAGACGGCCAGACTTGAACCCTCGTTGGTGGGTGGTGCCTTCGTGGTTGATCTTGACATGAACGATATCTCCCTGCTCCTCCCAATCTCGCGCAACCATGGAAGACCCAATGCGACAAGAACTTCGCCGTCCCTACAGAATGCGCGGCGCTACGCCTTCTGCCAGCGCTCGAAGGCCTCTTGCATTTCGGGTTCAGGGTCGATGCCCAGGGCTTCAGCAACGCGGTTAATGTAGTTGAAGTAGCCAATGACTTCGCCGGCATCCAGAATGTCGCGGTCGCTGAGCCCGTGCTTGCGGAGAGTTTCGATGTCCTGGCGCCGGATGGCTGCTGGGGTGCGCGTCACCATCTCGGCGAACTTGCAGAGGCCTTTCTGGCGGGGAGAAAGTTTTGCCCTCCGATAGTTGTGTTTGACATGCTCGGCTAATTTCGCGTCACCCGCTTCCTGACGGAGATCCTCTCCGTGCGCCTCGATTCAATAGAAACAGTGGTTAGCCCAGGAAACGACGGTGGCCAGCATCTCGCGCTCGGCGCGTGAGAGGCCTGAGGGCCCATACATCGTGGCGAGGTACATTTGCATGGATAGCTGCAACACCGGCGGGTTCAGGCTTTGCACTTTCAGGATGCTGAAGACCTTTCCGGCGCGTCGCACCCCCTGGTCGTACTCGCCTTTCAGCTCGCCTGTTGCTTCCTCGGGTTCAATCGTATTGATCCAGGCCATCGGTTCATCCTCGCTTCAGGATTGGGGCCACAAAGTCTATCACGCTCGCAAGCCCCGATCCGTCGATAAAGGGAACGACCCCGCAGGTGCAGGACCGGACGACTGGGTACAGCCTTGGGGAGCCGAGCTGGGCATGCACCCATCCCCCGCACGCGGGATCGGCTGCCTCTGGGCGCAGAGGAGTTAGTCTGTCACCGACGGATCGGGGCAAGCAGAGGCAAGCTGTCACTCCCGGACGCAAAAAGCTGCGGCGAGCAGCCTCAACTTCCCCCATGGCAACCCCGCACGTGGGATCGCTGCGGCGGTTTCTGCAACTCCGGACTCGTTTCAGACCATATGTTCTATTATCAATCCATTTGGTCGATAATCGGACCATGCCCTTGTGAGAACCACTGGACGACGTGTTTCGGACCCGTACTCGGGTGAAGATTCTTCGCCTTTGGCGTATCTTTGCGGAGCGCGGTTGTCTGCCGGACGCCTCCGAGTTAGAATGGAAATTCAAGATGGGCGACTTGGTTCAAATCGCGGTGTCTCCGGCGCGGGTGCGGCGGCCCGAATGGCTGAAGGTTCGCCTGCCGGGGGGCGACAACTATGTCGACCTCAAACGTATCCTGCACGGCCAAGCGCTGCACACGGTATGCGAGAGCGCGCGTTGTCCCAATATGGGCGAGTGCTGGGGGCACCGGACGGCCACCTTCATGATCCTGGGGGACCTCTGCACGCGCCGCTGCGGCTTCTGTGCCGTGCCCAAAGGCCGCCCGACGGGGCAGGTGGACGGGCAGGAGCCCGAGCGCGTGGCCGACGCGGCGGCGGCTATGGGCTTGAGGTACATCGTGGTGACGTCTGTGGACCGCGATGACCTGAAAGATGGCGGAGCCACCCTCTTCGCCCTGACGATTGCAGCTCTGCGGCGGCGAATTCCTGCCTGCCAGGTGGAAGTCCTCATCCCGGACTTTCGCGGCGCAGACGAGGCGCTGGAAACTGTCTTGCGCGCGCGGCCCGATATCCTCAATCACAATGTTGAGACCGTGCCACGGCTTTACGCAGTGGCCCGACGCGGGTCGCGCTACGACCGCTCCCTACGCCTGCTGCGGCGTTCCCGGGAGTTCGAGCCTTCGATCCCCACCAAGTCCGGGCTGATGGTTGGCCTGGGCGAGACGTTTGAGGAACTGGTCGCCGTCCTCCGCGACCTGCACGGCGTTGGGGTGGATATCGTCACCATCGGCCAATACCTGCGCCCCTCCCGCGACCAGTTGCCCGTCGCGCGCTTCTACACCCCGGAAGAATTTGCCGCGCTCCGGCAGGAAGGTCTTCGCCTGGGGATTCGCCACGTCGAGTCGGGCCCGCTGGTGCGCAGCTCCTACCATGCCCACGAACAAACAAAGTCATTGAGCGATTGTGTGATTGTGTGATTGAACCATTGCGCGGTTAGGGCATCCGAGAACGCCAGCAAATCCCTCAATGAAACAATGATTCAATCTCCTGTCCCGGATACAGGCGCTGGAGGGCCTCACGCGAGGCCTTGTGGAGGGCCTCGTCCACTTCTGACTTCCGCCCCGCCGTCCTCCGGTAGACCTCGCGGTAGGTCGCTTCCCCTTGCTCTCGCTCGCCCATACGGAAGTGCAGGCTGCCGATCAGCATGGGCCAGAGCGGGTTGTGAGGGTATTCGCGGGCCAGCTCTTCGAAAAGCCGGATGGACTTGGCGTACTGCCTTTCATTGGAACGAGAGTAATCTTTGGCAAGGAAAAACTTCGCTTCGGCGCGGGCCAACTCGCCTTTGTCCGCGGCAAGCTGAAGCTGCCGAAGCCCTTCGGTGCGACTGCCGCCGGGTAGCCGGATAAGCCAAGCCAGAACCTTGACGATCGCTGATAAGGTATCGACAAAATAGTTGTAAATCCCGATACCCAGATAGGCGTCCGTCAGGTTCGGGTCCGCGTCCAGCGCTCGCAACAGCAGGGTCCGCATTCTTTTGCCCGCCCGAGCCGTGGGCAAATCCTTATCGCGCAAGCCGAAGAGGCGCGCCCGTAACGCGTAGGCCATCCCCCAGTAAAGGTAGTTTCGAGCCACATCCTGGTTGGCGTGAACGCGCGCCTCCGCCGTGCGGATAGTCATGTCGAGCAGGTCCTGAAAGTGGGCGTCGTAGGGTGTGGTGAGGAGGTCGGTGGCGGCGAACACGTCCGGGTCAATCAGGTTGGCGGTCGAATAGTAGATTCCCCACCACAACGCGTCGGCTTCCAGGAGATAGCCGAGCGGCGACTGGGGATTGCTCTGTTGAATCCGCCGGGAAATTTCGCTTGCGCCCTTCAGGTCACCGTCCATCAAGAGGTCGAGACCCCGGAACGCCTCCTGGCGCTGCCCGGCATCATTCGTTTGGACTCGGGGCATATCCGCGCGCGCCCAAGCTCCGAGGCCTACGCCAGCCCAAAGGACCAGGAGCGCCACCGTCTTCCGCAAGAAAACGAGTTGACTCTGCATAGGCTTCGTGATTTCGGGGGGCTCCAAGGTTTCCCAAGTCCAGTTCGACGACGCAAACTCAATGCAAGCATCGTCAGGAAGCAGGGCGTTTGAGCCAGCCTACCAAAATGTCGTCGCCCTCCACGCGGACTTCGTAGGCCGAGATGGAGTGCCCGCCGGGATGGTCTGGCAAGCCAGTCCGCACATCGAACGTCCAATCGTGCCAGGGGCAAGCGAGGACGCAACCCTCCAGCCGCCCACTCGCCAGCGGGCCACCCATGTGCGGACAAACAGCGTTCACCGCGTAAAAACTCCCCTCAACATTGCAGAGAGCCATCGGCTTGTCATGAACCGTGATGTGCTTCACGGTCCCGTGAGGAATCTCACCTACCTCAGCGACTTTCGTAAAAGGCGGTCGCTTGCTCATGCTTGAGCCTCCTACCCACCTGAGACCTGATAGGGGCGACTCACCAATCGCCCCCACACGTGCCGGATTCGAGATCATTCCTAAAATCGCGAGCCTGCGGGTTGCATCTCCGCACTCTTTCGCAGGCCCAGAAGCCGCATTCGCAAGGTCGTGAGGAACTCGAACATCGCGAAACATTCGAGCGCGAAAGGCGGGAAGCCCAGATATCCGGGAAGGGGCATCTCAAATATCTTCCCTTGTTGCCAGATCGGAAAAACATATAACCACTTGGCGCTGGCCCAGTTGTTCCAAAACTCCCACAAGATTCCGCACACCGGCCCCGAAAGCAGGAACGGGTAAAGCGCAAAAGTCTGCCCTTGCTCCAGGTCCCGCAACAGGGAGCGCCCTCCCCAGCGGTAATTGATCGGGTCGAGGAGTAGAATGAACCCCAACCAAATCGCGCCAAACAAATAACCGCCCGCGCGCGGCGGAACCAGCACGGGGACTGTGACCATCACCAACCCGAGAGCAACAAGGCTCGCGTGGCCTGGGGGACGAAGGACGAGGCGCCACCCTGCAACTCTGCTCCCCAGGCCCAGCGCCTGCAATAAGTCCGCGGTCTCGTAAATCGCCGGCCAGATGGTGGCGAACGACCAGGCGTAACCGAGCGTGCGCAGAGCCTGGCTATCAGGCAGCCCGACATACGCCCAGTTGTGAAGCCGGAGGTTGTAAGCTTCAAAAATTAACCAGAGGGGAACGGACGAAAAGGCAAGCCACAGAAACTCTCGCGGCGCTTGTCCGAGCCGAGAATGCCCTCGTAGCGTCCCCACCAAGCCATCGGTGAGCAGCACATAGCCCGTCCACACTAGGGGTGTGAAATAGACCGCCACCCACTTCACCTGAAGAAACAGGAACAATTCCGCAAACAGAATGATCCCGAGGCCTACCCAGCCCCAAACAGGCAAGGGAGCTTGCCTCCGGCACCGGGAATACCTTACGCCGCACAGCCCAAGAGTGAGGAGGAGCAGCGATAGACCAACCTCAATGTGATTCCCAGTCATGTGATGCGCGACGAAATTCCTCAGCAGAATAGACGAGGCAAGATGGAAAAGCAAACCTTCACCGCGCTGTAGCGGCGCACCACCCCTTGGTCCCCTCCTCAGTGAGGAGGGGAATCAGGGGTGGTCCATCGCTACACCAGCGTCTTTCGGAATCTCCGGGACGACAGCCACAGGGTAGCCAAGCCTATCACGGCCAGCGCGACCATCTGCGGCCAGAGTATGGTCACCCCGACCCCCTTGAGGAAAATTCCCCGGATGATTACCAGGAAGTATCGGAACGGATTAAGGTAGGTGAGCCACTGGATGACCTGGGGCATGTTGGCGATGGGGAACATGAAACCCGAAAGGAGCACAGCGGGCATGAAGAAGAAGAACGTACTCATCATGGCTTGCTGTTGGGTCTGGCTGACCGTCGAGATAAAGAGACCAATGCCGAGCGTGGTCATCAGGTAGAGGGCAGTCGCCGCGAAAAGCAGGGCCAGGCTGCCGCGGATCGGCACCTCGAACCAGAACACGCCCACCACGGTGATCAAGACTACATCGGCAAAAGCCGCCAGCGCGAAGGGCACGGTCTTGCCCAAAATGAATTCTGCGGGAGTAATGGGGCTGACCATGATTTGCTCCATCGTGCCGATCTCTTTCTCGCGCACCACAGCCATGCTGGTCAGCAGGAGGGTGACCAGGGTCACGATCATCGCGATGACGCCGGGCACATAGAAATTGCGACTTTCGAGGTTTTCATTGAACCAAGCCCGCGTCTGGAGCTCGACTTGACCGGGCTGCCGCATCTTCCCCCACTCCCGGCGCAGACGGGCATTCAACATTTCCTGCGAGAATTGCCCGCTGATCCGCGTGCTGTAAGCCAGCACGATCCCTGCGGTGTTGGAGTCCGTCCCGTCCACGATGACCTGGAGCTGGGCTGTGCGGCCAGCCCGCAAATCCTCTTCGAAGCCTTTGTTCAGGCGGAGGACAGCCCGAACCTTGCCGCGATCCAACAATTCACGGGCGCGGTCGTCACTCGTGATGTATCCCGCGACGTCGAAGTACCCAGACTTCACAAATCGGCTCACCAGCTCACGGCTGGCGACGGTGTTGTCTCGGTCATAGACCGCGGTAGCGACGTGCCTCACGTCAGTCGTCACGGCATACCCGAAGATGATCAACTGGATGAGGGGCGCGACAAAAATGACCGCCCTCATCCGCGGGTCGCGGAAGACCTGGATGAACTCTTTAATCAGCATGTGCTGGATGCGTTCCCACACGGTTATGCCAGCTTTTTCCTGAACGTTACGTTGGCCAGGAACACCATGCCTGCGCCAAAGACAGTCAAGAGGGCGGCCTCGCCGGCGAGAATCTCCAGCCCCACGCCTTTCAAGTAGATGCCCTTTAGCAGGGCGACGAAATACCTCGCCGGAATCACGTAGCTGATCAGTTGGAGCGGTTTCGGCATGTTGCTGATCGCGAAGACGAAGCCCGAGAGCAAAAGGGACGGGACAAATGTCGTCACCATCGCCAACTGGTTAGCCACGAGCTGGTTCTTGGTCACGATGCTGATGAGCATGCCGAGCGACATGGCCCCGGCCAGGAAGATCGCCGCCAACGCGAAGAGCAGGGCCACGCTGCCGCGCAGAGGAACTCGAAACAGGAACTCCCCCAGCAGCACGGCCAGCACGACGTCCACGAGGCCGATGGAGAAGTACGGCAGGAGCTTCCCGAGAATCAATTCCCGACCCTTGAGGGGCGTCGAGATGAGTTGTTCCATGGTCCCGCGCTCCCATTCCCGGGCCACCGTCAGCGAAGTCAACATCGCGGCGATGACCATCATGATCACGGCGATCAGACCGGGGATGATGTAGTTCCGCGATTCCAGGTCGGCGTTGAACCAAACTCGGGGCCGGAGTTCGAGCGGCGGCCGGGGCGCGCGGCCACTGCTCCGTTGAATCTGCTGGAGGGCGATCCCCTGGGAATAGGTCAGCACTACAGCCTCGGCGTAACCCACGGCCAAGGTGGCGGTATTCGAATCGCTTCCATCCACGATCAATTGCACGGGGGCCGGCCGCCCGGACTCGACCTGGCCGGCGAACCCTCTGGGGATAATGAGAGCCACAAACGCCTGCGCGGAATCGATGGCAGCTTCTACGTCCCGGTAGTTGCGCACATAGGCCCGCAGCGAGAAGTAACGAGAGCCGGCGAAGCGGCTGATCAACTCGCGGCTGGCCTGGGACTGGCTCTGGTCCCAGACGACCAGCGGGACGTTATCCACATCGAGCGTCAACGCGTATCCGTAAAGCATCAAAAGCAGCATCGGAATCGCGATGGCCATCCCCAGACTCCGAGGATCGCGGAGAACGTGAAGGAATTCCTTGCGCGCTACCGCCCGGACTCGCTGCGGGTTCATCGCCGCACCTCCTGCGGGAGCAGTTCAGCTCGGTCGCGCGCCTCGATGAGCGAAACGAAAACGTCTTCGAGCGAAGGGCTGATCTTTTCCACCCGCGCGATGCCGTAACCTCTTTCCCCAAGCAAGCTGCGCACGGCGTTGGCCACCGATTCCCCGTCTTCAGCGACGACGTGCAGCCCCTTGCCGAACAGGGCGACTTCCCTGACGCCTGGAACTTTTTCGATTTCCTCCATCGCGTCCTGAGGCCGTTCGCACTGGACCTCCAGGACTTCCTCTTGCATGAGTCGGGTCTTGAGCTCGTCGGGGGTCCCGAGGGCAACCAGTTCGCCACGATAGATGAGCGCGATGCGATCGCAGTATTCGGCCTCGTCCATGTAATGCGTGGTGACGAAGACTGTGACCCCGCGGCCGGAAAGCTCGTAGATCAGGTCCCAGAACTGGCGGCGGCTGATCGGGTCTACGCCCGACGTGGGCTCATCGAGAAAAATGATGGGAGGCTCGTGAAGGATGGCGCACCCGAGCGCCAGCCGTTGCTTCCAGCCGCCTGACAGGATGGCCGTGCGCGCCTGCCGGTGTTCCTGAAGTCCGGCCATCTCAATGACCCACTCCTTGCGCTCCCGCTTTTTCTCCGGCGGGATGCGGTAAATGCCGCTGTAGAAGTCGATGTTCTCTTCAACGGTCAGATCCTCGTAGAGCGAGAACTTCTGGCTCATGTAGCCGATGTGGGCCTTAATCTGCTCCGCTTCGGTGCGCACGTCAAACCCCGCTACCGTCCCCGTGCCGCCGGTCGGCGCGAGAATGCCGCAAAGCATTCGGATCGTCGTGGACTTGCCAGCCCCGTTCGGTCCGAGGAAGCCGAAGACCTCGCCCTTGGAGACTGCGAAACTGATCCGGTTCACAGCCACGAAGTTGCCGAAGCGCTTCTCCAGTTCCTTCACCACAACCGCCTGGCCATTTTCAGCACCGTTCACCCCGATCCCGAAGTTGAAATCGTCGTGCATGACGTGCTCGCCTGTTTCCCGAAATGCTCAGTCTAAAGCCCCAACCCGGCTTCCTACTTCGGGATCGGGGTGAACGGTTGTACCTTCTCCCCAGACCTGCCCAGGACCGACACGAAAACATCCTCGAGCGCGGGTTCGATGGGACGGATGCTCCCGAGCGCGAGCCCGGCTGCGGCCAGGACTTGCCGCGCCTCAACATTGACCCGGTCCGGCTCACGGGTTAAGACGTGGACGCGGTCCCCGAAAAGACCGACGGCATCGGCAGCGAGTTGTTCGCGCAAAAGCCTTGCGGCCCGGCGCGGTTCGCTAGAACGAATTTCGAGGATCGTTCCGCGCATCAGGCGCTTGACCTCCTCGGGCGTTCCGAGAGCAAGGAGCCGGCCCTGGTGCATGAGTCCCACCCGGTTGCAACGCTCGGCCTCATCGAGGTAGGCCGTGGAAACAAAGATGGTCACCTTCTCGCGGAGCAGTTGATACAGGATGCGCCAGAAGTCACGCCGCGAGGCGGGGTCCACGCCGTTGGTGGGCTCGTCCAGGAACAGCACCCTGGGGGTATGGATCAACGCGCAGGCCAGGCCAAGCTTTTGTTTCATCCCCCCCGAAAGATTGCCTGCCAGACGCTTCTTGAAGGGTGTCAGGTTGCTAAAGGCGAGAAGGCGGCTGATCTTCGCGTGCCGACCTTGCCGCGGCACGCCGTAGATATCCGCATAAAACTCCAGGTTTTCCATCACCGTGAGGTCCGCGTAAAGGCCGAATCTCTGGCTCATGTAACCGATGACCTCCTTGATGGCTTCTGCCTCCTTCACAAGGTGGTGACCAGCGACCCAAGCATCCCCGGAAGTGGGCTCCACAATGGCCGTCAAGAGCCGCATGGTGGTGGTCTTGCCCGCGCCGTCGGGGCCGACCAAGCCGAAAAGCTCGCCTTCGGCTATCGCGAGCGTCAGGCCGTCGACAGCTTTCAGCCCGTCGAAGGATTTCCTGAGCGCTTCCGTCTTGATGGCGTCCATCACCTGCCTCCCGGGCCCAGCAGGATGTCGGCATCCACAGGCATGCCCGGCTTCAGTTCCATGTGCGGATTCAAGATTTCCACCTTGACGCGATAAACGAGCTTGACTCGTTCCTTTTCGGTCTGGACGTTCTTGGGAGTGAATTCGGCTTGGGAGGCGATGAAGGAGACATGTCCTTCGTAAGGCTTGCCGGGGTAGGTGTCCGTGGCTACACGCACCCGCTGACCGACCTTCACGCGCCCGAGATCGGTCTCGTTGATGTAAGCGCGCACCCAGACGTGCTCGAGGTCGCCAACCGTGACCAGCGGAGTGCCCGCGGCTACATATTCCCCAGGCTCCACGTTTTTCGAAAGCACGACCCCGGAAAGAGGTGAGGTCAGCGTGGCATAACCGAGGCGAGTCTCGGCCTGCTCCAATGCTACCTTAGCTTGTTGAAGGCGGGCGCGCGCCTGGGCAATTTCCTCTTTGCGCGGACCATTTCGCAAAAGGGTGTAATGCTCTCGGGCTTGAACGAGCGCCGCGCGCGCCTGAGCAATCTGCTCTTTCCGCGGACCCTCTTGCACGAGCTTGAATTGTTCCTCGGCTTCCCGTTGCCGCGCTACGGCTGTCTCGTAAGCCGTCCGGACCGCGTCATATTGCTGGGCGGACACCTCGTTTTTCTTGAACAGGGCGGTATAGCGTTCGGCATCGGCTCTCGCACGAACTGCTTCGGCCTTGGCGCGCTCGACCGTTGCCTGGGCTGCGGCGACCTCTTGAGGTCTCGAGCCAGCCAGAAGCTCTTCGAGCCGGGCTTGCGCCTGATTGGCGGCAGCCTCAGCTTGCGCGATATCCTCCTTCCTGTACCCCGCCTCGAGCTCCTCCAGGGCGGCTTGCGCCGCCTGAGCTTCCGCCCGGCGGAGCGCAACGTCTTGCGCGAGTTCAACGCTGTCCAAGCGAGCTACCAGTTGGCCGGCTTTGACGATTTCCCCTTCGTCGACCAAGCGCGCTTCCACCCGCCCTGGAATCTTGAAGCTCACCTCAGCGACGGTAACCTCGATGTTTCCGGAGACGCGAATGACGCTTTCTCTATTGGCTCTGCCTCGGAGACCGTAGTAGGTGAATGTGGTTCCGATTAGAATGACGAGGAGCAGGATAATCAAGACCTTCTTGTTCTTCATGGCTAGTACCGTTCCAACTATTTTTGACTACTTACCTTGAGCCACGCGGGCGCGCCACGGCGGCGGCAGAGCAGGCCGATTGATAGCCCCAATAAGTTGGAACGGCACTAGCTCTCCGCGCGGATGCATCGCCCGCATCACCCCTGGCTCTTTCGTTCCGGCCGCCCTGCGGCCCAGAACACCCTACGGCCCGAGCCGGAAGGCGCGAGCCTCCGGGCGGCGGGCCGCGCCCCGAGGCCGGACCAGACCAGCTCAAAAGCGTCGTTCATCCACTCTGCCAGGCGTGCCGTTGGCTGAAGAGCCCACACCAGGAGGACCCCCATGCCCGCTTGCTGGACAGAGCGCGCCAACTCCGCAGGTTTGCGGTCCAAGCGGATTTCGCCGCGGCGCTGTCCGTGGGCTATCAACTCGGCCAACAAGCGACGACCGCGCTCCAGGTTCCGGCGCGTGAGCTGGCGGACCGGCTCGCTGGAGAGGTTGGCCACAAGCAGGCTGCGCATCAGCTCCGGGCTTCGGCTCGGCTGCTCACCCATGGACAGGATCATGCGGTGCAGGATCCGCCGTGCCGGCTCGTTGTCCTGGCGGAGGGCCTCCAAGGCCTTCTGCACTCTCTCCACCTGCCCCTCGGCAAATCCCGCCAGGACGTGCTCCTTGGTGGGGAAGTAGTTGAAGAAGGTTCCCTTGCCCACGTCAGCCGCCTCAGTGATCTGTTCAATGGTGGTCGCAAAGAAGCCTTGCCGGGCGAAGAGGTCGAAAGCCGCCTGCAGGATCCGCGTGCGGGTTTCCGCCCGGCGGCGCGCCCGCCGGCCCACGCGGCCCTTACCTCCGCTTCCGGCACGTGCCGTGACCACCGGCGCTGTAGGGACCATCTATGACCTCCGTTCGACTATGACTATAAACCATAAATGACTGTAAGTCATGAGAGCTGGCTTGTCAAGAGAAATCGCGCTGCCCAGGGCCTCGCCCGGGCGGTCAGAAGGTCGCCACGCCAAGACGCGACTCGGTTCGAGGAAAAAGGGCAGGAAGAGACGTTGCTTCTGTTTTCCGTTCAGCGCACGGACGGGCAGCCCGGGACTCACCGTCCCGACGCGGGCAGAAGTAGCTTCTCACTACCCGGCTCAGCCCTGATCCCGAAGTTGACCTTGATCGCGCGTTCTCAGCCCGCGCGTTTTAGAGCACATCCGCGATAGGTTCGGTCGAAGTTGTGCGAACAAACCTGACCTGGGCGGGGCTCGGTCCTCACAGGCCAAGCTTCTGATCCCGCCCTGCGGGAGAAAACCTTCGTCATAACCCCTCAACTTCGGGATCGGGGCTCAGTCTGCCCGTCGCGTCTCAGGCCGGCGAGGCCGGCCGCGGCCGCAATTGCGCCAGCTCGCGCGCGATCTGATTCAGCCGCGCGAGCAGTTCCTGGTGGCGCGTCTCCTCGGGCGGCGGCTCCTTGCGGAGGAACACCAGCGTCCCGCCGGGCTCAAGGACGGCGCGCTCGACTTCCTCGAGCGTGGCGAAACCCTGCCGGTGTGCCGCGGCTTCGAGCTCGGGCAGCGTAATCAGCTCGGCCTTCAGCCGCTCCATGCGGATCTTTCCCTTGTCGATCACGACGTCTTCTTCGCCTTCCACCAGCCGCTCGATCTTCTCATGGCCATAGAGAACACGCACCACGAAGTAATTGATGAGCAGCAGCGTGCTCGCGCCGATCAGGCCGCCCGTTACCGTGTTGTCGTCGCCGATGATGGCGTTCTGGACGGTGTTGGACAGCGTGAGCAGCACCACCAGGTCGAAGGGGTTGAGCTGAGCGAGCTCGCGCTTGCCTGCCAGCCGCAGGGCGATGACCAGAAAAAGATAGACGATGGCGGGCCGTAGGACTTTTTCCAGCACTGGCAACCCCAGCAGAAACATGTCACTCCAAAGCTTCGTGTGCATGGTTCACTCCTTGACGACGCGTAACCCGGCTTCGGGATCCATCGCGAGGCGGAGGCTGGGCCCCCGGATTTCCCAGCAGGGTCGCGCCAGATTAGCACGCTTCCCGAAGCCCACGGAAGCCCCACGGCGCGGCGTCGGGATCGCGTTGGAGGCATCGTTGCCCCGGGTTCCATTGAGTGCCGGGGCGGGACCTTAAAGTGTGGGACGTCGTCCTGGCGACTACCACCTTCTTCTTGAGCCTCCTCGGGACGTTCCCCACCTGCAATTGCGCCAGCGATTGCGCCTGCTTCCGGGGTACCAGGAACTGACGGTGCTCCGGCACTCGCTGGCCTGCTCTTCTCCGAGGTCATAGCGGGGAATCAAATTCCTGGTTCTGACTTACGGCTTCCGCCGGTTCATCTTCATCCTGTATGCTTGGAATGTCTCGCAGCGTCAGGCGCGGTTAAGGCAAGACCTGGAAGAGCTGAAAGGCAAAATCCAGGACCAGTTGCTTTCTGATTCGTCCTCTTCTTGGTGCTCCGAAAGCGGCGTCGCCCGAGAAACCGGGAGAAGAAGGTAGGTGCTGTAGGCCAGCCCGTAAGCAACAGGTCTTGCCCGCACGGCAACATAGGGCGCAGGGGCGGCACAGCCCAACGCGGTGGTGATAGTGCTCCTCCGCGCCTCCGGCAGTTTCGCTACACAACTACTCCCCCAGCGGAACTTGTGGTATATGTGATGGCTAGCGGGGGCAAGAACCACACGCGCCCGCGCTGGCTGAGAGTTGGTAGCCGAGTGCTGAAAGCTCTTCGATTTATAACGCGCGAATGAGCAACTGAGCGGGCGAGTGCGTTGGCGCAGTGATTCGACAGTTTCTTCCCTGCTGCACAACGGCGAGGTTCGCCCAGTTGGGAGCCTGGCAAGGGGAGGTTCTCCATGGAAGTCCGCTGTTCCGCCTGCGCGAAGGTTCACCAGTTTGACGAAGGGAATTTTGGCAGTCGAGATCACTTCGACTTCCCATGCCCTGCCTGCGGCCAAGTAATTCGCGTCGTCAACCCCAAGGTTCAACCCCTGCGGTTGGAGACGACGCGGCAGAAGGTCAGCATCGTCGCCGAAGAGGTGAGCCCCGAGGGACGCGTGCTGCGCCTTCCCGAAAATCAGGAATTCACTCTGAAAGTATTGGAAGGTGAAGAGAAGGGGACAGTCTATCCCCTGACGAAGCCGCGTACGCTGCTGGGACGTGTCAACGCCGACCTCCTCGTGGACGACCCCTTGGCCTCGCGGCTCCATTGCGCCATAGAGATAGGCGAGGATGGGGTTGTCCTCCGCGACCTGGGCAGCACCAACGGCACCCTGGTGAACAATCAGCCGATCATGACCGCCACCCTGGCGGGTGGCTCCACCTTCCGGGTGGGCGGCCACATTTTCCAACTGTTGATCACGCCGAAACGGGCATGAAGAAGATCGGGCGGTATGAGATTGTCGAAGAGCTGGGACGGGGCGGCATGGGGGTAGTTTACAAGGCCCTGGACCCGACCATCGGCCGCTTGGTGGCTTTGAAAGTCCTGTCGCTCGAATCCTCCTCCGAACCCGGGGGCCGCGGCCTGTCAGAGACTTTCATACGCGAAGCGCGCGCGGCCGGCCGGCTCACCCATCCCGCCATCGTCACCATCCATGATGCCTTCGTGGACCCCGAAACCAAATCGAGTTGCATCGTGATGGAGCTGGTGTCGGGCCGGACCCTGGAGAAAATTCTCCTGGCAGGGGCGAGGTTGCCACTGGAGGAGACCCTGGACATCACTCGGCAGGTTGCGAAAGGGCTCGACTACGCCCACCGCCAGCAAGTGATTCATCGCGACCTGAAACCCGCGAACGTTCTGGTGAGTGAAGACGGCCAGGCCAAGCTCACCGACTTCGGCATTGCGAAGATCATTGCCCGGGAGAGCGCGCTGCGGACCGCCACGCTCATGGGCACGCCCTCGTACATGTCCCCCGAGCAGGTCACCGGCAAGGACCTGGACGCGCGCAGCGATTTGTTCTCCCTGGGTATCCTCCTTTACCAGATGCTGACCGGCCAGAAACCCTTTACCGGTGACACCGCCGCCGTCATGTTCAAGATTGCCTATGAAGACCCGGTCCCGCCGAGCAAACTGAACCCACAACTGACGCCGGCGCACGATTACCTCGCCCTGCGACTGCTGGCCAAAGACCTTGCCCGGCGCTACGCGAGCGCGCAGCAATTCCTGGATGATCTGTACGACGTGCAAGAGGGCCGGCCACCCCGCGCGCAGGCAAGTTTGCCTTTAGCGGAGCTCGCCACGGGCGAACCTACCCTCGCGTTGCAGCCGCCCACGCCTCGCTCGCCGACGCCGACCTCGCTCCGCGCAAAGAGGAGCTTCAGACGGGTTGCTGCAATTCCCTGCGCGGCACTGCTCATTCTGGGGGCTGCGCTCGGTGTGGGAATATGGAAGCTCCGCCAGCGAGGGACTCCATCGCCGTCACCGGTCGCCCCAGTTGCCCGGCCCGAATCCGCTGAGACATCCTCGCCTCCCACCGGACCTGCCCCCAGCAAATCCAGCACTGCCGCGAGAACCGTCCAGCTTCTTTGCGGGCACGATCTGAAAGAGGCCACGCTGAGCATTTCGGGTGGCGGCCACGTCATTTTTGAGGGAAAGTTCAAAGGAAAAAAAAGAGGTGGCCTTTTCGGCATCGGGGGTAGCTATGCGGGCACGTTCTCAAGGACCATCACCGTCCCGGCTGGCGCTCGCGAACTCTCGGTGCACGTGATCACGACGGACGGATCTCTGGACCTCAGCAAGGCCGTCTCCGCTATCCCTCCCGCCGGTTCTTCCGCCGCGCTGCTCGTGAAAGTCAGGTCCCATCAGCTAGCCCTGAACTGGCAACCCGCGACCCGCTCGTCGCCGTAGATTCTTGATTTGGGACTGTCGATTCTGGGTAGGCGAACCAACACACCTTCAAGGCGCCGGGCAACCTAGTCCCGTGCCCGCCTAGTTGGGTGCTTTACGGAAGCGTTCGCAGTCAACCAAAGTCCATCAGCTAACGGACGGGCAGAGCGGGCCCGGGACTTCGTCAGGCGGTCACGGGACTAGCCACCTTTCGGCGCGGCCGAAGCAACATCAAACCCACCGGCTTTTTCGAAGGCGTGGGCAACTTGCAGTAGCCGCGCTTCGCCGAAGTGCTTTGCGAACACTTGCATACCGACGGGCAGGTGGGGTTGGCTCCTCGTCCTGCCGCACGGAACCGAGAGGCCGGGAATGCCCGCCAAGCTGGCGGTGACCGTGTAAATATCGGCCAGGTACATTTGGAGCGGATCGTCCACGCGCTCGCCGAGTTTAAAGGCGGGAATGGGTGAAGTGGGGGTGACGATGACGTCCACCTCCTCAAAGGCTGCGAGGAAGTCCCGCGTGATCAGCGTGCGCACCTTTTGCGCCTTCAAATAATACGCATCGTAATAGCCGGAACTTAGAACGTAAGTGCCCAGCATGATGCGCCGCTTCACCTCGGCTCCGAACCCGCGGTCACGCGTCTTGCGGTACATGTCGCGCAGGTCTTCATGCGCAGGCGATCGGAAACCATACCGCACGCCATCGTACCGGGCGAGATTGGAACTCGCCTCGGCGGTGCAAATGATGTAATAGCAGGCGATGGCATAGTCCGTGTGGGGCAGACTGATGGGCACGATGCGGCATCCCAGCTTCCCCAGCAGGTCGATCCCTGCTTGGATGTTGTCCCCGATTTCGGGACTGAGGCCTCTGAAGTATTCTGTCGGGACGCCAACCTTGACGCCGCGCACGTCCTCAGCGAGTGCTAGCAGGTAATCCCCCACCGGAACCGCCGCAGAGGTTGAGTCCCTCGGATCACGGCCGGCGATCGTTCCGAGCACCAAGGCCACGTCCCGCACGGACCGTCCGAAAGGCCCGATGTGGTCGAGCGACGAAGCGAACGCCACCAGGCCAAACCGCGACACCCGGCCGTAGGTCCCCATCATGCCGACGATGCCGCACAGCGCGGCGGGCTGGCGAATGGACCCGCCGGTATCCGAGCCCAATGACACGCATGCCAGATTCGCCGCGACCGCCGCGGCGGACCCGCCGCTCGACCCTCCGGGGACACGCGTCAAGTCATGGGGATTCCGCGTGGGGAAGAAACCAGAGTTTTCCGTCGAAGAACCCATAGCGAACTCGTCGCAATTCGTTTTCCCCAGGACGACGGCGCCCGCAGCCCCAAGCCTCTCCACGGCGGTGGCATCGTAAGGCGCGACGTAATTCTCCAGGATGCGTGAGGCGCACGTGGTTCGCACCCCGCGCGTCAGGATCACGTCCTTCACAGCCACCGGCACACCAGCGAGCGGCCCCAAGGCCTCGCCCGCAGCCACCTGCCGATCAATTTTCCTGGCCTGCTCCTGCGCGCGCTCCGCGCAGACCGCAAGGTAGGCGCATACCTCCTTGTCCTTCTCTCGGATGCGGTCCAGATGGGCCTGTGTCACTTCGACGGCCGTAGCTTTGCGGCTTGTCAGCAGGTCACGAACTTGTTGGACGCTCAGGGCGGTCAGATCCATGAACGTAGAAGAGCTCTTGCAGGTCACCCCTTTCGAAAGTCGAAAACTTGTGCCGGTGACGAATTTCGACTCTCAGACTTCAAGTTGCGGCATGGACTTTATTCTCTCTCGATGACGCGGGGCACCCGGAAGCAACCCGCTCCCTGCTCGGGAGCGTTTGCCAACGCTTCGTCTTGCTCGAACGTTTTCCGTGCCTGGTCAGGACGTAACGAAGGGTTTTCCGTGGCAGGGTAGGTGACCTGGGCCATCGGTTCCACCTGCGTGGTATCCAATTCGTTCAGTTTCTGCATGTACTGCAGGACAGAATCGAGCTGAGGCAAAAACTTTCTCAACTCTTCCTCAGTCAACTCGAGGTGAGCGAGGTCAGCCACGTGCTGGGCGTCCTTGTCCGTCAAGGCCATCAGTTCGGTCGTCTCCCCATGCGCGAACCGCGCCCCCTGCGGGAGCACGCAGTGACGCGCGCCGGCTCGCCGTCGAATCAGGCTGCGTAGTCCTTCCAGTGCCGCTGAACTGTCGCCGACGAGTGGGGGATTTGCCGATGGGTTTGAGGCGCTTCGATCAGATCGAGTCGGGCCACACGTTGGACGCGCAGTTTCTTCACCACCGGCTTGCCCAGAAAACTGTTAATCTCCGCCCGGATTTCTTCGGCCATTTGCTGGAGCTGCACGCTCCAGGAAGAACACTCGGTGGCTAGCGTCAGCGTCCCCTCGCGAAAGGCCACCGGCCGGCACTGCCGCGCCATGGCCTTCCCGGCTACCTGGGACCAAAAAGGCGCCAGGATTTCGACCACCCGCGCATCCGGGCGCTGCACGTGTCGCTTGAGAATGGCGGGCAGGATTTTCCCTACTTCTTCCACGTCAGCCGCTCCACGATCAGGAGTCTGCGATGCACAGGAAGAGGCCAGTCTAACACAACGAGGCCTCTCCGTGGAACAGCTTGTAACCGGCCGCAGCACAATCTTATAATTCCCTCCCCGTGCATCTGATCCTCGCGTCCAATTCGCCGCGTCGTCGGGAACTGCTTCGCAACGCCGGGTTCGATTTCGAAGTGCGCCCCAACCAAGTTACCGAAGGCGAACCGCGGCCGGGCGAAGTGCCCGCCGAGTTTGCGCGTCGCGCGGCACGCGAGAAGGCCTTGCAGGTTGCTGCCTCCTGCCCGCCCGGCAGCCTGGTCCTCGGCGCGGATACGGTGGTATTGGCCAGCGGGCAAGTTCTGGGCAAGCCCCACGGGCCGCACGCGGCCACCTGCATGCTTCGTCTCCTTTCCGGCCAAACTCACCAGGTGATCACGGGGGTTTGTCTGGTTCGTGCGCCGGACCACATCCAAGCCCTCTCGCATGAGACCACCTTCGTCACCTTCTGCCAACTGGACGAGGGTGAAGTCCGCAGCTACGTGGAAAGCCGTGAGCCTTTCGACAAGGCAGGAGGCTACGCCATCCAGGGAGGGGCATCACGATTCGTGACGAGCATTTCCGGTTGCTACTTCAATGTGGTGGGCTTGCCGGTGTCCCTCGTGTACGAGATGCTCCAGCCTTTCTTGAAGCCCGCAGACACCAAGCAGTAGCCAGTCGTCCCGGCGCAGGGGTCGGTCGACCGTTACAACTGACCCCTGACAGCGGGCGGCTGAGTGTCAAACCCCGATCCCGAGCTTAAAGGGCTTTCGTCGCAGCGATTATATTCTTTCGCCTTCGAGATCGGGGTCAAAGGATAATCCGCTCCTCGCCTTCCCGGCGTGTGACGCGTTCCCGATCGAGGTACTCAAGCAGTGGGATGGCATATTTTCGACTGAGTCCCGTGAGCTCCTTGAAAACCGCGACGTTGATTCGGCTGCTCTGGGCTTTGCGTCGGGCCAGCAGTTCGCGAAGCTGGGCCAGAGCCGAGCGGTGAAAGATCAAGTCCTCAGTTACCTTCAGCAGCACATTTTCCTTCAGCAAAATCTGGAGTAGCTTTTCAGCCCGCGCCCGATCAATCCGCAAGTTGGCAAGGACATCGCGGGCAGCCGGGACCGCCAGGCCTGCCTTCTCGAACGCCGCGCGGATCTGCTCCTTGGCCTGCGTTTCTTCGGGAGTTAACTGAATCTGGTGCCCCCCGAGCCGCACCGTCTCGCCCTGCACATCCACTTTGCCCTGCGCCGCCAGCACCTGGAGGACGGCGTTGAAAAGCAGCGGGGACGGCAACGAGCGCCTCGGCCCGCCGGTGCCGCTCCGGGAGCGCAGTTCTTCCTTGGGCAACCCCGCCACCAGGGGATTGGCCGCGTGAAATCTGCCAAGCTGCTCCACCACGCGTTCCGCCAACTCCTCGAAATACTCCCGGTGAATCAGCACGCTGGTCGGTTGTCCCAAGAGCACCAGGTGATTTTGGGCTTCCAGCGCCCTGGCGACCCGAAAAATTTCCGAAGGTAGCCAACCTGTTCGCGCCACGAGCGCGGTGAGCGTCGCCTCACCCGCCTGCTGCGCCAGCAATTCCAACCGCACTGCCGGGCTGCCGCCTTCCATCACGCTCAGGAATTCCGGAACGACCGGATCGCCGAGCCGGTGCTTGCGAGGCTGATTGTCAAGCACCACCCCGCCGCCAATGGTCGTGAGCGGGGAGAATTGCCGGATGATGAAGTGGTCGCCGGGCAGAAACAGCCCCGTCTCCGCCAGTCGCAGTTGGGCAAAGGTTGTATCGCCAGGTCTCAGTTCCTTGTCATCCAGCAGAACCACCTCCGCCAACATCTCGGCTGTCCCGCAGTGGAAGTGCACCCGGGTCCGATTCTTCAAGGGCCGAGCCGTGGGGAGGAGACGGAGCCTGCAATCGAGCCGGCTTGTTGCCTCAAAAATGCCCGGCGGCGCCAGCACCATGCCCCGGACAATCTCCCTGGCCTCGACCCCCACCAGGTTCAGGGCGGTGCGCTGGCCCGCTACCGCGCAGTTGGCCGGCGCGTTATGCACTTCGATGCCGCGGACGCGCACGCGGCGCCCCAAGGGGAAGATTTCCACCTCCGCGTCCTTTTCGATCTTCCCCGCGATGAGCGTTCCGGTGACGACCGCGCCAAATCCTTTCATCACGAACGCGCGGTCGATCGGGAGTCGAAACGGAAGGTCAGCAAATTTAGGAGGGACTTCGAAGCTGAGGCGGCGCAGTTCGGCCTTGAGCGTTTCCAATCCTTCGCCTGTGCGCGCGCTCACGGGAAGGATCGGCGCCTCTGCCAGGAAAGAGCCGCTGACGAAGTCCTGAATCTCCAGCCGCACCAGGTCGAGGATATCCCGCTCCACCAGGTCGGATTTCGTGATGACGACCAAGCCCTTCGAAATCCCCAGCAGCCTGCAAATCTCAAAGTGCTCGCGCGTCTGGGGCTTGATGGACTCATCGCCGGCCACGACGAGCAGCACCAAGTCAATCCCGCCGACGCCCGCCAGCATGTTCCTCACAAAACGCTCATGGCCCGGAACATCGATAAACCCGATTCGCAAATCTTCGCCGAGGTCCAGGTGAGCGAACCCCAGATCGATGGTGATCCCTCGCCGCTTCTCCTCTTCCAGGCGGTCAGGATCAATCCCGGTCAGCGCCTGGACCAGCGCCGATTTGCCGTGATCGATGTGACCCGCCGTACCCACGATAACGTGTTTCATCGCACTCCGATTATGCTGGAAGCTTGTCGGGTGAGCAATCACCCCCAGCGGGCCCGGCGGGCTGCCCTCTCCTGGGCGGACGTGAGGTGAATCCCGAATACCTGAACTTTTTCCACGGCGCAGCCCCTCCTCCCTGAGGGAGCGCGTGTCCGTCAACTGACGGACGGGTAAGAAGTGTGTGTGAGAACCTGCCTCATGTGAAAGGGCACGGTTTCCCGCCGCGGCCGAAGGTCCGCCCACTATAATGGCGGGCGGGTGCCGTAAAAGGCACATCTTCACTCGCCGCTCTTGCGGCTTCAAGTGCTGAGGTTGTTGCGAAGGGGATTATCACACAAACTCTAAAGGGGGAATGCCCTGAACTGCCAAGCCCCGTCGCTTCCCTCCTCAATCAGTTCTGCCGAGGCCGCGCGCGCGCCGGATTGGGCTCCGGCTTCTCGTGTTCCGGTCCCAGCCACGCGCTGGCGACTGTCCAGTCGCCGGAGCGTTTTTGCAGCACGATGTCGTACTGGGCGACGGCCGAAGAATCCTCAAAGGTCACCTGAGCCAGGGCTCGCGTCTTGTCCGGCGAAAGGGTGAGGTTGCGAATCTCGACTTTGACCTGGGGCTTCTCCGGAGCGCCGCGCGTTGGAACCTTCGAAGCCGGCGGCGGTGGAGGAAGGGCGAGCGCGGGGATGAAGTAAATCCGCACGGCGTCTTCCGCCGATCCGCCCGCTTTCTTTCCTTCCGGCAAAGCCAGATACTTGGCGCGGCCCTCGATGACAGCGCGGGCGTTGTCGAGATCGTCGCGAATGACCACGTCGCGCAGCTTGTTTTCTGCCTCGCGCATCCGCGGAAGCAATTTCAGGTCGGAGCGGACGGTGAGGGCAAGGACCGCAGCCTCAGTCACGGTCCGGTCGGCCTCCGCATCTGACTTGTTGATGACCTCGAAAAGTACGTCGGTGGCTTCGGGCGAGTCGAATTCTCCCAGCGCGCCGTAATAAAAGCGCCGCAGGTTCAGGTCGCGCGGATCCTTGACCAGCTTCTGGAGGATTCCCAGCGCCTTGTCGCCACCGATGAAAGCGAGGGACTGCGCCGCGAACTCGGCGGTGCGATCATCCTTGAGGGCTGCTTCCAGTGGCGGAATGACACTCGGGCCTGCGGCAAATGCCGCGCGGTAGAGTGCTTCGCTCGCTTGCTCGTTGGGAGAACTCAGGATGGCGTCCAGGAGTTCCGGAGCCCAATCGCCGGGCAGAGGAGTTTCCTCAGTTTCCGAACCCGCGGCCGGGGCAGCCGGTGCGGCGGGTTGCTGTGCGGGCGGAGGCAACGCGGGCTGCTGCGCCAAGCCGAGACCGGCAGGCAGTAGGCAGACGGCAGTAGGCAGTAAGGAGAAGGCAGTAAGCAGGAGGCAAAAGCCGGGAGGTAGCAGGCGGCGGGTGGAATACAACTTTGTGCCCCCGAGCTCTGGCAGCCCGGGCTCGTCTTCTGACTTCTGGCTGCTGACTGCTGACTCCCTCATGCTGCCTTCTAGCGACTGCTTTCCGCCTTCTATTTTTCGTGCTCTCCCTGGTCAGGCGCTGCGCCCCCTCCGCCCATTGAGCAGCGCAGGCAGTTCCCGGAGATCACTGAGCAGCAAGTCTGGTGGGACCTCAGCGAGCGTGGTTGCCCCAAAACCGTAACTGACCCCACAAGTCCAGATGCCCGCATTGCGGCCCGTGAGCACGTCGGTGTCCGAGTCGCCGACGATGATTGTCTCCTGGGGCGAAACCTTCAGGTCACCCATCAGCTTGTGTACTCCGATGGGGTCAGGCTTCTTCAGGGGAAAGCTGTTGCCGCCGTAGATATAGGAGAAGTGGGCAGCGACCCCCAACCGGGTCAGCATTTCACGGCTGAAGTGGACGGGTTTGTTGGTCAGCACCGCCAGCTTACGGTCCCGAAGCTCTTCCAGGGCTTCTCGCACTCCGGGGTATGTCGAGGTGTTGTCGAGCATGTGGAGCCGGTAGTAATCCAAGAACAAGGCGAGCCCCTTCGCCACGTTCTCCTTGGAGGCCTGGTCGCCCAGCGCGCGGCGCACCAGGACAGTCACACCGTGACCCACGTAGGAGGCAATGAGATCGAGGGGCAGAGGATCGAGACCCATGGGGGCGCGCATGGCGTTAACGCTCAGCGCCAGGTCCAGCTTGCTATCAACCAAGGTGCCGTCGAGGTCAAATACCACCAATTGCATCCCGGCGAGGACGTGATCAGGTATCGTCATGGGGCAATAATTATCTCACAGCGACGAACGCGGAGGCTCACCGCCCGGCTCCAGCGCCCGCAGCACGATGGCCGCTTCTTCGGCGGGAATGGGATTGAAATAGAAGCCCTCGCTGCCCAGGTACCGACGCTGGCCCTCGACGTCGGGGTGAATCTCGATGTGCCAGTGGAAATCCTCCGCAATCGTCTTCCACCAATCCTTGGTCGGCCTGTACGCGTCCAGGTTAGGCTCGGTGTGCACCACCACGTGCAGCGTTTCAGCGATCTTCTCCAGCCGCTGGAGGCACGACTTCAGGAAGGAAGCCAGCGATGCGACGCGCGCGGGCTCCGCCATGTCCTTTTCAAACGAAGAGGCGTGCCGCAGCGGTAGCACCCAAACCTCGTAGGGCGAGCGCGAGGCAAAGGGACACAGCGCGATAAAATCCGGGGTCTGGTCCACCACGCGCGTTCCCTGCGGGACTTCCTGCTGGAGGATGTCGCAAAACAGACACCGCTCCTTCCTGAGGAAATGAGCTCGGCACCAGCGGAATTCGATCTCCAACAGTTGAGGCAAGACCGGCGTGGCCAGAATCTGGGAATAACTGTGGCCCGGGAGCGAGGGCGACGGGGGATGCTGGTCCTTGAAGAGCGAAACGTAGCGAAAGCGGCGGTCGCGTTTCAGATCGAAGATGCGATCCCGGCAGAGTTCGGTGACTTTCGCGACTTGCTCGGGCGGAAACTGGGCCATGGTCAGCCCATGCTGCGGTGTCTCCACGACGATCTCGTGCGCCCCCACGGCATTCATGCGGTCGAACATGCCCTCGGCCCGCGAATCCATTCCGCCTTCAATCCGAACCAAGGGCGCGCGGTCGTGAAAAATCCGGACGCCCCACGCGCCGCTCGCATCGCGCCATTCGCAAATCGCTTTGGGCGTCAAATGTTCATTCCCCCGGCAAAAAGGGCACGACGCTCCGGTGTCCCGCACATCGGGCATCACCGGGCGTTTCCCGGTCACCATCCACCGGCGCGTCACGGGGTTCAGTCGAAGTTCAGCCATGGTCTTGGCCTTTCGTCGCGATTTGCAATCCGGAATCAGGAGCCGGACCCGGGACGGAACGGTTTGCTCCTGCGAGGAACGCCTTCTCCAAGCCTGCCATTCTAGCCCGAATTGTTCCAGCCGTCATGGGAGATAAAAGGGTCCGTGGGCCTGTCTTTTCCATTCGGTCTCGGACATGCGACTCGCACGCAACCTGCGGAATTCGACGCCGGGCAGCCGGTGTGGTAGTTTAGGGATTTGGAAGAATCTTGTCCAGAACCGCAACCTATGGCTGAAATCCATCCCTTCCGAGCCCTGCACTATAACCCAGCACTCCTTCCCGACCTGGGGAGCGTCGTCACGCAACCCTACGACAAGATCACGCCGGAGATGCAGACGCGTTACTACGCGCTAAGCCCTTACAACTTGGTGCGCATCATTCGCGGGCGCCAGCGTCCCGAGGATAATCCCCAAGACAACGTTTACGTTCGCGCCGCCCGGGATTTCCGCGCCTGGACCCAAAACGGCACTCTGATTTCCGCGCCGCAGCCCGCACTCTTCGTGTATGACCAGGAATACGACGTCCCCGGCCAACCGGGAACGCGCAAGCAACGGCGGGGCTTCATTGCCCTGTGCCAGTTGGAAGACTATGCCGCGCGCGTAATCCACCGCCATGAAGAAACGCTCTCTCGGCCCAAGGCGGACCGGCTGGAGCTGTTGAAAGCCACGCGCGCGCACTTCGGGCAGCTTTTTATGCTCTACAGCGACCACACGGGCACCATCGAGGCCACGCTGGCGACGCACGCGCAGGCGAAGCCCTGGGAGCAGGTCACCGACGAGTACGGCGTTACGCATTCCGTTTGGCGCGTCACCGACCCCGGCACAATCGAGCCGGTGGTGATGGCCATGCGTGACAAGAAGCTGGTGATCGCCGACGGCCACCATCGCTATGAGACGGCTCTTGCCTACCGGGATTACTGCCGCGCGCAGGACCAACGCGACCCTCGGGCCGAATACGTCATGGCGACGTTCATTCGGATGGAGACCGACGGGCTCACCATCCTCCCCACGCATCGCTTGGTCCACAGTCTCCCCCGTTTCGATTGGCTGCAGTTCGCGGCGGAGGCGCGCACAGCCTTTGACTGGGAAGACGTTCGCATGCAGGGCTTGGTGCAAGAGTGGAACAGCCGGTTCCTGCAAGTTTTGGGCCGGGCCGGGCACGACCGGCCCACCCTCGGCGCGTATGCCGGACCCGGTAAGCTGGCGCTGCTCCGTCTGCGGCAGGACTTTGACATCGATCAGATGCTCGACAAGCTCCCCGTCACGCTTCGGCGCCTGGACGTCGTCCTCCTGCACCGGCTCGTTCTGGAACGCCTTTTGAGTATCGACCCCGAAGCCGTGCGCGCAGAGACGAACTTGTCCTACTACCGGGAGTTCGACGTGGCCGCCGCGCAGGTCGAGAAGGGCAAGGCACAGGTATGCTTCGTGCTCAACTCCACGCCGGTAAACGCGGTCCGCGACAACGCCCTGGCCGGGCAGGTGCTCCCCCAGAAATCGACGGATTTCTATCCGAAGCTCCTTTCGGGGCTCACCATTTGCTGGTTGGATAATCCCGCTGGGCTGTAAGCCGGAGCGCCGCGTCGCTCTTCGACTCTGCGGCTCTCTTGGCCGGATCGCGCATACTTCGCCCCGGTCCCGAAGGCGCAAGAATATAATCGCTGCGACGAAAACCCTTTAAGCTCGGGAGCGGGGTTCGTAACTGGCGCGCTTGCCAGTCCGTCGGCTGACGGACGGCCTCTTCTGGAAACGCGCAAGCGAACAATCCGAACTTCGGGATCGGGGCTTCGCGCTCTTCGCAAGGCTGCGGTTGCCCGGCGCAATCCCAGGAAAAGCCGCAGAGCCGCCCCGCAGGCCTGCGCTACACGGCAAGGTGCAGATCAGGTTGCGGCCGCGCCAAACGACTTGAGGGCGTCCGCGACCGTCTCGTGGACCTCAAATACGGTAACCAGTTTAGTGATATTAAGCTGCTCATGAAACTTCTTAGTGAGGTTTGCCAGCTTCATGCTGGCGCCCTGGTTCTGGGCGGAGGTGTAACCCGCGACCAGCGTGCCCAGGCCGGCGCTGTCGATGTAGCTGACATCGGCCAGGTTCAGGATTAACCGCGTCTTCCCCTTGCCCAGCTCTTCCTTAATCTTGCTGCGAAGTCGACTGCTCTCGTCGCCCAGCGTCACGCGACCGGACAACTCCAGGATGGTGACCCCGCCGGATTCCTTCTCCACAATGCTCAACGCCATGCTCTGCCTCCTTCGCTCGCCTCTGTACACGTCGGTAACAAGCCCGCCATTTTACAAAGCTCGCTCCAGAAAGTAAACGACCCTCCGCGGCAGCCGAACAGCACGGGAACGCGCGCTTATTCGAACTCCGAGCAGGACACGAAATAGCCGCAGCGTGGGCAGATCATTTTGCACTGCCGGGACTCGAGGCGCAAGGAGCACACCGGACAGAACTGGCTGGGAAGCTCGCCTGGTGGCACAGCGTTTGTAGATCTCGAAGCTTCCTCAGTCACAGCCGCGGCCTCCTAATGCAAACCCACCGGACGGAGTCACAGATCCGACGTTGCTAGCCACGGACCCATCCCCCCTCGAGCGCGTGTGACAACTACCCACACTTGAGCGGCTCCGCCGCCGTCGCCGGACGGGGCCAGGTGAGGGGTAGCAAAAAGTATCGCCGGAATGCAACTTCACTTACCGCTTTCATATTACTCAAACAGCGACTGGATCAAGCCCACGTCCCCGGCCAGAAAGATGCCAAAACCCAGGCTGAAAAGCCCGGCAGCGAGCCGGATCACGCGCTCGACGGCGCCCAGGCGTCGCGCCGCCAAGGCCAGCGGAACGCTCATCAACATGGTGACGAGCATCATGCCGCCGATGGAGCCTATGCCGAAGATCAGGATGTAACCCAGCGCGACAAGGAGGGAAGGAATGGCGCCCACCACCAGCAACATGACCGCCGCGGTCCCCGCCAGCCCATGTACCACGCCGACCACAAACGGCCGGCCTCCCACCCGCAGCACGTGGTGGCGGTGGGCGTGTTCGGCGCCGTTCAGGTGCACGTGCAGATGGCGGTGCGTCGTCGCGTCATGCGTGTGGTCGTGCACGTGGATCGCCGGACGCTGGGCCAGTTTGCGGATCACATTCAGGCCCAGCACGATGAGCATGCAACCCACCAGGAACTCCAGCGCCTGCGACAGGCGCGGCGGGACCGCCAGCCGGAAAGCCGCAATCGTCATCCCAAAGACCAGCAGGGCCGCCGTGTGCCCCAGGCCCCAATAGGCGCCGATGAGCGACGAGCGCAGCGGGTTCTTCTCTCCGCTCGCGAACGTCGAGACGGCGGCAAGGTGGTCGGCGTCCAGAGCGTGCCTCAGACCCATCACAAACCCCAGGGCCAAAGTCGTCCAAAGGGGAAAATGCCCCGGGTTGCTCAGGCTCAGGAAATGCAAGGCACCACCTCAAGGATAATGTGCTTCGATAAACGCTCGCATGGCTTCGTAGGCCTGCGCCAGCGTGCGCTCGTCCGGGAGAAAAACGATGCGGCAATGGCGCGTGCCCGGCGCCTGCCCAAAACCGCTGCCGTGCACGAGCAGGACTTGCTTCTCCACCAGCAGTTGCTTCACGAAATTCTCGTCGCTTTCGGGAATATCCAGCCGCGGAAAAGCATAGAACGCGCCGCGCGGCCTGACGCAACTCACCCGGGGAGTGGCGTGGCACCAATCCATCGTGAGGTCGCGCCGCAAGCGCAATTTGGCGCGCGCCTCCGCCAGGTGATCCTGCGGGCCCTCCAGCGCCGGCCGCACGGCATACTGTTGCGGATGGTTCGCGCAGACCCGGGCGCGCAGCAATTTGTGGATGCCCTCGACGTAAGGCTTCAGGGCCGCCGCGTCTCCGCTCGCCACGCCCCAGCCGACGCGCCAGCCGGGAACCAAGTAGGCCTTGGACAAACCGTTGAGCGTCACCACCGGGACATCCGGAGCCAGCGCGGCCAGGGAGAGGTGGTGGTCTTCATCCAGTATCAACTTCTCATAGATTTCATCCGAGAAGATTACGAGATTGTTTTGGCGCGCGAGTTCCGCAATCGCTTCCAGCGTCTGCCGCGAATAAACGGCTCCCGTGGGATTGTTGGGATTGATAACGACGATGGCGCGCGTCCCCGTAAAGATCCGGCGTGCCAGGCACTCCACGTCAGGCTCCCAGCTTGCGCCTTCATCCAACGCGTAGGTGTTCGGCTGGGCACCCAGCTTCGCCAGGACCGCCGAGTAGAGCGGATATTCCGGAACAGGCGTCAGAGCGTTTTCGCCCGGATTCAAGAGCGCCGTCAGGCAGATGTCCACCGCTTCGCTGACGCCCGCCGTGATAAAGACGCTTTGGATGTTGCGGATTCCCTTGCCCTCCGCCTCGGCGCGAATGGCCTCGAGAGCCTCGGGGATGCCGAGCGAGGGCGCGTAGCCGTCGTGGCCGTCGCGCATCGCTTTCTCCACCGCCTCGATCAGGTGCGGCGGAGTGCGAAAGTCGAATTGCAGCGGATCACCGATGTTGAGCGGCAGGATTTCCTTGCCCTGGCGGGCGACCTGCTCGGCCAGCACGGCGATATCGCGGATGGCGTAGCGCACGTGCTCAAGCCGCGCGGCAGCCAGCACTTCGCGGACGCTATTGACGGATCGCGACATGAGCCACACACGTTTGTAACAGAATCCGGGAGGCGGGTCAACCGAGGGACCTGTGAGTTGCTCCAATCATTCGAGCATGGCCTTGCGAGGCGAAATGTGTCTCTTGAGAGTGACGCGGCTCCTTGATCCGGGGAGCACTGCGACCCCCTCGATTCTCGGGTTCTGGCGTGGCAGGTTGGCTTCGTTCCGCCAAAAAGTGGGTTCGTTTGGGTGCGCCCTCCTTAGTAACCCATTATTTTCTATAAGATAGTGGTAGAAGAATTGGGTTCGTTAAGGAGCGGTTTCAAATTGCAGATTTGGGATTTTCGATTTTCCATTGGCCGAGGACCGCGACCGAAGAGGAACCGCCTGCTCATCTCGGCCCTCCCTTCTGGAGGCCCACGGATTGACAACACGCAGCGGAGGCGTTACAAGCTTGGGGGCACGTCGCGGGGCTTGAGGGGGGCGCGGCAGGTGGCCGTGGCGGCTGCTTTCAGAATCCGGCAGCACATGGTGCAAGGCCCAACCGTGCCGTGTTTCGCGCTCAGGAATCCACGGCAAATTCAGAAGACGAATTTGGCCTGACTACAGAAGCGGGGGAGGGCTCATTGAAGACCACTTGGATCATGCGCAACTTCATCTTCGTGGCGGGCATCGCTCTGACGGCTTTCCCGGGTTTCACCTTTGCAGCACAGAGGTCACAAACGGCTGTAGAAAGCAAGTCAACCGTCGGGGCTCAAACTCTCGCCAAGATCTGGAAGTCCGAGACGACCAAGCATGAATATCGCGTGCGGATCGAGAACGACGTCTTCTACGCCGAATGGGTCAATCTTCCGCCCGCCGCCGCCAAGCTGGGAGCGTACATCCGGACGCAGTGCCGCCGCGTGGGCACGAAGTGGATCGGCACTTCCCGCATCTTGTTAGCCTGCGCCAAGCCCGGAGAACCCGAGGGCAAAATGACGCGTGCATGTCCTATGATGCTGCGGATTGAGCTCGACTCGGTTTCGCCGGAGCGCATTGCCGGCCGGGCGGAGACCCTGAGAGACTTCGACTGCGAGAAGTGCGAGGTCCGGCAAACGGCTTGGGGGAAGTTTGTGTGGGCGCCCAAGCGGTGAACCCCGGTCCCTACATGACAGAATTCGCCACGTTTGTGGCTCCACTGTCAGCCAGCTTTGACCTTCTTGATTTCTGCAATCAAAGGGGGGACGACTTCGAAGAGGTCGCCGACGATGCCGTAGGTGGCGACTTCAAAGATCGGCGCTTCCTTGTCCTTGTTGATGGCCACGACGGTGTGTGAGCCCTTCATGCCCACCATGTGCTGGATGGCCCCGGAAATCCCCAGGCAGATGTAAAGCCTTGGCGCCACGGTTTGTCCCGAGCTTCCAATCTGGCGGTCCATCGGTAACCAGCCGCTGTCGCAGATAGGGCGCGACGCGCCGATTTCCGCGCCCAGGGCTTCCGCCAGTTGCCTGGCGAGTTCAAGGTTCTCCGGCGCTTTGATGCCCCGTCCCACCGCCACAATAACCTCCGCCTGCGACAAGTCCACAGCTTGCTTGGCTTCGCGAAAGCGCTCGCCAGGCTTGGCGCGGATGGAATCGGGGGAAAGGGTAACAGGCACGGCAGTAATCGCGGCGGGAGTGGTTCCGCGCCGTGCCGAGTCCTCGCGAAAGGCGGCGGCCTGGAACGTTACGAAGTAGGGCGCGTCGCCGACAAACTCCACGTCCGCATTGTACTTGCCCTGAAAGACCTGACGGACGAAGACGAGCCGTCCCCCTTCATTTCGATAGCTCAGGCAGTCGCTCACCAAGCCGCGGTCGAACGACGCCGCCAACTTCGGTGCAAAGTCCCTTGCCAGGTAAGTGTGGCTGAAGACCACGAAGCGGGGCTTCTGTTGCTTGATGACCTCCCGAAGCGCCTGAGTGTAACCGTCGGGCGTGTAGTCAGCGAGCAGCGGCGAATCAACGCAGAAGACCTCTTGTAGCTCCGCAGCCGCGAGGTCGGGAGCCAGAGAGGTCAAGTCGGAACCTACCAGGATGGCTAAAACGGCACCTCCGAGGTCTTGGGCGAGACGCTGGCCCGCCGCTATCGCTTCCCAAGCAGGCCGGACCAGTTTGCCACCTTGATGCTCTGCGAAAACCAGGACCGTATCCGACATAACGAATTATGAATTATGAATTATGAATTATGAAAGCTGTGCCAGTGGTTCCCTTCTGCCATCCTGCTTGGCAAGACAAGTTCACCAGTACAGGCAATTCATAATTCACCATTCACAATTCAGGATTGTGGTTACTCGCCTTCCGGCGTTGAATCGGTGAAACCTTTGGGACCACCTTCGCTCTTCTCGCCCATCTCACCTTTTTCGGGCTTTTCTGGCTTCCTGGCCCGTTCTGAGCCCGGGATGGGAAATGAGGCCAGGCTCTCGCAGACCAATTCCAGCGGAATGGTCTTATAGAATTTGCCCGCCTCGAACTTCTTGATCTGTTCGCGCCAAACCGGGTTGGTGCGAGCGGCTTCGAGGGCCTGGTTATCCTTCCAGAAAACCAGCCAAAGGTATTCGGGCTTACGGGCCTCGAAGACCTTGATGAAGTGCGCACCCACGCAGCCGTCGATTTTCTTCAAGGCGGGGACCGTTACCTGCCGGCCAAACTTTTCGTAGTCTTCCGCCCTCTTCTTCCGAGCCCGCATTCTCCAAATGTGCACAAACATGGAAAGCCTCCTCGCGCGGCCAGTGCCGTTCCAACTTGATTCGCCGATGGTCTGCACCTCCGCTCTGCCGGAACAGGTTCAAGACTTGGCGGAGAGCGCTTAGTCGGATAAAGTTGGAACGGCACTAGATTATCCGCGCTTCATTTTTCAACTTGTCGACCAGCCGGGCGACAATTTCCTTGGGGCTACCTTGCAAAAACTCTGTTTGACCGGCCTTGACCGGCACGTAGACCTTTGAGATGCGCTGGCGTGGCAAGAGGTCTTCGGGGCGGAAGCCCAGGTCGGCTAGCGTGAGCTTCTGGAGCGGCTTCTTCTTGGCCGCCATGATCCCCTTCAGTGTGGCGTAACGGGGTTTGTTAATCCCCGATTGAATCGTCAAGAGCGCGGGAAGCGGCAAATCAATCCACTGGAACCAGCCTCCTTCGAGCTCTCGCTTCACCCGGACCGCCTTCCCATTCACCTGGATTTCCATGATGATGGTGGAGTGGGGCAACCCGAGCAGTTCCGCCACAAGAACACCCGTTTGGGCAAAGCCGCAGTCATCAGACTGAAGGCCGGTCAAGACCAGGTCAGGGTTTTCGTTTTGGATGGCTCGGGCCAGGGCCCGAGCCACGCCGTAAGCATCCAGGCCCTCCCAGGCGGGATCGTCCAGATGCAGAGCCCGATCGGCGCCCTTGGCCAACGCTTCCTTGATAGCCTGCTGAGCGCGGGCCGGACCCAGGCAACACAACACCACTTCTCCCCCGTGCTTCTCCTTCAAGCGCAGACCCTCTTCCAGCACGTACATATCTGGCTCGTTGATTTCGAAGCTGAGGTCGGTTTCCTGGACCCAAGTTCTGGCTGGGTTCAACCGGAGCACCGAATCGCGCGCAGGAACCTGTTTGAGACAAACGAGGATTTTCATTTTTCAGGGCTATCAACCCGTCACCGTTCTGCATGTAGCGCAGTCCGTCAGCCGACGGACTGCGGTTCTTGTCGGAGGCAAAAGCCGCAGACCCAAAAAGCACGTCTACACTACGGGCTGGCGGGCAATATAATAGCCACCGTCAAAACCAATCAACTTCGGGATCGGGGCACAGTCTAACCCCTATACCGCTTCAAGAGCAAGGCCGCGTTGGTCCCACCAAACCCAAAGGAGTTTGAAAGGGCGTATTCGAGGGTGGCTGGGCGGGCCTTGTTCGGAACATAGTCCAGGTCGCAGTCTGGATCCGGATTCTCCAGGTTGATGGTGGGAGGCAGGAGCTGATCGCGCAGGGCGAGAACCGAGATGCCCGCCTCGAGGCCCCCGGAGCCCCCCAGCAGGTGCCCCGTCATCGACTTGGTGGAGCTGACGGCGAGTTTCCCGGCCTGTTCTCCGAAGACCTTTTTGATCGCCAGGGTCTCCAGCCGGTCGTTGTAAGGCGTCGAGGTGCCGTGCGCGTTGATGTAGCCCACCTGCTCGGGCAGGACATTGGCGTCCGCAAGCGTGTTCTCCATGACGCGCACGGCGCCGCCGGCATCTTCCGACGGTTGCGTAATGTGGAAAGCGTCTCCAGACATCCCATAGCCCACCACTTCCGCCAGGATAGGAGCACCGCGCTTCAGGGCGAAGCCCAACTCCTCCAGGATGAGGATCCCCGCACCCTCCCCGATGACGAAGCCATCGCGGTCGCGGTCGAAAGGCCGACTGGCTTTTCCCGGTTCCTCATTGCGCGTCGAAAGGGCGCGCATGGCGGCGAACCCACCTACCCCCAATGGCGTGATGGCGGCTTCCGCGCCCCCGCAGATCATCACGTCGGCGGCGTCACGCTCAATCAATTTGTAGGAGTCTCCCACAGCGTGGGCACTCGAAGAACAAGCGGTGCAGGTGGCGCAATTAGGGCCTTTAGCTCCCCAGCGGATGGAAACAAAGCCGGCCGCCAGATTGACAATCGCGGCGGGAATGAAGAAGGGAGATATCTTGCGCGGCCCGCCCTGAAGCAAGGCGGTGTGTTCCCGTTCGATGACATCGAATCCGCCGATGCCCGACCCGATGTAAACGCCCGTGCGGTTGGCGATTTCCGGAGCGATCCGGAGCTGGGCGTAGTCCAAGGCAAACTGGGTGGCAGCCAGAGCGAATTGGATGAAGAGGCCCATCTTCTTCAGTTCCTTCTTCTCAATGAACTGAAGTGGGTCGAAGCCCTTGACTTCCGCCGCAAAGGTCACGGCAAAACCCGTCGTATCGAAATGCGTGATGGGCGCCGCGCCACTTTTGCCAGCCAGAAGATTCTGCCACGTCGCGTCAGTGCCTACACCTACAGCGCTGACCAAACCCACGCCCGTAACGACGACTCTACGCGTCAAGCCTGGCTCCTCCTGGGAAAGCTTGCCCTGGGCCGGTCAGCTCTTCGAGGGTTTCACGTGGGCCTGAATGTAGTCGATGGCCTCTTTCACGGTTTGGATCTTCTCGGCATCCTCGTCGGGAATCTCGATCTCAAACGCTTCTTCAAAGGCCATCACCAGTTCCACAAGGTCCAACGAATCCGCGCCCAGGTCGTCAACAAAATGAGCAGTCGGCGTGACCTCGGATTCATCCACACCGAGTTGTTCCACAATGATCTGTTTCACCTTCTCTTCGGGCGATGCCATCAGTCTCTCCTCCTGGCCTTACATGGGGTGGGCCATTCTAGCAGTGACGCGGGACTAGTGACAAGACAGAAGAACGGTAGACAGCATACGGTAGGTGGTAGAGGGGAAAAAGGTGCGGCTGCCAGACCCCCGTCTACCGCCTACCGTATGCCCTCTACCCCCTACTGCATATGCATCCCGCCGTTAATATTCAGGACATGGCCGGTGATATACCGGGCCTCTTCGGAGGCGAGGAAGCATACACCATAAGCCACCTCGCTGTCGGTCCCCATGCGGCCCATGGGGATCAGGCTGAGCATTCGCTGGTGGAGCTCCGGCGAGAGGTTTTCGGTCAACGGCGTAGCGATAAATCCGGGCGCCACAGCGTTCACCGTGATGTTCCGGCGCGCCACTTCCGCCGCCACAGCCTTGGTCAGGCCAATCAGGCCCGCCTTGGAAGCGATGTAGTTCGCCTGACCGACATTCCCCACCTGGGCTACCACCGACGAGATATTGATGATGCGCCCGTAGCGTTGCCGCACCATGTGGGGCAACACCGCCCGGATGCAATAGTAGGCGCCGTCCAGATTGATGCGCATCACTGCCTGCCAATCCTCGGGCTTCAAGCGCATGGCCAGGTTGTCCCGGGTAATGCCGGCATTGTTAACCAGAATATCGATCTTCCCCCACGCTTCCAGGGTCTTGGCCACCGCCGCTTGGGCGGACTCGAGGCTGGAAACGTCCAAATCGAGCACCAGCGCTTTTCGCCCGAGGCCTTCAACCTCCTTGGCCACGCCCGCGAGTTTTTCGAGGTTCACGTCGCCCAACGCGCCGTCCGCTCCCGCTTCCGCCAGCGCCAGCGCGATAGCCCTGCCGATGCCCTGCGCCGCGCCCGTAACAAACGCCACCTTCCCGTTTAGATTTATCATGCTGCTCCCTCATCCGCTAGCAGGGTACAGAAAAACCCGCTCCGTCCCTTCGACTCTCGCTCAGGGCGGTGAGCGAAAGTCGGACCGCTGTCACTCTGCGGAGTCCGTCAGTTGCCGGACGACGAAGAATCTCGTCAGTCATTGAGGGGTCGAGAAGCAGATCCCTCTCCCGCTCTGCGGCATCAGGATGACATATACGAATCGTTTTCAGCAACCTGCTATGCTCTGGAGGCGCCGAGCCGCGCCAGCGCCTCGCTTAGCGAGGCGGCATCCTCCACGTGCAGGCATTCGGCCTGCGACGCAATTTGCCGGAGAAGACCTGAGAGCACCTTGCCCGGCCCTACCTCAACGAAAACCTCGACCTTTTCCGCCCACAACACCCGCATAGATTGTTCCCACCGCACCGGGGCGGTCACTTGGCGCTTCAGCCCGTCGCGAACCTCGGAGACCGAACGTACGACCCGGGCCTCCACATTGTTCACCAGCGCCACTTGTGCATCCGAGATCTCCGCGCGCTCGAGATCGTCGGCCAAGCGTTCCTGCGCGGGCTTCATCAGGGCGCAATGGAAGGGGGCGCTGACGTTCAGCATCACGGCCCGCTTGGCGCCGCGCTTTTTCGCCAGCTCTACGGCCCGGGCCACGGCGGCAGCGTGACCGGCAATCACCACCTGGCCAGGAGAATTGAGATTGGCCGGCGAAACCACTTCGCCCTGCGCCGCTTCGCGGCAAGTCTCCTCCAGCACGGCCGGATCAAGCCCCAGCAGAGCGGCCATGGCCCCCTGGCCCACCGGCACCGCTGCCTGCATGTATTGGCCCCGTTTGCGAACCAGCCGGACAGCCTCCGCTAACGCGAGGGCGCCCGCCGACACCAGCGCAGAATATTCACCCAGGCTATGTCCTGCTACGTAGTCCGGCCGAATGCCTCTCTCCTGCAAGACCCGGGCCGCCGCCACGGACACCGTCAGGATTGCTGGCTGGGTGTTGGCGGTGAGCTGCAGTTCCTCCGCCGGCCCCTCAAAACACAACTTCGAGAGCGCAAAGCCTAGCGCATGGTCAGCTTCCTCAAAGACACGGCGCGCGCAAGGGAAAGACCCCGCCAGCTCACGGCCCATGCCGGGATATTGAGACCCCTGGCCCGGAAAGAGGAAAGCTAGTTTCGGCAAAAGAACCTTCGGGTTCGTCCGTCGTCCGTGGTCCGTTGTCAGTTGCACGCCGACAACAGTGGCTGCCTCTTTTTTTTGACAACGGACTACGGACAAAGGACAACTGACAAAGAGCTACCACCGCATCAACACCGCGCCCCAAGTAACGCCGGCTCCAAAGGCGGACATCAAAACCAGATCACCTTTCTTGAGGCGGCCGCCGCGCACACATTCGTCGATACAGATCGGGATGGAGGCTGACGAGGTGTTGCCGACGCGGCTGATATTGCAGAAAACCTTCTCAGGACTTAACCCTAAGCGCTCCCGGACCGCCTCTGTAATCCGCTGGTTTGCCTGATGGGGAATAAAGAGGTCGATTTGGTCCAGGGAGAGATGGGCTTTCTCCAGAACGTTACGTGACACTTCCTCCATGCCGCGCACCGCCACTTTGAACAGTTCGTTTCCTCGCATCTTGATATAGTGACTGCGATTCTGGACCGTCTCGCAGGAAGCCGGCATAGCCGTACCCCCAGCGGGGATATACAGGTGGTCGGCAAACTGGCCCTCGGTATGTAATTCCGCAGCCAGAATTCCCGAGGGAGGCGCTACAGGACCCAAAACAGCGGCGGCCACTCCGTCGCCAAAGAGCACACAGGTGGCTCGGTCCGTATAATCCACATACCGGGAGAGGAGCTCCGCTCCAATCACCAGGACATACTTCGCGCTGCCGTTGCGAATGAACTGGTCGGCCACCGAGAGGCCGAAGAGGAACCCTGAACAGGCAGCGGCCAGGTCGAAGGCGCAGCAGCTCCGTGCTCCCAGCTCGTGCTGGATGAACGCCGCAGTGGAGGGCAGCGGCATATCCGGCGAGATGGTCGAGCAGATGATCAGGTCCAAGTCCCGCGGTGAGAGTCCCGCCATCTCCAGAGATTTTCGGGAGGCCTGGACAGAAAGGCTTGAAGTCGTCTCCTGGGGACCGGCTTGGCGACGCTCCTTGATGCCGGTGCGCTCGGTAATCCACTGGTCGGAGGTGTCGACCATCTTTTCAAGGTCGAGGTTGGTGAGCACCTTTTCCGGCAACGCTGAACCGATTCCCAACACTCCTGCTGGCGGCATAAGAACTCCGAAAGCTCCTGATAAGCTCTGCTGGATCGAGAAAACTTGCCGAAGTGGTGTCTCGCAGTGGCGGACTGCCCCCGGTAGGGGAGGGCTCTGCCCTCCTGCGGGCGGGCGCAGCCCGCCCCTACGTTCCGCATCACCGGCGTAGGGAAGCTCCTGCCAGATCGCGCTCTATCTTTTCATTGACCTTTCCTTCGGCAAATTCTGCGGCCACGCGAATCGCATTCTTGATGGCGTTGGCGTTCGAGCCTCCGTGGCAAATGAGGCATACGCCCCGCACCCCCAGCAACGGCGCTCCTCCGTACTCGGAATAGTCCACGCGCTTTTTGAAGTTTTGGAAGGCCTTGCGGGCCAGCACGTAACCGACCTTGGAGGAGAGGGTGCTCGAAAGGGCGCCTTTGAGGAGGCTCGAAACCGCCTCAATGAGCCCTTCGCTGATTTTCAGCGCCACGTTGCCAGTGAAACCGTCGCAAACAATCACTTCCACCCGGCCGTTATAAAGATCGTCGCCCTCCACGTTACCCACGAAGTTCGTTGGCAACTGCTTGAGGAGGGCGAACGCCTCGCGCGTCAGGTCGTTCCCTTTGTGTTCCTCCTCCCCAATGGAAAGCAAACCCACGCGGGGCCGCTCCACGCCAAAGATGACACGATAGTAGACTTCCCCCATCACCGCGAACTGCTCCAAGTGATGGGCCTTACAGTCCACGTTGGCGCCCACGTCCAAGAGCACCGCGGCTTTCCCCTGGGAGGTAGGGAAAACCGCGGCGAGCGCCGGCCGATCCACGCCTTCGAGCGTGCCCAGAACGATTTTGGCCGTCGTCATGACGGCGCCGGTGTTGCCGGCACTGATCAGCCCGTCGGCTTCACCCTCTCGCACCAGGCGCGCAGCCACTCGGATGGAGGAATCGCGCTTGCGGCGGAAGGCCTTCGCCGCCTCGTCCTCCATGGTGACCACCTCACTGGCATGAACCACTCTAATGGGGAGTCGCTTGACCTCGCGATGGTCAAGGTGTGGCTTCAGAAGGTCACGAGGCCCCACGAGCAGGACCTCAGCGTATCCTTCCCGCACGGCCAGAATCGAGCCCTCCACCTCCGGCCCAGGCGCCAAGTCGGTCCCCATCGCGTCAACGGCGATACGTCGCATGGTAGTCACGTCAAACCGTGGAATGAGGCCGGCGCCAGAGGAAGAGGCGTTCGCGCCGGTTGGTCTCCCGGAGGGTCGTTCGGCCTCAACTCAGGCCGATTCCTCCACCAGGACCACTTCTCTCCCGCGATAGTAACCGCAGTGCGGGCAAGCTTGGTGCGCCAGCTTCATCTCGTGGCAGTGCGGGCACTCGGCCAGCGAGCGCGGGATGAGATGATCGTGAGCCCGCCGGCGGTTCCGCCGCGCCTTAGAATGTCGTCGCTTGGGATTTGGCATAAGTCCTTTCTCTTTTTCAAGACAAAATGCTTGGGCCGCGAGGGCCGGCGCTGCTCTCCCCATCGCCGGGGCACAGCACGGGCAGCCTGCCCGACCTGTCCCAGCCTAGCGCAGTGCGGATCGAGCAGCAAGTGAACCGGGTTGGGACGGAACCCGTGATCCCGGTGAGCCGAACCAAAACGCATCCCGCGATGCGGGACCGAGGCGGGTGGCCGTGGTCCGTCAGTTGACGGATCACGGGATGCCAACGGCAAAACCCCTGGCTAGTTGGAACGGCACTAGTGTCCCGTAACATTTAATTCTTTACAACGTTTAACCTTTTCCAGTATGCTGTCGGCCGTGGCTTTCCACACGAATGGTTTGGGCGCCTCATTCCAGGCCGCCAGGTACTC
>Ga0315279_10001118_pt1 | contig 45929 bp, 46 predicted proteins | sample YL17G06_20_MG_FD_203694 | JGI IMG/M metagenome (GOLD analysis project Ga0315279, IMG submission 203694) | Sediment microbial communities from Yellowstone Lake, YNP, Wyoming, USA - YL17G06_20 | ecosystem: Environmental > Aquatic > Freshwater > Lake > Sediment | place: USA: Wyoming | collected...
ATCGGCACTCTCGTCCCCTTCCCCTGCTGGAATTCACTTGGGGTGATGTCCTCCGATACCCTTAAATTCTCAAAACAACCGCCTTCCGAAGCCTTGAAGGGCGGTTTGCCCCTGTCCGTTTTGCAACTGTCAGGTCTACATAGCAGGTGAAATTTCTGAGTTTCTGATTTTGGGTCTCACTCCGAACTCGTAACTCAATTTTTTGAATTTAAGGATTGGGATATTTCTCATATTCAATGACAACCTGATCGGCGCCTACCAATTCCCTCAATTCCACATTAATCGAATCCTGTCGGGATGTTTCGATATGGCTCCCAACATAGTCGGCACAGATCGGTAATTCCCGGTGGCCCCGATCAATCAGCACAGCCAGTTCGACCCGGCGCGGCCTTCCCAAGTCGAGCAAGGCGTCGAGGGCTGCTCGGATCGTCCTCCCTGTAAATAGGACGTCGTCAACTAAAAGAACATTCTTGTCTTCGATAGGAAACTGAATCTCTGTTTTCTTCACCTGTGGCGTTTGGCTCAGCCTTGTCCAGTCATCTCGATAAAGTGTGATATCGATGATTCCTGTGGGAAGATCGATCCCTCTTTTCTCAAGGATCTTCTGCCTTATCCGGTCCGCCAAAAAGACGCCTCCTGTTCGAATCCCCACCAGGACCGTCTCCTCCAATTGGGGATGTTTGCTGAGCAGTTGCTCGCATATTTGATTCAGAGCAATCTCGATTTCCTTCTCTCTCTGCACGATCTGTTTTGAAACCATCTCTGAAATTCTCCCCCCCACTCTTTCCCTCCCGCTCGAGGAGAGAGGTCCCCGACGCTCCATATCTTTGGTGACGGAGCGGTAAGGGTGGGGGTGCCATTATGATCCGAATTTTTTCTGTTTTGGGCGACGAATCAACCAAAACCCGATAAAGCCTATGAGGGCGAGCCCGACAATGATCGCAGCAGTAACTGGCCAAGGGGGTAGGATACTCTTCTGCACATCGATTGAAGCGAGTAGGCTAACCTCATTAACGCTTTTCCCTTCGTTTTGGATGAGGGCTTTTGTCACCACCTGACCTTTTTGGATCGGGGCCACGATAAATTGTGGTAATTGAGGAGCGACGGAAACTGAATTTTCTTTTCCCTTGGCCACCGTCACTCTTCCATCCTTTGCAGCGGTAAGGATCACCTGATTCAACTTCCCCCTCCTCACCTTTACAGGGCCGAAGGAAGCACCCTTTTTAACAGCCTCAACGGTGGAAAAATTCTTAAAACCGTATTCGAGTAATTTCTGAGCTTCTGGAGCCCTTTTCTTTACTTTGTCACAACCCATCACGACGGCAATCATTCTCTGACCATCTCTCTTCGCGGTGGCCACCAGATGATAACCCGATTCCTCAACATGGCCCGTTTTCAATCCGTCCACCCCGATATTCTTTTGAAGAAGGATATTTCGGTTCCCTTGCCGAATCCCATTGTATTCAAATTCAACCGTGGAATGGAGGGTAAGTGATTCTGGGTGGTCTTCAATATAGCGCCATGACAAGATCGCCATATCCATGGCTGTTGTAAATTGGCCCTCCTCAGGCATCCCATGGGAGTTCTTAAATTGAGAATCCTTTAACCCCAAGAATTTGGCCTTCTCATTCATCTTCGAAGCGAAGACCTCCTCTGATCCGGACAAATGTTCTGCCAAGGCAATACAGGCATCATTTCCCGAAGCGATGGCAACCCCCTTTAATAAATCTTCCACTTTGACCCGACCCCCGACCTTAATGAACATTTTAGACCCTTGGGTCCTCCAGGCCCTTTCACTCACTGTCACCATATCATCCATCTTAAGTTGTCCGGCACGAATGGCATCATAGATTAAATAAAGAGTAAGGACCTTGACGAAACTGGCCGGTGGAATCCTTAATTGGGGATTCTGTTCGTAAAGGACCTGACCCGTTAGGCCATCCATTAAAACTGCAGATTGAGCGTCACATTGGAGGCTGCCCTGGGTCGTTTTTGTAGCCTGGGTTGTCTGTGGGATTTGAGCCTTCTGAGTGGTTTGGGCTTTTTTCGAAGACTTAGTTGACTTAGAGGCCTTTGTCGTCTTGGAAAGGATTTGATTTGGAAAGGCAATAAAAGAAATCGTTAGAAATATGGCCGCTATCCAAATATTTTTAAAAGAACGAATCTTCATCCTCTCCTCCGAAATTCCAAGAAAAATCTGATGGGTTTTTATTCATAACAGATTCCATTCCATTTTTCAATCGGAATTTGCCATAGGAGGTAATGCCTCAGTTACGGTCGGAGATCCTATGCCAGGACCGAGGTGGTCTCTCCAGAGAAAACTTGAAGCGGCACATTCGAGCGGTGAGTCAAAGGGTAGATACCCTTAAAATGGTCCCTTTAGCACTACCCGCCGGTTGCCCTCTCTCTAAAGATCCGCTTTTCAAGGTTTCGGAGGGGAGACCACCCCGATCCAATCGCACCCGAGACGGAGGGGTTACCATAGGAGTCTCTCCAAAATTTGTGATGGTCAAAGAACCCTGAGAAACCGGGCCATTGAAATAAATGATGATTTGGGTTAGATTTAGCCGCAGATTAACCTTTCTCAAGAAATTCTGGATTTCTATGGATCAAGAAACCTCTCTCACAAGAATATTAGAAGAGTTCAAAACCATCGCTTCCTGTGAATACCAAGAAATCGTTTCCCATCTTCCCAAGGACCGTGTTCCCATCGGTTTTTTTTGCCCCTACGTTCCAGAAGAGATTATCCGAGCCGCCAATGCTCTTCCCTTCCGTCTCATGGGTACGCCGATCAAGATGTCCCGTGTCCAGGCACATCTTCCACCTAATTGCTGCCATTTAGTTAAATCTTCACTTGAAAGCTTGCTCCAGGGGAAACTCGATTTTTTAAAGGGAATTATTTTCAGCCATACTTGCGATTCCATGCAGGGACTCTCCGATATCTGGGCTCTTCAGGGGCGTATTCCTCTCCAATTCAACTTGATGATGCCCTCACGTTTAAATTCCGAACTTTCCCGTACTTTCTTAAAAGCAGAGATAGAGCGATTCAGGAATTTTCTGGAATCGAATGTGGGAAGGATTACTCCCCAGAGCCTCAAGGCTTCCATCCAGCTTTTCAATCGCATCAGGGAAAAACTCCAAGAGATTTACACTCACAGGCCAAAATGGCATAAACAAATCTCAGGAATGGACTTTGCTCGGATTATTCGAGCTGGATATCTGATGGATCGTCAACGATACCTTGAACTTTTGAACAATTTACTGAATGCGTTGCCTGAAAAAACAGAGGAGAGTGGAAATCTCATTCCCATTTACCTTGCGGGGAATATGGCCCATTCTGACTCCTATTTCTCTTTAATCGAAGAGGCAGGTGCCATCATAGTCCAAGATGATCTTTGTAGCGGAACGCGATTTCTCCGTCTCATGGTGCCAGAAGATACGGATCCAATAGAGGGCCTCACCAATCGTTATCTCACCTCCTTTATGTGTCCCACCAAGCATAAAGGGGCTCATGCCCATATAGAGACTCTTTTAGAAGAGGTTCAAAAATCCAGCGCCAAAGGAGTGATCTTCCTCCTTTACAAATACTGTGAAACCCATTTTTTCGACTATCCGGATTTGAAGCAGACTCTTGAATCGAAAGGGATTCCAACACTGCTTCTCGAAGTGGAAGATCCATCCTATTCTGTTGGACAACTTAAGATTCGGATTCAGGCTTTTATAGAAATGCTCAGTCCCATTTGAGATAGTTCGGAGTAATGAGTTCGTAGTTCGGAGAAATTCATTTCCAATTTTAGATTTGCGATTTGCGATTTTAAAATCGGAAATTGGCAATTGAAAATCTAAAATGATTGACTCCGGACTCAATACTTTTTTGGAAAAAGACCATGTCAGAGAATCAACCTCAGTCCAATGCCTACCGAAAGATAAACTCCACCTCTGCCTATCGTCGCCTGATGACAGCTTATTATTTTATGGTGAAGCACCCAGCCTGGTTTGGCAAAAAAGTGGCATGGATCACGAGCGGGGGACCAGTAGAGCCTCTTTATGCAATGGGAGTTCTCCCTTTTTATCCAGAGAATTATGGAGCGATGTGCGGAGCCTTCAGGATGTCAGTCCCGCTCTGTGAGGCTGCAGAACATAGAGGTTATTCCCATGATCTTTGTTCTTATGCGCTCACAGATATTGGATCTTCCCTGACCGGAAAAGGTCCTCTTGGCAGGCTTCCCAAACCTGATTTTCTGGTATGCGGCAATAACATCTGCGGTACTGTCATCAAATGGTATGAGCTTCAAGCCCGAGCCTTTGATGTCCCCGTCTTTTTCTTTGACACCCCCTTTATACATGATGAGATCCAAGAACATACCTTGAAATACGTTCAAAATCAGATGAAGGAATATGTTTCTTTCCTTGAGAAACAGCTTAAGCGCTCTTTCCCAGAAAAACGCTTTCAGGAGGTTTGTTCCAATGCCTTTGAAGCCATCATTTTGTGGAAAGAGATTCTTGATATGCCCCGCCACCATCCAGCTCCCTTAGCTGCCTTTGATGCTTTTATCCACATGGCTCCTATTGTCACCTTAAGGGGAACAGGATGGGCAGTCCGTTATTACAGAAAGCTTAAGAGAGAAATGGAAGAAAGAGTAAAGAAGGGAGTGGGAGCCTTTGCTCGCGAGGAGATCCGGCTGATCTGGGATAATATTCCCATTTGGTATGATATCCGGAATCTTTCCAAAATACTCTCCTCTCAAGGGGCTGTTCTGGTTGCTGATACTTACACTTCGGCCTGGGCTTTGGATCAGGCTGACCCGACCCAACCTTTAAATGCATTGGCCGAGGCCTACGCCACGATCCATCTCAATCGCGGCTTAGAGTATAAAATACAGAAAATAGCAAACTTAATTGAAAAGTACGGCGCCCATGGATTTATCATGCATTCCAACCGGAGCTGTAAACCCTACTCACTGGGTCAGTTAGATCTCAAACGGGAGGTGACCAGGTTGACAGGGAAACCCGGGTTGATGATCGAAGCCGACCATACGGATTCACGAAGTTACGCCCCCAAACAGGTCGAAAAACAGATTCAGATCTTTCTCGATATTATCAAGGGAAAGGAATAAGACGCCTTTTCAATTAGCGTATAAACTCTAACACTTGATCCACTGGCTTCCTATCTTTTTGCGGTGACTCATCCGGATATCCCGCTGCAATCAGGCAGATGAGATCCGTATTCGATGGGACGTTTAAAATGGCTTCAATCTCTTTTTTCGCCTGAATGGGCGAGACCAGCCACACAGCCCCCAACCCCATGTGATGAAACACAAGAAGCATTGTTGTCACGGCAGCCGCTGCACTCTGGACCGCTGTTGGCGCGGATTTTCGAAATCCCAGAATTTCCTTAGCTTCACGGTCGAAAGATTCTCGGGCAACCAATACCTTATCCATCGGACTTTGATAGACACCACTAAAAACTCCTATGCAAGCCGGGGCTTTTCTGAAAAAGGACGCGTTCTTCTGATAACGATGAACGTCTTCTTGCCACGACACCGCCTCCGGCCAAGAAGCGATTTTATCTGCCACAGACTGAACCGCATCCGCCATTTTCTCAATCACCTCTTTATTCTTCACAATAATGAAGTGCCATCCTTGATAATTCCCTCCATTGGGGGCCCAGGTCGCCAATTCAACAGCTTTCTTTAATAACTCGTCTGAAACTTCATTTTCCTTCCATTTTCGAATGGAACGCCTCTCCTTAATTAACTTTTCTAACTCTTCTGTATTCATGGCTTATCCTCCTCGCGATTCAAAAAATCTTACTCTATCGACTGGGTGGTAAATCTTCATGTCCAATAAGAAGATGAAGATTAGGCACCACCATCATCGTTGCAGTTCCATGAGCAATTAATTTTTCTCCCTCGTCTTTAACGACAGCCTCTCCCAGTGCAATGCTTTTGCCCATCTTGATACATCGTCCCATTGCTATGAGTTTACCTTTCTGAATCGGGGCTAAATAATTTATCTTTATTTCCACTGTGGTCAGTCCCATTCCGTTCTCCACTTGAGGAAATGCAGCCCAGAAGGCTGCCGCGTCTACCACGGAAGCCATGACTCCTCCATGAACACCTCCAAAGGGCTGGAGGTGCTTCTCTTCCAATTCGACCTCCAAAAGAGAGACTCCCCATTGAAGGTCCTTGATCTCCATAGAGAGTAGAGAAAAATACGGAGATCTGTTTACAAGCATTGCTACAGCCTCTGTATATCTTGGATTTAACCGCAACTCAGACATCGACCTCTCTCCTTTCAGACGATTGTATCGCTCTAAACTTAATCCCTGTTTACCCTGATGTCGTATAAAAGGCCGGACAGGTGACCCTCCAAACCTTTACCAAACGGATGTTATTAAAATTTTATGAGTAAATCTCTTTTTCACCGAGAGTGGGATCCAGGATTACTAAAGAAACCGGGGTAGCTAAACGCTGAAAGGTCCCGCCCTGCCTTCGCCGAAGCGGCTACGCGCAGGCAGGTGTAAAGCTTTCCCGGCCCATCTGCCCACCCTTCTTTAGAGATTTTTTCAACATTTGGGTTTATGGATTCGAGTCGCAGCTCATGGATCAATCCAAATCAACGGGTTGTTGACAGTTTCGGCACCTTTTGGCCCCCCTGAATAGCTTATAATTGCAATGAGGGCAATGGTAACGTTTTCCCTCCTCCTCCATCCATCTCTCAGTTCCAAGCTCCCTCCAGGTAGGGATTGCCCGAAGGATCACCTTTTTACCGACAGGAAGAGGGAAATCATCAATAAATTTGCAAGGGAAATCATCGCATTGATGACATCCCTCGATTCCCTTACCAGCCGCACAACACCTGATCGGACAGGTCTGGCAGTATTTGAATAATTTGTCAGAGAGACATCCCTCGCATTCGATCTCCTCTGCACTTACGCCATAAACCGTTGTGAGTCTCTCCTTAAATTTAATGTTATTGTCTCTGTGTGCAATCAATATACCACAGACACCGCAGTATAGACCACAAGGCGCTGCCAGTTTCTTTTTATTTCCCATTTTCCCCTCCCATAAAGAGTCTTTAGGAAATCCTACCGAAATGATGTGAAGACATAAAGAGATTACTCATATTTATCCAATGGAGTCAATGGAAAAAATGGGTTTTGGGTAAGCCCCGTTAGAAAGTCTCCTACTTTCTAACGTGAAGGCTCACACGGGGCTTTAAACCCCGTGTTCGCTGAAGGAATAGCCATGCTTTCTAACGGGGTAAAGAGGTTAGGGATCGAAAAAAATCGGCATGAAAAAGAAATTTTAAAACCTCTGAGCATAGCGGTAAGAGAGGTTGAAATATTTTTGAGCCCGTTTGAGAGCTTCTTCTTTTTCTTTCTCTGGGATATTCGGATCGTCCAGTCGGAAACTCTCTACCTTCCCCCGCACATAGGCCCGATAACATTTATAGAAATCCAGCACACCCATTAATTCATAGTCACCCGATTCCCCGATATAGGCGCGAATGAGATGTTCACTTAGGTCCTCCCTCCCGTGATAATCGAGATCCATCGCCAAAAAGGCTATATCTGCTGCCACATCGGTGTACCGAAACCTCTCATTAAATTCAATACAATCAAAGATGAAAATCTCTTTACCCCAAAAGATATGCTCGAGGCGGAGGTCTCCGTGACAATCCCGAATCTTATCGGAAGCCATTCTCTGGTATAGAATAGGTTCCTCCGTTCTAAAAAAATCGTTTGTCTTATTCTTTATTTCTTCATAAACATCTTTGGGAATCGTGATATCCATATATCTTATCGTTTGTTCGAAGTTTTCATCTGTATCCTGTTTGACCCGTTCCGGTCTTCCAAAACTTTTGATGGATTCATTGGTCTCTGCAGTGAAATAGAAATGAACCAATTTTTCTGAAACAGCCTCAATCATTTTCGAAGTCACTTGTTTCTTCTCAAGCAACTTATCCATTAGAAGTTCTTCGGGGATCTGTTTCATCTTCACCGCATACTCAACCACTTCGCCTCTGCCGTCCAATAGAATCTGGTCTCCATCTTTTGTAATCTTCACGACACCCAGATAGATCTCTGGAGAGAGTCGCCGGTTCAAGCTCACTTCCTGTACACAAAAAAACTTTCTCTTTTCAAGAGATGTGAAATCCAAGAAGCCAAAATCTACCGGCTTCTTCACTTTATAAACATGGTTTCCGGTGAAAAAAAGGAGCGAGATATGGGTCTCCAAAAAGCCCACTTCCTTGGGGTGATCAGGATAGATCTTAGGGTCGAGAAGCGCCTTCTTTAAAAAGGCAGTATCTATGTTCATCGTTTCTCGATCCTTCTAATCTTCCAATCCGGGAGGGTATCGTACTCGGTATCAATCGTCAGGTGAATGATTGGAAGTTCTTGAAACTGCTTTTTCAGGTCGTCGATATCGACAGGCTGAAATATGGCCTTATTATTGAGATAGGCTTCTCTGGTCAAGGCATTTGACTCGTAATCTTCTTTTGTCCTTTTCAAAATCCTTTCAATCGACCTCTCCTCTGTACAGACACATTCTGCAATGACAAAAGTTCGCCTGGCCTTCAGTGCCAATTCGGCACCCTGAGATCGTAACTCTTGGGTGAAGAAAGTCGCATCCAAAATCAGCCCACCTTCGGCCCTCTCCAAGGCATTCTTCGCCTGTCGAAACATCTCTTCATAAACCCTTTTGCGGTTCTCTGGACTAGAGGCCACCTTATTGTCGAAGATATCCTGACCCTTCAGAACTTCCAATCGGATCATATCGGATCGGAGAATCTGAAAGCCCTTCATCTTTGCAATCTCCTCTGTCACCGGGCTTTTCCAGCTACCCGGAAGCCCAACAGAAATAAGCACACAGTCTTTTGGGATTTCAGACTTGATCACTTTTGAAAAATCTTTCTCCATTCAGAACCTCCTTCACCCCCACCCTCACCCTCCCCCATCGATGGGGAGGGGAAAATGAGAAAGGGCTTTTAGAATGATATCGTGTAAAATCCCATTGCTCACCACAATACCGTGGTTATTCTCCATCTTTATACCACATGAAAAGTCTAAAGGATGTCCTAAGGTATCTGTCACCCTTCCTCCAGCCTCTTCAGCAATGATCGATCCCGCTGCATGGTCCCAAATCTTTTCTCTATAACCTGGCTCAGAGGACGAAGGAACCCGCAAATAGAGGGTTGCTTCCCCCCTCGCGACAATCCCATACTTCGCTTGGCTGTCCATTCTGAGAGAGGGTTTCAAAATATTCAATTTTTCTCCAAGACGTTGATGAATAAGATGGTCAGCATGATCAGGTTCAACGCTTTCGGTCATATAGGCCTCCGAGGGACTCTCACCTCTTGAAACGGATAGAGCTTGTCTTTGTCCCCTATCCATATCCATCTGGAATGAACCCTTACCTCTCACTGCAAAAAAAAGACACCCTCTTTTCCCATCGGGCCGGTCTTTATCTACATAGAGGTTGGGGCAGGCCATTACGCCTATTTGCACCAGACCATTCTCGATGAGGGCTAAGGCGATCGCATATTGATCTCCCCTGAGAAACCCTTTGGTTCCGTCAATTGGGTCTAAGGCCCAAAACCGATCTCTCACAAAATGGGAACTGAAATCAATCCAAGAACAAACATCTTCAGGAGAGGAATTTGGAATGACCCCATTGACATAATGGGTAACCTGTTCAAGGATTCTCGAACGATCCGGTTTTCTTAATTCTTCTGAATCCTCCTCTGCGACAATCGTATCATGAGGAAATCTTTCTCTCAGCATCTTACAAATAATGGCCTGAGACCCAAAATCTGCAATGGTCACAGGGCTCCTGTCGCTTTTTAGGATAGATTCTCCCCCCGCCAGATCCATCCTCACCTTTTGGCAGAGCGCCGATGCTTTGATGACCGCTTGAATCGCGGTCACCACTTCGAGAGAATGTTCATCCATAGTATTGCCAAATGATCGAATTTAGGAATTGAGGGATTGCGAATTGATACCTAAATTCCTCAATCCCAAAATTCCTGAATTATTTTAAAATAATAAGAGGAGGGGTATTTTAACCTCTCCTCTCCTGTTGTTTCATGGTACCAAAGGTCTGGCACATCACTAACCGTAAACACCTCCTGGAACTCAATGAGAAATGGGTCATGACCTGTACCTTCGGGTGGCTGCAACAAAACCTCTCCGACCTCACACAAGAAAACATTATGTAATATTCCTAATGACTTTACAAGTTCCACTTATCATCCGCCCTCTCCAAAACAAAAGCTCCGAAGTGACGCACGGCGATGCCACAGATCGCTGAGCTGCAGTTACGCTATGCACTGTGCCCTATGCACCATGCGAGTGTCTGAGACAGGCAGAGGCTGGAAAGCCAAAAACAAATTGGGAACTCCAGGAGGAACCGGGGCTGGCCTTTTTTACCTTAGGACTTTTAGTAGGGAAATAACTTTAATCTGGCCGAAATAGGTCTTTACTTAAATCGTACTCTAAACTCTAACCAAGCTGATGTCCTATGCCTCTATTTCTTAAATAACTTAAGTACGTCCCCGCGAGCCTTCCCAAGGGCATTGAGAATCCGATAATGATGGCACCCCCAAGGGCGACAAGATCATATACACCGGTTATAGGATAACCGAAATACCGGAGGATGACATCGAGGACCGTAAGGAACATGACGAACATGAGAGTTATTCCCGCAATGATACCCATGAACTTACTCATTAGGAGCACAAGCGTCTTTAGCCTCTCCATGGGCGCCCTCCTGTTTGGGTACGAGTAGTGTTGTACATATTTAACGCAATATTTAAAATGTTGGCTCTCTTCACAAACCTTCGATAGACCTCATGAAATAGGGTGGTACTTTTGTGCTACACCACGAGGATTCCTTGTTATCGGAAAAGTCACGGGATCAGGTTTCCTTTCGCATAGGCATCGCGAAGCTTGGGTTTATCGATCTTGCCCGTAGGGCTTCTGGGGACGTGATCGAAAACCGTTTGACGGGGTCGTTTGTAGCGTGGGAGATGCTCGTTGAAAAAGAGAACCATTTCTTCTGTTGTGAGTTCTTCTCCCGGAACTGGCTCGATGACCGCACACACCGTCTCACCGAGTCTCTGATCGGGTACCCCGATGACGGCGACGTCACGTACTTTCGGGTGACGCCGGATCACGTCTTCGATCTCAACGGGGTAGATATTCTCACCGCCCGAAATGATCAGATCCTTCTTTCTGTCCACGATGTAGATGAATCCATCCTCGTCCGTCTTGCCCAGATCGCCCGTGTAGAGCCATCCGTCACGGATTGCCTGGGCAGTCGCAGCCGGGTTCTTATAGTATTCCTTCATGATGCCGCTCCCCTTTACGATAAGCTCGCCCACCTCCCCGTTCTTTACGTCCCTGCCGTTCTCGTCGACGATGCGTACGTCCCAGATCAGACCGGCCTTTCCGATCGCACCCACTTTATGCTCATTTTCGATCCCCAGGTGGACGACGCCCGGACCCCCACCCTCGCTCAAACCGTACGTCGTATTGTGTTTCATTTCTGGAAAGTAGGATTTCCACCTCTTCACCAGACTGGATGGGATGGGCTGGGCGCCCATGTACATCAGTTTCCAGCTCGAGAGATCGTAGTCATCCTGCCTGAGCTCTCCGCTATCCAAAACCTGGAGGATATCGAGGGCCCACGGCACAAGCAGGAAGACCTTGGTCACCCGCTCCTGTGAGACTGTCTCCATGATGATCTGCGGACTGATCTGCTCGATAAGCAGCACGTTGCGTGCGCCAACGATCACGCCACCAAGAAGATGGCCTATGGCCAGATGGTACAGGGGCGCCATCATCAAATTGATGTCCCGACACGTCCACCGGTGATTGGTCGATTCCGTAATCGCTGCAACCATCAGGCTTCGATGGGCATGGAGAACCGCCTTGGGTGCCCCTGTCGTTCCCGACGTGAAGTAGAGGGCACAGTCATCCTCATCCCCGATCTCAACGAATGGAGGGGCAGCGACTGATCCTTTAATCAAACTCTCCATGTTCGCCATCCCGTCGATCGGGTCATCGCCAATCCCCACGAAATCGGTCGCGGTCTTAAGCACCGGCCGGATTGCATTGATACGTTCGCAGTACTCCTTGTCGACGATAAATGCCTTCGGTTCGGCAATCTCCGCGCAGTATTTGATATCTTCGTCCGTAAAACGGAAGTTCAATGGGATGGCGCAAGCGTCAGTCTTCATGATTCCAAAAAACGCCTCCAGCCAGTTGATGGAATTCCTCCCGAGCAAGACCACTTTCTGACCTTTCCTTATTCCCCTCTCCAGCAGGGCATGGGCCAGCCTGCTCGTCCTTTCTTCAAACAGAGCCCAGTTGATCTCCTTCCGCCTTCTGCTAATGGGCCGTACCTCGACAAATGCGATATGATCGGGATGCTGCCGGGCGTTCCGCCCCACCAGGTCGGTAATGTTCATCATGCTCTTTCTCCCTTGGAACCCGTATTTGAAATAAGCAGGGGTATGAGCACTCTTATGTCATTAAGTATCTCTATACCGGTGACCAGAGAAACGATTCTTTCCACGCTTTCCCTGGTTATCGGTTTTCCAGCAAAGTCGATGCAGTCCCAGAACCGCTGCTCGTGGTCCTTTTTCGTCAATGCATTACCGGGAAAGCCCGGGGCAATATCCAGTCTTCGTAAATATTCTTTTCCCGAACGCGTCACAACTCTCATGTCGAGAGGCGTGTGGCCACGTGCTTCGAGACCCTTGTCCGCAATGACGTTGACCCTCTTCGTGAGCGCTGCGATGCGCGGGTCTTTAACCTGATCTTCTTCGAAGTGGACTAGCTTGGAACTGTGCCTCAAAAGCGCATTAGCCACGCAATACTGGATGCTGAACTGGGCATTCACCTTCGGGTTATCCCCTATCTCGAATTTGTGGCCTACGAGCTTATGGGTATAGGGAGGGACGGTGATATCGATGCGCACCACATCATCTGCGGTAATATCCTCCTCTGCGATCAGTTTCAACATCACATCGGTGCTGCCCGCGGTGAGCGCGCAACTCGGAAACTTCTTGAACACGAGCTTCGTGAGTTCGTACCGGGTTCCCAGATTCGAGGTAGCGGACTCCCCGGTGAACATATCCCTGCCGTATAAGTGAAAATAACCATAGACCCCATCCAGGAAGTTTTGAGGTCCCGTGATGCCTCTGGAGGCGAGCCGGGCGCTGAGTATGCCGCTTTGCGCAACCCGGCCCTGCACAAACCTGACGCCCAGCGATCCATCGATATGGCTCTGAAAGCTCCCGCCGCAGTCATTGAAGGCAAGGGCAAGGGCATTCCAAAGCTCTTTTTGGTTGAGGCCGAGTATTTTTGAGGCCGCTGCAGTTGCGCCAAAGGGGACACAGATCCCGGTAGGATCAAAACCGTTGTATGCCGCTTCTGACAGGTTGAGCCTTGCGGCAACCTCTGTTCCTACGGCAACTGCGGTAATAAAATCCTGCCCGCTGCATCCGCCTGCCAGCTCCGAGGCTGCGAGCGCTGCCGGAATAACGGCTGACCCCGGGTGGGGTCCCGGCGCCATCGCGTCACAGAAATCGAGCGCCCGAGCCATGACCCCGTTGACGAATGCTGCATGATGAGCAGGGATTCTTCCGCCATGGACGAGTATCGTTGCCTCCTGTTTCCCCCCAAACTCTCTGTACAGTTGAACGGCAGTCTCACACCCGTCAGCAGTGGCGCCCGCAATTGTGGTGCCCACCACCGCAAGTATCTGGTTTTTGACCGTCTCAAGTGCGTCAGACGGGATGTCTTCGAGCCGCGTAGTATGGACAAAGGAAACCAGCTTTTCCTCGGCCCTCATCAGAGGCCTCCTTCACGTTTGTTGGAGGATCGCATCGATCGTTTTCATCATGGCGTCGCGTCTCGCCCCCGGGGTGAACACGGCGTCCACCCCCATTGCCTTCATTTTCTCAACATCCCTGGGCGGTATCACGCCGCCAGCAAAAAGTGCCACATCCGTCACCCCATTCTCCTTCATGAGATGCAGCAGCCTGTCCGTATAGAAGAGGTGGCCGCCTCCGAGGAAACTGACGCCGATTGCCCGGACATGCTCTTGTATGGCCATTCTCACGATGCCCTCGGGCGAGTTGTAGACCCCTGCGTATATGACCTCGTATCCGCTCTCCATGAGCCATCTCGCGATAATCCTGAGACCGTTGTCATGGGAATCCAGACCAATCTTAGCAAGAATCATTCGCTTGTTTGACATCGCGGTCCTCCTCTACTTGGGAATCTCAAAATCGGCTGCCGACCTCATCGCATCACATATCTCCTGTAGAGTCGCCCTCGCCATAACGGCATTCATGATAGGTTCCATCAGGTTCTTCTCGGGACGGTGCCGAACCATCTGGTACAGGTTCTCCAGGGCCTTCCGGACTGGTTCCTGATCGCGGTTCTCCTTATACTGCCGCACATACTCAATCCGTTTGGCCTGCATGTCGGGCTCCTGCTGGAAGATCTCAATTCCCGCATCCTGTCCCTCCAGCCCGAAGAGGGTCACGCCCACGATCGGTTGTTCGCCGCTTTCCACTGCATCCGCCAGCCGGTACCGCGCCTCGTTGAGTTGCTGCTCAATCCAGCCGTCTTTGAAACATCGGATGAATCCGCCCCTTTCCTCAATGACCTTCATCAACTCCTGGATCCGCTTCTCCATCTCATCCGTCAGAGTCTCAATGAGATAAGAACCGCCCAGCGGGTCAACCGATTTCATGACGCCCGTCTCGTACGCAATGATTTGCTGCGTGCGGATGGCCAGTTTCTGGCTTTCCTCGGTTGGCAGGCAATAAGCCTCGTCATAGGCCGTCGTATGGATCGACTGTGTACCGGCAAGCACGGCTGCAAGCGTCTGTATGGCTGAGCGCACAATATTATTCATCGGCTCCTGAGCCGAGAGGGGCAGTGCGGAGGTCTGGACAGCAATCCGACACCACATACTTTTCGGGTTCTTTGCCCCGAATCTTTCCTTCAGAATTCGGGCCCATAACCGGCGCATCGCCCTGAATTTTGCCACTTCTTCGAACAGATCCAGATGCACGGCGGAGAAAAAGGCCATCCGGGGGGCAAACAGATCGATCGCGAGACCCCGGTCAAGCAAGCCCTTGATATAGTCGCAGGCGAGGGATAGAACGAAAGCGACCTCCTGGACCGCATCAACCCCCGTCTCTCTGATGTTTCTCGAATTCACGTTAATGATGTTCCAGCGAGGGGAGCGGGGTATCAGGTATTCCATAACATCGAGGGCGATTTTTACTTGGAGATCGATTGGAAAGAAGGCGGTATTTGCCTGATACGTCGGGCCAACGAGTTGTGTAAAGGCGCAGTTCATGATAGTGCCAAGCAGGTTCTCCCATGGGATACCTTGCTCCCGGGCCATCAGCAGATATTGGGCCATGATGATGGCGGAACATGGAGGCTGGATGATTAAGGTGGTACTTACCTTGTCAAGGGGAATATCTTTGAAGAGTGCCTTCATATCTTCGTAGGTGCACAGTGATGTGCCCTGAAGCCCCACGTCGCCCTGGGCAAGCGGATAATCAGGATCGAGTCCCAGCTTGGTGCCGACATCGGCATCCATGTTGATACCTGTCTGCCCAATCCTCAAGAGATATTTGATGAGCTCATTGCTCTCTTCTGGTGAACCAAACCCGCTCTGCTGTCTGCGGGTCCAGAGGCGACCCCGGTACATGTCCTTGTGTATACCCCTGGTGAACGGGTATTCCCCTGCATCGGGTAGTATTCCTGACCAGTCCTGCTGATCATAGATTCGCTTGTACTCGATACCGGACAGCGAATTGAAATGATGGATTCTTTCTCCTTCGAGATGGTTGATTCCTATTTCAGCATCTTTGCTCATGTCGTTTTCCTTTTAGGTTAATGGGGTCAGACTTAATTATTGAGATTTGTTTCCACCGCCGTCAAAGAACAAGATTAATCTTGCCATTTTCTCCCGGAGATCTTGCCCTCTTCTCAAATATCCCGTAACCGCAGCCGGATCCTTCCCCAAGAATTCCGCAATCTCCTTCCCCTTATATCCATACTCTCTCCCCGCCAAACTGAACAACCTCCTCCCTTCCATTACTCGAGAATCCTTCCCCTTCGCCTTTAACTCACCGAGACGAACGCCCAATACCTCCCCAATCCCTCCGGCAATCTCTCCTAAGCTAACCCCGTGCCTTCTTTTCCCCGCAAGGATCCCATTTTTAGCTCTTCCTCTCACCCTCTCAACAAATTCTTCATCCCCAAGGACCCTCTGATCCACTGTCCGGTAGAAATCCTCCTTGGAGGCCTTTTCGTCCTCTCTCATATACTCAACGTAAAGTCTGCGCCCCCTTTTCAGATCCTTCGAGAACATCCCCATTACCAGCCCCGTATCCACGAGCCCATGTTTGTTCAGCCCAATGTATTCCCGGTGACTGCTCCACCGATACTCCTCCGGTCGTCTCACCATCCCAGCTCGAACAGGATTACAATGAAGGTATTTGACTAAACTCAACAGATAAGCGTCTCTATCGCAGAGAATCGCCTTGTATCTCCCCTGAAATAAATGCCCTACGGTACCATATCTCCTGTTGAAATACATGGTGAAACGCTGGTTGATCCCTTGAAGAATCTTCGACAAAGGAACCTGTCCCGTTTCTATTAATAAATGAACGTGGGTGCCCATTAAGACGTAGGCATAGACCCAAAAACCGTATCGATCCTTGTAGTCACTCAAGAATTTAAGGTATTTCAAGAAATCTTTCTCTTCTCTGAAAACCTTCTGTCTCTGGTTGCCACGGGTAATCACGTGGTAGAACCCACCCTCAAACTCTATCCGGAGTTTCCTAGCCATGGTAGCAAATTACAAATAATCATCTTAAATGTCAATATTTAAGTCTGACCCCAAATCCCTATCTTGCAAAAAGATAACTTCCTCATCAAAAAAATCTCGTTCACCGATAGAAGTTCGATCTACAACGAGGATAGAGTTACTGCAGAACACCCGTTTTGGAATAGGACCGACAATTAATGTGCGGCTGTCGGTTGACCTTCCGATTGCACGGATTCCAAGCCGATACTTCTGGTAGCCAAGAACTTGTCCTTTATCGTGTTCACCTCGCCCCAAGATTGCTTTACGTCCGTCTTTCTCTGCAATCCAGTAGCGCAGCCCATCATCCCATGTGTGCGTAAACTGATGAATCATCTTGCCTTCGTAGAGCGGTAATCGCCCTTCACCCGGTTCGGTTTTAAACAAGTAGCTATCGTTGGTCATGTGGAATTCACTCCTCAGTCGCAGATTCCATTTATCAGGAATCGTCTCAGCAAGAAGTGGGAATTCGAGCGTCTTTTCAACAATGCGTATATCCTTCTCATTCTTGAACTCCATTACGGAGAGAGAGTCTGGCGAGAGACGGCGGACGAGGTCGACTGAGATGTCTATCGCTCCTTCCTCCGGGAAATTTTCAAGCTCTGCCACGTCGTGCCGCATGAATGCAGCAGGGAAAAATCCGGTCTTCCCTCCCTTTTCAAAAGACAGAACCAGAAATTTGTAGCTTCGGTGTACTCCCTCGAAAATTTCCTTACGATTCTCAAAGCAGAAAAGTCCAGTAATTTTTGTTTGGGTAAAAAGCATTTCGCGGAGCTGCTTCGTCCCGAGGTCCGTATAGATGCCGCTTGGAACCACGATACCGCAATAGCCGCGTGGTCGAAGAAGATTAAAGCACTGTTCAGCAAATAACTTATAAAGGTTGATGTCTGTCCCCGCTTTTTTGCCGTTGATGATGCTGATCTGATTATGATACTGTTCGGCGGAGCGGAAAAACACGCTCACATGGGGGTACCCGCTCAGGTACTCCAGCCATGCCTTACGAACGTCAGGATCTCTTAGGAGTTTTGCCTGTTCTTTCTCAAACTCCTTGATGGTCATTTTCTTCTTGGTGACCAGATCGGAATACTCCTCAAAGAATTCCTTGGAATTCGGTTTGACGATTTCCCACGGCGGATTGGTGATGATGGCGTCAAAGCCGCCCCGCTGGTTGATGATCTCATCGAATTCAAAGCTCCAGTGGAAGGGCTTAAGGGCTTCGATGTCTGCTTGTCGCAGGGCGCGCTTGATTGGCTTGTTTTCTGTATTCCTTTTGTCGTCCCCTGTGGCCTGCTCATACTTTATGCCGAGATGATTAAACTCATCTAACAAGATCGAATTTAGTGTACCAATAGCTTCTTTCTTTTGAGCCGCAATCTGGTCCCGAAGAGCACGCAAGTCTTCAGCATAGCTGGTGGCGTGCCTATACAGCCCTACCAGCCGATTTTTTTCGGCCAGGACCTGTCGATAGCTTTTCCGGAAAAGGTTGGCCGTGCGATTCTCGAACTCCTTATCATCTACGCGCATGAGGCCAATAAGAGAATTCCCTGTCAGAATGTTGAAATCGATGTTCGGCAGGGGTTCAAGGTCGTCCACGCTGTTTGCAGCAGCAACGAGCGCGAGAAAGAGACGAAGTTTGGCGATTTCAATAGCCTCCTCCATAATGTCCACACCGAAAAGGTTTTCAGTGATAATCGCCTTTTTGATGAAATAATTTATGTTCGGGTGTTTCTTCTTAGTGCCATCCAGCCACTGTTTTAGGTTACGATCCGTGAGAAACTCGATCCTGCCTATTACAGCAGCGTAGATGTTGATAAGTGTCCTCATGGCCGCTACAAGGAATGCGGCAGAACCGCAGGCCGGGTCTAAGAGACGGAGACCTGGAAGTACGTCGTGCAACAGCTTTTTGCAGAGTGAGGCATCAAGGTTAATCAGCAAATCGCCGACGTTTCCGAACCGGATAGGCGGCATAATTCCTGGAATACCCGGGGTGTTTACGCCATCTAAAACAAGCCGGTGAATGGTGCGCTCGCAAAGGTATTCGGTGATTTCCGGTCGCGTGTAGTACGCGCCAAAGGCTTTCTGGTTGATATATTTTTCGAAGATGTACCCAAGGACATCAGGGTTGATTTCATTATCCAGTCCCCCAGGAATATCGTTGAGGTTCCATGAATAGCGTTCAAAAAGCGCGAACAGGTTCTCGAAGGCCCGGTCAGGAATGCGGATTTTTAGCCAGCGCTGTTCGACCGGATGAATCAGGAACAAACCACCGTTGAGGTATTTGATTTTTCCGAGAACCTTGTTGGCCTCTGCTGAGCGACTGTCTTCGGGCTTGGCGAAACCCTCGAAGAAAAGGAGTTTCAAGAATTTCTCGTAATATAGGTCTCGCCCTTTTTTCTGAGTGTCCGTAAGTTTATTCTGGAGGTAGCGTCCATCGCCATTGTCCAGGAAGAACTTTCGTTGCAGGAAATAAATGAACATCAGGCGATTGAGGATAACGGAAGCATACCAGCGCCGGTCACGCTCGTCGTCAATGCCGTCGATGAGATCAAGGAAGACAAGATGCTGGTCCTCAAATTCCGTGTAAAAGCGCTTGGTCACCCGCTCCACGTCGAGAGCCTCCTTCAGGCGGGTTGTGACCTCCACGAGCGGAACGTTGCCATCGGCATCAAATTCGCTGATGTCAAAGACCATTGAGTTGATTTTGCTCAAGAAGAGATCGCCGGGTTGTCCATGAAGGTAGATGTGTTCACGAGGGAAAGGTCTCCCTTCCTGTCGCTTGACCCAATACCAGAGGCTTTGTGACCGTCTCGCGTCCACAAAGATTAGCACATTTTCAAGGTGATGGGCCGAAATGTCTTTGTGAACGGCGGCTCGGGTTTTTGCGTCGGGGATCACACCCTCCCTCGTTTCGATCTCAAAGACCACAACACCGGCCAGTTGCGCGATGGCGCGGCGGGTGAAGTTAAGTTGTTTCACTGCAAGGGGCATAAGTTGTCTTGTTGGAGCTTGAGACCAGCCCAGCTCCTCTATAAACAACTTCCCAAATTCAAAATTAGCGAGGTATTTCCGTGCTCTGTTCAAATCCAATGGCATATCACTGCCCCGGTTTCTCTTCCGCCAATCCCAGCGAGCAGATAATCCGTGGCTCTTGGGACTCTTCTTCTTCGTGGATGATGCACAACCGCCCTTCCTCTCTCAGCTCGATCACTCGTTGGGCCAGGGCGTGATCGTCGATGCCGCTTCGAAGTTGCCGGTTGAGAATATCGATTGCGACCTGGCGCAGAGGACAATTGTAGATATCCTCGATAGCACGGTGAAGTTGTGGTGTATCGAAGAGTGTCCCTTTGACCTCTTCAGCATATCGCTTAAGACGCTCATAGGTTCGGAAGCGGGCCCCTGATGGTCGTCCAAGTTGCCCACCAACTCTCTTTTCTTCGGCGGCGATGAGATCGACAGTTTTCCGAACCAGTTCGTGGTGGTTCTCCTGCCTGGCGAGAGCGGGCGTGTCCGGGTCGCACTGCGCGCATTTGAGAATGGTGAACTGGGACTCGGTTACGGGGTCCCCATTCTTGTCCAACCAGGCTAAGGCATCATTACCATCGGCAGTCCGAACGTAAGCCAGCACTCCTTCAGGCTGATCCGTTTTAGGCGAATGGGGCTTCGTGGAATAAACGACATTGGGAAGGCTAGGAACTATCTTCTGCAAACCCGGATCCCGATCAATTGCATTCTTCCATATCTGGTAGGCGTACGAGCCCAGGTCAACCTCCGAGTCCACATCTCCATCCAGAATTCCAGCCTTCTCGGTAAAGAGGTCCCGGACGGCTTGATCGTTTTGATCGTCTTCAAAGAATGCTTCGTCTGCTCCAACCACTTCAGCGTTTTCGTGAAGCCGCTGCCGAATTCTTGCCCGCAAGCGAATGATCCTCTCAACTCCCTCCGCCGGAAGGAATGTGTAGCAGAGGATGCGTTCAGCTTTCTGTCCGATTCGGTCGACACGCCCGGCTCGCTGGATAAGACGGATGATCGCCCAGGGCAGGTCGTAATTTACAACGATGGAACCGTCCTGGAGATTTTGCCCCTCACTCAGAACGTCAGTCGAAATCACAACATCTAACTCATTCTCCGGCAGAATCTCACTCCGTTTGTTGTTGCTATTGGGGCTGAATCGCCAGGCGATCTTTGTCGGATCATCCGTATCGCCTGTGGCCTCAGCCATGCGTTTGACTCCCAGGGAAGTAAGCTGACTGTTTAGATAAATCACGGTATCGGCGAACTGGGAAAAAACCAAGACTTTTTCACCAGGATGCTTCTTTGTGATCAATTCGTGGAGCTTAGCGAGCTTCGCATCAGCTTCCGGCTTCCAGGCTCCGCACTTCCCCAATATGCTGAGGAGAATCTTGATATCGGCCTTCAAATCCTGTACGAGTTGAGGAAGAAACCGGTCAGCCCTTAACCAGCGGAACCGTGTCTTGAGGGGTCCAGAGTATCTTTTATAAACCTCTGCCGCACGCTTTCTAAAATCCTCTTCGGTTCGGAGTTGATTGAAAGATCCCTCCATTCCTCCATTCTCTTCATCATCATCTGTAATAAAAAGCTCGCTGTCGGCATCGTTAAACCGGTCATCCAGTAAGCTGGCGTCCTGGGTACCGATGGGGAGAGTTTCGTCATTTTCAATCGCATAAAGGTGGACATAGTTACGTAAGATATGCCGCTCAACAGATTGCAGAAAAGCCTGGCCGCTGCTTTCAAGACGCTTAAAGAAATTTGTGCGACAGAATCCCATCAGCCTTTTTCCGGCTCTTGAGAGGTCCGCGATTACTTTAGCCTCAGCAGCGGTTGGGGGTTCATGTGGACGCTCCTTGATATAATTCCCTAACCCATACCTCGGGAGAGTGAGATGGTTGATACTGTCAACGATTGGATCAGAGTAAAGGAGGGCATATTGGTCGTTGGGATCTTTGTCGTTGATCTTGAATTTGACTGCCCTGGGATCGCGAGTGGGAAAATAAGAGCGTGTGCCGTCAGAAAAGGTCAAGTATTTTCGCCCATTCTCTTGATCCGTCTCTGCATAATTATCCTGGATGAAACTCCGCGTGCGACGGACGAGATAGAGCCGCATCAGCTCACGCCAGTCATCGGCATATATACTTTTCTCAAATGCAGCGAGTGAACGAATAGAGCACTGGTGTCGCCGAATGAACTCAGTCTCACCGAGTTCTCGCAGAAGATTCTCGGGGCGAATGCCAACATCCACGTCTTCTGGAACAAATAGGCGAAGCTGGTTTGAAAGGTCTATATACGTTTTATTGTAGGGAGTTGCCGTCAATAGAACAACCTTGCTTTCATTCTCACGGATATATTCTTGGATGGCCCGATACCGTTTCCCTTCCCGGTTCCGGAGGTTGTGGCTCTCGTCAATCAGAACGATTCGATAGCGGCGAAGCTTTGGCAACTCGGAAATGACCCGACTTAATGACAGGACTTTCCCTCGTAGGCGGTATTGCATTCGATAATCTTCCCACATCGAAACAAGATTCTTGGGACAGATAACCAACGTTTCCAGGTCATAATCATCCTCGAAGATGCGGGCGACCGCCGTGGCCATCAGCGTCTTCCCCAATCCGACGACATCGCCGATGAGAATACCCCCGCGTTTGTTGAGGTGGTGAGCCGCAATTTTGACAGCGGCCATTTGAAATTCAAATAGCTTATTGCCGAAGTCGTTCGGTACCAGGAATTCCGTTAGGCCAGTCCGGGCTTCTTGAGAAAGATGGTAGGCGATTTTAAGGTAAATGTGGTAGGGCGGAATTATGGTTTCTCTCGCCCAACTTTCCTCGATGATCTCAATGAGTTCTTTTGAGATATCGAGACACCACCGATCGTTCCAGCGGTCTTCAAACCACAGGGATAGTTTGTTGCATGCATCCTGATCCAGGACGTCGATATTCAGCTCACCTTGCTCCGAAAGACCGGCGAAGGTGAGATTACTGCTGCCAAGGTAGCCAACCGTTGGGCTTATAGGGTCGGGACGGAAGAGCAGATAGAGTTTGGCATGCAAAGGATGCCTGAGGAATAGCTTTACGATGACTTTCTTAGACCGAATCTGTTCGGCCAGGCGGCGGAGCCCAATTTCGTCTTCATTTGTTGGTGCACCGAACATGAGTTGTTGACGAAATTCTTCTGCCAATTTTTTCTTTAAGCGGGTGGCGGTTTGATTGTCTATACCTCCATCTGTTTTCAAAAGGCTGAGGGCCGAATGAAGGTCCTCCTGGGGGAGCCGCTGCATTCCAACGAGCAGACGGCAGCAGTGGTCAGGTCCACCTGACCATTTTTCAATGAACTCATCTATGGCCTTCCAGCCCCGGAGATTGAAGTACCCTACACAAAAGTCAGATCGAGTTGATAACGCGAGTGTTTCCTGAAGTGCCGGGAGAAGAGATTTTCCTATGTTATCGAAGATACGGGGCATCGGTTACACTCCAAAGGCATTATTTAAACTTCTACCCCCATCAAGTGAAAAAAAATGAAGGTCAGGAGATGGACCTCTCAATTACATTCCATGAAAAGGCTACGGGTAAAATTCCGATCCTGGTCTTGAAATCTTTTTCTGTTTCAATCACCCCCGGAAGTTGACCTATTTATACCAAAAATTTAATCTTATAGCAATCTTCTGAGGAACGAGTGAGCAGTAGGCAGGAACCAGAAAGCAGTAACGAAAAGCATACCCTTTTAAAGGGAAAGATTGGCATCACAAGAAGGAGGCAGATTAAGTTCAGGCCGACAGGTTGAGATCGAGAAGAAGAGATCACAGTTTCCGTTCTGAAGTTGGCCGATGATCAAGAGTGAGGCGATCCTTCCTTCAACAAAAACTCCCCAGCTCTCACTATCTTAATACCCCTGTAAACTCTGATATCAAGCAAATGTTTGTCACCTGATATGATGAAATCGGCGCCACCGTCCAACGCACATTCAAGAAAAATATTATCAGTGGGGTCAGCGATTACCACAGATATATTGCTCTTCGTCTCCACGTGTCTTGCATGGGTTCGAAGGCTCCTAATGAATGGCAAAATCTCTTGTGGAGACAATCCGAATTTTTCATAGCCAAGGACGCGGATAAGTTCCTTCTCCATATCATCACTGAGGAGCATGATAAGCTTCCCCTGACGTATCAGGTCATACATCTTTCTCGAATTACCCTCCCAGAAGAGGGCAGAAATGATCACGTTTGTATCAAGGACAACCTTCTTCACCGGATACCTCGTGATTCGTGGATAATCCTTTCAACATCTTCCTCGGTAAAACTGATAAAGCCCTTCTCCCTCGCCAGAGATTCCGCGAAGCTGTAAATTTCGGGATCCTCTACCGGCATGAGGACAACATCAAAGACACTCCCAACCTCTTTCGCTGTCTCATCAGGCAGAGAAAGATGCCCATCTGGGAGGACTTTGCCTATAAATCGTTTTACCGTGCTTTCCATATGCCCATGACCTCCTTCATTTCATTTTTTATTCCGGGAGACTCCTTCCGTTGAAACGTACATTATTTTTGGAAAGCGTATACCTAATCTCATTATGGTCGGGATTCTCCCTTTTTGGAAATAGCTCTTAACGTCTAACTGTCCTTTTCTGACTCCTCAGTGTGGATACTCAACTATACCAAATATCAGAAGAGGCGGCAACGGCAGAAGGCAGCATATTTCAATCACTCCAGAAGTTGACCTATTTATACCAAAGATTTCATTTTATAGCAATTTCCAGATGGTTCCATCCGCATTTCAGGTTCCAGAAGAAGAAAGTCGGGAGATGGAGAGATAGGGAAAAGGCCCTCCTGTGCTAAAGCTTCGGAGGGCGAGCGGCAGACGGAAAACACCAGAAAGAAAACGACAGCCAAAAAAGACGGTCATTTCGGGCATCTTCTTATGAAGGAAAAGAGCGCCGATCCACCAATTGGAATTATGTGTTACGGCTGGGGCTGCCGTCCGCTAATTCCTTGTCTAACAAAACAATCATTGACATCCTTCAAAAGTAATGCTATTTTATGTTTGTAATGATTATTTTGGAGGTAATCTAATGAACAAGGCGAAAGTTACGTTTAAGGGACAGGTTACCATTCCTAAGGAAGTCCGGAATTCCCTGGATATTAAAGAAGGTGACTCTGTTATCTTCGTCATACAGAAAGATCATGCCGTTTTAAAGCCTCTTAAGAAAAAGAGCTTAAAAGACTTTTATGGGATCCTTCCGGCGACACAACCTTATTCTGGTATGGAATCTGTTCGAGAAAAGGTCCATCATAAATTAGCGAAACACCTTCTCGGGAAGGAGAAAGAATGAAGGAAGCCTTTATCGATGCCAATGTCATCCTTCGATACTTAACCAAAGCCCCCCCAGCAATGGCTGAGGCTGCCTTGAAGATTTTTGATGAAGCAAGAAACGGCAAGATATCATTATCGATTATTCCCATTACGGTTGCGGAGGTCGTTTGGGTATTGGAATCGTTTTATGAATACTCAAAACAGCAAATAGCGGAGACGATGACCCAGTTCCTGATGTGCGAGGGCCTCGAAGTGGAAAGTCTGGACCTGTTAATCGGAGCACTAAGCCTTTACCACGAAAAGAACCTGGATTTCGCTGATGCTGTTTTAGCAACAACGGCTTTACGAAAAGGACCGAAGATGGTCTATTCTTTCGATCGTCATTTGAACCGCGTTGATGGCCTCAAGAGGTTGGAGCCCGGCCATGGAAATTCGTAGAGACCGGTCATTGAGTCCATGTCAACCTCAAACGCTCCCGAAAAGAAAAGCCCCAACCGAAGTCGGGGCTTTCCAACAATAAGACTGATATCTCCAGCCTGACGCGTAATAGGTCGGATGACCCGTATACTCTTAGTATGGTGCCGAAGGGGGGATTTGAACCCCCACGGGGATCGCCCACCACCCCCTCAAGATGGCGTGTCTACCAATTCCACCACTTCGGCCTCGAAAAGTTGGAGCAAGGCTAAGGCTAACACTAAGGGTTAGGTAAAAAACAAGTAACTTGTCAGGACTTATCCCATAACAGTCTGCATCTTAATCTTAACCTTAACCTCAACCTTAACCTTTAACCTTAAACTTACTTCTTCGGCTCAACAGGTATCTGAGGCTGAACCGGAATTTCTTGGGGTGCCGCAGGAGCCGTCTGACTCGGTTTTTCTCTCATCAGGGAGGAGGCCCGTTTTGTTGCGGTAAAGGCTAAGAGAAGCGAAGTGATCATAAAGATAATGGCAGCGGCGCTTGTCAATTTGGTAAGAAATCCCATCGCCCCAGAACTTCCAAAGATCGTCTGGCTCGCTCCTCCGAAGGCTGCTCCAATCTCCGCCCCTTTTCCAGCCTGGAGGAGAACGATCAAAATGAGCGCAAAGCAGACCAGAATATGTAACACAGTGATCAAAGCCATGAACTGCAATCCCCTTTCGATTTTTACAAATTTATATCACATTTCTTTAAATTTGACAATCTTTGAGAAGGTTTCCGATTTCAGGCTCGCCCCTCCCACCAGCGCTCCATCGATATTCGTCTGGCCCATCAGCCCTTTGATATTCTCTGGAGTGACGCTCCCGCCGTACTGAATCCGGACTTCCTCTGCGAACTGGCGTGAATAAATCCGTTCTATTTTTTCACGAATGAAGCGGTGCACTTCCTCGCCCTGCTGCGGAGTCGCCGTCTTTCCCGTGCCAATAGCCCAAACCGGCTCGTAGGCGACGACGATACTCTTTATTTCCTTCTCCCCTAAATCCTTCAGCCCCCCTTCCAATTGTCTCTGGATCACTGGAAAGGTCTTCCCTTCTTCCCTTTCCGTTAAAGTCTCACCAATACAGAAGATGGGTTTCAGACCTTGGCCCAGAGCAACCCTCATCCTTCGGTTCACCGTTTCATCCGTCTCTCCAAAAAACTGACGCCTTTCAGAGTGGCCGATGATCACATACTGGCAGCCCACCTCTTTGAGCATGTGAGGGGATACCTCACCTGTATAAGCCCCTTTCTCCTCCCAGAAAAGGTTCTGAGCGGCAACGCGAATGGGAGAGCCTTGAAGTTCCTTATGGACAACATAGAGCGCCGTAAAGGGAGGAGCAATAGCCACCTCCACTCCCTCAATCCCTGCGATCGCCACCTTCAACTCTCTGACAAGGTCGAGGGCTTCCTCAACCGTTTTATTCATCTTCCAATTTCCTGCAATAAAGGGTAGTCTTCCCATCACCCTTCCCTCCTCAGAGCCTCAATCCCCGGTAGTTTCTTTCCTTCAAGAAATTCGAGGGATGCTCCACCTCCGGTGGAGATGTGGCTGATTCTTTCCGCCACCCCAGCTTTGTTCACCGCTGCCACAGAATCTCCTCCTCCCACAATGCTGTAGGCGGAGGAGCCGGCGACAGCCCTGGCAATCGCGAAAGTCCCCTGGCTGAAGGGCTCCAACTCAAAGACACCCATGGGCCCATTCCAGAAGATGGTCTTGGCCAATCTGATCTCTTCTGAAAATATCTTCACCGTTTCTGGACCAATATCGAGACAGACCCAATCGGAAGGAATCTTCTCATTTTTCACAATCTGCTTCTTAGCCTGAACATCCATTCGTTCTGCAGCGATGTGATCAACAGGAAGGATAAACTTTATCTTCTCTTTCGCTCTTTCCATGAGAGTAAGCGAGAATTTGACCTGGTCCTCCTCCACCAATGACTTCCCTACTTCAAACCCCTTCCCCTTAAGAAAGGTATAGGCCATCCCTCCTCCGACGAGGAGCGTTGTCACCTTCTCCAGGAGATTTTGGATCACCCCTATCTTATCAGAAACCTTTGCCCCACCGAGGATCGCCACGTAAGGTTTTTGTGGGTTCAACAGGACTTTTTCCAGACTCTCGATCTCTTCCATCATCAAAAAGCCCGCTGCCACGGTCTTCACGTATCGCGTCATTCCCTCCGTGGAGGCATGCGCCCGATGGGCAGCGCCAAAGGCATCGTTGACATAAACCTCGCAGAAAGAGGCCAATGACCTTGAAAAGGTCTCATCATTCTTTTCCTCTTCCGGATGGAATCTCAGGTTTTCCAGGAGGAGCACGTCCCTCTCTCCCATCTTCTCGATCTGTCTCTGCACCTCTTCTCCGACACAGTCTCCGGCTAAGGTTACTTTCTGCCCGAGCAAGTGGGACAACCTTACCGCCACTGGGGCCAGGCTAAATTTTGGATCCCTCTTCCCTTTGGGCCTTCCGAGATGGGAAGCAAGAATAACTTTCCCTCCGGCTTCAATGACAAATCGGATCGTTGGAAGAGAAAGGACAATCCGGGTATCATCCGTGATGTTATTTTTCTCATCCAGAGGAACATTAAAATCAACTCGAATAAAGACCCGCTTCCCCTTGAACTCAATTTGGTCCACGGTTTGGATAAGCATCACCTGCTCCCACTCATGTCATTGTTTTGCAATTCAGGTTAAGGTCACGGCTAGGAAGCCAGTTTAGGTTAGGTGTTTGGGTAAGGACTAACTTCTCATCAGACCGACAACTTAACCCATTGACCAAACTGGCATCTTTACCTTTACCGTTTGACGAACCACCCTTATTTCTCCCCAAAAAGATACAAGAACAACTCCACCATACGATTTGAGAAACCCCATTCGTTGTCGTACCACGAGATAATCTTCACCATCTTTCCCCCGATCACCTTCGTGGATGGCCCATCCACAATGGAGGAATGGGGATTCCCATTGAAGTCAATGGAGACCAACGGTTCTTCACAAAAACTCAGAATCCCTTTCAACTTACCTTCGGCATAAGATTTTAAAATACGATTCACCTCTTCCGCCGTGGCCTCCTTTTTCAACGCCACCACCAGATCGACCACGGAGACATTCGGAATTGGAACCCGGATCGCCATTCCGTCCAGTTTCCCCTTTAAAGCTGGAATAACAAGAGCGAGGGCCGTGGCAGCGCCGGTGGTCGTCGGGATCATCGACATGCCTGCCGCCCTTGCACGGCGAAGATCCTTGTGCGGAAAATCGAGGATCACTTGATCATTGGTATAGGCATGAATGGTCGTCATCAGGCCGTATTCCACCCCAAACTCGTCTACCAAAATTTTGGCAATGGGGGCAAGACAGTTTGTGGTGCAAGATCCCATCGAGAGAATGTGATGTTTTGAAGGATCGTAGTCCTTCTCATTCACTCCCAGCACTAACGAAGCATCTGGGTCCTTCGCCGGAGCAGAAATCACAACTTTTTTTGCGCCGGCCTCCATATGTTTAGACCCGCCTGCTCGATCTGTAAACCTTCCTGTGCTCTCCAGCACCACATCGACTCCCAAATCCTTCCAGGGAAGCTGCCCCGGGTCTTTCAGGGCAAAGACCTTTACCTCCTTACCGTCGATCAGAATCGCATCCTTTTTCGCTTCCACCCGTGCCCAAAATTTTCCATGGACAGAATCGTATTTCAAGAGATGGGCCAATGTTTGTGCATCGGTGAGGTCATTGACCGCCACAAATTCTAACCCCTTCTTATTCAGGCCTGCCCGAAGGACATTTCGACCAATCCGCCCAAATCCGTTAATCCCCACTCTGACTGTCATAAGAATCTCCTCCTTTCCAAAATTGAATCTATTATATAACTTTTTTCTCCTTGTTTCGTCAATATTTTTCGGGCGATCTAAGGACTTCACAAAAAGGTGGCAACCTGTTATATTGACAAATATCATGGCAGGTGAAATGGGAAAGGAAACTCAAGGGAGTCGAGACAGAAATATACTAGAAATGGTGCGGGGACTTCTCCTCTCTGAAGTCGCTTTCCAGGAGATTTACAAAAAATATAAAGAGGGCAGCCTCCGTTTCTCAGATATTGGAAATTGGGTTGATGATAAAGGTCAGAGCCTCCTCTACAACTTAAAAGAACAGTGTCACTCTATTTTTCGATATATGGGAAAGGGACCCCTTCTCAAAAATGAGTGGCTCCTTGATCTGGCCATTGGATCCATTTTCCATGAAGCCATGAAGTTAAGGGAGAACATTTACCAACTGGAAGTTTATCGGCCCAAATACCTTCAATACAAATTAAAGGTCGGGAAATCCGCCTACGAAAGGGATTACCTTCAACAATTCGAAAGAATCATTTTGAAGGCAGAACAGGGTGTCGCCGATGGAATGGAGGAAACTCGATCTCTTTTTCGAGATGCGATGGCACAATTAATCGATTTTTTTAAAGGAAGCGCTAGAAATGCATTTCTGGTTCGTTTCCTCTTGGAGCATCTCACTCTCCTCCGAAAAGTTTATGGTTCAGAAGGGACGAAAAAGGTTTTTGACATGATGTTCAAGAGAGGGTTTTTGGAGGCCTATTCTTTGGCCGGCCGAAGTTATCTCCAGAGCGAGCATTATGATCTCTCTTCCCTCTATTTTTCAAAAGCCTTGAAACTAGATCCCCATTATAGCGATCTCCGGTTTCTTCTCAACTTCAGCCTTGGGATGAATGCGTATTACAACAATGCTTACTCAAAGGCATTGTCCCATTTTGCAAAATTGATCCCCCTCAGGATCACCACAAAAGTGGAAAAGGATTATTTAAGGAAAGCAGAGGAGGTCTGCCTTAAGATCTCTTCTGAATTGAGAGATGAGAAAGGGCTAAGGGCCACCACAAAATGCCGATTTCTTGCAGATCAAATTAAAAAAATGTTACAATAACAAAAAGGAGTTCTTGAGATGCCCATCTTTGAATACCATTGTAGCCAATGCGACTACGAATTTGAAAAATTGGTTTTCAATTCTTCTGAAAAGATCGCTTGTCCTGAATGCAAAAGCAAAAAAGTGAAACGAATGATGTCCGCTTTTGCTTTTTCCAGCGGCGGGAAATTCAAGAGCACCGCCAGCTCTTCCTGCGGCACCTGCTCATCCACCAGTTGTTCCACCTGCGGCAAATAATATTGACAAATAGCTCGAAGGGCAACGAATGGAACGAATTTTTTATTCGATAAATTCGGTATCATTCGTGAGATTCGTTTTGCGAAGCAGTTAGAGGTTGATCAGATGCCTTCGCATCTCCATCTCCTCCCTCAATGAAACGTCTTCTCTGAGCCCCTTCAAGGCATCATCGATCATTTGAACCATTCTCTCTTTTTCTTCAGGGAGCTTTCCATAGAGAGGAAGGAGATTTGAAATGTGGTCACTTAAGAATTGAGAAGTAACTTGGAGCCCCTCCAAGAGGAGTTTGTTTTCCTTCAATATCGTTTCCGGCGAGGCCGATCGGAAACGGCCCTCCATCATGGCATCGTATAATGGAGAACCAGGTTGAGGAATAAATGTCCGGACACGGATAAAATGGGGATCGATTTGATTTAAAACCTCTGCCGTCCCCTTCGCGTGTGATTCCCATTTCTCTTCACCGCCAATCCCTAATAAAACATATAAAGAATATTCAAAGCCAGCCTGCTTCGCTTTTCTCCCTGCTTCAATCATCTCCTCGGGAGTAGCACCTTTCTCGATTTCCTTAAGGAGGTCTCGATCGCCGGTCTCAAGACCCACATGGAGCCTGTTCAAACCTGCTCGGTAGATCCTTGCTAAATCTTCGATCGGTTTCTTGAACAATGTTTTTGCCCTCGCATAACTGGTTACCCTTTCGATAAGAGGAAAAGAGGAAAATAGGGAATTTAACACTTGGACCAGGATTTCGGTTTTAATTAAAAGGCTATTGGAATCGCCGATAAAAACAGTTCGAATCCGATCTCCATAGAGCTCCTTCGCCATTTCGATATCGGTTTGGATCTCTCCAAGATCTCTGACCTCAAACTTTATCGTCTTATACATTGAGCAGAAGGTACAACGGTTCCAGGGGCATCCTCTTGTGACCCTCAAAAGAAGGCTGTTCGCCTCGCTGGGAGGTCGAAAGGGCGGAAAGTCGTAATTTCTCCTTCTCAGTCCAAATCTCCCGATCGTCATAGAATACCTCCAAAAAAATGACAAATGTCAAAGCTCATATACCAAATTCTGAAACAAAGGTTAAGGCTGAGGTTGAGGTTTTCGCACTTCGTGCAGGTTAAGGTTTAGGATGAGGTTAAGTTTTTTCTCAACCTTAGCCTCGGCCTCAACCTTAGATTTCCTTAACCTTAACCTGAATTTTGATATTCATTTGACATTTGAACTTTGGCATTTGGAATTGATTCATCATTAAAAGATCATCGATACCGTAATTCCCTTCTCTTCGAAACGCTCCTTTAATTCCATTCCAACGAGACGAAAATAGTCGTCTTCCAGATATTCATTCAACTTGGCTTTGTGGTAAATCGACTTCACCTTATTCGGATAATTCATTCGATCGATGAGTACCTCATCGATCAGCCCTTCCAGCATCGTCACCAATTTTGATGGGTCTAAAGGGAGCATGGGGCCGATAAACACATACGTTCCAATCTTTTCTTTCCGAAGGGCTCTCAAGGTTTGAACCCTGGATCGGATGGAAGGGGAACAGGGCTCGAATATTCCTTTCATCTTCTCATCATGGGTGGTGATGGAGAGGCCCACTTCGATTTTATCAAACTGTCTAAAGAGATCGATATCCCTCAGGCAAAGAGGTGAACGGGTCAGTATATTGACTGAAAATTGATAATCTAAGAGGGCTTCCAGACATCTTCGGGTTAATTGGTAAGTCTCCTCAAGAGGTTGGTAAGGGTCGGTCACCGTACTGAGAGCAACGATCCCCCGCCTTGCCCTCTTCAATTGTTTTCTCAGCAGATGAGGGGCGTTCACCTTAATGTCGATGAATTCTCCCCATGGTTCTTGGTGACCAGTGAAGCGTTTCATGAAACTGGCATAACAGTATCGACAACCATGTCCGCATCCCACATAGGGATTGATACAGTAATCGAAACTGGAGATGGCTGTTTTGGTCAGAATGGTTTTAGAAAAGATCTCCCTTACCTTCACCTCCAATATTATAACGGAGAGGGAAGAAAATCGAAAGTTCCCCCCCTTCCTCTCCTCCCCCCGCACGGAGACTGTGTCGCAATCATGATGGAGGGTGGATTCCGACGGAACAGGCAGTCAGGTTCCTCAGCTTTAGAATGCGGTCATTTAAAGTTATAGGTAATCGGCCTTCTTAGAAATGGGATTCTTTTCATGGGCCTGGAGCCCTGAAGCTAAGCGATGAAAGGTTTCCGCCCTGCCTTCGCCGAAGCGGCTACGCGCAGGCAGGTCTAAAGCTTCGTCACCCGACCGCCTGTTCCGTGTTTCAACGGAAGTAGTTTCTCGTTCATTGTGACACAGTCTCACGTGGGGGAGGAAAAAGGTGGGGGACTTTTGGGCTTCAAGGGTTCTATGGGTTTATTGAATGGGCAGTTCAAAGGAAAGGGAGTGAGAATTTCCATTCCCCTTCAAAGAAAAGACGCCACCGGGATGAGAATAGATTCTCTGAAAGACTCCGAAGATGTCGATCTCTCCTCCCTTCGCCTTCTGCCAGAGTTCGTAAAGGTGATGGGTCGTCAAAAAACTCATATTGTGGCGGATTAATAAATCGGCCAGTTCCTTGGAGACATGACTCGCCTGTCCCCTTTCAGAAAGTGGAACATGGATGTAGGTGCTCGCAATAATCAGGGTTTTCTCATCTTCCTTCTTCTCTTTTTCAAACTCTAAGGCTCGACTGATCCTGGGATGGTTTTTCTCAACCTGCTGTTCGCTCATCAGAATCTGCACCCCAAAAGCTTTTTCAGTATCTGGAATTTTAACAATTCGATGTACCGAATGGTAGTTGATCCCCGTCGAGATCCTGAATCCTAAATCCTTGAAGATGAAATGAACAGCATCGATTAATAATAATTCACTTTTTGGCCAAACGAGTGACTCGATGGTAAAAAAATCCTGTTCCTTGATCGTCGTCGAATCTTTTCTCAACGATTTGTCAATTTCTGATTCTAAGAAACTCTTCCGTGCTGTCTTTTTCTCCAACTTTCCTTTATCAACACGTTGGATGAGGAACATCACCATTAGACAGCCCAGAGGAACGATAAGTCTCATCTCCCCTTCGTAGTTAAGAGCACTATAGATCGAAAAAACTGCAAGTAGAAGTTGGAACAGAGCGAACATTTAACTAACCTTTTCAAAAACTTAACTAAAAAAGCAATTCAAGCATCGATAGTAAGAGCAATTTTTATACCAAGATTTAAAATATTATAAATTACTAATAATTTCAAAGGATTATCATATTATCATTCACGTCAAATTTTAGGACAACTATGGAAAAAATTTACCACTTGAACAAAAAAGGACGAAAAATGTCATATGCTGCCATGATCGACAACGAGTCATATGTCGGCTGAGGCAGGATGGACGGGAAGCTTCAAAATCTGCTCTTGCAATATTTATAAGAAGAATCGATGTAGGTTCTTTTCCAACAATTCAAGTGGGTTAGATTACAGAGCAAAAAGATATTCGATCGTCCGATTTAACATCTTTGCTCCCTTCACCTCTGTTTCAAACAGGGGGACAATTGCCCTCACCTTATCTCCAAATGTCTTCCAAATCTCCGCCATATGTTCATCTTGCATCTGAATTCGGTTGAGGACGAATTCCACAGTATCTTTTCCGACCTGATCCTTTTGAATGACTCCATTGACAATGACGCCACCCACTGGAATCCCAAATTCATGGAACCAATTGATGAATCGGGTGATCACGGCGATAGGAAGACTTTCAGGTAATGTCACAAAAAAGAATGCGGTCAGGGCTTCATCGGTCAGGAGGTTTTTGGCGTTACCCATTCTGTCTTTGAAACTTAAAAGATAATCCAAGAGAGGGTCTTTTTTTACTTTTTTCGAGAAGGAGAGCATTTCCTTAAGGGATTTCGCCTCTTCCCTGCTCTTCAGCATCTTCTCCACCCAGAGGGAGTAGACCTTTGACATCCCCAGGAGACGTCTGGCGTTCGCTGTCGGGGCCGTATCAAAAACATAAAACTCATATTCATCCTTGAACATCAGATCCACCATATTTTCAAACATGGCCGACTCTTCAAAGGCAGGATTCATAGTGGCGGATTCGATGAAATCCTCTGCCTTTGTCGTAATGTCTGCAAATTTGAGAAACCAGTTGATCTTTTCACGGATTTCTTTTTTGGACCGCTCGATGGTATCCCGTGTATCGATCTCAAAGGCGTAGCATTTCTCCTCATCACAGACGATGGCTGCTTTTCCAAAGACATCTTTCTCTAAAAGGCTGGAAAGGCTATGGACGGGATTGGTAGAGGCCAGTAATGTCTTCCTCCCTTGTTTGGCTGACCACAGGGCCGCGGCCCCGGCCATGACCGTCTTCCCTACCCCTCCTTTTCCTCCAAAAAAGATATATTTCAGTCGGGGGTGATCCTTCAGGAATTTTTCCATATTGATTGTAATCTGATTCACGATTTAACTCCTCCCCCCACCCATCCCTCCCCCTCAAGGGGGGAGGGTAAGGGAGGGGTGATTATTATTTTGAGCTCTCAGCTATAAGCAATAAGCTATCAGCTGTTAGCCAATTTCCCCGAACATGGCTTTAGCCATCTTTTCGATCATTGGAAGGCCGGTCACATCTCGTTCCATCTCAGGCACAGATGCTAAAATCTGTTTGCCAAAAGTGGTGTCAATCACCTTCAGGTAATGTTCCTCCATCGTGAGACGATTTTTTAAATATTCGGGAATATTTTGGTCCTTCAATCCAAAAGGCAGAACCCGATTGATGATATATCCACTTAAAGGAACGTCAAACTTAGCAAAAAGTTCTGCCGCTTTTAGGGTGTCCTTGATAATCATCTCCTCAGCTGTTATGACAAAAAAGAAGGCTGTCTTTTGTTTATCCGTCAGGATGCTTGAGGATTTGTTGATTCGGTCTTTGATATAAAGAAGTTCATTCAAGATGGCGTCTTCATCCAATTCTTTTTCCCGACGGATAACGGCAGCCACCTGATCATATTCCCTCATCTGTTCTCGGAGACCTGCGATTTTATCGATCCACGCATCATAGACCGATGCCATGCTCAGATAGTAGAGGGCATGACCCAAGGGAACCAGGTCATAGATATAATAGTCGTAGCCGCCCTTTACGACGATATCAACTACCTCATCAAAAATGGCACTCTCCTCCATAGCAGGCTCTGCCGCAGCAGCCTGGATATAACTCTCTATCTCATCGGGAATCTTATCCATACCATACATATCAAAGATCTTCTGCCGGACCTCCTGTTGATATTCTTTTACACGACGATCGGCATCTATCTCCTGCGCATAAAGATTGGGGATAATCTCTGTCGGTCCCTTGCCAAAGATATCCCTCTCGAAGATATCGGTGAGTGAAGCCTGAGGATCAACAGAAAAGACCAAAACGCGTTTGCCTTTTTTGGCTAAATAATAGGCCGTGGCCGCAGAAAAAGTAGTCTTCCCTAAGCCCCCTTTTCCACCAAACATGATGTATCGTCTATCCGGAAACTTCTCAAATATATCAGCTAATGGAATGTGAATCACCCCCTCACCCCCCACCCTTCCCTCCCCCTCAAGGGGGGAGGGTGAGGGCGGGGGTGTTTTTAGGCTAACGCATCCGTTAAATCTTTCTCTCTCAACATCCTTCGTTTCCATGTCGAGATCTGGGGGACAACATAGGGTAATAAACGCAATGAATAGTATGGAGGTAAAATAGGAACACCCAGCATATCCCCCATGGTAATTAGAATAAATAGGTGCTCCATGCTCGCCCTTGTCTTCAGGGCAAATCGAGCTGAGTCATGTGCAGCCACCCCATAGACGAACTCTTTGACTGCCTGAAAAATTCCGCCTTTCTTTTTCTTCTCCTCTTCTCCCATAACGAAATCTCCTCCAATAAATATAAATTGTAGCCGCAACCTTCTGGTTGCGTCATAGTACACTTACGCAGGCTACCATCTTTCAATAATATTAAAGGGGCTTAATCTACCCAATCCTTTTTTTAACAGAAGTAGATGGGTAAATCAAGCCCCTATAAAATTGGCTAAGCTTTGGCGGGTGCGGCCTGTGCTCTTATGGCTCGATACCGGCCAAAAGCCTTCACTCCTTCCACTGCCAGGATGATGGCAGCGATCACGAGGAAGAATCCAATAAACCCCATGAGCGTGTTTCCGACCAATGCCTCTGCTCCTTTTATCGCACCTGTAAAGACCTTGCTAAGCAGTGTATAGGAGGTATAAAGAAGAGCAGCCACTGTGGTAACGAACATGAAGATCATCGGATAAAAAGCGTAAGCAGCCGGCTTTCCCTCCGACATCAGATAGGCCGTCACAAGCATCAATGCGAGAGAGGCCATTAATTGATTCGCCCCTCCAAAAAGAATCCACAGGTACTGGAACCATCCTGTCAGCACCAAGATGATTCCGAGAAAACTGGCGATGATGGTTCCCACATGAGCGTTCTTAAAAATGGGGCTTATATCCCCCATCAACTCCGAAGTGGCCACCCTCATAAACCGGACAACCAGTTGCAAAATGGTGACGGCCAGGACGATCATCATAACACTTCCATAAGATGCACCTACATTAGCTGGAAGTCCTAATGCCCCCAGGAATTTCGAAACCCCAGCTGAAAAAATAAATCCAGGTCCCTTACCCAATGCTGCCCCATATTCGGCTGGAGAAGCATAAATTGCTCCTGCAATGACCAAAGCGAAGATGGCGAGCATCATCTCCACAAACATGACCCCACCCCCCACAGGGCGGGCATCTGTTTCGTACTCCAATTGCCTTGCCGTTCCTGAACTCGATACGATACTATGCCAACCCGAAATAGCCCCACATGCGATCGTTACAAACATGATAGGCCAGATCGGCCCTATCCCTATTGTGAAACTGCCATAAGCGGGAAGTGTAAAATCAGGATGGAGCCAAAATACCCCAATGATCCCAAAGAAGAGTCCCAGGAAAACGATGTACGAACCCACATAGTTAATGGGGAGCGCAAACCTCCAGATTGGCAAAACGGCACCAAAGTAACAGAAGACAAATGCAGCGATTGCCCATAGGTATCGGCTATTGGCAAGTGAATCCCCGATAATTTTATTTGAGGGCGCAACGGTTCCAAGCCATATCCCAAACAGGACGATCACGACGGTGACAACGGTTGTCAGGATGATATCCTTCTTCCAACGATAGATCATCTGCCCAGCAAGAACCCCGCCGATAGTCAGGAAAAGCCATGCCATGGGAGCGGCCTTAAGCCCAACGGCTGTGCCGACCACCACATTTCCAAATGCACCTGCAATGAGAAGCAGATAAAAATAGATGAAAGAGAGAAGGATGATCCGAGCTCTCGGTGAAATCAGTTTGTGGCTCAATCCACCAAAGGAAGCTCCTTCGTTTCGCATCGCGATCATGGCGCTTGAATAGTCTTGAACCCAACCGATGAAGAATGCTCCGGCTAAGATCCAGAGCAATGCAGGAAGCCATCCCCATTGAATGGCAATGATGGGTCCGATGATCGGGGCGGCACCTGCAATCGATTTGAATTGGTACCCGAATAGGACGTTTTTACTCGTGGGCATGAATTCCACCCCATCCATATACATCTTGGCTGGAGTAGCCCTCTTTGGATCAGCTTTCATAATTTTCGTATCGATGTACTTTGCATAGATACGGTAACCAACAAAAGCAACAATAAAACCAATAATTATAACAACGACTGAATTCATAATCTTACCTCCTTGTGGTGACAAAACCACCTATGAGATATCAATGAATCCCCCCATCCTACTTTTTCTTTTTGTGACGCTCTCCCACCTCCTTATCAAATCCCCCCACCCCCCCTTTTATAAAGGGGGGAAGGGGGGGGATTAATGGCCTCATTATATTCAAAAATATTTTTATGTCAAATCAAAAATCATTTAAAACAGCCAAGTTGGCATTGACTGATTTTGATCTCTATCTCATTCAGGATCTTTCCTATCTCCCTCTTCGAAATTCCGAAATCTTCAGCGATTTTAAAGCATATGGCGCAAGGGAGTTTCCCGTCCTTTGCCTTTTTCAAAATGACCTCCTCTAATTTTTTTCGATCCATAACAACCTCCATCTAATGCCAAATTTTGAAATAAAGGTTAAGGCTGAGGTTGAGGTTAAGGTTTAAAAAATAAAATTCTAAACCTTAGCCTAAACCTTAACCCGGATTTTGATATTCATTTGACATTTGGATTCTGACATTTGGATTTGGATTACCTAATCTTTCTTTTCTCTTGAAATATAAATCCCATACTCAAACCCATCAACCAATGCCATGAAGGATGCTTTATTAATGTTTTCGGAAAATGCCTTCACCCTCCATGCATCCTTGCCATTACTAAAAAGAATCTCTACCTCCACACCTGCTGCTGTCCCAGCACCTGGATCGAATATTCTGGAACTGAAATCGATCAATTTCACCTGGTCAATCTCTGGGAAGAGCGTTTTTAGAGATTTCTTCAAAACCTTGGCCAAAGCATCCACCGGACCCACACCGGTGTCTGCCTCATGCATCTCCTTGTCATTCGCCCGGAGCATAATCGTGGCCTCCGGCCGGACACCATCATCAATCAGTCGATAATTCCCGATGATCTCAAAATGAGGCTTATAATCGGACATCGATCTTAAAAGATTTAGAATCTTTGTCGCATCCTTGATTCTCTCCTCAACCAATGCCTTTCTCCCCATAAAGAATTAGGCTCATTACATTAAGATTTACAAGAATTGTCAAGAGAAATAATCGAGATTTCTTAAAAAGTCCGGAAATCTCGAAATCTGTCCAATCTTCTTTTGAAATCTGTGTAATCAAGAGAGCGTGTTGTAGTTTTTAAGAGCTCTCTTATCGGTTGACCATCACCACAATCCCATGCTATTTAAAAAAATGATCCTTCAATGAATTGTATGAAATAAGGTAGCCGCAGGCTTTAGCCTGCGAAAATAATGTTATGGATATAAAGGAAAAAAGACACAGACTACCAAAGGAATTTTACGTGGGAGAAATATCTGTTTCTTTTACATTATGTTTAAAGGGACAAATCCGAGCGTTTATTAAACCTGAAATTGTTAAAATATTTAAAGATATTCTAACTTCTGTTGTTGCAACAGAAGATTGTATTGTTCCGGTTTACTGTTTCATGCCTGACCATCAACATTTAATCCTTACAGGAACCACTGGCAATTCTAATGTATGGGGAGCGATGTTGAAGTATAAACAAAAGACAGGATTTTGGATGTCTACGAATAAACCTGAAATGAGGTGGCAGAAAGATTTTTATGATCATATAATAAGAACAAATGAGAATATAGCAACTCAGGTAAGATATATACTTGATAACCCAGTAAGGCGTGGGCTACTGTCTTCGTGGCAGGAGTATCCTTTTATGGGTTCTATTGGATGCAAATTAGAGAATATTTTACTTGGGATTATTTAAATACAAGCGGTTTGTAGCGATACCGAAAGACGCAGGCTAAAGCCTGCGGTTACCTATAGCGGAAATAATTTAAAAATCCACGGAGGAATCCTATGAAACTCGGCGGGGTTATGCCACCCATCACCACACCATTCCAGGATGGGAAGGTCGCATTGGGAAAACTCAAAGAAAATCTCCAAAAATGGAATAAAACAGGCCTTTCCGGCTATCTTGTGCTTGGGTCAAATGGGGAGGCCGTCTACTTAAATGAGAAAGAAAAAACAAAAGTCATCGAAGTTTCCAGAGAAGCGATTCCAAAGTCAAAAATCATGCTGGTGGGGACAGGAATGGAATCGACTCAGGAGACGATTCGCTTTACTAATCAGGCAGCCAAGATGGGCGCTGATTGTGCTTTGGTTGTTACACCCTCTTACTTCAAGGCGTCAATGAAACCACAGATTCTGTATGACCACTTTATCTCTGCTGCAGAATCCTCCCGAATCGGAATTTTACTTTATAACGTTCCTCAATTCACCGGAATCAATATGGAACCCGAACTGGTTGCGAAGCTTTCCGAGCATCCTAATATCATCGGGATTAAGGACAGTTCAGGAAACATTGGCCAATTAAGTGAAATTATCCATCTGTCTCATGAGAAATTTGCTGTTTTTGTAGGCTCGGCACCTGTATTCTTCCCTGCCCTTTGCGTTGGAGCAGTAGGTGGAATTCTTGCTGTGGCCCAGGTCGCTCCCCAGGCATGTGTCCAGATTCAGAGCCTTTTCAAAAAAGGGAAAATGGATGAGGCAAGGGCATTACAGAGTCAATTGACTCCATTAGCGAAAGCAGTGACAGCCATATATGGTATCGGTGGCTTGAAAATGGCAATGGATCTCGCAGGTTATTTTGGAAGGGATCCGAGACTTCCCTTAAAAAGACCGGGTAAAGAAGTCGAAGAAGAGTTGAAACGATTGTTGGGCCGACTGAGAAAATCGGATGCAGAGGAAAGAAGGGTGAAAAGGGGTTGAGCGTGTCCAACGGAAGCCATCGGGGAAGAGATTTTGCCCGTCTGTTCTCAGTCCTTATCAAATATCTCCTTGACCTCCTGGGATGCTAATTTTGTCGATCCGATTGTTAGCAAACAGGGTTTAGTGGGTTCGTCGTATCTCAAAGCAATTCGTGTAATACTCCCTTCCCAGGAATAGGCTCCTTGAAATTTATTCACAGTCCCATATTTTTCAAACAAAAATATTTTCAGGCGATCAAAATTCTCAGGCCCAGTGGCGTTTATCCGAGCTTCAGCAAACTTTTCCCTCCAAAACACGTGCTCTATCTTATCTAGCTGGGCTTCCCCCATTTTCAAATCATCACCTTTTTTGGTGTAATAAATCTTGATTTTCACATTCGGTTCGGCGGGATCGCTGATGCTCCTCGATTCCACCATATCTGATTTGGTTTCCGAGAATTCAGTGCCCCATTTAATCCCCGCAAACCCGTCGGGTTCTGAATTGGATTTGAAACCGGATGTAGACTTCTGCGTACAGCCAAAGATCCCCATCACGAATGCTAAAATGACGCTCCATTTTTGAAGGTTTCTCATCTTATACACCTCCATTGTTCATCGAAACCATCGTTATTTCTCTCCTGAACCGGGCCAGTTAATTATAATGGATGAGGTGCTTGGTCAATTGAAAGCCATTACTCTTTTAAGTTTCTTCCTGAAGTTCATTTAAGTAAAAAAATCCCGGGCATAGAGACCCGGGATTGTTTATGATTGTTTTTTCTGCTCTGTTACTTCACAGTGAATATTTCTGAACTCTTTCGATATTTTGGCCGATACTGGGAATTCATACGGATTTTGCACTGTGCCGAATCTATCTTAGGCACCTTCCATGAATATTTCCCACTGTTGGGCACATTCTCTTCTACCTTCTCCCAGGATTTTCCTCCATCTTTTGAGAACTCAATAGTAACATTTGCTCCAAATTCAGAATCTGGAACTTCTGCCTTCCATTGGATCTCGTAGGGATTTCCTGCCTGCACAACATCATTTGCCTTTGGGCTCAAAATAGTAATCCCCTGTTCCGGAAGGGTTTCAGTTCCCTTACAGCTCAAGCAAAAGAGGAAGAACATCGTCATGAGTGATAAAACTATTCTTCCCTTTTTCATTGTTTCATTCCCCCTTTATTTTTTTCCTTTCCGTTTCTTCCTTTGGTTTTCGTGCCTGCTCTTCTTGCCAGGCACGAATCTGCCTTTTCTTCCTATCCGTGAAGGCTGCAACCAGGAGGGCCAGGCCAAGCATCATCATGAACCCGGCCCTTTGGTTGTAGCCATTCATCAAGATATGGTAAAGGGAAACGAACAGAAACCCAATCCCACACCAAAGAAAAATAGTGAATCGTGTAAATAATCCTCTATCGGTTGAAACCATTTTCCTACTACCATTAATGCTCTACCTTTGTCATGGTAAAATCCACCAGAGCAAAGATAAGGACAATAATATAGAAGGCAAGCAGGAGGGCCAACCCTGTGGGCCCAAATGCCTTATTCATTGCAAAAAGGCTGAAGATCCCATAGAAGATGACCAGACAAACGATCATCAAGTTTTCAAACCAGTTGGGCCTAATTGCCTTGGGCAGAAACTTGTTATTTACCACCAAGGTCTGAATGCCGCCATAGACAAAGACAAAACCGGCGATATTGGCTGAGATCAAGATATAGGTTAAGGGGAGCTTCACGACGCTGACGAGGAGGATGACCCAGATAACCACAAATGCGAAAACGAGGTAATAGATCCTCCGGATATCCTCTCCAGCCCATTTTCTTACACCAGGAAATAGGTTGTAGAGCATATCTGCCATCTGACGGGATGCTGCGTCCGTCACGCCAAGCTGTGTGCCGAAGAGAACCCAGAAGCCGATCAAATGAACCCAGACCCAACCGGGCGTTCCCAAGACCTTACGGATGGCTTCACCCTGATAGCCAGCTACGGCCCAACCCGCCAGTTTGGTCCCGGGAGGGATGATGCCCACAGCAAAGGTCACACAAAGCCACATCCCAAACCAGCAACCAAAACCGAAGAGGATCCATTGATCAATACGAGCAAAATGTAACCATTCCTTCCAGCGCCTTAAATTTTCCGCAGTCGGCTTAAAGGCAATCCCAATGGGGGACAGATTTATTTTCTCTCCACCAATGGCTCCGGAGATGAAACCCACTTCCTTGCCCATGCCATAGCCCTTATCCCTGAACCAGTTAGAGGACGAGATATTGAAAATCCCTCCGGCTGCAGAATAGGCTGCAAAGCCTCCCAGCAGCACTGGATCTGCCCCTTCAGGAATGGACCCAAACATGAAGAAACCTTTCGTAGTATTCCAGATAGCCTCGCCAGGGACAAAACCGATGATCAGAATCACAAGAGAACCAACGATGAAGGCAACGATTGCCCAGGAGATCTTCTCAAGGGTGTTTTCTACTTTCCTTCCCCACAAGAGCATGAAGAGAACGATCGCGGTCAAAACGATTCCCCAGACCATGACATAACCCTTTTCCGCAACCCCGGGCATCTTATTAAGGAGGATAGCTGACCATGCGGTGGCCGAAGTGATGGCCCACCCAGGTCCGATGCAGACAACGCAGGTGATGATCCAGATGGGACCCCACAGACCGCGCCCGGGTTTCAAGCGGTTGTAGCCAATCATCATGGGCTCGCCGCAGTAAGCGGCATAACGAATACATTCTAAGTTAAAAAATGTCTGGGTGACACATGCAATGGTTGTAATCCACATCAGCACAGGACCATACTGAACGGCTGCTGCTGGACCCATGAGCCACTCACCACTTCCAATGGAGAGGGAGAGCATGATAGCACCAGGACCAATCATCTTCATGATGCTTTTGAATCCCCGAGGTGGGGCTTCAGGCAAATCCTTTACTTTCCAAGGGTCTAACATGCCTGCTTTAATGGTGTGACCGGTTGTTTCAGTCATATTTTCCTCCTTCCTTTAAGAATAGACTTTCTTTATAAAGAACTTTTTAATGGAAATAAAAACTAGAACCAACCTCCTTTCTCATGTTTGATATGATAAGCTCAATTGACCCTTTTTATTTCGTGTTATCACCTCCTTTTTAGCGAAAAATATGTTGATTGGATTTAAAAGGATTCTTTCGAGGAGTGCAAACCGACTTTACCATATTAGATACTCACCAAACGAACCCATGCTCAAGGATTTCTTAATCACTATATTTAAAGCAATTTTTTTGTCAAGCTAAATCTGTGAGGAGGCTATTGCGATGTGTCCAGAGAATCCAATCAATTATGCTTGCCTCGGTTGGATCTACCATCATGATTATTGGCTGGGCAACACGAAGTCCCCCCGGGAGACTCTTGATAAAGCTATAGAACTTGCCCAAAAAGCCCTTGCCATGGATGATTCCATAGCCCAAGCCCACGCCTTATTGTGTCCTCTCTATCTCAGTAAAAGGGAGTATGACAAGGCGATTGCTGAGGGGGAACGGGCTGTGGCCCTCAACCCCGGTGCGACGAGTGCCATTGTCAATTATGCCGATACTCTAAGGTATGCAGGCAGGCCAGAGGAAGCCATTCCGTTATTCCAAAAAGCAATCCGACTCAACCCCCTTGGTCCATCCTATTTATATCGCCAATTCGCCGCTGTCCTCCGGGATGCGCGGCGGTTTGAGGAAGCGGTTTCGGCATTTAAGAAAGCAATTCAGCTTACACCTGATGATATTATTGCTCATTATGGCCTGGCGGCTACCTACATTATGATGGGCCGGGAGGAAGAGGCCCGTGCTGAAGCTGCAGAAGTTCTCAGGATAAATCCCAAGTTTTCAGTGGATTCTTATGTAAAGATACTTCCATATAAGGATCAATCAGAAACAGATAAAGTCGTTAACGCCTTGCGTAAGGCTGGGCTGAAGTAAAAGTCGGGCCTTACAAGAAGTCTCTCTTCACTTAATCATGCACATTTCTATCCGTAATCGTCAATTTTTTAAACGTATATTCCTCACTCTTTGTAGGTGCAATGTTGGCCGGGCGGAGGGTTCTTGTTACCCTGAACCCTGACCTCCCGTTTTAGTCGTCCTCTTAAATCCGCTACTGGAACAAGCACTTACGGGCACTGTTCTTCACTTCCAGCCTTGCCTCTTGAGTCGTAGGGGTTTTTTTCTCTGGTAACCGAGTCCTTCGATTTTCGTGGTAGTTTTGTTGATTACGGGCTGAAGTTCTCGGGGGACATCTTTTCGGATTCCCTTTTACACGGCAGACAGAATTTATAACTCCATGAATTATCAATAGAACTCTTCAGTCTTTGGGGCATGCCTGATTAATCCGTAAAGGGTTTGTCTGCCTATTTTTTAGGCAATCAAGGGGGGACCGATGCAATGTTCCTTCCTGTAATCCTTGTTTTTAGAGTTTCACCCAAGAATAGCACATTTCGAACGCAAATCTTCAATTTGGGCTTGAAATCCGAGCCTATTTCCAAGAGGTAATGCGTCACTGAAGCGGGGGTAACGCTTTGGGCAGCCAAGAATAGAGTATAGCAATATCGTTTCTACTTCTACGGAAGCAGATCAAGAGAATCTCTAATTTTTCAATGGTGATCCGCGCTCCG
>Ga0315279_10001119_pt1 | contig 45907 bp, 29 predicted proteins | sample YL17G06_20_MG_FD_203694 | JGI IMG/M metagenome (GOLD analysis project Ga0315279, IMG submission 203694) | Sediment microbial communities from Yellowstone Lake, YNP, Wyoming, USA - YL17G06_20 | ecosystem: Environmental > Aquatic > Freshwater > Lake > Sediment | place: USA: Wyoming | collected...
AAGCTCATCAAGGCCGAGAAGAAGGCTGGCGAGGTCGAATCCAACCTCATGGACGACTACAAGCTCGACGAGGGCTCCGCCAAGTCGCTCTACAACTACTTCAAGGAGCAGATGGGCGTTTCCCCGGTGCCCACGGACAAGAGGCTCGTCATCGAGGGCTACCTGGACAACCAGCAGAGGTACAACATCATCTTCCATTTCTGCTACGGCCGGCGGGTCAACGACGCCCTGGCCCGGGCCTATGCCTACGCGCTGTCCAAGAAGGCCGGGGTCAACGTCCGTGTCAGCCTCACGGACGACAACTTCATGCTGACGGTGCCCAAGGAGGTCAAGCTCAAGGGCATAGAGAAGCTGGTCTCGCCCAAGACCCTGGAGCCGATGCTCAAGGGCGCCATAACATCGACGGAGCTTTTCAAGCAGAGGTTCCGCCATTGTGCAATGCGTTCCTTCATGATACTCAGGAACTTCAAGGGCAAGGAGATACCTGTCTCGAGGCAGCTCAAGCACGCCTCGAGGCTCCTCGACGCGCTGGGGACCACAATCATCGCGGTGCCCGTCGCCGAGGAGGGATCCAAGGGCAAGCCCTCCACGCTCGCCGACGGCTTCCCGGTCATCGAGGAGACCTACAACGAGATCCTCCATGACGCCCTGGACGTGGACAACGCCAAGGCCGTCGTCGAGGCCATCTGCGACGGGAAGGTCACGGTGGAGCACATTGGCTATTCCGATGTGCCATCGCCCTTCGCGCACAACATCGTCCTCATCGGGGCCTCGGACATGATTCTAATGGAGGACCGGTCCGGCCTTCTGAAGGAGCTGCACAAGCAGGTCCTCGGGAAGATCATAGCCGACATGCCGGACAGCACTTTGGACCCGAAGCTCGTTGCGGAGCACTATCGCTCGAAGCAGCCGGTCATAGAATCCAAGGACGACCTGGTGCCGTTCATGAAGGTCATGGGACCCATGAACGTCCTCCAGGACAAGGGCGAGACCATCTTCAGATATTCCATCATCGACTTCGAGACCTTGAGGAAATGGTCATCGGAGCTAATAGCCGAGGGCGCCCTGTCCTCCATATGGCGCGACGGGCCCCTTTGGGTCCCGACCGAGGACATAGAAATGTACAAGGTCCTCTACGCGCGGCCCTGCAAGATGACCGCCACCGAGAAAAAGGCCCTGAAGGGCATCGAGAAGGTCGACCCTGATAAGAAGGCCACGCCGGAGGTCAGGGCCCTGGAGCAGGCCTATCTGATCGAGCGGGTCGTGACGCCCGAAGGAAAGCTCGTCTTCAAGGAGCGGGGCATACCGCGGGTCCTGGCCTCGCCGAAGAACGATGGCCCCGAGGTCCCGACAGGCAACGGGGACACCAAGACCAACGGCGAGATGAACGGCAACGGCAGTCCCGAGATAATAGACGACGCCCCGGCGAAATCCTGGGTGGGCGGGCCGCAGGCACAGCCGGTAAGGTCCCTGGACGAGGCCCTGAAGATCGTCCTCAGGAACCACCTCGAGTTCAGGCCGCCCATGACCCTCGAGGAGATCTCCGTGAAGCTGGCCCTGGACGAGACCCTGCTCGAATCGGTCATCAAGGAGCTGGCCACCGAGGTCTCGACCATCCAGCTCGAGGCGACGACCAGGTACCTCCTGTCAAGGGACAAGGTCCGCATCTCGGACCAGAAGCGTCTCGTCTTCGGCGAGCGCGAGGTCCGCCAGTTCGTCATTAAAAAGCACTTCTTCAACTGCAAGGACCTCGACGACTACTTCAACAAGTTCTACGAGGCCAACATGACCCTGGACATATTCAACAGGGTCGAGCGGTTCGACATAAACGCCTGGTGGAAGGGCCGGGAGACCGGAGGCATCCTGGAGGGAAGGTTCGTGAAGGGCCGGGTCGGGTTCATGACACACCAGCAGGCGGAGCTCATGGACCGCGTGGCTCAGAGGCCCACGCTCAACCTGCAGGACATGAGGATACTGAAGGCCATCCAGGGGCAGCCCGGCATAGGCCTCTGGGACCTGGTCCGGATCTTCGACGACAAGTATCCTAAGGTCATCGTCAAGGAATCCCTGGACAAGCTGGACCACGGGCTCTACGTGGTCCGGGTCCAGAACGAGCACCGGGAATGGCCTACGCGGAACAGGTACGACGCCTTCGGGCCCGGGAAGATGCCCTTCGACCTTCCAAAGGTAGACGCCAGGACAAACAAGGGCAAGCGCAAGAGGGGCCGGCCCAAGAAGGCCGACAAGGCCATCGAGGATGCCATGGCGAAGCTGGGCGAGAGCCTCCTGAGCCCACCGACCGGCGAGGGCCAGGCCGGGCCCGTCCAAGCGGCCGTCCCGACGGACGGGAGCGTAGCGCCTACGACCGTCCCGTTCGAGGAGGCGGCGCAGGCCCTGGTCATGAGATGCATCGAGCTCTACGGCCCGGCGCACATACCTCTGATAAGGTACCATACCGGCCTCGGCTACGAGGAGATCCACCGGGCCATCGACAGGCTCGAGACCGAGGCCAAGGTCTTCCGCCTGTCCGTGGTCGACGGGTCCTCCCTGGAGATGTTCATCACCCCCAAGGAGCTCGAGGAGCTCAAGGTCCTGCCGCGGTCCGCCAAGTTCAGGGACCGCCTGAGGGTCCTGTCCCAGTACGACCCCTACACGAGGCGCGTATGGCTGGAGGTCGCCAACAGGTTCGGCGAGGGTTGGTTCTTCCCAGTCATCAAGGACGGCAAGCTCGCCGGCATGGTGGAGATGTGGAACCTCAGCGGCTGTGTCGAGGTCCGGGAGGCGGTCCTGGACGACGAGGGGCTCTTACCGGAGCTCCTCGAGGAGCTCGAACGGCACCTCGAGTACCACAAGCTCTTCGGCACCGAGGTCCTCAGGTTCAAGAGGGCCCTGGGCAAGGCCCCGGCCGAGATGCCCGAGCCATTACTGAAACAGTTCCTTGACAAGGGCTATGTGGTCATCCAGGGCATGCTGGTCAAGGGCCAGGTACGGACGGAGACCTTCCCGAAGACCAAGACCCTGGCCTACATCTTCTGGCGCCAGCACCTGACCGAGGACAACAAGTTCAAGGACACCTTCGAGGCCATCCGCGGCATGGGCGGCCTCCATTCGGAGTTCGAGGTGGAGTCGCGCGTCCGGCTGTTCCATCCGCTGAGGAAGTACAAGGAACGGCTCGTGACATGCCTTGCGATACCCGAGTACCTGACCTATTGCACCTTCCCGGACCTTCTCCTTTACAAGAGCGCGAAGAACCGGGAGCTCGGCAAGGGTATGAAGAATGCCCTTTCCCTCATAAAAGGCTCCGGCGCCATGACGCGGCAGGAGCTGCAGAAGCGGCTGAGCCTCGACCAGGACACGTTCAATTCCGTGATGAAGGACCTCTACACGAGCCTGTATGTGATCAAGGACCAGAGGAACATGTTCGTCCCGACGGAGGAGCCGCCGGTGCCCACGGCCGAGGCCCGGAGGACCATATTGAAGCGCATCATCGAGAACTTCGGGATGATCAGCGCGGAGAAGATAGCGGCCTACACTAAGCACGAGTTCAAGATGAGCGAGATCAGGGACCAGCTCAAGACCTGGGAGGAACAGGGCTGGCTCATCAAGGGATATTTCGTCGAGGGCGACGATACGCTTTACTGGCTCGTGGCCGAGGACCTGGAACGGCTGTCCAAGTCCGAGGCCGTCGGGAACAGGGTCCTGACGACGACGGACCCCGTGGCGCAGTACCTGCAGCAGGAGATCAAGGAGAGGTACAACCTGGGCACATGCTACCTGGTCTTCAAGGGGACAGAGATGGTCGGCGCCTTCAAGGCCACCAGGCGGGCCGGCGTGCTGGCCTACACGGACTTCATCGGGAACGACGAGGCCATGAAGATATTGCAGGACTTCGGCCGGCGCTGGGGCCTGAAGGTCATGGAGAAGAAGTTCGAGGAAGGCGAGGACGACTGGGAGCTCATGCTGTGGTACGAGAAGCGGAAGATGATGCCCGAGGACTAGGTACTTTCTTATAAATATTAAATACCCGTAAATTCCTTTCGTTTTCCAAGATGTACACCAAGTGCAGCCACTGCGGGGAGATATTGGTCGACCCGGGTACCGAGTTCTCGTGCCCGAAGTGTGGTAACAAGATCCAGTCCAGGGCCGAGTTCTTCGAGGCCGTCGAGGTCGTCGACGAGGCTCCCCCATCGGCCCAGTTCGGCGAGCCCACGCTGTATAACATCTTCAAGGCCATTTCGTCCGGAGGCTGCCTGCTGGCCATCCTGTCCTACACGCTCATCCTGTCGATCTGCATCCTCATATATTTCTATGCGGTACCGGCCGTCGGCGTCCACTGGGCCGAGATCTCGGCCATACCGTTCGTACTGTTGCCCTCTCCCGTAGGCCTGGTCGTCCTTCAGGGCTATGCGGCCGCTGCCTACTGGGTGTTCATAGTCGTCTTGTTCGGAGGCTCGCTCGCATATTTCGTCTGGCCCGAGCGGAGCCATCTGAAGCGGACGGTCCTCGATTCCCTCCCGAAGGCCAGGGCGCCGAGCAGGTCCAACGGGACCACCTTCGTGATCGTTGCACAGTTGTTTTTCGCCATCCTGTTCTTCGACTACATCTACTACTTCACCGTCGAGACCGGCGGCGCGTCGCCGAGCTCCCCGAACTTCCCGACGGAGCTCTGGAAGAACCTCTACGACTTCCTGAACGCATCGGTCTGGGAGGAGATCGCGGCGCGCATCCTGCTAATCGGGGCCCCGCTCCTGGTAATACTTGTCATCAAGTCCCTGGCCCAGGGGACCTTCGGCGAGAGGACCATGGACACGAACAAGGCCCTTAGGCGGGTAGCGAGGCTGCTCGTCGGCGGCCATGGCGAGTTCACCCCGATAACGGTCGGCTTGATCGTCTTCTCCAGCCTCATGTTCGGGTTCGCGCACGCGCCCGGCTGGGACCTCTGGAAGGTCCTGCCGACAGCGGTATCGGGCCTCGGGTTCGGCTATGTCTATGTCAAGAAGGGGGTCCACGGGGCCATCCTGCTGCACTTCTCGTTCGATTATCTCGGCGTGGCCGAGGGCCTGATGCCGAACAATGCCGCGACCCAGCTCGCCCTGGGGATAATACTCATCCTCTGGGTGGTCGTCGGCCTGGTCTACTTCATCTACTACGGTGCAAAGATGGTCCGGTTCTTCGCCGAGCCGGACGAGGGCTGGCACAGGCCGCCGGAAGGGACCGGTACGAACCGCGTATGGGACATATTGGGATGGAACTGACGGTGGGATCACTTCTTCTTAGGCTTTGAGGCCTTCTTCTTTGGCTTGGCCTTGCTCGGGGCCTTCTTCTTTGCAGGCTTGGTGGCCTTCTTAGGTCTGGGTGCCTTCGCGGGCTTCGGCCCTTCTGTCTTTACGTCCACGGGCTTTGCCTCCCCCCCGCCGAGACCGGCCATCGCATCGCCAAGGCCTTTCCCGATGCCATCCATCATGCCCGTCATCATGTTCCCCATGGCCTCCATGAGGCCACCCGCGCCGCCGAAGGCCGATAGGATCTCGTTCATGGCGGCCATGGCCACATCGAGGGCCTTCTGCGGGAGCTTCGGGACCTGTTTCTTCAGATAATCCACATCCACCAACGGGACCTCCCCTCCGAAGGCCTTCACGTGCTGGGCATGGACCGTCTCGATAGGCGTCTTCTCGGGCACTGAGAATACCACGAACATGCCCGGGGCCTTGATGGGGAGCGCCCCGGCAGGCTCACCGGTCAGCGTCATGACGTCGCCCTTGGCGGTCTTCGAGAGGAAGATGAACTCATGCCTGTCCTGGATGTCGACCTCGGCATAGCCTATGGTCCCCTTCGTGTTGATGTAACATTTAGCATTGTAAGGCATCTCCTGGTTCTCGTCCATCATCTGGACGAGGGCAATGCCCTTAGTCTCCAGGAACATCTTGAAATTCTCGGCCTTGAAGTCCTCGAGGTCACCCATAGGATCACCTTACTACGGTGAATCCATCCAGGGCAATAATGGTTTGCGGTCTGTCCTGGACCGGGGTCAGCCGCCCATGACGAGATAGGCATACAGTATCTGGGCGGCAATGACGACCAAAAGAAGGATGGCCATGGCCTGATGGATCCCTGAGACGACCTTTCGTTTCACGGCCTTTGTAATGGTGCAGGGGCTCAATGCCACCGCGGCCCAGGCCACGAGCACGATCAAGAACCCAAGTGCACCATGGACGCTTCCGATGGGATTGCCGCCCCCTGCGACCAACACCCCGGAAGATGAAGACCCCTGTCAGATATATCGACAGGATCACCATCGCACACATATGGAGCGGATAGGGCTTGAGACCCTTGATGCGGCCGAAGCGCCCCTTCAGTAGCGGTCCTGTGAGAAGGGTCCCGATCAAGACGGCGATGCTTATACTGCCGAGGGTGCAGTGCAGCTCAGAATTATCGCTGCCACCCTCGTCGGCCAATGCCGGCCCTGCAAAGAATATGATTCCTAGGATGATGATCGGTACAATCTGTCTCACGGACAACATGAACTACAAATTCAGTACTTGGCAATACATTCACCCACCAGCCATGATTTGTTGATTTGATCGACGACAATGCCATTCCCCTGTCCTCTCAAAGATAGAACGAATAAGTCGACACAAGCGCTTCAATCTCATCAACGCGGCAGAACTTCCTCTATCCATCCTGCCGTCGGACCTCGAGAACCATTCGAAGAGCACCTTCAAGTTCACAACAAAAAACGAGATAAGGACGAAGAATAGACGAAGGGCCGGGTTCTTACTGCTTGTCCTGGCCCTGCATGCGTTCATCATACGATAGGACGATTCGATACCGAACCGCCGACGATATTCTTCACTGATCCTCTTGGGGTTCTTCTGCATCTTGTACGTCGCATAAAAGAACCAAGTGGCGCCACCGCCGAGGACCTTGCTGCCTTTCATGTATTTCTGATAACATTGCAGACAGAAGGTGGCCCTTTCCCTCTGAGGGTTCACAATTGCCCACGGAACACAACGGGCGCCTTTCCGTCTTTTCTTCAAGGCCTTGATGTAATAACCTCTCTGAGGTACTGCAATGATGAACGGAATATCTAGGCCCTTGAGATAATTGATGACCTTAGTGCTGTAGAATTCCTTGTCGGCGAGTATCTGCCTTATATTCAGTTTCAGCCCGAGGACCTCATCCAAGGTCTCCTTGAGAACAGAACAAAGTTCCTCTTTCTTTCGGACATACCTGATGGCGATCGTATATCTGTGGTTTCTCACGACGATATAGACCGTCAGATATACATGGAACCTCGAGGTTCCATCCTTGGCCTTTGATTTTCGTATCTCGGTATCGTCCTTCATCGCATATCCGTAGTATGGGACGTGAGTCAGATCAACAATGAGCCGGATCCATTTGTTTTTGACCAGCGGAAGAATATCTCGTCGAAGAAGGTCGTTCATGCCCTTCTCAATACTATCCAGTCTCAACCAACTGAGGTAATATCTTGCAGTTCTTGCATTGACAGTTTTGTCGAGATAACTACAGATGTCGTCGATAGATGTCCTCTGGACGCATGCAAGGATTGAGATCCGGAGAACCTCGGTCATTCGGGGAAAGGGATTGGTGAAGGTCCTGAAGGATTCGAGCAAAGGTTCGAATAGGATTTGAAGAACTAGCTCCTTGGAGAGTTTATTCTTCGTCTTTCGAGATCGATTCTGGCCAGCCTTAAGATTTATAATCTTAGAGGTCGTGCTAGTATTTGTTGGAACCTGGGGGGTCATGTTATCTCACAATATCATGAATACCCCAGGCCAACTTTGAATCTGTCGATAAGAAGTACGTCAACCGTCGATGTCATGTACGGCAATCATCGGACACAACTACTGAAATTGGGGAGACCCTTAATAATATCTTGCGTCCAACTGCTTTAATGCTTCCTGAGGGGTGGCTCGGACCGTCCTGAAATTTTATACGATCCACTGTTCCTATCGGATAATGGCAAGTTCGAACGGCTGGTCCAAAACGTCTTAAGATGCGATTCCATCAAACTTACAAAAGGGTTCGCCCAGGGCCCTCTCCCTATTCCTCCTCTACCTCGTCTTCAGGTTCCTCCCCCTCCGCCTCCTTACCCGCGTCTGACGGCAGGCTCCCAGCCACCGCCGCATCCGCCTCCTGCTTCATGCCCTCCTCGATGTTCTCGAACTGCTTCATGGGGATCTTGCTCTTTGCCACCTTGATGCCGACCTTCTCGGCGATCCACTTCTTGATGCCCTCGCGGGACGCGGTCTCGATGCCGAAGTACTCGGGGAACCGGTTCGAGGTGATGAGGACCTTGGTGGGCCCGAACCTCTTGGCGTGGACCATACCGTACTTTTGCAACTCTTGCACGTGCTCGTAGACCTTCTCGCCAATCATGCCCTTGAGCTCGGATTGTTTTATAGGCTGGTGGTAGGCGATGAGGGCCAGGGTCTTCAGGAACCGCTTGGGTATCTCGCACGGGGCCACCTTCACAGCATCCTCGGCATAACCGGTCTTGAGCTGCATGGCGAACCTGGAGCCCACCTTGGAGACCTCGAGGGTGGTCTTCTCGGACCTGTACTTCTTTATGAGCCGCTTGACCGCGTGTCTGACGGGGCCTTGCAAGAGGCCAGTGGTGCTGCAGAGCTCGTCGATGGCCATTGGCCTGCCAGCTGAAAATAGGGCGGCCTCGACGGCCTTCTCTGGGTCCTTGGGGTCCGCCTTCGGCACTATCTTCGGCTTCTTTTCCTGCTTCTCTTCCTTCCCGCCCTCGTCATTCGCGACCACGGTCTTCACCTGCGGTTGTTCACTTGTGAGCTCAAAATGGACCTACTTGCCGCCCTTGCGGCCGCCCCGCTTGGCCCTTCCACGCCTCTTCGGCCTTTCCTCCGCCTCGGGGGCCTCCGAGCACTCGGCGCCGGGCTCCTTCAGGTCGTCTGGGAACTCCTTCTCGTCCGCGGGCCCTTCCTCCAGGGTCTTCTCGACCATCGGCGGCCCGGCCTTGGCGGCCTTCCTGCCCCTGGGCTTGCTTATGAGCTGTATCTCGTCCTTCTTGTGCTCGGCGGGAGCTGGCCCGCCGTTCCCGTTGGTCATGTGCTTGATGTATATCTCACCGAACGGGAAGTTGACCTGCCAGATCTTTATCCGGCTGTCCTTGGCCAGGAACAGTATGGAGACCAGCGTCGAGAGCCGGTCCACCCGGTCCCCGGGCTGGCAGATGTTGGACAGGGGTATGGCCCCCTCCAGCCGCTCGAGCCTCTTCCAGGTCGCGGTGATGTCCTGCTCGAGGTTCTCCTTGTGGACCATGCCGCTGACGGCGCCCTTGTTCTCGGCCGCGAGCCGCACCCGCTCCTTCTCGTGCTCGTCCTTGAGGATGCGGAAGACCTCGACATCCTTGCGGGCCTCGTCGAAGGCCTCCACGAGCTCGAAGAGCGTGACCTTCCGGTTGGCCGGCCGCCAGATCTTCTCCTCCAGGGGCATCTCGTTGGCGTCCACCACGCTCTTCGTGAAATCGAAGGACTCGTCCTCGACATACCAGTCACCGGCTATGTCCACGCCGGCCCATGCGTCCGCCGGTGGCGGCGGCGGGGGCTGGGACCGGGCCATGACCTCCTCGGTCTGGCGCCGGAGTATCTCCCAGGCCATGACCATGAGCTTGCCGGCCGTGATGAAGTCGACCTCCTCCTCCTCCTTTATCCTCTCGAGGTAGAGGCTGGAGAACTTCAGCAGGTCCACGTTCCAGGGGTTTATGTGGTTCTGCATGACGAGCTCGAAGGTGATGGCTATGGCCCTGTGGAACGGGTCCTTGATGGGTATGTGGAGCCCTTCTTCGAGCTGGTCCACCAGGTCCATGTACTTCGTTATCCTCTCGCCGGACCCCTCCTCGTCGATGATGGCCTTGTAGAACAGCAGGTGGTTCAGGATCTGCTGGCGCATCTCGTAGGTGTCGTAGGCATCGGAGGGGACGAACTTCGCGTTGTAGGGGGAATCCTGTTCTGTCATGGACACGCCTCATTGCTGGAGGTTCAATCCTCCTCCTCTTCCTCCGCCTCGGTGTCCGCCGGTTCCCGGATGGTCTTGGTGGGCCCCGGTGGGGCGCCCTTGCCCGGCTCCTCTTCGACGACATCGCTCTGCGGGAGGACCTTGGCGTTGGCGCCCATCTTGATGTTGCCGTCCTTGCCTATGTCCTGCAGGTTCAGGTCCGCGATGACCTGCGAGATGCCTTCCTTGCTGATGGTCACGCCGTAGAAGTGGTCCGAGTGGTCCAGCGTGGCCTTCCTCAGGGTTATCTGCAGGAACTGGACGTTCCTTGTGTTCTCCTTTATCAGGTGGGCCACGGCCTCGGCGTTGACCGCGTCCAGGAACATGTCCACCTCGTCGAGCATGTAGAACGGGGATGGCTGGTACTCCTGTATGGCGAATATCAGGGCCAGGGCCGTCAGGGACTTCTCGCCGCCCGACAGGGCCTCGAGCCTCAGCACCTTCTTCCCCTTGGGCCGGGCCTTGATTATCAGACCGCCCTCGAAGGGGCTGTCCGGGTTCTCGAGGAAGAGCTCCGCCTCTCCGCCCAGGGACAGTTGCGAGAAGACCTTCTTGAAGTTCTTGTTGATCGCCGTGAAGACCTTCATGAGCCCGGTCTTTTTCTTGCCGTTGAGCTCCTCGACGACCTTCATGAGCTGGGACCTCTGGTCCCTTAGCCTTGAGATCTCCTCCTCCATCTCCTGCCGCCTCTTGTCCTCGGTCTCGTAGTCCTCCAGGGCCTTCATGTTGACGGGCTCCAGGGCCTGCATGTCCTTCTCGGCCAGCTTGATGATGGCCTCGAGCTCCGCCAGCGGCGGGAGCTCGCCCGTGACCTTGATGTTCAGGGCCTGGACCTCGTTCATCTGCTCCTGCAGCTGCTCCTCGAGCGCCCTGATCCTGTCCTTCTGCTGTAGTATGAGGTCATCCTTGGTCTCCAGGTCCGTCTGGACCTTCTCGACCTGGGTCTCGAGCGTGGTCTTGTCCTTGTAGGCCTTGTCGCGGGCCGTCATGATGTCGTTGAACTCGGAATCCGCCTTGGTGGAGACCTGCTGCAATGTCTTGAGCTCGTTCTCGTTCTTGATCGCGGCCTCCTTGAACTTGACGACGGCCTCCTCGTTATCCGAGAGCTCCTTGGCCGCGGCCTGGACCTCGGCCTCGAGCTCCTTGACCCTCTGTTCGAGGAGCTCTATCTTGGCCTTGTCCGTATCGTGGGCCGTGGTCATGTCCCGGACCTCGTTGGCCAGCTCGGTGATGCCGTCCCTGAGGCCCTTGATCTTCTTCTGGAGCTCCTGGGGCGTGGCCTTGAGCAGGGCCTTGTTCTTGTCGTCGCGCTCCTTGTTCAGGGATTCGAGCACGCCCTCGAGCTCCGTGAGCCTCCGGTTGAGCTTGCCGATGTTCTGCTCTGTGGCGTCCTTGTCCTTGGCCATGCCGGCCAGGTCCTTCTTGATGGCGTCCCTCCGGGCGATGAACTCCTTCCTGGAGAACTCCAGGTCGCCGATCTTGCGGGACGCGTCCGAGCCGTCGGGCACCGCGCCCTTGAGGTCCCCTTCGAGCCTGTCCATCTCGGCACGGAGCGTCTTGATCTCGGCCGAGACCTTGTCGCTCCTCTCGGTGGCCTTCTGCAGCTCCTTGCCGATCTTGTCCATGTCCGAGGCCTTGACCTGGCCGAACTTCATGCTCTCGTGCGCAACGGTCCCGCCGATCATGGCGCCGGTCTTCTCGCACAGGTCGCCTTCGAGCGTGACGAGCCTGACGCCGCCCATGAGCTTCCGGGCGGTGGTCAGGTCCTTGACCACGACGGTGTCGCCGAACACGAACCAGAATGCGGACTTGTACTCGTCCTTGAACTCCACCAGGTCCAATGCGAGACCTACGGAGTTCTGGTCCCGGACCGCCATGATGGCCTTGCCGCAGGGCCTGCCCATGACCATCTTGTTCAGCGGCAGGAATATGCCCCGGCCCAGGTTCTTCTGCCGGAGCATGGTGATCGCCTTGGCAGCCGTCTCATCGTCGTCGACGACGATGGCCTGCATCCTGGGGCCCGCGGCGATACCGAGGGCGTCCTCGTACTCCTTCTTGACGTTGCCGAGCTCCGCTATGGTCCCGTGGATGCCCTTCAGGGTCCCCTTGTCCCGGGCCTCGAGGATGGCCTCGACGGCCTGGCTGTAGCCCTTCTGGACCGACTCGACCGCCTGGCTCTCGGCCTTCTTCATCTCGTAGTCGCGCCGGAGCTTGATGACCGTCTCCTCGAGTGTCCTGGATTCCTTGAGCAGCTTCTCGAGCCTGGTCCTCCTATCTGTGTAGGCCTCGTTCAGCGAATGGAACTTCTTCGATGTCTCTTTCTCGTCCTTGCCGAGCTCGCTCAGCTGGTAGTCGATGTCCTTGACCTCGAACTCCACCTTCTTGAGGCTCTCCTCGAGCTGCGCCATCTCGGTCGACAGCCTTTCCAGCCTCTCCTCTGCGCGGTCCTTCTCCAGTAACTGCTGGTGGCGCTCGTTCTCGGCGGTCTCGAGCTCCTTCTTCTTGAGGAGGATCTCCCGCTGGACCGAAAGCGCCTTGGAGTCGGTCTTTGTGACGGACTCCTCGAGCTCCCTGAGCTCGTCCTCCTTGGACTTGAGATCCTCCTGCTTCGTCTCGATCTCGGCCTCGAGCTTGGAGACCACGGTCTTGAGACCGTCCAGCTCCTTGGTGGCCTTCCTGAGGTCGTTGGTCAGGGCCCCCTTCTTGTCCTTGAGCTGCTTGATGTTGAACTTGGCCTTCTCGATGCCGTCGTTGGCCTTGAAGACGTTGAGCCTGAGCTCGTCGATGCGGTCCTTGGTGGCCTTGGCGTCCTCGCCCTTGAGCTCGGACATCCTCTTGTCCAGGTCCTCGAGCCTCTTGGACAGCTCGATGTACTTCTTCTTCTGGGCCGAAAGGGTGTCCTCCAGGTCCTTTTGCTCCGTATCGTACTTCGTTATGAGGTCCCGGCCCTGGACAATCTGCTCCTCCAGGGAATCCTTCTTCTTGTAGGCCATCTGGACCTTGGCCGTGTCCGCCTTGTCCTTGATCTCCTTGTAATGCATGGCGTCCTCGCGGTCCTTGGACAGCTGGCGGGTCCTCTTCTTGACCTCTCCGAGGAGGGTGTCGATCTTCTCCAGGTTGTCCTCGACCTCCTTCCTCTTGATCTCGGCCTTGTTGATGTCCTCGTCGTACTGCGTGATGCCCGCGATGCCGTCCAGGACGCGCCGCCTGTCTATCCTGCCCATCTCGACTATGCGGGTCACATCGCCCTGCTGGACCAGGTTGTAGCCCTCCGCGGAGATCCTTGCGTGGGCCAGGAGCGTGTCGAACTCGTTCAGGGAGGATGATTTACCGTTGACGTAGAAGTAGGAGTAGTAGCTGTCGGGCGCCGTGGGGGACAGCTTGACCACGCGCGTCAGCTGGACCTCGTCGGTGTCCACGGGGATGACCCTGGACTGGTTGTCGAAGACCAGCGTGACCCTCGTGTACTTCGAGGGCTTCTTCGACGGGCCGCCGTTGAATATCAGGTCCGTGAGCTTGCCGGCCCTGATGGCCTTGCTGCTCTTGGGCCCGAGCACGAAGAGTATGGCGTCCGAAATGTTGGACTTACCTGAGCCGTTCGGCCCTGTTATGCAGGTGTACCCCTGGTAGAAGGGGATGACGGTCTTTCTTCCGAACGACTTGAAATTCTCCATCTGGATTTCTTTTAGGTACATAGTCAGCCCACTCCGTAGTTGGTATCGGCAGTTCTGCCGGAGCGTTCAACAGGCGGTTTTTCCTTGCCTCGCTGGGAAGATGGCAAGGTATTTAAACGTAATTGGTAATAGATTATACTATATATATTATTTACGATAATTGCATTAATAATGAGGATTTCGCATTATATGTAGTTTTTCGAGAAAGTGTATAAAGCTTTCCCCCTAGGTACTATAAAGTATTTCTCGGAAAACCGGCTTATAAACTTTATATGCATATGAAATGGCGGGGGGTCTGTTCCCAGATTGGACTCATTTCAAATGCAATAAATGATGTAGAGGTCCGCGGGCCCAATGAATTGAGAAAAGAAGGGACGATCATTCCTCGATGCCGAGGAGGTCGATGAGTGTCCTCTGCGCGATGTACTTCTTCGCGAGCTCCAGCAGTTTCGTCATCTCCTCGACGGACCTCGCGTTCTTCTCGGCCTCCATGAACGCGGACCTGTACTTGGTATCGATGAGCTGTGTCAGGTACTCGATCGCGACCTTCATCTGGATCATCTTGTCCGTCCTGTTGACCTCCTCCTCGAGGCCCGCCAGGGCGAAGTTCTTGTCGGCCATATTAGTCCCTCCTCATGAATACCGGATGCCATCACCTAAAGTGATATACAGGCATTTATTGTTATTGATTAACCTATCAACTACCCTCAAACAAGCGGCTTCAAGGTGAGCGTCTTGTTCCCATCCTGGGCCTCGGCCTTCACCGCGTACATGCTCGTCACAGGCTTCTCGCCGTAGATCAGCGTGACCCCGTTCCTGGTGGCCATCTTGAGGTGTATGTCCGATATGTTCCTCGTCCTCTGCGTTATGGCCTCGAGGCCGGGCCTGACCATCCTGAGGATGACATTGCCCTCGCGCTTGGCCTGCTCGGCGGACTGGCTGATGATCTCCTTGTAGATGTCCTCGCCGTAGCGGGCCTCCTGGGTGTCCACACCGATGACCTCCAGGGTCGGGTTGCCGGTCTTCTCGCGTAGCCTGTGGTAGACGCGCTGCCACTCCCTAAGGTCGTGCGTGATGTCCTCGAACCTGATGGCGATGATGTAGGGCCTCTCGGTGCCCCCTACGGCGTCGGCCCTCTCGACGATGCGGACGTTGTTGTCGAAGACATCCTTGCCGACGTAGCCGTACATCTCGGCCACGAAGTCGTTTATGTCCATGCCGCCCATGGGCACGACCATTACGCTCCTGTCGTTCACTAAGAAATTCGCGGTCATGGCGGTGATGACGGTCTCCCACACGTGGTTCGGGACAGAGTTGCCGAGCTCCAGGAGTATGGTGGAGCCCTTCGGGATGCCCTTGCCCAGGAGATGGTCCAGGTCCGGGCAGCCCGTGGAGAAGTAGCCCTTGTGCTCGTGGACCTTCTTCCAGGGCGTGAGCTCGATGTCGACCGGCTTCTCCTCGAACCTCTGGGTCTTGAAGGCCCCGCCCTGCAGCGTGAATATGTACTCGGGGAAGGTGATCTCGGCCCCGCGCAGCTTTTTTATCTTCAGGAGCCTCAGGGTCCTGCCGCCCTCCTTCTCCATGGACAGCGTGACTATGCCGTCCACGAGATAGTCCATCCTGGTCTCCCGCTCCCCCTCGGCCACCATCACAAGGTTCAGGTGCCGGTTGCGGAAGTGGTTCAGGACGAGCCTCTGGACCTCCTCCTTGATCCAGAAGTCCTTGGAGCTCTCGTCCTTGGGGAACGTGGCCAGCGAGAATATGCTGTCCCAGGAATCGATGATGACGCAGAAGGGCAGCTGGGCGACCTCGGTCTTGCTGTCGATCTCCTTGAGCAGGGGTGGCACCGGGCCCCGGGCGGTCTCGGTGCCCGTCTCGAAGAGGATCTCGCGCAGGATGCTGTCGTCTATGTCGGTCTCGGCCTTCACTTTAAGGGCCGACGGGGCCGTGTACATGGTCGCGTCGATGACGAAGTTCTTGGGGATGCTCTCTTCGAGGCCCGGGCTGTCCTTGTAGAGCTGCTCCGCGGTCACGATGGTCGATACATAGACCCCGCCGAACTCCTTTATGAGCTCGAGGCAGAACATGGTCTTGCCGACCCCGGCCCTGCCCTTTACTAGCAGGAATTTCCCCTCTCTGCTGTTAAGCAGCCCCTCGATCTCCCTTGGCATCGACGACAAGCCCTATCCCCCCAGGCATCCCTGGTGCACCGCTCCATCGGATGATGGAGCTGAGTGCCCCGGACCAGGTTCGAACCGGCGACCTCCAGATCTTCAGTCTGGCGCTCTCCCAGCTGAGCTACCGGGGCCCGCTGTGCCTCATAGGCCACTACATTCGATATTAAATATTTTTTGGCTCCGAACTAGTGCTCTCGGAGGCCGACCGCCTCAATCTCCTGCTTTGGAAAGAAGGTATGGGTCACTCATCTGACCCATCTTCCGATGCAGATATAGCCCGTGTGGCCCAGCATGTCGAAGCTCGGCCTCACACCCCCTTCGGTGACGATCATCTCGCGCAGGATGAGCTCCACGGCCTCGATCTCCCTGAAGCCGGCCTCGCGCAACGCATTGACGGTCTGTTCGACCTGGTTGGTCGTCGGTGTGTATGTGGCTATGTGACCCCCTAGCCTGAGGGCCCTGGACGCGTTCTCGACGACGCGCCACGGGTCCGGTATGTCCAGGACGACGGCGTCCACATCGGCCTCATCGATCGCCTCGGCGACGTCCCCGATCTTGAACTGCACGAGGTCCGACAGCCCAGCGGACGCAACGTTGCGCTTCGCCACCACCTGGTGCTCCTCCCGGATGTCGTAGCTGATGACCTTGCCGTCCGGCGCGACCGCATGGGCCAAGGCCACGGTCAGGGCCCCGGACCCCGAACCCCCCTCGACGACTACGCTCCTGGAATGAACGTCGCAATGGAGGATTATGTAGGCCGCGTCCTTGGGGAGGATGATCTGGGCCTTCCTCTCAAGGGTATCGAGGTGGTCGATGACCGCCGGCTTGAGGACCACGACCTCCGTGCCGGCGAGGGTGACGCGGTCGCCGTACTCCAGCTTCAGGAGCTTCCCGAGGTCCACGACGCCCAGGTCCTTGATCTTCATCGTCAGGTCGGTGGCCTCGGCCTTGTACTTCTTGCCGTCCTTGTCGATGAGTATGACTATGTCCCCTTTCTTCACCTTCATCCAACGACCTCCTCATTTCGCCAGCTTCTGGGATATTAGGGCCAGAACGGTCCCGATGCCAGTGAAGGTCATCATAGCGCCGGTCCAGACATTAAAGGTATTGGTCGCATAGGCCACGAGCAGCTGCCATACCAGGGTCAAGAAGCCTGTCCCGCAACCTATGATGGTCAGGATCTTACCGATGCGCTCGAACCCCTTCAGCATGGCATATCCGCCGATGATGACGGTGATGCCGCCGAGGCTCGCCAGGAATATAAGTATCTGGAAGACCAGCTTGATCATGTTGGCGAAGTCCCCGGTGATGTTCAGATAATGGTCGATGAAGCTGTAAATGATTGCGAAGATGCCCCAGCCGGCGGCCCCGCCCAGGAAAAGAAGGATCCCGCCAACGATGGCCAGGTATCCTGCGGACCTCATGGGAGAACCACCCGGTGGCCTCAGTCCTCGTCGATGGAGTACATCAGGTTGAACTGTATCTTCTCGAGGGTTACGGTCGGTATGCCGTGCTTGTGCTTCTTGGCCCTGAGGATGTTCAGCTCCTTGGCGAAGGCGTCCAGGTCCCTGTGCCTCAGCCTGGCCAGGTTCTCCATCTGTTTCACGTAATCGAGTTTCTCCTTGGCTGCCCTCAGGCGCCGGTTCGCGCCGACATGGATGGACGCAGTGTACCCAAGCGCTATTATGAAAATGATTAACAGAACGATCGCTACGAGCGCAACGAGGGGGTCCATCGCAGCCACCACAAAAGCTAACGATATCGAGGTATTAAATATGTTCGCTAGGCCCGGAATAGGGCGGTGCGAACATTGTACAGAATTCCTAACATTATCTATATAATATAATAGTCACATTCCCGGCCCGAAGCGCCACGATGCGTGACGATTGTGGGGGATGCGAGATGTACGAGGTCGAGGTCAAGGTCGTTCTGAAGAAGGGCGTTGCCGACCCCGAGGGGGCCAACACCGCCAAGACCCTCCGTTTGCTCGGGTTCGACGACATCAAGAACGTCAAGTCCGCCAAGACGTTCAGGCTGTTCCTGGACGTCGACGACGAGGACAAGGCGCGCGAGAGGGCCAAGGAGGCCTGCGACAAGCTCCTCGCGAACCCGGTGATACAGGACTACGAGCTGAAGGTCAAGGAGGCCTGAGGGCCCCGTCTTTCTTGACTGGGGTGATCACCTTGGCGATAAAACACCTAATCAAGCCCCGTTCCGGGGGCCTTCCACTGAGCGACGTGGACCTGCGCCATGCGACGGACGCGGAGCTCAAGGAGCTCAGCACGGAGCTCGGCGTCGGTCTCGACCTGGCCGAGATGAAGACCATACGCGACCATTACCTGGAGCTGGGCAGGAACCCGACGGACGTGGAGGTCCAGGCCTTTGGCCAGGCCTGGTCCGAGCACTGTTGCTACAAATCCTCCAAGCCGATCCTCAAGAAGCACGTCTTCAACATCACGAGCCCGAAGGTCATTCTGAAGGGCGATGCCGGTATCGTGGACTTCGACGAGGAGCACGCCTACGCCATACGAATCGAATCTCACAACCACCCGTCCGCCGTGGAGCCCTACGGTGGGGCCGCGACGGGCATAGGCGGGATAATACGCGACGTCCTCTGCATGGGCGCCCAGCCCATCGCGTGCATAGACCCGCTGTTCTTCGGCCCATTGGACATAAAGCACAGCGACCTGCCGCCGGGCATCAAGCACCCGAAGTACCTTTTCGGTGGTGTCGTCGCCGGAATTCGCGATTACGGCAACAGGGTCGGCATCCCGACGGTCTCCGGCGGTGTCTATTTCCATCCGGGCTACACCGGAAATTGCATAGTCAACGTCGGCTGCGTCGGCATCGCGAAGAAGAAGGACATACGGAAGAACTCGGTCAAGAACAAGACCGATGTCTTCGTCCTCTGCGGCGGCCACACGGGCCGCGACGGCATCCACGGCGTGACATTCGCATCCCGGATCCTGACGGAGAAGTCCGACGAGGACCGGGGCTCCGTCCAGCTGGGCGACCCGATCACCAAGGAACCGCTCATACACGCGTGCCTCGAGGCAAATTCCAAGGGCCTCGTGAACGGCATGAAGGACCTGGGCGGCGGCGGGCTGTCCTGCGTCATAGGCGAGATGGCCCTTTCCGGCGGCTTCGGCGCCGAGGTCAACCTCGAGAACGTGCCATTAAAGGAGGAGGGCCTGGTCCCCTGGGAGATATGGGTCTCGGAATCGCAGGAGCGCATGATGCTGGCGGTCTCGCCCGAGAACGTCCGGGATGTCCTGGACATCTTCGACATGTGGGACATCACGGCCAGGGTCGTGGGCCATGTGATTGAGGAACAGAACCTCAAGGTCTTCTGGAAGGGCGCGAAGATAATCGATGTGAGCCTGGAGTTCCTGACGGGCGGGCCCGAGTACTGCAGGCCCTACCGTCCGAGGAAGACCAAGGTCAAGACCAAGGCCCCAAAGGCCGGCAGATCGCATTCGGAGACGATCATGGACCTGCTCGGGTCCCCCAATGTCTGCTCGAGGGAATGGGTCATCCGGGTCTACGACCACGAGGTCAGGGCAAGGACGGCAATCAAGCCGCTCCAGGGCAAGGTAGGCGTCGCCTCGCACGGTGACGCGAGCGTCCTGAAGCCCCTGGAGGGTTCCTTCCGGGGCCTGGCCATAGCAGTCTCCTTCAACCCGCGAGCCTCGGAGGTGGACCCTTACAACGGCGGCGCAGGCATCATCGACGAGATCTGCAGGAACCTGGCGGCCGTCGGGGCCATGCCGGATTCCTTGACGGACTGCCTGAACTTCGGCAATCCCGAGAAGCCCGAGCACCTCTATGATTTCGAGGAGGTCGTCCGGGGCATGGGTGTTGTGGCCCGGGCCATGAAGATACCGTTCCCGTCGGGGAACGTCTCCTTCTACAACGAGTCGCAGATCTCCGTCGTGCCTCCCACGGCCGTGGTCCTTGGTTGCGGCATCGTGAAGGACATCAGGAAGTGCGTCACAGCTGACCTCAAGGCCGCAGGCGGCCTATTGTATCAAATCGGTGAAACGGGCGCCGAGATGGGCGGGAGCGAGTACTATGCCCAGTCCGGCGGCCTATCGCCAAAGGCGCCCCCGGTCGACACGGACAAGCTGGGGCGGTCGGTGGACGCAATCGTGAAGGCCATCGAGAAGGGCCTCGTCGCGGCCAGCCATGACATAGGCACCGGCGGCCTCGCCGTCACGATCGCCGAGATGTGCATGGGCGGCGACATCGGGACCACGGTGGACCTAGCGGCCATAAAAGCACCGAAGGGCGTCAAGCTCGGCAAGGCCGAGAGGCTCTTCTCGGAATCCAACAGCCGCTGGGTCGTCGAGGTGGACCCTAAGAAGCAGAAGGCCTTCGAGGAGCTCATGAAAAAGGCCGGCGTGACCATCTACATGCTCGGGAAGGCCGGCGGCAAGGAGCTCGTAATCACCGACGGCAAGGCTCCGGTGGCCAAGCTGAATGTCGATGCTATGCGTGACGTCTGGTCTACGGCATTCTCGAAGATGCTGGGATAAGTTGTCTAAAAGGCCTTAGCCATCGATGAAGAGCGGCTTGTGGTCGTAGGAGAAATCGTACCTAGAGCGGCCACACTCGCAGTCCAGCGGGAATTCCACCGACTTGCCCTTCCATTGCCACATGCGTTTCTTGCACTTATCGCATAAATCCGGGAGGGCGCTGGCCGGCTGCTCATGCTTGCACTGACGGCACACGCTTATGAGGCCTGCGAGCTCGTCCGCTGTCGGGAGGCTCGTGGTCAGGAACTTCTGGGATCTCCCGCAGGACGAACAGATGAGATTGAGCTCCTTCAGGAGGTAGATGTAGAGCCCGCCCGTGACCCTGACCCAGTCGCCCTTCTTCGGGATGTCCAGCTGGGACAGGTCCGGCTCGGTCTTTTCCTTCTTCCATCTCTCGAGGACCGGCAGGTTACTTGCGAGGAGATAATGGCAATGGACAGGGATGCCGACATCGACGACCGGACCAAGATACGCCTCGTGGACGATCTGGCCCTGGACGATGTAGCCCTCCCAGGTCCTTTCCGTCTCTCGCTGGCCGAACTCGCTCTTCCCGGACGGGACCCGCTCGCCGGAATAGCCGCCGAGGAGCTTCAGCACGCCCTTGACCTTGAAGCCATCCCTGATGAACTCGGAGTTCGTGTAGAAATAATCGTCGAATACGGCCAGCTCGCGGTCCTTCCAGCCGCCCTGGGCGCCTTTCTCGGGGATGATCTTGACGATGTAGTAGCCCTCGAGGCCCCCACCGCGGTCGATCATATCGACTATCTTGACCTGCACCATTGCCAATGTATCGCTTATCGTCTTTACGAGCTCCATCGGTGATTGGATAGATGATTTTCATTTAATAGTCTTTCGACACTTCGGTCGGCCCTGGAGGAACGTTTCCAACAGGAAGGATGATATACCATGGTCCTGATTTTCCATCCATGTACCTCAAGGCATCCAAATGTCACTGCGGCAAGGTCTCGGTCCCGCCCAGGGTCCGATGCCCGCTCTGCGGCAAGCCCATGGAGCCCACCGAGGTCGAGAACAAGGGGCTCCTCCTGACGTACACGACCCAGCAGGTCGCCCCCGAGGGCTTCCAGGCCCCGGTAAAGGTGGCCCTGGTGGAGCTCGAGGACGGCGTAAAGGTCTTCTGCAAATTCGACGCCGAGCTCCCCATCGATTCCGAGGTCGAGGTCGTCCCTGACGGTGAGAGGCTAAGGATCAAGTCCTGAGCCATGATAGGAGGTTGCGAAGATGAAGGTCAAGGTCGACCTCGAATCCGATGTGCTTTACATCCAGCTCACAGATGATAAGATCGAGGAGAGCGAGGAGGTCACACCGGGCCTTATCGTCGATTTCGATAAAAAGGGCAAGATCGTCGGGATCGAGATCCCCGAGATCAAGAAAAAGATACCTCTCAAGAACCTGTCCAAGATCGATGTCGAGCTCCCAACGACCGTGTGAGATCTATCGCACTGTCCAAAGTTCGTATTTTTCTAGAACGGTTCGCGCAAGGATATATCTTCTAGGAATATCCATATTATATCCGAGGCCAGACGGATAAGCCCAGGAAAACGGTAACATGCCAAAGAAAGAGAAGGACGATGACCCGAACGAGAAGCATGGTCCTCACAAGCGCCTGCTCAGCCCCACGCAGATAACCTCCTACCTGGCCTGCCCGAGGAAATGGTACTACGAATACGTCATGAAGCTCCCGGTCCCAGAGAAGTTCGCCCTGGTCCGCGGCAGCGTCGTCCACAGCGTCTGCGAGGAGTTCTTCCGCTGGAAACCGGCCCCGGGCTGGTCCTACGACGAGCTCGTGGAGAACATGTCGCAGCTCGCCCACAGCCTACTCAAGGACTTCTGGGCCGACGCGAAGGTCACCGACAAGTTCGGCGACGACCGCTGGGAGGAGACCGAGGCCATGATAGATCGTTTCCTCCAGCTCCGCCGATGGAAGATGGAGGCTTTGTACGATAAATATAAGGACTCGTCCAAGGCCTGGCACTTCACCAAGCCCAAGTTCCGCGAGCTCCATGTGGTCGATGATGAGCTCGGGGTCCAGGGCTACATCGACGCGGTCATAGAGAACGAGCCCGGCGATGTGGTCCTCGTGGATTACAAGACATCGTCCTTATACAGGCACTCGATCTCCGAGGAGCACGAGGTCCAGCTCTACATCTATGCACTGCTCTACGAGAAGGAGACCGGGGTCCGGCCTCGCTACGTCTCGGTCGAATACCTCCTCTACGGCCAGACCGCCAACTATCCCATACGGCCGCATATCCTCGACGAGACTAGGAAGCTAGTGCAGGACATCAAGGCCAAGACCGAGAGCAAGGAGATCTCCGACTACCCTGCGAACACCGAGTACAAGTTCTGCGCCTGGTGCGACTTCAGGAGCACCTGCCAGGGAAAGGAACCGGTCCACTGACCTTGCTCATTACCTTCTGCCCTTCGTATCGTACCCCGGGTCCTGATACTGGTCATCACCATGGCCCTGGTCATAGCCTTGATCGTCGTAGCCTTGGTCATAGCCTTCCTGGCCCTGGTCGTACCCCGGGTCCTGATACTGTTCCTCGCCTTGGCCTTGGTCGTAGCCTTCCTGGCCATGGCCCTGGTCAACACCCTCGTCGTAGCCGCCCTGCTCGTCGGCATAGCGGTCCTTGCCCGACGCCCTCGGATAGTCCCTGTCACCGGCGTAGCGGTCCTCCCTCGGATAGGGCTCCTCCTCCTGCCTACGCCTTCCGGCCGGTGGGACCGGCGGGCCCTTCCTACCGGCAAATGCCGCGGCGGCCCCAACGATGGCGACGATGACTATGAGTATGATGATGATCGGCAGGTAGGTGGCCCAGTCGGTAGGCTTGGTGCCGTTCCCATTGCCGCAATTGGATCCCGTGCATGGGCAATTGCTGCCGGTACAGCCGCCATTGGTCGTCTTCCTCGTAACGGTTATCGATTGAGTGGCCTTGTTGCCGGCCTTGTCCGTGACCGTGATCGCGATCTGGTTCGGCCCGACGGCCAGCGGGACCTCCAGCGAGAAGTCCCCCGTCGTGCCCGCCTGGGTGGTCTTGTTGTTCGCGGTGACGGTGGCCAAGGGTTCGGTCTTGCCCACGATATAAATGGACGTCTTGTCATTGTTCACCGTCGTGCCGGACTTCGGGTCCGTTATGCTGATGGTGGGCACCACCGTGTCCACCGTGACCCGAACGGACTTGGACTGGTTGTTGCTCGCATCGTCCATGACCTTGAATGTTATCTGGTTGAAACCCTCGCTCAATGACACATCGGCGCTGAAGGCCCCGTTCGCATCCACGGTGGCCTGCACTCCGTTGATGAAGCCCTTGATGGTCCCGTCCAGGTTCGCATCCGTCATCGCCTGCGCCTTGACGGTCCTATCCTTTAGGGTGGCCCCATCGCTCGGTGCCAGCACTGTCAGGCTTGGCGCCCTCATCTTCAGTATGATGGTCACGCTCGTGCTGTTCTTGTTGCCGACCTTGTCGGACGCCTCGAAGGTATAGGGGTTCGGCCCGTCCGCAAGCGTCACTGAATAGGTGAACTTCCCAGTCGGGTCGACATTGACCGCGCCGTTATTGACCGTGACACGGGCGCCAATCTCCGTGCTTCCCGTGATGTCCATCTGCGGTGTCTTAACGGTCCTTGTCTTCGCCCCATCGATTATGATGAACGGCGCGATGGTGTCGACGGTAATACTCCTCCACGAGCTCCTCGTGTTATGGGCCCTGTCCTCGGCGGTTATCGTTATCGTGTTCGGCCCCTCGACCAGTGGCAGGTCCACGCCGAAGGCCCCGCTCGCGCTCGCGTTCGTCTGGAGCGTATTGATGGTCACGTGCGCCAGGGGCTTCGTGGTGCCCGAGACGTTCACGAGCTTCTTGTTGATCAAGGTGTTGTTCGCCGGGGAGATCCAGGTGATGTATGGCGGTGTGTTATCGACATATATGTTCTTGACCATCGCCGTGGTGTAGCCGCCCGCTTGGTTCCAGGCCCTGGCCATGATGTTGTAAGTTCCCTGGGCCATGAACATCGTGGCGTTCCAGGTCGTGGTCCCGTTGACGGACTTCCAGCTGAGGCCGCCATCTATCGAGTACTTGACGAGCTTTATGCCGGACTCCGCGTCCGAGGCCGTCCCTTTGATGGCCACGCTCAGGACGTTGTAGACGTCGTTGTCCTTCGGGGTCGTTATGGTTATGATGGGCGGCGTCAGGTCCCCCAGCATCACCAGCACGTTCTTCGTCATATCGATGGCGGTATTGTTGTGGCCCGCCACGACCGGGCTTATGGATGCGCTGATGTTGTAAGGCGAGTAGTTCGTCTGGCTGCCCTGAGTCTTCGTGTACTCTTTAAGGACGAGCTTGGGCCCGATGGTCCCGGTGGCGTCCGTGGTCCTCGTGGCCACGGTGGTGGTCAAAGCATTAACGACCTTTACGGCGGCCCCGTCGACGGGGTTGCCCTGGCCTCCCTGGTCGTTGGGCCAGGCCACGTTGACGCCCACGAACCAGGACACATGCAGCTTGCTCGTGGCGTCGTTGAACGTCACGGCGTTCTTGTTGAAGGACGCGTTCCTCATGTCTATGGTCGAGGCGCCATCGAGGACCAGGTCCTTGTTGACGTTCCCGATCATCGACGAGTTGCTCATTATCACCGTTGCGCCGCCCTCGACCCTTATCCCGTCCATGACGTTATTGGAGACGCTCCCTTTCTCGATGGTCACCATCGCGCCGTTAGCGACGAGCCCGTCGTAACAGGCCGAAATGTCAGAGTTCAGGAAGTATCCTGTGGAGCCGTTCACGTAGACGCCCGCATTCTCGCCGAGGCCTGCGAAGTTATAGCCGGCGTTCGCGATCGCCCCGTCGACGACCTTGAGGCCGCCGGCGGCCCTGAGGGCATAGGGCTGGCCAACGGTCTGGGCCTGTATGGAGGACCCGTTCAGGAATAGCGGGCCTTTAGCATCGAGCCAGTACTTCTGCGTGGCCGTGGAATAGAACTTAAAGAACAGCCCGCGGAGCTCCAGGTTGCCGGTCTGCTTGATGGTGAGGTTCCCAGGCAGCACGAAGTCGTTGTCCTTGGCCAGGATCGTCTTGTCGACGGTCCAGTCCACATGGTTCGTGGCCTTCCCGACCACGGCGCCACCGATGTTGTTGTTGAAGTTGTTGTTCCTCAGGCTGGCCCTGGCGGTATCGTCGAGGCCGACCCCGAAGCCGTTGGACAGGAAGGTGTTGTCCCTTATGTCGGCCGTGGATGTCTTCGTAAGATGGATGCCGTCCCAGATGTTCATGGATAAGTTGTTGTTTATCGCGACTATGTTCGACGAATCGATGTGCATGGCATCCCGCTGGTTGTCATGTATGTTGTTGTCATAGAACTTGGAGTCGGAACCGAGTATTATATTTACGCCGTCGTTGTTGTTGTCCTTTATCGTGTTGTTCCTGAAGGTCCCCTTGCCGGCCTGGAAATAGATGCCATCGATGGTGGACTTCGATATCGTGTTCTTCTCCACGGTCGGGTCCGACAGCCCGTAGACCGTCATGCCCGTCCAGAACTTGTAGATCGTGTTGTTGATTATCTGCGGCGAGGACTGCTGCTGCACCTTGATGCCGACGTCCGAGCTCCCGTCCCCGTACTCGATCTTATTGTTGATGGCCTTGCCGCCCGAGATGCTATAGAATTGTATGCCAACATTGGTGTTCATGATGTGGTTCCCGTCAATGGTCGGGGTGCACTGGTCCACGAGGATGCCCCTGCCGGTGTTGTTGTGCTGGTCCACCGTGTTCCCCTTGACCAGGGCCTGGGTATTGAGCGTTAGGCGGATGCCGTCGTAGTTGTTGTAAAGTTGGTTGTTCAGCACCTTCATGTTGGGCCCGGCCTGGCTTATCGTGAGGCCCACCGCGCCGTTGTTCTTGATGTGGTTGTCGGCGACCATACTGGAAGGAGAGTTGTAGAACTCGATTCCTATGTTGTCCATGTTGGTCACCGAGTTGTTGGTGACCGTCGCGGTCACGTCCTGGACATAGATCCCTTCCATGCCCTTGTCGATGTTATTGTTGTTTATGACCACACCGGTCGTGTAGACCTCGATGCCCACGTCCGGTTGCAGATAGCCCATCAGCGAGATGTTGCTGTCACGGATCTCCAGCGTGGACCCGGACAGGGCCTTGAGGTTCGACCGGTGGGTCCCGTCAGCCGTCGTCAGCGTGGTGTTCTGCAGGATATGCAGCGCCCCGCCGCTCTGGACCGTTATCTTGTACTGTCCGTCCGAGCCCACGTTCATCTTGATGGTGGACTTCTTGATGGTCAGGTTCCCGCCGTTCTGGATCACGATGTTCGCGCTGACAGTGCAGGAGTCACCGGGGCCGATGGTGACCTGTGTGGAAATGGTCCAGCTGCCGGGACAGGCCCTGGAAGAGGCGGCTTCAACGGAGGCCTTCTCGAAGACCACCGAGACCGTGGTGAACGCCGAGATCACGAAAAGCATTGCGCAGAGCATGGATGTGAGTTTTCTCATCATACCACCCTTGTCGATATCGAACGACATCCTTCGTCATTCAGGTCCAAGGACCGGGGTCCTGGGCCTATCTCCGTTATCATAATTCTTCAATAATATATCAGTTATCTTATTTCATAAGGATGCCTCTATTTAAGCGATTTGGTATGATGCTTCGAAATATACTAGGATTGTACAAGTTAATTTAACACAATAAATTTAATATATGTACAAGCGTCTATTTGCACCGGACCAATCACTGGTCATCCCTGGCAATGTAATTTATAGGCAAAAACTGGAGATGTTCCCAATGTCCCGGACAGAGTGCGTTCTGAGAAGCAGCAAGGACGATGTTCAGACCCACGGGTCCACCAGGGTCGTATCTGTCCTTATCATACTGACATTCCTGACGACGGCCTTCGCACCCATGGTCATCATTGCAGATGTTGACGGCGGTCCCTTCCCGGACACGACCTCCAGGGCGGCCAGCAGGCTTGCGAACCTGATCATCGACCCGGACACATGGCACAACGTGACGACCACAGAGGCCTACATGAACGTCACCGTCAAGGACGGGGCCGTGCTCAACGTCAGGTCCACCTTCACTGCCTATTCCATCACGCTCCAGGGCGGCAGCCTCATAGTCGCATCCTCAGCCACGCTCAAAATCCAAGGCATCGCGGCGCCCTACGCCTCCGCCATCTATGGCTATGGTCCCTACCTGGAGGTCGATGGCAAGGTCTATCTGACAGGGCCCGCCAGTGGGAATGTGATCGACACCAGCCAGGGCGGCAGGGCCAAGATCGACTACCTCGCCGACGACCATATCACCGTCAAGGGCACGATCGAGGTTACTGGCAACAACGGCGCCTCACCTCCGGGGCCCGGCCCATGGAAGGCCGGCGGTGTCGGAGGCTGGGTCTCGGCAGGCGGCAGCGCGAACATCAAGCTCCGGACCCGTCAGAAGGCCGGCACCAAGCTCTTGATCCAAGGGGCGACGATGAACGTCTATGGCGGCAAGGCGGGCTCTGCCATTGATGGGTCAGGTTCCATGAGCGGCGGCTTTACCCAGGGCGGCGCCGCCAGCGACCATGTGGGGGCCGGCGGCTACGCCAACATCACGATCAGCGGATACAGTGTCCAGATAATCGATGCGACGATGCAGGCCTTCGGAGGCCAGGGGGGCAATGGAGGGAAGGGCGGTGACGCCTCGGGCACATCGACGGGTGGTGGCGGCGGTTATGCGGGCGGCTCCGGTTCGACCGGCGTCGTGGCCATGGACTACGTGGGCTCCGGTGGTGGGGTGAACCTTGACTTCTTCGCGACCTCCACTGGCGTGATATCGGGCCGGAGCAGGATCTCGGCCAGTGGCGGGGCCGGGGGCTCGGGCGGACCGGGCGGCGGGGGGGCCTACGGGGACTGGAGCGGCGGGCCGGGTGGAGGCGGTGGGGGATACGGCGGCGGCCAGGGGGGCTCCGTCGCGAACCCAGGTGAGGCCGCGACCGTGGTAGGCTATGTCGGTAGCGGCGGCACCGTAACGGCCTCGTTCTCGGCCGGTGACAACTTCGCACTAATTGGAACGACGGCCCTGAACCTCGGGGGCGGTCACGGCGGCGGTACTCAGGGCGGGGGCTTCGCCGGCGGTGGCCAATCTGGCGGTGGGGGTGGCGGTGGTGGCTATGGTGGTGGCGGCGGCGGAGGGGGCACAGGATGGGACGGAGCGGCCGGAGGAGGGACCACCGTTGGCGGGAGGGTCGGCGATGGCGGCGATGTGGTCATCAACTTCGATGAACGGGCCGTCTCCATCGGCAAGGCCGTGGATATCATGGCCTCGGGCGGCCTGAAGGGTGACGGCACCACCGCTCCGGGCACCGCAGCGAGCAGTGGGGGATACGGCGGCAAGGGTAGCGGGCGGTCAACGAACAATGGCATGGCAAGGTACACCATCCCCATGACCGCACCGTACATCAAGGCCCCCGCTGACGGGGCCATACTGAACACCATGCCGACATTCCAATGGGAGATGGCCCACGACACAGGCCCATCGGCGGTCACGAGCGTCAAGGGCTACATCCTCGATCTATCGACGAACTCCTCGATGGCGGGCGCCGAGGTCATAGAACTGGACCCATCAAAGAGCGGCTACAAGCCGGAAAGCCTTGAAGGCGGCCAGTACTGGTGGCGCCTGAAGACCAAGTACAGCGACCTGGAATCAGATGTGGTGTCCAGCTCTACGCGGACCTTCTACTACAACAAGCCCCCATGGCTCAAGAAGAGCCTCCCGGCCATCAGGGTCAACGAGGACACCAACAAGACCAATTACCTGAACCTGGACGACTACTTCACGGACGACCTCTACCCGAACACCATCGTCTATAGTATCGTGCAGGACACGAACGTCCACTGGGTGACCCTCAATCTTACCGGCAGCAGGAACCAGAACGTGAACGTCAATGTCACGCACTACTTCACCGGAACGGAGTTCTTCAACTTCTCGGCAAAGGACGAGGGAGGCCTTGTGGGCGTCAGCGGGAAGGTATCCGTCGTGGTCGTGCCGGTCCCCCATGCGCCAAGGATAAACGACGTACCTAACCAGACGGTGACCGAGGACTCGGAGAGCGTCCTGTCCCTGAACGACCTCGGCCTCTTCGACCCTGAATCATGGCATGCCCAGGACCCGGTCCTCGGGCTTTCTGTCTATTCTATCGGCATCATCGCAGTCAAATCGGATTCCAAGTACATCACCTTCGTCAAGGACTCCATCTCATCGCCACCGTCCATAAACATGATCATGAACTTCCAGATGTCCGGCGCCTTCTGGGTCAACCTGACCCTCTCGGACGGCATCCTGTCCTCGATTAAGCAGTTCCACGTCAACGTCACGGCCGTGAACGACCCTCCGAAGATCCTGCCCATCCCTGACGTCCTCATGATCCAGGACGTACCGAAGACCGTCGACCTCAAGCAGTACTCCTACGACGAAGAGGACCCGGTCACGGCCCTGAAATGGAAGGTCCGGATCAAGGACACGAGGCTCCTCGACTTCCAGCTCGAGGAAGGGAACCTGCTCCGGCTGGTCTCGAAGCCGCTCATAAGCGGCGACACGACGATCTACCTGACGGTGACCGACAGGGACGGGTCCATCAGCACCGCCGCTGTCATTGTGAAGATCAGCGCCGTGAACTACCCGCCCAGGTTCAAGGATGACCACCTGAACATACCCAAGGGCGTCACTTACACCCTCGACCTGAGGACCGTCATGGTCGATGTCGACTCCAACATCAAGGACATGTCCATCTCGGGCATGTCCTTCTTGAACGCGAACAACTCGGTGGAGGTGCATGTCCCCACCACGGCCATCTTCAACTACCCGGACAACGGAAGGACCAATGACACGCTGCTGATCACCGTCGAGAACGCGGGCGCCACGGGGAGCTATAACCTGACCGTACAACTGGGCTATGCCCCCTTCTTCAAGAAGAAGCTCACATCCATCTCCTTCCTGTCCGACGAGAAGCTCATCCTGGACATGAAGAACTACGTGACCGACAAGGACGACAACATGTCGAACCTCAAGTTCGACATAAAGGGCTACGATGATACGTTATTGCAGCCGCAGGTAAACCCCAGCAATGGCAAGATCACGATCTCGGCCTTCAAGGCCGGCAGCGGCAACATGACCCTGATCGTTACCGACAAGATGGGCTTCCAGCTCACGCAGAACGTCAAGGTCACCATCGAGCAGCCCACGGGCATGACCTTCCTGAAGAGGAACCCTGCGGTGCTCGCGACCCTCGTGCTCGTGATCGTGCTCGTCGTGGTGTTGCTCGTCCTTATTGTCACGAGCCGCAAGTTCGGAAAGCCCTTCAAGGGGATGAAGAAGGAAACAGCCCCGGCGGCACAGCCAGTGGCGGCTCCGGGCGCGGTCCCACCGCCCCCGGCAGGTTTCGTCGAAGGCCAGGGCTGGGTCCAGCCACCGGGCGCACCACCGGCAGAACCAGGGGCCCCGGCGCCCACCTCCTATCCGGAGGCCGTGCCCGGTGCCCCGCCTCCGCCGCCACCGCCCCCACCTCAGCCCGTGGGCCCCGAGCCGGCCCCGGCACCGACGCCCGCAGGGGCGGCACCGGAACCGGCCAAGCCCGCCGGCCCGATGATCGGGGACCCCCAGGAACGTGAGACCAAGAGGCGGATCCGCGAGCTCAAGCGCAAGGAACGGCACGGCGATATGACGGAAAAGGAGGAGGATGAGCTCGCTCATCTTGAGGCCCAGCTCGAGGGCGGGGCGGCCCCCATCCTAACAAAATGCCCGAAGTGCGGCGAGGCCGTAGAGCCCGACTTCATCAAATGCCCATCGTGCAACCAGCTGCTGAAGAAATAGACAAATCCGGAGGGATGGGCCCTGGGCCTATTCCTCCTCTTCCCTTTTGGGTGAGACCCGGCGGATGCCCTCCTCCAGGTCGCTCTCCACAACGTCATCGAAATCGTCCATGAACCTAGCCAGGACATCCCTGTTCTTCCTGTCCTCGGGGCCGACCAGCACGGCCACGCCATCCTCGGGAAAGGAGACCGACCTCAGCCTGACCTCGAAACGGGGCTTGGCGCTCTTGAGGATGTTGGAGTAGCTTTCCGTATATGTGTGCGCCTCGCCCAGGTCCCTCAGGGCCACGCCCTTGCCATCGAAGTACCCTCCGACGGAATCCAGGACCGTGTTCTCGGAGAGCGGGTAGACCTTGGACCACATGCCGCTCCTGACCCTTGAAAGGATGACATAGTGGCCGCTGAGGCCGATGACAACGATGTTCACGGCCAGGAGCGCGACCACGACCTCGATGGCAGGCACGCTCCCCTGGAGGACCCGGAAGATGAGTATCCAGGCATCGAGGGCCAGGACCAGGAGGAACAGGACCGAGGCCTTCACGGCCTCCACGGACCCTCCCCGGGCCCAACCCTTACTGCTCGCCATCCTCACGACCCCATCAACAGATTCCGGCTATTGTTTTATATAGATTTTCATACGAGAATTGGCCACGTTAATTAATCCATCGGTCCGGCCAGTGGCCTTCGACCAAAAATTAATAGTCCACAACACTATCCCGAACTCCCCGAAAGGGGACAGGGTGAGACATATGGGCGAGGAACTAGTTCTTGTCAAGAAGGAAGGGGACATTGCAGTTCTGACCATCAACAGGCCGAAGGCCTACAACTCTCTGAACACCGAGCTCGTGGCGGCCCTCGGCAAGGCCATGGACGACATCGCGGCCGACGAGGCCATCCGCTGCGTCATCCTGACCGGCGCAGGCGACAAGGCCTTCGTGGCCGGCGCGGACATCAAGGAGATGGTCGAGATGAACGCTCAGCAGGCCAGGGCCTTCATGAGGAAGGGCCACACGGTCATGAACAAGATCCAATACCTCGAGAAGCCGATAATCGCCGCCATCAACGGCTTCTGCCTCGGCGGCGGCCTCGAGGTCGCCATGTCCTGCGACATACGCTACGCTGCGGACACGGCCAAGCTGGGCCTGCCCGAGGTCGGCCTGGGCATCCACCCGGGCTTCGGCGGCACCCAGAGGCTTGCAAGGCTCGTGGGCCAGGGCAAGGCCAGCGAGCTGGTATTCACGGCGGACCAGATCGATGCCAACGAGGCCCTGAGGATCGGGCTCGTCCAGAAGGTCGTCCCGGTCGCGAAGCTTATGGAGGAGGTCATGGCCCTCGCCAAGAGGATCGCCTCCAAGGGGCCAATAGCTGTCAGGCTCGCAAAGGCATCGCTCAACGCGGGTCTGGCCTCGGACTTCAGGACCGGCCTCAACTACGAGGTCGAGACCGTCACGCAGACCTTCGCCACCGAGGACCTGCGCGAGGGCATGAAGGCCTTCATCGAGAAGCGAAAGCCCGAGTTCAAGAACAAGTGAGGACAACCAAGGCACGGGGCCCGGGCGTTCCTCGCCCGGGCCATCGACCGTTTTTCCTCGATATCAGTCCTTTTTATTAGTAATATATTTATATATAGAGTTCATTCGGCCAGATACATGGTACAATCTGTATACGCCCGGATATCAAAAACATGGAAGAAGCCCCGGTCAGGCCCCCTGGCGGAACTCACCCACCAGAGGCTCATCGAGTGGCGGCGCGGGCCCGCCTTCGTAAGGCTCGAGCACCCGACGCGTCTCGACAGGGCGCGTGCACTCGGCTATAGGGCCAAGCCCGGCTTCGTCCTCATAAGGGCCAAGGTCCGCCGGAGCAGCTTCAGGAAGAGGCACCCGGTCCGGGGCCGGAAGCCCACGGGCAGCGGGATCTCCAAATTGACCGTCTACAAGAACATGAGATGGATCGCCGAGGAGCGCGTCGCCAAGCGCCACCAGAACATGGAGGTCCTGAACTCCTACTGGATCGGCGAGGACGGCAAGTTCAAGTTCTTCGAGATCATCCTCGTGGACCCGGACCACCCGGCCATCAGGAACGACCCCAAGATAAACTGGATCTGCGAGCCCCAGCACCACGGCAGGCCATTCCGCGGTAAGACGGGCGCGGGCCACAAGGGCCGCGGCCTCCGGTGGAAGGGCAAGGGCGCCGAGAGGCTCAGGCCGTCGAGACGCGCCCTCGTGCGTGGCCGGCGCGCAAAGGACAGGAAGCGCGAGGCCAGCCGCAACCGACGCATGTACGCCTAGGCGGCCGGTCCATTTTCCGAACCTACAATGGTCCCGGCAGCCCTGGCTCCCCCGCTCTCCCTAGGAATAACTCATGAATAATCCATAGAAAATTATTATATCTGCCCTAGACAGATTTCCATGGAGCGGCCTGGTACTATGACCTGGTCGCTATTTCGGCCGTGAGGTGGACCATTGACGCGCCTTAGGATGGGATGCACGCTAGCGACCGCCGTCGTGGCCCTGCTGGTCCTGCAGGCCACGGCCCTGCTTGCCCAGCCGTCGCTCGGCGCCTCTGCCTCGGGCGAGGTCTATGTCATAACCTCTGAGCGGCTCGACGTCTTTGTGGGCCATGACGGCTCCGCAGACATGAGCTACCAGATAGGGATCACCGTGAGGCCCCAGAGCACCATCGTCGGCGGTTTCGTCATCCATCTGCCGAACTGGCATTTCGAGACCAGCGACGTCAGCGCCATGCTCGACAATAAGGTCGTCCAGGGCCTCAAGAAGACGGGCACGGCGGAGAACGACATACGGGTGACCCTGGACCCGGCCGACGAGATGCAACCGGGCGTCTCCTACCAGTTCTCCATGGCGGTCAACGTTGGCGCCATGGTCGTTAAGCACCCGACGGACACTTCCAAGGCCAGGGTCAGCATCACCCCCACCTGGTGGGACCCCGATATCGTCCAGAGCATCCAGAGCCTCAGCGTCAACCTCAACCTGCCCGAGGACCTCCTGGACCAAAGCAAGGTCCAGTACACGGCTGGCGCCGTCCTCGGGGAGCACGGCAACAGGCTCATCCTCAGCTGGAACTACACCGATGCCCCATCGGACCAGAGGACGGAGCTGCACGCGGACATCCCCGCCTCGGCGGTCTCCCATGTCTACGACCCGTTCTGGGACATCCAGTTCCACTTCTACCAGAACTGGCTCTACCTGATAGTGGTCGTCGTTGCCGTCGTAGTGGTGGCCGTCGTCGTCAGAAGGGTCCTGCGCAAGCCCTACGTAAAGCCCTACCTGAACATCGAGGGCTGGGGTCCCAGGAAGGGCCTCGGGCCCATGGAGGCGGCCCTGCTGCTGGACCTGGGCAACGACCGCGTGGCTGCCATGTTCCTTGTGGACCTGGCCATGGTCGACGCCATAGGTGTCCAGGATAAGATGCAGATCGAGGTCAAGAACCCCGAACACGAAGGTCGCTCGTCGCCGTTCCTGGGCTGCATCCGGAACTGCCGGCTCGACCCCATAGCGACCACGAACTTCCTGGGCGCCCTGAAGGACGAGGTCACTGGCAAGCTCGAGGGCTACGACATCGCCGAGACCAAGGCCCATTATTCAGAGCAGGGCCCATCGAAATGGTCCAGGCTCAAGGGGTCAAAGGTCCCCAACATCGACGAGCTCCTCTGGCTCATGACGGACCCAAAGGCGAAGAAGCGGTTCAAGGATGCCAAGTTCGAGGGCGTTCCCGACTGGACGGGCTGGACGGTGGTATCATGAAGCAGGACGAGGGGCCCGAGTTCAAGCCCAAGCATAAGGTACTAAGACTGGCCACTCCCATCGCCAAGGCCTATGTCGAAAGGGAGCGCCGCAAGAGGCACGAGGTCGAGCTCTCGCCGCTCATGAGCCACGAGGCCTTGACCGGCAAAGGCTGCCTGCACCTGCGCGAGGAGGAGTACGGTAAGGGGCTCCTGCTCGTCAACGGCTCCGTGGTCGTCCATGTGAACCCGACGGCCCTATTCTATCTCAAGCTCCTCTTCAACGGCGAGGAGGACGAAAGGGTCGTCCGGAAGGTCACCGGGCACTACAAGGTCAGGTCCTCGATCGCGGGCCGGGACCTGGCGGACCTCCGAGCGGACCTGGAGCGCCTGGAAAAGGGCGAGGCCCCCGTGCGCGGGACCAGGGTCGAGCCCATGTCCGGGCCCATCATTGCACCGATGAGGGTCGACCTTGCTATCACCTACCGGTCCACCCCCAAGGAGGCCGCGCAGTCCCCCAAGGAGCTCACGGTGGACGAATGGGTCAAGGTCCTGGACGGCCTGTGGAACTTCGGCGTCCCCCACGTGTGCATCACGGGCGGGGAGCCCACCCTCCGGGAGGACCTCGTCGACATAGTGGAGCACGCCTCGGCCCTGGGCATGATGGTCGGGCTCCTGACCAACGGGGAGCGCCTGGGAAGCCACGCGTTCCTGGGGCGCCTCCTGGATGCAGGGCTGTCCTATGTGCAGATGTCCATCGCCTCCCATGACCCGACGGTCCACGGCAAGGTCCTGGGCACTCCGGACCACCACAAGACCGTCGACGGCATCAAGAACTGCGTCCACGACGGGATGCCGCTGCTCGTGAACATCTTCATCACGAAGGAGAGCGAGTACGACATCGAGGAGACCGTGGACTTCCTCGTGAAGCTCGGAGTCCGCAACATCACCGTCAACCCGCTGGACCTGGCGGAGCAGTCCCTGCCCGACTGGATGGTGGCCAAGGCCCTCGAGAGGGCCAGGAAGGCGGCCCGGGGCAGGGCCCGCATCTTCTACTTCGGCCCCATTCCGGGCAAGGCGCCTCCGATGGCGCAGCCGGGCGAGGCCGAGCACGTGGGCGACCTGTCCCTTGGGGACCTGGAATGGGGCGCGGGTCTCGTGTCGGTCCACGTCCATCCCGACGGCGCTGTCACCGCCGGCAGGGCCCACGGGGCGGTCCTCGGGAACGTCCTGACGCACGGCTGGAACATGGTCTGGTACCATTCGCTGCTCAAGGAGGTCCGGGACCGGCAGGCCGAGGGACGTCGCTACAGGGCCCTTCAGGAGCTGGGCTTCAACGGCTATCCATTGTTCCCAGGCCTTAACGTGGCATGCCAGGCCACGGACGAGAGGTAGCCCTAGCCAGCACACGAAATTTGAAAAAGGAAGGCCCCTGGCCTCAACGCCTTGCTACCACTGCGTAGAACACGCAGACGATGACCGTCAACGCTATCAGGACTATCATCTGCCAGTCCTTCATGGTCTCCATCAAGAGCTGCGTGGTGTTCTTCATCACCTTGACGGTCACCTGCTGGGTGGAGGTGGTTCCGCTGCTGCCCGTCACTGTTATCGAATAGGTCCCTGCGTCCTTGTGCTTCGCGTTGGCCGAGGGGGTTATCTTCACCGTGCATGTCAGGGTCCCGTGGATCGCGATGCTCACGGTCTTGATGTTCTTGTTGACGTTACATATCGTATACTCGGCCTTAAGGTCGTCCCCGCTCTTCCAGTTCACGGTCAACGTCGCCGAGTTCTCGTTGACATTGCCGTTGTTCGTGATCGTGATGTTGAAGATGGCGTCCTCATTGGCGCCGACCTCGATGGACGCCGGCGCGACCTTAAGGGTCAGCTGGTGATTCTCGTTTATCACGACCTGCAGGACCACCTTGTCCCATGTGGACGGGTTGTCCTGGTACTTGCCCGTGACCTCGATGTTGTAGGGCCCCGCGGACGCGCTCGAGGACGGCGTGACCTTTAACTTGATGGTCTGCGTCTCCTGGGCGTTCAGCGAGAACACTGAGTTGGATGCCTCGAAGGTCACTCCCCAGGCCGAGGGAGGAGCCGTGCTCATCGTGATGGTGTGCTCGTTCAACGGGTCCGTGTTGGTGACCAGGATGAAGAACTCGGCCGCCCCATCGGAATTGATCTTCACCGATTGGTCGCCGACGACCTCGATATTGATCCCGGTGCTCATGAGGATCGTGGCCGTGATGACCTTGGTCAGCGGTGGCTGGATGTCGGTCACCTCGGCCTGGATGTTGATGATGGTCTGGTTCGGCTTGCTGGGGTCCTTGGGGGCCGTTATGCTCAGGATCCCTGCCACCGACTGGCTCGGTTGCAGCTTGTAGTTGCCAAGCACGCTCGAGGGCGATACCCTGGCGCTCCAGTCAGGGGAGCCCTTCTCCATGGTCATCTTTACCGAGACATTGAGGCTCTGGAGACCGGTGTTCGCGACAACGAAGTCGCAGCTCACATTGCCGCCCGTGTTGACCAGGTTGCTGCAGGTCCCCGTTACCCACTTGATCGTCAGATCGATCTTGGGCGACGCCGTCGTGATTATCTGCAGGCTGTCCTTGGCCCCCGGGTCCGTGGTCGCCTGGGCCTGGATATAGAATGTCGAGATCGTGCCCTCCTCGACGCTGTCATCGGCGCAGACATGGACCGTCACCATCTTGCTCTCGCCCGGGTTCACGGTGCCCGTGGACGATGGGCTCATGGTCAGGGCCCAACCCCCCACGTCGGCCGATGTCTGTGTCATCGAATAGGTCGTGCCGATGGCGCCCGTGTTCAGGACAGTGACCGTGTAGTCGGTGCAACCGCCCTTCTCCGCCGCACCCTGGACCACCCCGTCCTGGGCCTGAGGCGAGTCCAGGCGCACGCCATAGGTCGCCATCGAGAAATCGATGGTTATATTGTTGGCATTGTTCTGCTGGTCCAGCATGCTCACGAGCGCATTGTACGAGCCCGGTGGTTCATTGGCCGAGTAGTTCCAGTCATAGGTATAGTTCAGCCCATCCATCTTTGCCGTGGCGTTAATGAGAGTGCTGCCGCTCGGGCTCTTGATGGCCACATGGGTGCTTTGGACATCGCTTGCACCCCAGGCGTCATCTATCACACCCCTGATTATCACATGCCTTTCGTCCTGGGGGGCGTTCGGTTGGAATGTCTTGGCCTTGGCGCCGTTAATGTTGTAGCTGTCGCCGTTGAGGCTCACCGGGTCGCACAGGACCCAGAGCTTGCTGCTCCCATAGTTCGCGGCAATTCCGCCGGTACCCGTTGTGCTTATCCTGACGATGATCCTGTCGCCCTTCATGAATATGTAGGAGTCGCCGTCGACCACGAACGGGATGTTCCACCGGTTGGATGGTTGTGTTACCAACTGGGTCTTATTGCCCACCACCTTATCGTTGTCAAGGATCTCGACGGTGACCGTGACCGAGACAGTGGGAATGACCGTAAGGTCGAGCCAGAATCCCTTGTGGGTCGTGTCGACCTCATGGCCCCAGACCTTCAGATTCTTCGTGAGCGCCTCCTGGAGCGTGAATGTCTTGGGCTTTGTAGAGGTAATGGTATCAGTACCGGTGGAACCGCCCTGCGTGTTGAGGACGTAGCGTGCGCCCGAGGAGGTCGTCGTGTGGAAGTACAGATAAATGTCCTTGTTCGTTCCAGAGTCATAGCTCTGATAGGACGGTTGGTCGCTCCCGCCGCTCGCCTGCCAGGTGGGCGCACCGCCGGTCTTTCGCATCGTCGGGAGTGCCGTCACCAGGGGTGCGACCGCGGTAAGTACGACCACCAGCGTCGCCATGATTGCTATCACATTTGCCCGTCGGGCCATAGCCATTGCCCCTTCTAGTTACTAGCCGAAATTGTTATCCGCTTATATATATTTCGATTTTTTACCTTGTCCCATCGTTTTGACGATGTTGTATCGTGACATATAGATATCCAACGGTCCTAGTGTCCGGTCCCCGCCGGGACCTTGTCCGCCGGCAGCTCCCACTCGTCCTCGGGCCTCTCTAGGGCCCTGTACTCCATCCTGGAGCCGACCTTATCGGACCTCACCAGTTTCGCGCCGGCCAGCACGCCGATGTGGTATATGACCGCTGGTGCGCTGATGCCGACCTCACCGGCCACCTCCTTCTGCGAGATGCCCGGGTGATGCCTTATAATCTCGAGGATCCTCTCCTGCATGGCGCTCAGCTTGATCTCCCTCTTGGGTATCTTGAGGCCAACTGGATAGAACCGTTTGTACATCCCGTCGCGGACCGACTTGATGAACTCCTCGCGTTCCAGCTTCCTAAGGTGGTACGCCAGGGTCCCGTTGTTGAGGTTCAGCGTCAGCTTGATCTGGTTATAATGGCAGCCCGGCTTTGCCAGGATGTAACCGTGTATCTGGCCTCGGATGTAGTTGTCCAGCGTGTTCTCCCTCTTGATGCGGCTGTAGAGCGGCACAAGGAGCAATGCGAACTTATATTTCCCAAGCTCCGTGCCCGCTATGAGATAGCCCAGGGTCGCCGTGAACCCGATGCTGCCAGCGAGGACCGTGGTCCTGACCCTCGGGTTGTCCAGGATGGTCACCGGTGCTGGCTGTTTCTTCTCGGTCACATGTATCAGTACGGCCTTGGGGTTCCCGTTCTTGAGGCCGAAGCTGTCCTTGACCTTCACATAGAAGATGTAATCCCCTGGCTCAACGAACTTATAGTCCAAGGTCGCGTTGTCGGTCCAACCGCTGAACTCGGTCGTGTTGCCGTTGAGGACGATGGTGAAGTTGTAGCCCGCTATCCGGTCCCAGCCGTTCGGGTCCGAGGAGTTGCCCGCGAAGAAAACGACCTTGTCGCCTACGTACTTGTCGATCTCCCCGCCGGTGAAATTGACGCCGTTTATCTGGAGGCGGTCGTCCGGCGGCAGGTTCACGCCTACCACGGTCCTCATGTAATAGATGTCCCAGATCTCGTCGCCGAGCCTTGGGTCCTTCCTGTAGTCGCCCCAGCTCACGATCATGTTGCTGTAACCGTCGACTACAAATGCCGGGGGCCTGGCCACGAGACCGCCGTAGGAAAGGAAGGTCGCGGCCTTCACGATTTCCCAATCCGGTCCCACCTCGGCATACTGTATCCGCGAGTTCACGATCTGGTCGACTTTGTAGAGGTCCTGGGTCCAGACGATGTGCGTGTTGAGCCCCTGGTCGATGATGAGCCTTGGGTCGTAGGCGCTCTCGGGGCCGTTGCTTATCTTGAGCATATCGAAGTGGCCGGGGTCCTTGAGCTCGGTGAAGTAGATGGACTTGGTCCCGAGGGGGGCCACCTCCTCCCAAACGATGTGAAGGAGGTCGTTCCTGTCAAAGGCTATGTCCGGCCTCAGGGAAGCACCGCTCGTGCTGGTGACCCTCTGCATGGTGATCTTGAGATGGCCCTGCGGGTCGACCTCGCAGTAGTATAGCTGGTCCGTCGAGCCAGGATAGTTGACGTTCTCCTCGAACACGATGTGTGCGTTCAGGCCCTGGTCCACGGCCAGGGCCGGATGGTTCGAGGCCAACCATGTGTTGGTGACCGTGACCCTCTGGCCGATGATGCTCCCGGCCGGGTTGAGCTTCATGTAGTAAATGTCCGGATACAGGTTTTTTTGCCCAAGGTATTCCCACTGGGCCCAGGTGAGGTGCACGTTCCCCTCGTTGTCGACCGCAATGTCAGGGTACTTCGCATCGGTCGCGTTCGTGATGCCTCCATTGATGTACTCGACGTCCCCGAGCAGAGTGAGCCTTATGAGATAGACGACCGAGGTCCCCGAACGGCTGTCCGCCCAGGTCACCCATATCTTGTGGTTCTGGGACAAGGCCACGCTGGGCGGTGAGGCGTAGAAGTCCCCGCCGCTGTCCTGCGGGAACTCGATCCCGAACTGCAGCTTCTTTGGCGGTACCACAAGGTCCCCATAGCGGTCGTACTTGGCATAGTAAAGCTCACCGTTAGTTACCTGGCGGTTGTCCAGGTCGCCGCCGGTCCCATTGAGCCAGAACATGTGCACATTGTTCTGTTCGTCCACGACCATGGTCGGGAAGTAATCGCCCTGGGCATCATAGGTCACCCGGACCTCCCTCGTGTACCCCTCCGGCGGTTCCTTGGCGGAAAGGACGTTCGTGGGCAGGGCGAGGATGACAACGACTATCAAAAGATAGACCAGCAGTACAGGACCAAATCTGGGACCGCGGGCCATCCTTCGCTCCTCCCTTCAATCATTCAACCTGTTCGTAATACAGTTGTTATCGTTAACGCGAGTATATTTCCAGTGTCAACTATATATATACAGCTGTGCACCCATTTTAATAATATATATATGGTTTTTAAATAGATATAAAGACGAAAATCACGATGGATCGGAAAAGGCCGCAGCTCTACGTTTTAGGTCCAAAGTATCTGTGCCAATATCTTCTTCAGGTCATCTAGGTGTGTGAGCTCCCCGTCCCAGTTCTGGTCAAGTATGTAGCCGAACTTGGCCTCGACCTCCTTCAATGACCTCTGCATGGCCTTGCGCAGCTCAGGTGGCTCTCCCCCACCCTCGATGACCACGGCCAGGTAGATGTTCTTCCCCCGCTCCAGCAGCACCTTCAGGTCCCCGTGCTCCAGCGTCTTCAGGTTCCCGTCGGTCCTCTTGAAGGCATCCTTCACGAAGTCCTGGATGGCCGTGAACATGCCCATGACGCTGAATGCCTCCTTGGTCTGGACCCGGCCGCTCTTGTAGGAGGTTATGAGCCTTCCGTCGTTGTGCACGAGGAAGAGGCACTCGATCATCGGGGCCGCCGGCCTCGTCGGATGGCCCTCCTGGTCCTTTGACACCGCCTGGCCGCAGGTCGGGCACATGTCGGCCCCCTTGATGATGGAGGTCTCTAGCTTGGCCTTTAGGCCCGCCCGCTCGCGGAGCAGCCTCACGAACACCACGGGCTCGTCCACATTGGTCACGACCTCCGAGATGAACCTTCCCAGGAGCCCGCCCATCATCTGCCTGTCGTAGAGCTTGATCTTCACGAGGCCAACGCGCGAGTTGGCGAGGTACAACCTGTTGCCGCCGAGGAGGACGCTCATGCCACGCCCGGGGATCCCCTCCTCGGTCTCCTCGACGTCCCTTATGTTATCGAGCGGGACCTTCGCGGTGAAGTACCATCCGTGCCTGAGGACCAGGCTCCTGCCCCCGACCTGGTGCTCGGTCAGGGCCGGCGAGAGCCCGAAGACACCCGTGACGGCGCCCATGACCGCGAAGACGAGCACTATCCCAAAGGTGTTGACGAGGTTGAACAGCAGGAGGACAAGGCAGATCGAGAATGTGAGGACCAGCAACACCATCGTCTTGAAGTACGGATAGAACCCGCTGGAGCGGAAGCTGGCGACCTGCACGGTCCACTGTTTGGCGTGCTCCCTCTCCCTGCGGGTCATCGAAAGATAAAAGGGGCTAAGTAAATAAAAAGGGTTGCCCTGGGTCCTAGGCCCGCCGCTTCCTCTTTTTCCAGGCCCCGATGACCAGGAACGCTACGGCCAGGGCCAGGAGTACGAATGCCGGGTCGAAGCCAGGTATGACCTTCGGGGTGGTCTTCTCCTTGACGGTGATCGTCACGATGACCACGGCCTTCTGGTTGTTGTCACCGACGCTGTAGGCGGTTATGGTTATCGAGTGGTCGCCGCCCTTGGCATCGCTCGGGACCGACACCGTGATGGTGACCTCCTTGACCTCCAGTGGGTCGAGGCCAAGGGATTCCGGCTGGAAGCTGACCCAGGCCTTGTCAGTGCCGTCGGCCTTGATCTTGAAGGTGTCCTTGCCATTGCCAAGGTTGGTGACCCTTATGGACAAGGTCTTTGCCTCGCCTGCATTGATGGTCGCTGACGGCGATTCCATATGGACCCCCACGCCGTAGCTCTGCTGGGCCGTGACCTTGTACTGGACCGAGTCCTTCGCATCGGGCGAGCCCTTGGAGATGGCCGTGACCGTCAATGTGGCGGAATCCCCCGCCACGGTCGTTGATGGGACCGTGACCTTGAGCGTGATGGTCTTCATGGTTCCGCCCTTCAGGGAGATCGAATTGCTGCTCAGGTCGCCCCAGGTGGTCTTTGACCCGCTCTTCTCGAGGTCGAAGATGTCGTCGCCATTGCCTGTGTTCGTTATCTTTAGTGTGAATATCTGGGCCTTCCCCGGGTCCACACTGACCGTGGTCGCTCCCGAGGCCTCCAGCTTCACGCCATAGGTCTGCGTTATCTTTATGTCGACCGTCATGGTGGCTGTCGCGCCATGCCTGTCCTGGACGGTCAGGGTGACGGTGTAGGTGCCCCCCTTGGTATAGCTATGAGTGACGACCTTGCCTGTCCCGTCGGTCGTGACCCCGTCGCTGGCGTCAAAGTCCCAGGAATAGCTCACTATCTCGCTCGTCCCGTCCGCGTCCGAGGAACCGGAGCCATCGAAGGTGACATCACTGCCGGCATTGGCGCTGTCGGGCGCATTGATGGCCGCCGTGGGCGGGCGGTTCTGTATGACGGTCACGTTGACATAGCAGAAGGTGGAACTCTTCCGCTGGTCTGTGACGTTCAGTGTCGACACATAGCTCCCTGCGCTCTTGTATGTGTAGCTGGTATCGCCCGAGGCCGGGTTGCTGTAGTCCACCTGCCCGTCCCCATCGAAGTCCCATTCGTAGCTGGTGACCCCGTCCCCATCAGCGTCGGTGGCCGATGCCGTGAACCTTGTATCCTCGCCTACGAAGGCCGCATTGGGCCCGGTCTTGTCAGGGCCGCAGGTGACCACCGGCGGCACGTTCGGCGGGGGCGGTACTGTCAGGTTGACCGTGTCGTTCCGGTAGGCCGTGTAATTGGTTTGGACATATTTGGTGGGGGACGAGGTCGGTTGCAACCAAAGGTTGCCAGCGACGACACCTTGGAGCCTTGATACGAACTTCGTTGCGTTCTTGATGGTCCCGTTGACAACATATGTATGCACCGCTGGACAGCTAACATCCTTTAGCCACTCGCTCTGGTCGAAGGAGATACTGTAATCGGTCTTGCTATCGTTGTTGAAGTCCCAGTTGCACTGGATGGCCCCTTCTTTCGTGCCGAAGGGGGGATATTTGCTCAATGTGACCCTTCCATTCAGGGTCGTCTTCTCGTTGTTGACGATCTGCTTGTCCTTGCCCGCGTCGACAATGAACGAGTAGTGAGGCGTAATCACAACATTGGTCGTGTTATAGCCATATTGATACACGGGTCCTGGATGGTAGCTATTGTATAACCCGTCCTGCCTAACGATCAGAGTGATCGTGTAATTGCCAGTTGACTTCCATGCCACCGTCGGGGTCTTGCCAAAGGCCACGTCCCAATAGTTCTTCAAGGTCGCATTCTGGTCGAAACAATATTGGGCCTGGATGCCGTTCCTTGCGTCCAGGTCCCAGCAGAACGAGATATTGCCACCGTCGCCCTTGGTAGCACTTCCGTCCAACAGGATCGCTTCATATGTCATTCCTTTGTAAGGTCCGTCCGGTTTTACGATGGGCCTCGATGGCACGGGCGGTTTGCCAGGTATCGGAGGGCCGCCTGGTGTCGATTCGATCAAGAGGGTGATGCTGGCAGCATTGCTCAGTTGACCGTCGGTGACGTTGAGCACGACCGTGTATATTCCAGCATTCTTGTACTGATGCTTCACGTTCTTGCCGGTGGCCTTCGTGTTATCGCCGAAGTCCCATCGGTAGGTGAGTGGTTGCCCATCAACGTCGTAAGATCCATCGGCCGAGAAGTTGATCGGGGCGGTATTGTTGTGTATGGCAAAGTTCGCAGGCTCCGAGATCACCGCCACGGGCGCATGGTTCGTCCAGTTGCTTGCGATGGTGACATTGCAGATGTCGGTATCGTCACCGTCGACATTGCTCACGGCGAGCGTGGCCACGTACTTGCCCTCGGTGTTATAGACATGGCTCACCGTCACTCCGGTGGCGTCGGCGCTTATACCATCGCTGGCGTCGAAGTCCCAGCTATAGTTGAGCGGCTTGCCGTAGGGGTCGGAGGAATCCGACCCATTGAACCAGACCGTGACCCCAGGTGCGGCCTGCTTGTCTGGCCCGGCCTCTGCGACCGGCGTCTTGTTGGCCGCGATCATCGACGGGACCATTGCACTGAGGCCCAGAAGCAGCACTATAAGTACAGCACGAATCGTTTTCATTGGCACCACCTATGAGCGGTAGCTTCTCTTTAACCTACACGTGGTTATAAATATTTTACTGTAACGCCTCTTAATATACGATCATTCTCGGAAAATACTAGGTGCGTCCAGACAAAGCAGATATATCCCGTAGGAGGCAGGAAACTACCGTGATAAAAGCCAGAAGTCACGAAGCAACGACGACGAATGGAAGGGACAACCAACCATTCGAAGCTCGTCGTAAAACCATCATAAGGATGGCGAGCGAGCGCTCGGGCCGTAACGAAAGTGAACGCAGAGGTAGCCCCGAAACTCCGGAAAATCCGGAAGCCGAGCTCTTCTTTATTGGGCGAAGGCAGTATGTGACAGCGATACTGGTGAATATGCAGTCACATTCCGGCGGGGTGGTAGCGACGGCACGGGATGCATAGGATATGTCGTGCGACTGGAGAGGCCCGACCCGTCCCGGGGAGAAATTCCCGGAGAAAGACCGGTCCCATAACCTGGCATCACCAGGGAAAGGGGCAGGAGATGGGAGGGCGTCGGATGGGTTCGTACGAGCAATGAAAGGAGGTAATGCTCTTGGAGCAAAGGGACCCTGCTGACAGCAAATCCTCTGACGACAAAGGAGGCGAGGGCGGAGGGATAAGGCCGCCCATAGGATTGCAGGACTT
>Ga0315279_10001120_pt1 | contig 45838 bp, 44 predicted proteins | sample YL17G06_20_MG_FD_203694 | JGI IMG/M metagenome (GOLD analysis project Ga0315279, IMG submission 203694) | Sediment microbial communities from Yellowstone Lake, YNP, Wyoming, USA - YL17G06_20 | ecosystem: Environmental > Aquatic > Freshwater > Lake > Sediment | place: USA: Wyoming | collected...
ACCATGGGGATTCTGGGCCGATCAGTTGGATAGTCTTTCACAGAGAGATACGGGATGGATCCAGTTTTATTGTGAAAATGGCCAGGAGGCCCTGGACACTGTTATTCAGGCTTATAAAATAGCAGAGCAGGTATACCTTCCAGCGATGATCGCTCTGGAGGCATTCTTTGTTTCCCACTTTATGGAGCCTGTGGACATTCCGGAACAGGAGCAGGTCGATCGCTTCCTTCCCCCTATTGATCTTCCCCATAAGTTCGATATTGACAAACCTGGATTTCTCGTCCCGGTGGTCTCATCAGAATTATACCGGAAGTATAAGTATATGGCTCAGGCTTCCATGGAGTCTGTGAAGGAAATTGCAGTGCAAGTGGATCAAGAATTTAAGAAAGAATTTGGAAGGGGCTATGGGATTATTGAGTCCGTCATGCTTGAAGATGCAGAGGTTGTTATTGTGACAGCAGGGTCCATTACAAGTACGGCAAGGCTGGTAATAAAAGATCTTCGAAAACAAGGGAATAAAATTGGTTTACTTAAATTACGCCTCTTCAGGCCTTTTCCAGCAGAAGCAGTCCAAATTGCCCTCAGGGGTAAGAAGAAGATTGCTGTGATCGATCGAAACATCTCTTTAGGAAGCGGTGGAATATTCTGTCAGGAGTTGAGAGCAGCTTTGATTCATTCTTCTGACCATCCTCTCACCTACAGTTATATCGCTGGAGTAGGAGGGACGGATGTCACTCCTGAAGTGATTCAAAAAATTGCCTTGGAAGTGATGAATCGTGTTGACCCATTTGATCAACCCATCTGGGTGATGGAGGAACATTAAATTAACAATTTCAAATGTCAAAGTTTCCTGAACTACTCAGAGTTCAGGACTAATCATGAACCTTACATGGTTCATGGCAAATGCAGAATGTCAAGATCCCCGAATTGATTCTTTAAAATTTGACATTTGGATTTTGAAATTTGGCATTAAAGGAATCTATTTCAATTTCCAGCATTGTGGAATGGGGAAAAATCGGATGGTATTACGGGAAGAGCAACCCAATTTACTTCGGACGGGTCACGCAGCTTGTGCTGGCTGTGGCCTTGCGGTCGCGATGAAATTGGTTCTCCAAGCCATGGGACCTCGAACCATTTCCGTTATCGTTCCGTCCTGTGAAGGAGCGATTGGAGGTGTGTATCCTAACACCGCCTATGGGGTCTCGACCATTCATTCTGCTTTTGAAATCGCTGCGCCGACTGCCGCGGGGATAGCCAATGGTCTTAAGATACAAGGAAGAACCGATATCCAAGTCGTGGCCTTTGCAGGAGATGGGGGAACGTTTGACATCGGGTTACAGTCTCTTTCCGGGGCGACAAAGAATAACGAAGATTTCATCTACGTCTGCCTCGACAACGAAGCCTACATGAACACAGGGATTCAGGTGAGCTCCGCAACCCCTTCCTATGCCTGGACAGGGACGACCCCCGAAGGAAACCCCCGCCGTAAGAAAAACATCATGGAGATCATGGCCGCCCATTATAATCCATATTCGGCCACAGCCACCATCGGTTTTCCTCGCGATCTTCAGGAAAAAATCACTAAAGCCAAGAGTATTCGAGGAACAAAATTCATTCATATGCTTGTCCCTTGTCCAACAGGCTGGAAGACACCGTCAGATCTTTCGCCTGAATTGTCCATCCTTGCTGTGGAAACGAACGTTTTTCCTCTTTACGAGGTAGAGGATGGGACGAAATATACCATCAATCGCGAGACACGTCATCTCCCTGTCCAGGAATACCTCATGAAGCAGGGAAGATATAGACACCTGAGGGAAGAACAGATCAGACAGATTCAAATGGATGTGGATGAGGAGTGGGAGAAATTGAAGCAGAGAGCAGGGCATTCACGTTCAAGAGAATGGCGATATACCCAAAGGGGGAGTTAAATGGAAAAGGTGGCTGAGAAAGAAGAACAATCGAGGAAAAGATTCTGGTATCTTTTTGACAGATTGATAGACATCATGGCCGCCTTAGCCGGGGTAATCCTCGTATTTATAACGGCCGCTGTCTGTTACACCATCTTCATGCGATTCTTATTTAGACAGACCACGATATGGATCATGCCGATAACCGAATATGCGCTCTTGTGGATTGTTTTCCTTGGGACTACCTGGCTTTTGAGAGAGAAGGGGCATATCACTACGGACATCATATACACTCATCTCAATGAAAAGACCAAGCACACTCTTAATGGCATCATGTTTATCATCGGCGGGCTTACCTGCACGGCCATGGTCTTTTTGGGAGTGATCCATGTGTGTCAATGTATTGCAGGAGGGGTGACGGACGTAAGGGCAATTACTGTTCCGAAAACGGCTGTTTTCATCATCATCCCCATAGGCAGCATCCTCCTTACCGTCCAGTTCTTCAGGATGGCCCGGAGCAGGTTTATCGATATCAGGATGGGAAAGTAATCCATGGAATGGTGGCTGGTCATTAGTTTGCTCTTCGGGGGGATGGTTTTCCTGCTTCTCACCAACCTGCCCATTGCCTTTGCCTTTCTCGTTGTCAATATGGTTGCGGCCTATTTCTTCCTGGGAGGAATCGCAGGGCTTATTGGGGTCGTCACAGGAACTTTTACCTCCATTACGACCTTCACTCTGCTCCCCGTACCCTTTTTCATCCTGATGGGTGAACTGATCTTCCATTCAGGTCTCGGGCTTAATGCTGTGAATGTGCTCGATAAATGGCTTGGCAACCTTCGGGGCAGGCTCTCTCTCCTGGCGATTATTATGGGTGTGATCATCGGCGCTTTGAGTGGCTCCACGATTGCAACGTGCGCCCTCCTTGGCACCATCCTGCTTCCTCAAATGCTGGAAAAGGGATACAGCAAAAACATGAGTCTCGGTCCACTGATGGGAGTCGGTACGGTTGATGCGCTTATTCCTCCCAATGCACTGACAGTGGTACTCGCAAGCCTGGCAAATATCGATGTAGGGCAACTTCTTATGGCCGGAATACCAGCGGGCATGATGATGTCTGCTCTCTACTTTATCTACATCGTATTATGGCTGCGCATCAAGCCTGAAGAAGCACCTATGTATGTGGTGCCCAAAGTCCCTCTTCAAGAGAAGGTGAAGGTTACCTTGAGAGACCTGATCCCCCTTGGCTTCATCATCTTTATGGTCATCGGTCTCATCTTTCTCGGCATAGCAACCCCTACAGAAGCGGCGGCAACAGGGACATTGGGGGCATTTATCTTAGCCCTTCTTTATAGACGTTTAACCTGGGAAATTATGAAGAAGTCGGTCATGAGTACCGTCAAAGTTACGGTCATGATCTTCATGATTATCATTGTCTCAAGCACATACGGTGAAATATTAGCCTTTACCGGTGCTGCAGCAGGTATGACAAGCTTCATAACCGACCTCGCCATTCCACCGATCGTGATACTCATCGGCATGCTGGTCGTCGTGCTTATCATGGGTTGCTTCATGGAAACCGTGGCCATTATGATGATCACCATCCCTATCTACATGCCTGTCGTCAATGCCTTCGGGTTTGACAAAATCTGGTTCGGCGTAATGATGCTGATCGCCCTTGAGACGGGTTTGATCACCCCTCCCTTTGGCGTTACCCTTTTTGTGATGAAGGGTGTGGCTCCTCCTGAAATAACGATGGCCGATATATGGAAGGCAGTCACCCCTTATGTCATCATAGATATTCTCTGCATTGCCCTTGTGCTGACAATGCCAATTTTAGCAACGGTTATACCAAGTCTGATGGGAATGAAGTGAAGCGAAGGAAGGGGGGATGAAAGAATATCTGAAACGTATAAAACAATAAAAATGAAGCAAGGAGGTTAATCATGAAAAAGAGATTGGTTTTTGTGTTTTTTGTATTGACCGTATTCGTCGCCCAATATGGGATTGCTAAAGCGGAAACACTTACGCTGAAAGCAGTCACGGCATGGCCAAAGACGGCCAGTGAATACAAGGCCTTTACAACCTTCACAGACCTGGTGGAACAGATGGTTGCAAAAAAATATCCCGGTGAGCTTAAGATACAGTACATTGGAGGACCGGAGGCTGTTAAAACACCGGATCAGGTGCAAGCCTTACAGCGTGGCATGGTTGACATGGTATTTACCACCAATGCCTACTACGTATCGCTCTTACCTGAAGTGGATGCCCTCAAATTATCTAATTTCACACCTTCGGAAGAAAGAGCGAGTGGTGCCTGGGCCTATATGAACGATCTCCACGAAAAGAAGATCGGGATCTATTACCTGGCGAGACTTGGGTTAGGCACAAAATTCCACCTTTACCTTAAAAAACCCATCAAGAGTGCTGACCTTAAGGGGCTTAACATCCGTGTGTCCCCCATGTACCTGCAAGCGATAAAAGGACTTGGCGGCAACCCAGTTGTGATCCCTCCCACGGAAGTGTATGCTGCTCTCGAAAGGAATGTTGTGGACGGCTATTGTTGGCCAGCTGTGGGAATCCGGGATTGGGGTTGGCAAAAGCATACGCAATATGTTGTCGATCCAGGTTTTTACAATGTTCCGAATCCGCTTCTCATAAATTTGAAGACATGGAATCAACTGCCTCCAAAGCTAAGATACTTGCTCACTGAAGCAGCCCTAGAAGCAGAGAAAAAGGTAGTGGCATTATTTGATGACCTTGCAAAACAAGAACGCCCCATACTCCTCAATGGAGGTATTCAAGTTATTACTTTGCCTCCGGCTGAAAGCGAGAAATTCCTCAAAGTGGCGTACGATGAAGGCTGGAAAGATATTATTGGAAAGAGTCCCCAGATCGGGCCGAAGCTGAAAGAGTTGCTCACAAAGAAGAAGTAATCTATCAAAGGATTAGGGATTGGGGATTAGGGATTGGGGATTAGGGATTTGCTAAAACCTAATCCCCAATCCCATATAAAAGAGGTGACAATGAGAAAAATTTTTTTTGTTTTATTGGGTCTCATGTTGATCACATGGAATACCGCTGGTGCTGCCCAGAAGGACTTAGAAATTCAAGGAAAGAAATTAGTCTCCCAGAAGCCTCCCTTTACTATGACGTTCCCTTCTGAATTTAGCCTCGTCCATTCTTTCTCACATGAAAATCCGGAAGAGAGTTCCCTTACCCGTGTTTATTTCTTTGTTAGTGCCAAAGGGAAACAGGTTGAAGAAATGCTCATCCTTCAGATTGCAGATAAGACTAACCCCCAAGCCGGACCGATGACAGTAACGTCATTGAAGCCCTATACAGAGAAAAGATTGTATTCGAAAGGGAGGGTGAAAAAGGGAGGATTAGAAGTGGACACTCTCATTCAATTAATGGCATGGAACCCTGATGCTCCCTCCCTTCAACCCATCGTGAAGAAAGGGCTCGTCATTCCCTCCCGTTGGGTTCTTCAAGGACAATTTCTTTTCCTCTATCAGGGAGACCATGCCGTCTTCTTCAGATATTCAAAGGATGTCAATTCCTTTGGGATAAGAGTCTCAGAAAAAGAGGATGATTGGGGAAAGAGGTCAATTTCTGGGAGTGAAAAGAAGGTTTATGAAACCTTCGAAAAAACTTTCATGGAAATGATGGGTTCCATTCAAATAAAAACCCAATAATTTATCACCGACAACTTCTTAACCTTCTATACCAGGACAAGATCAAGGTGAAATATTGGAACAAAAGATCTTTTCAATGAATGAAGCGGTCTCCCGGTTCATCGAGGATGGCGATTCCATCGTGATGGGCGCTGCTTTAGAAGCGGCTATCCCGTTTGCCGTTGGACATGAGATCATCCGCCAGGGGAAAAAAGATCTCACCCTCATCGGTCCCATCTCGGATATGCTCTTCGATCAAATGATCGGCTCTGGCTGTGTGAAAAAGGTGATTGCTGCCTGGGTTGGAAATGTGATCATGGGAGTGGGTTATAACATGAGAAGGGCCTTCGAGGAAAGAATTCCAAGGAAGATCGATATCGAAGATTACACGAATTTTACCATCTCGTTAGCTCTTTATGCAGGAGCCCTTGGTATTCCCTTTATTCCAACAAAGAGCCTTTTAGGCACAGGCATGGTGGCAGAAGGACAGCCCTTTAAGGAGATGGAATGTCCTTATACAAAAGAAAAACTAGTCTTAGTCCCCGCTATGAAACCTGATATAGCTATCGTTCAAGCCCAGAGGGCAGATGAAGAAGGGAATACCCATTTTTGGGGGGGAAGTGGCGTGACCAAAGAGGCGGCTCTGGCGGCTCGAAAGGTGCTTGTGGTAGTGGAAGAAATAGTCAGTAAGAAAGTGATCCAGAGAGATCCGAACCGCACCCTCATCCCTGGATTTTTAGTCAGTGCTGTGATTCAAGAACCCTGGGGAGCCCATCCATCACCTATGCAAGGCTATTATAATCGAGACCACGAAAAATATATGATTTACCATCAGGAATCAAGAGATAGAGAAGGATATCTGAAGTGGCTTGAGAAATGGGTTTTAGGGGTAAGGAATAGAGGGGAATATCTCAAACTTTTAGGCGAAGAAAAAATGAAATCCCTTTTGATAAAACACCACAGAAAATCTCTTCCAGTGGACTATGGATATTAAAAAGGCTATTGAAAAGTTCAAATGTCAAAACCCAAATGTCAAATGAATGTCAAAATTCAAAAATTCTTAAATTTGGGTTTTGGATTTGATTTGGCATTTGAACTTTGGCATTTATCATTTTGATGGACGGAGATAATTTTGACAGCGGGATATACTTTACAGGAACTAATGGTGGTCGCAGGGGCACGAGAAATTCGTGACGATGATGTGGTTTTTGTAGGGATGAGGCTTCCGCTTTTGGCCTTCCAATTGGCAAAGGACACCCATGCCCCTCATGCCATCGGGATCTTTGAGAACGGGATCTTGAGGGACAAGCCAGCAGGCGATGCCCTCTATACGATGGGCGATGCCCCCAATACTGAAGGAGCGATTTGGACAACCTCTATGATGGACATCATGGCGCTTTTACAGAATGGAAAGGTGAGCCTAGGGTTTATTGGGGGGGCTGAGGTGGATCGTTTTGGAAATCTCAATACTACCTATATTGGGGGAAGGGAGCAGGTCCAGATTCGCCTTCCCGGCAGTGGTGGGGGAAGTGATATTGCGTCACTCTCCAAACGGTTTGCTATTATTATGAAACATGAGAAGCGTCGGTTTCTGGAGAAGGTAAGTTATATTACCTCCCCCGGTTTTGGAGACGGAAGGGATTGGAGGGAAAGAAACGGTTTAAGGGGGGGAGGTCCTTGCACAGTGATTACAACTAAAGGAATATTGAGATTTGATTCTGAAACAAAAGAGTTGGTTCTCGATTCAATTCATCCTGGGATCACCGTGGAGGAAGTTCTTGAAAATACCGGATGGGATTTGAGATGGTCACCAAAAATTAAAAAAACAGAACCGCCCACACGATATGAACTCCGAAAGATAAGAAAATACGATCCCCATGGTTTTTGGACAAGAAGTACCATGAAGTGACAATTATTTAACCATCGACCAATTTCTTTACGCCTTTACTCCTCAAAGAACAATTTTTCAATTCTTCAAAAAACTCCAAAGATACTTTAATTTCAACAAGTTGAATTAGCTTGACAAATTATAAAATTTGTGCCAATTTTTGGCAATTAATTTGCATAGTCTTTGATTTGAGGATTTTATGCCTGAAATATTCCTGGGTGATCTTTCTCAAGTAAAACTTTTCGATATTCTTAAGCCCTTATTAATGGGAAAGAAGACAGGGAAGTTATCCTTCAAAGGGAAAGAGAACGGAGAAATGTATCTGGAAATAGGTAATATTGTTCATGCAAAGACACCTGAATCTTCAGGGGAGTTTGGTTTTTTTACCATTATGGGATGGAAGATGGGAAGAATTACATTTGAGCCAGATGAACCTCCTCCCGAAAGAACCATTCCTATTCCTTCCGAGCAGTTACTGTTAAATTGGTCCTCGAAGAAAATGGAGTGGGAGAGGATCCATGAGATGATCCCTTCTAAAAGCGCCGTTTTCTGTCTTTCCCCTCAGAACGACGGAGAAAACAAAACCGTAAGTTCGGATCAATGGAATGTATTGGCTTTGTCAAATGGGGTGAGAAGTGTATCAGAAATTGCGAGAACTCTTAATTGGGATGAGATTAAAGTGATCAAGACGATTTATCAACTTGTCCAAGCAAGGTTAATGGGGCAAGTGGGTGAACAAAAACCTGTTAAGAAAAAATTGATACGAGAGAGTTTTTTCTCTGGTGCTGAAAATGAGTTAAGGAAGATTATGGGAGCAGTTTCTCCTTTTGTCATCGATGATAAACTCGCTGAATTCGGGGAAAAAAGAGATTCTTTTCCACAGGATAAATTATTATCTTTCGTCGAGGCACTGGGGGAAGAGATTCCCCACGACGATAAAAGAAAAGAGTTCAAAAAAAACATGATGGAGTTTTTCTCACTCGAGAAATAAAAAACAATCCTAAAACCCTGTCCTCTGAACAGGGAACTTTAAAAGGAGGGGCCTTATGGCAGTGAAAAAGAGAAGCGGGTTAGGTCTGTTGCCAAAATTATTAATTGGGACTTTAATCCCTATTCTGGTGGCCTTTTTAATCATCTGGGTCATCGTATTCTTCAGCGTGGATTTTGGGAAATTCCGGGTGACCAGTGTCAAAGACATTGGGTCCGAAAGCCTTAAGGAATTAACTACCACCTCTCTAAATGAATCCAAGTCCTCGCTGAATAAATTGGGAGAGAAGATCATCAGGGAGAAGGCAATCGATGTAGCTGCGCAGATTGAGATTTTTATCAAAACGCATCCCAAGGTTAAAAGGGAGGAACTACTAAAAGATCCATGGCTTAAATCGATTGCTGTCCAGAAAGTCGGAGAGACAGGTTACACAGCCGTCCACGATAATATGGGTATTAACTACTTCCATGTCAATCCCCAAATCGTAGGGTCAGACTTGCACGATCTTTCCACTAAGCTCCCTGCATTTTGGAAGATTCTGGAAGCCAGCCTGAAAGGGCCAGCCTTTGGTTATTATGATTGGAAGGATGCAGACGGTAAGATCCGTCCCAAATACATGTATCTAGCCTCCGTAAAAGATACGGACCTTATTGTCGCGGCAACCACTTACATTGATGAATTTTCAAGGCCTTCAAGAGTCATGGAAGGGAGAATGAAACAGATTGAGAGCCGATACTTGGAAGCATACGAGGACAAAATCAAAATATTTTATGTAGTGATACTGTGTGTCGTCCTTGTTTTGTTGGTGAGAATCTATTTCTATGACCGTTCGGTAATCCAGCCCATTCGCCATCTTTCAGAAGTTGCTGATAAAATTAGCATGGGTGAATTGGATACCCCGATCCAGATCAAGGAGAAAGGGGAGGTTGGTGCTCTGGCTGAATCTATTGAACGGATGCAGACAAGTGTGAAGGCTGCCATTGAGCGGTTGCAGAAGAGAAAAGAAGGAAGATAAGACATTTTCTTCTAACCACGATTTTTTAAAACACTGTCTATAAAAGGAAGAGGAAGAGGGGGCCATGATATTTCCAAGGGGAGAGGTGCTACATAGAAGCTTATCAACAGCGTATACGGATTTTCCTGCCCTTTTATCAACCTTAAAGGCAGGAGATTTTAGCGGGATCATCGAAATCGAATTCCCTGAAAATAAAGGGGTCATCTTTGTTGACTCGGGGGAAATCATCAATGGAGAGGCCAGGATCGGAGCCGATTCAAAAAGGATTATTGGCCAAGAGGCTATTCAGACTCTTATGACCCTCTCCAATCAAAAGGATGGGGTGATTAACATCTACCGATTATCCCCCGAACGAGTGGCCATTGTGGCCAGCAACCTTCAGCATGAGGTCCTCTTTGAAGGGCTCTCCACGGATTTTACCCGTTTGGATCGGCTTCTCCTGAAGTTGAGGGAGGATAAGCATAATGGTTTCATAGAGGTTCTGACAAAAGAGCATCAAGCCATGGGCGTTCTTTTCTTTGAAGGAGGAGAACCGGTGGAAATGTTCACCACTCCTGAATCCGGCCCCTCCGTGTTTGGTCGAAAATCAATTCCAATATTTGTGGAAAATGCCATCAAACAAGGAGCTATTTTTAATGTTTACAGGAGTCAGGGTAAAATTTTAAAGAAAGAAATAAAAGAAGTTAAAGAAGTGAAAGAAAAAAAAGTCTCGGGACGAGGCGGAGAACTGAAGGAACTCATCCTAATCCTCCAAGAAATCCTATCCAAAGCGGGAAAATTGGTGGATGGGGCTTCAAGAAGAAAAGGACTATTTAATAAAGTATTTAAAGAATCCCTTGTAGAAAGATCAGAAGAATTCACCTTTCTCGATCCATTTGCCGGTGAATTTGACTATCGAGAGGGGGCGATCCAATTTACAGGGGAGATTGGAGTAAAAGATTTTACTAAGGGTATTGTAGAATGCTTGGTTGCCACCCTGTCGGGTCTTGAGAAGGAATTACCGAAAGATAAGATACTGCCTTTGAAGTTGAAAGCAGGGATAGAATCCACCTTGGAACAACATCGTGAAACTTTGAAACGATTGGGAGTTGATGCAATTACCTCTTCCATTTTCAAATAAATTCTTCCTATTTATTTGATTGTAATCTAGAATTTTCCATCCGATTTTGCTTGACAAAATTTTTATTCTTAATATTATTAATATACTTGTTAAAAAATTCGCAAGATAAAAAAGGGGAAAGTTAGGACTTATCCCCTATATTATTTTGAGAAATTCCGACTACTCGTTTTGAATTTAATTTGGACTTTTTATGTCAAAAATGTTAGGAAGGAGGTGGTTAGCGAATTTAAAGGGGTAAAAATTTTAATTGTAACTATTTAATTTCAATATGTATTTGATTCCAAAAGGAGGTTAGGAAAATGAGACATTGGAGATGGTTATCTTTATGTTTATGTCTATCAGTGATTGGATTGATGATTTTTACTTCTCCTGCATTTGCACAGATAAAGCTCAACTACTCGATCTTCTTCCCTGCTCCGCATAAGAATACAGTGGTTTCCACTGAGTGGGCAAAGGAGATTGAGAAGAGGACAAACGGAAGGGTTCAGATCACCATGTTCCCAGGTGGCACACTCACCCCTGCTGATAAGTGTTATGACGGTGTGGTGAAAGGAATTTCAGATATCGGCTTTTCAGTCCTTGCTTACACCAGAGGGAAATTCCCTTTGACAGAAGTTTCTGACTTACCCTTAGGCATTAAAACTGGTTTGGTAGCTTCAAAAGTAATCAATGATTATTACAAAAAATTTAAACCCAAGGAATTGGATGAAGTGAAGATAATGTACCTTCATGGCCATGGTCCTGGGATTATCCATACCAAAAGGCTGCAAGAAGTCAAAACACTTGAGGACCTTAAAGGGATGAAGATTCGCTGCACGGGTATGGCTGCAAAAATAGCAGCAGCCCTTGGAGCAACTCCTGTGGCCATGCCAATGGGTGAGACTTATGATGCTTTAAGCAGAGGGGTGGTCGATGGTTCGATGGCTCCCTATGAAGCCCTACAAGGTTGGAAATGGGGAGAAGTTGTAAGGTTTACCACTGAAAACTTTGGTTCTTCCTACAGCACAGGCATGTTTGTTGTTATGAATAAGGGCAAGTGGAATGCATTACCTCCAGATATTCAGCAAATTATCGAAAAAGTCAATGAGGAATATATTGAGAAACAGGGAAAGCTTTGGGATGAGATCGATAAAGCAGGAAGAGATTATACCATCAAATTGGGCAATAAAATTATTCCTCTTTCACAGGAAGAGGATTGGAAGTGGCAAAAGGCGGTAAAACCCCTTCTTGACGAATACAAGAAAAATATGAAAGATAAGGGCCTACCCGGAGAAGAAGTACTGAGTTTCTATTTGGAGACCATTTATAAATATCAGAAGTAAAATCTGGGAAAGGGGAGGGGGCATCCCTTCCCCCTTTTTTATCGTAAGCAGAATCAAACTATAAAGGGGAGTGATCCATGGAAGGATTTTTAAAAACGATAAAGGGAATAAGTCGGTTCTTCAATGCCATTGCGGGAATTAGCCTAACGTTCCTCATGCTTTTGACCATAGCCGATGTTATTTTAAGAGGCTTTAAAAGGCCTGTTCCTGGTACTTATGAAGTGGTGGCTCTTGCAGGGGCAGTGGTCATTGGATTTTCCATGCCTCTGACCTCATGGTTGAGGGCACATATTTTTGTTGATTTTTTAATTTTAAAGTTTTCCCAAAAGGTAAGGGATATTTTCAATATTGGAACGAGATGTCTGGTGATCCTATTATTTTTCTTGATTGGTTGGAATATGATCAAGTATGCAATGGATTTGCAAAAATCAGGAGAGGTCTCCCTCACTTTACAGATGCCTTTCTATCCAGTCGCTTATGGAGTGGGAGTATGCTGTTTTGTCCAGTGCTTAGTACTGGTATGCGATATTGTGAAGATCTTCGGAGGGAAATACGATGAATGAGGTGACAATTGGGATTATCGGTCTGGCGATGGTGTTAGCCTTATTCCTTACAGGCATAGAATTAGGATTTGCCATGGCTTTAATCGGTTTCTTAGGGTTTAGTTACATCGTGTCTTTCGGGGCCGGATTGAACTTATTGGCGAAGGATTTCTTTGATGTCTTCTCATCTTATGGTTTCACCGTCATTCCCCTCTTTGTCCTCATGGGCCAGGTCGCATTCAATGCGGGCATTGCAAAAAGGTTGTACAATACCGCCTATCGGTTCATCGGCCATGTTCCAGGTGGAATGGCCATGGCCACGGTAGCGGGGGCAACGGCCTTCAAAGCCATCTGCGGATCCTCACCGGCTACAGCAGCTACCTTTGCCAGCGTAGCTGTTCCTGAGATGGATCGATATGGGTATGACAAGAGACTATCCACAGGGATTGTAGCTACAGTAGGAACACTCGGGATCCTCATCCCACCCAGTGTCACCCTCATTGTATTCGGTATTATTACAGAACTATCCATTGGCAGGTTGTTCCTGGCAGGAATCATCCCTGGGTTGATTATTGCTTTCTTTTTTATCGTCGTCATTTATGGATGGTGTAAGATTAACCCAAACTTGGGTCCTAAAGGCCCAAAGTCTACATGGAAGGAAAGGATCGCTTCCCTTCCAGAGTTTGCATTGGTTGTTATTATCTTTTTGCTAATGATCGTGGGACTGATGAAGGGGATGTTCACTCCCACAGAGGCAGGTAGCGTTGGGACCGCGGCTGTCCTCCTTATGTCCATTATAAGAAAGGACATCAATTTCAAGGGGTTCCTTAAATCGGTCGTAGAATCTCTTCGCACCGCTTGTATGGTTCTGATGCTCATTGCAGGCTCCACCGTCCTTGGCCACTTTCTTGCTGTGACAAAGATTCCCATGATCGCAGCTGATTGGGTTGTGGGGCTTCCTTTAAACAAATACATTATTATGATCATTATCAGCTTGATCTATCAGACTGGGGGTTCTTTTATCGACGATTTGGCTTTCATGATCCTTGCCACTCCCATCTTCTATCCTGTCATCATTAAACTGGGTTTTGATCCACTATGGTTTGGCATGATCATTGCGATTACAGTAATGATCGGGGTGGTCATCCCACCTGTAGCCATCAATGTCTTTGTGGTAAAGAATATTACCAAGGTTCCATTCGGTGTGATTTACAAGGGTGTCTATCCGTTTTTAATCAGTCTTGTGGTGGGTGGGGCTTTGTTGTTCTTTTTCCCAGAGCTCGCTACTTTCCTTCCAAATCTATTAATGCCAGTAAGGTAGAAAGGTTACTCCTGAGGGCAGGTTGTGTGTCTTGGCCCATGTGAGGTCCATGGCTACTCACTACTCCTTTGTAGTGAATGGTGCCTTCTTTTCAATTCTTTTGGCCACCAAGGTAATAAATCAGAGGGTACTGTATTTCGGAGAACACGAGGGACCCTTTCGCCCTTTGCTTGAGCTTCAATCCCAAATAGAAGAACTGCCTCTTTGAAATATTTCTTCATCCTTAGTCTCTTAGGAATAACTCCCTTTTGTATCGATTTCTTTAAATTCGACTGGGCCATTAAAATCTGGTAAGCCATCTCCTTCGACCCTCTCGGAAAAGAGAATGGAGTGAGGATTTGATGAACGGCCCAATGGATGGTCTGTGTCAAGTAAAGGTATTTTTCTCTTTTTCCAAGAAAGGGATGCTGAGGGGTGACGGCTTGAAGAAAAGAGGTTAGAAAGAGGGCGAGAAGAATCGATTCTGATACCCGTCTCCCTGTTTGGATCAGTTGATCCACAAGATCGAAGAGGGATAGAAAAAATTCCTGAGTCTTTCTCACCGAAAGGCTTCGATCTCCAAGAGCCCTCTCGAGATCGGGGAAAAGAGAAAAGAGTAGCCCTGTTTGGAGCATCAGTTGGAGAGAGAGTCCTGCCACACCTTCTTTCAGCTCCCGGAGAAATTCATCTCGAAGTCGAGAGGGAGAACATTTTCGTATCTCTTCCCGATGCTGGAGTATGGCCTGATAGGTCTGGTCTTTAATGGAGAATCCGGTTCGGGCGGCATGGCGGATGACCCGAATCATTCGGACAGGATCTTGCTGAAACCTTTCATCCGGATCGCCAATGGTCCGGACGACCCGTCGCTCAAGGTCAGCCATTCCGCCGACATAGTCTATGATGGAGAAATCTGCAATATTGTAGAAAAGGCCATTAATCGTGATGTCTCGTCGCAGGGCATCTTCTTCAGGTGTTCCAAAACTGTCTATTCGGATAATATCCCCTTCATCCGTTTGAACCTCTTCAAATTCTGACTGACTCCGAAAAGTGGATACCTCGATGATCTTCCTCCCCCTAAAAAATACCTGGACCAGTCTAAATCGGCGGCCGATGATCCGGCTGTTTTTAAAAAGGGCATTGATCTCATGGGGGTGAGCATTGGTGGCCACATCGAAATCTTTTGGGATCTTTCCCAGGAGAAGATCCCGAACGCTTCCTCCCACAAGATAAGATAAAAATCCATGTCGATGAAGGCGGTAAAGAACCTTTAGAGCCTCTTCATCTATCATCCTTCTTGAAATCAGATGTTTGGTTCTTGGAATGATGAGTGGAATCATTTTATGACTTGGAGCGCTCCTGGAGTTCAGACTTTAACACATTGGGGATTTCCGCTACAAAGATCACAATGAAAAAGCCTTCTCTCCAAAAATGGAAAGAGCATTAAGTGGAGAGTATTCTGCCCTTGTTTTATTCCAGATAAATTTCTTCCTCTCCTGAACTTCCATCACCTTTTTCCCGTTGAGACACTTCGTCTTTTTATACTGATGGCAAAGAATAGGGATATTCAAACTGGTATTCAGATCATTTTTATAGATGCGAATGGCTGATTTTTCTGTATCGATGAATCCTTCCCCTTTCCCGCAAGTTTTTTCTCAGGTCTAAGGAGACCGGGGCAGTTTTGACTAAGACTTTTTTCAGATCAATAAAGGCAATCTTTCTTTTGAGGACCATTTTGCCGAATTATAACAGAATTGGTCTAAAAAGGCTTTTGTTCAAATATGAACAGGTTGTTGAAAAAGTCCTTCATTGTAACCCTGAACTTGGTTCAGAGTCTCCTAACATTATGATTTTATTAGATGCTGAAACCAATTCAGCATGACATTCTGCATCATTTAAGAGTTTTTGAACAGTCCGTGAACATTTTATCATTTGATGTGGCCAAGTTGTTCTTGACAAACGACTGAAATCGGAAAAGAATATTACATATAACTTTTGATGTTTCAGAGGTTTTGAAATGGTGGGGGTCGAAATGAAAATACAGGAAGTAAGAGCGAAGGCAAAGGCCTTGGGGTTAAAAAATACCTTTGGATTATCGAAAGCAGAATTGATTCGAAGAGTTCAGAAGGCTGAAGGAAATTTTGACTGTTTTGGAACGGCTAAGGACTATTGCGATCAATTCCAATGTTGTTTCCGAGATGATTGCTTCAGGTTCGTCAAGGATTGATTCTCGAGACTGTTTCCAAAGGTTAATACCTCCCTGAGTTAGAAAAATCGAGTTCAACGAAAGGAGGATTCACAATGGGAAAGCAAATTCAGTGGGAGACCTCGCTCACCACGGCCAAGGCAAAGGCGAAGAAAGGGAAAAAATTGATCTTGATGGACTTTTATAATAATCTTTGAATTGGATGCCAACAGCTGGCAGCTGTTACTTACCCCGATTCCAATGTCTGTTTTTCTGTAGAGAGTAACTTCGTTCCCCTTCAAATTGATTTCAACAAAAGCAAGGCCCTGGTAAAACGATATAGCATTAAATGGACTCCGACGATTGTGATCTTAGATCAAGATGGTGAAGAGCATCACCGCTTCGTCGGATATTTGCCTCCTGAGGATTTTATCCCCCAGATCGTCCTTGGGAAGGGGAAGACGGAATTTGATCTTGATCGCTTTGAACAGGCCATACAGTGTTTCCAGGAGATTTTGGTTCGTTATCCCAAGGCAGATGCGGCGCCTGAGGCTCAATACTATTTAGGAGTTGCTAAATACAAGGCGAGCCATGATCCAAAGGAATTGAAGCTGGGATTGGAAGTACTGCAAAAAGATTATCCGAATAGCGAATGGACCAAAAAGGCGCAGGTCTATGCCTTGATCCCCTGAGATCATAAAAAAGGGAGACGGAGAAAGGGGAGACGATATGAAAAGGCAAAATGTTTTAAGATTCATTCTTATTTTAATCGTCAGCGTCCTATGGGTCTTTGCTTTTCAAGCCTTCGGACAGGAAAAATCAAAAGAAGCAGGCGGTTTTACCATTGCCCGTTTGGTAGTTGGAACGGGAGTAGAAAAAAGTGAACTCGTAGGTACAGCAGAAACCTTTCCAGCCTCTACAGAAAAGGTTTACTGCTTCCTGGAGGCGACCAATATTGCTAAAGATACAGAGGTCTCCTTTGTTTGGATTTACGGCCAGAAAGAGATGTTGAAAACCACTCTTCCATTGAAGATGGGTGCGAAATGGAGGAGCTATGCAAATAAAAATTTAAGAGAATTGAAGGGGGAGTGGAAAGTAGAGATTAGAAGTCCCGATGGGAAAGTTCTAAAAGACGTTAAATTCAAGGTGGAATAAGCCCAACCCGAACGAAGACTTCTAAAGAAGGGAGGGATCGATTTTATTAATCCTTCCCTTCTTTTTTTGTTCTGATTCCTAACCACCGCTTGATAGATTCCTCATAAATATTTCCATCCAGTAGCCTAACCAAATCTCACCAAGAACCTTTACTCAGGCATGCTCTGTACTATGTTTAAATCTTTTTGGAAAATCATTTCAGGCTTATGATCAGTCGATGAAATGGATGAGGACATCTTTTTTCACTGCCAAACCGAATTCTGCTTCGGCAGTCTTGATGATTCCACAAGGCACTGGACAGCTGGCGTGGCGAATTGCTCCTTTTGCAGCGTGGTAGACCTTATCCTCACCGAAGGGTTGACCATAGATGTCCTTTATGGTCAGGAATTCTAACTTACTACTTAATTCTTTCACATGCTCGCAATCGGTTTCAATGGTTAACCTAATCTTTTTAGGCCCGGCCTCTGTAGCTGTTACGATTACGGAAAATCCGCAGGCTCCTGGATGAATTTCAACCTTTGTCATTTTTTATCTCTTCCTCCTCTTGTGTGATAGCCTTAATCAAATTTCCTGAGCAGGAGCGAGGCTATTAATAAGTTTGTTTTGGCCATCGTGCCACCTTTTGGTCTCTCTCCACAATTTCTCAAGCTCAACATATTTTGGTGGAGGGGTGGTTTCCCAATTCACAAAGAAGGGAACGGGGTAGCGGGACCATCCTTCGTGTATTTCGCAGCATCGTTCTAACGAAGAGAAAATCGCCAGGCACAGTACCAGCCTGGCTGAGGAGGATCAGGAGGACATCCAATACATTCTGTCTGAATGTGGGAATCAATGGTTTCAGCAAATGTGCGGTACTCAATAATGCCAATGGATTTGCAGGGATAGTCTTCTAAACCCTTAAGCCTGCGGGAAGACTGGACTCGGCAGTCGATTATTCGAAAGATAAAGGAGTCCTTTTTTTCTTCCACAATATCCTGTTTGTTGATGCGGGCATATAAACGGAATTGAAGCGCCGTTTTGAGAGTTTCTAACCCCCCTTGTTCTGGCAGGTCCAATAGAGTTTTGATATGGTAGGCTTCATAGGGAGAAAATCGAGTCCAACAAGTATCGTTACAGCGTTTCGCATCAAACATGCCGAATTTATTTTCAATGGCTTGAAACCAAACGCCGTCATTGGCCAACCAATTGAGGCAGAGGGCATCCAATAATTCTTCCAATTGCTTTTCGTCCATCCGATATAAAACCGCTGGAAGATCATTCTGCAATTCAATATTGAGAAGTTTTGCGAGTCGCTTCAATTGGATCTTCATACTTGTTTCACCGGCCTCTTTTTCAATATCAAGGGCGACATTCATTCCATATTGGTATTCCACTTCTTTGAGCCAATAACCATAATGAGCCATGGTGCGTCGGAAAGCATCAGCAATCCAGCGAATCAGTAATTCCTTTTCCTGTTTCGGTGAGTATTCCATTTTCTTTTTATCCTCCTGTTCTTCCTCCATCTCTTTCTGTTCCTTGAGGTTACTCAGAATGACAAGGCGGAGGTAACACCATGGCAACGGCTGGCCGTGCTGATCAAAATAGTCCGACCAGAGTCCTTTTTCTTTTGGATGTCTTTTAATAGATTTATCAGCACCTTCGGTTGAAATCCTCCAACTCCAGACGCGAGTTGCTGACTGCGGATCACTCTTGATTCAAAAGCCCCTTCCAAATCATTTAAGATCTGATAGAGAGGTTTTGAACGTCTTTTTTTAGTTATGGTGCAATATTGAGCAGGTTCTGGACAATCTTCAGAGCAGAGAAAATTAGCAAGACTGATATAGAGATCTCCTGTTTTACCACTCACGGGGTTTGGTAATCCCAAAATAGAAGGAATTCTCTTTCTTTTCGCCCCCAAAGGTTTTAGCTGAGATAAAATGAATTCGAAGGCGAGGTGGAGGGGAACCGCAGGGATGATGTAGCTGGTTTTCCGACCCTCTGATAAAAATTGGCTAAGGTAGAATATTCCATCCGAGATTATGGTTTCAATTGGAAGCCGAGAAACTTTTTGGAGTGCCTTGTTGCTTTTATCAACAACGATAATCTTAGAATGGGGATCTTTTTGCAAAAGTATTTTTACAGCTCGGCTTCCAAAATGGCCGCATCCGATAATGAGGTAGGTGTGTGTGGGGGTTCCCATTCATTTAAATTATTTAGTGGCCCTTTGGGAGTTCGCAAAGTTCGATAAGAACACCACTTGAGGATTTAGGGTGAACGAAGGCGACTTTCGTGTTGTGAGCACCGGGTCTGGGCTTCTGATCGATCAGCGTTGCTCCCTTCTCAAGATAGGCTTTCACCTCTGTTTCCACATCATCGACCTCAAAACAGATGTGATGGATCCCCGGGCCCTTGGTCTCTAAAAATTTTACAAGAGGGGAATCCGGTTCTGCCGGCTGGACCAATTCAATATTGGACTCCCCAATCTTAAAAAATCCTACCCTCGTTTTTTGGGCGGTGACCACTTCGACCCCGGAGAGGTTAAGACCTAAGATGGTCTGATAGAACTTAGCTGCTTCCTCGATGTTATTGACTGCAACGGCAATGTGATTGATTTTTTTGAGCATGTAATCCTCCTCAGGCAAGTTTCAAATGTCAAAATCCAAATGTCAAATCAATGCCCAATGACTGAATGTCAAAAAATTTTGTTCATTTGGATTTTGAGCTTCATTTGAACTTGATTCACTACGTTCATCACTTCGTGCGAACTTTGTCATTTGACATTTAGGTTATGTGGTTTTCACATTTTCTTTGATGTACTTAATAATATCTTCTGTGGAGGCACCGGGTTGAAAGATCTCTCTGATCCCAGCTTTTTTCAGCCCTGGAATATCATCGACGGGTACGATGCCTCCTCCAAAAACAAGGATATCTCCGGCCCCTTTCTCTCTTAGAATCTGAACAACCTTTGGAAAGAGATTGTTGTGGGCACCGGAGAGACTGGAAAGGCCTACGATATCGACATCTTCTTGGATGGCCGCGTTGACAATCTGCTCGGGGGTCTGTCGTATTCCTGTATAGATCACTTCCATCCCTGCATCTCTCAGGGCTCGTGCAATGACCTTTGCCCCCCTATCATGGCCATCCAATCCTGGCTTCGCAACGAGTACTCGAATCTTTCGGGCCATACACACCTCCTACGGAAGTTCGGAGTAATTAGTTCGTAGTTCGGAGTATTTGATTTCTCACTCCGAACTCATAACTATTATCTTTCGCGGTATTCTCCAAATACCTCTCTTAGTATGTCTGAAATTTCTCCCAAGGTCGCGTAAACCTTGACCGCCTCTAAAATAGGGGGTACCACATTGTCCGTCCCCTGGGCTGCTTTCTTCAGAACAGCTAAGGTATCCTTTACTTTCGTGTTGTTTCTTTCTTTTTTGACCCTTGCCAGTTTTTCTTTCTGGTATTGTTCCACCTCAGGTTTGATGCGAAGGATATCCCTGAGAGGTTCCTCTTCCATCTGAAACTGGTTCAATCCAACAATGATCCGCTTCTTGGTTTCGATTTCCTTCTGATATTGATAAGCACTTTCACCAATCTCTCCCTGAATATAGCCCGATTCGATGGCTTTGATGGCTCCGCCCATGGCTTCGATCTTTTCGATATATTCTGTCGACTTTCTTTCTATTTCTTCCGTAAGGGCCTCTACGGCATAGGATCCTCCAAAGGGATCGATCATATCGGCGACCCCGCTTTCAAAAGCAATGAGTTGCTGGGTTCTCAATGCAAGCCTGACAGAGTCTTCTGTTGGTAGGGCATAGGCTTCATCTCGGGAATTGGTATGGAGCGACTGTGTTCCTCCCAGCACGGCAGCCAGAGCCTGAAAGGCAACTCTCACCACATTGTTGTCGGGTTGTTGAGCGGTAAGCGAACAGCCAGCTGTCTGGGTATGAAACCGCAACATGCACGACTCGTCCCTTTTTGCTTTAAATCGCTCCTTCATGATTTTTGCCCAGAGCTTTCGAGCCGCCCTGAATTTTGCAATCTCTTCGATAAAGGTGTTATGGCAACAGAAGAAGAAAGCGAGCCTGGAGGCAAAGGAATCCACATCAAGACCCGCCCGAATGGCTGCCTCCACATAAGCAATGCCATCGGCCAGAGTAAAGGCCACTTCCTGGACAGCCGAGCAACCTGCCTCACGCATATGATAACCGCTGATGCTGATGCTATTCCATCGAGGGACGCGATTTTTACAAAATGCAAAAATGTCGGTGACGATCCGCATCGATTCAAGAGGTGGATAGATGTAGGTTCCCCTTGCTGCATATTCTTTTAAAACATCGTTTTGGATCGTCCCTTGAAGCACTTCACTTTTCACCCCTTGCTTTTCTGCCACGGCGATGTACATCGTCAGAAGGATGGCGGCTGTGGAATTGATCGTCATCGAAGTGGAGACTTTATCCAGTGGAATCCCATCAAAAAGGATCTCCACATCTTTTAGTGTGTCGATCGCCACACCCACCTTTCCCACTTCACCATCAGATAAGGGGTGATCGGAATCGTAACCGATCTGTGTTGGAAGGTCGAAGGCGACGCTCAAACCGGTTTGTCCATGTTCCAAGAGATATTTGTATCGCTTGTTCGTCTCTTCGGGCGTGGCAAACCCAGCATACTGACGCATGGTCCAGAGACGACCTCGATACATGGTGGGTTGGACCCCTCGGGTGAAAGGGGACTCTCCAGGAAATCCCAAATCATCACAGTAATCCAAATCAGCGACATCCAAGGGGGTATAAAGGCGTTTCAGTTCAATATGGGAAGTGGTTTTGAAAGAAGGTTCCCGTTCAGGGGATTTTGAGATGACTTTGTTCAGGGTGGTTTTTCCCCATCTCTCGAATTCTTCTCGAACATTTTTAGCCATAATTCGCTCCGCTCAGTGGCCATTGGTCAGTAGCTTGTTGTTAAATCTTTTTCCACGGACCACGGACAACTGACCACTTGCATTATAGTGGTATATTTCCGTGTTTCCGCCAGGGATTGGTATCGACTTTGGTCTTCAATATATCCAAAGCTTCGATGATCTTAGGGCGGGTTTCCTCGGGTTCAATGATCTCATCTACATACCCTAATTCTGCTGCCTTATAAGGGCTGGCAAATTTCTCTTGATATTCAGCGACCAGCCGTTGGCGTGTCTCCTTGGCGTCTTTCGCCTCTTTAATTTCGTTTCGGAAGATGATATTGACCGCACCGTCTGCACCCATGACCGCAATTTCAGCTGTAGGATAACAGTAATTGATATCTCCTCGAATATGCTTGCTCGACATCACATCATAGGCTCCCCCATAACCTTTCCGGGTGATGATTGTAATCTTCGGGACCGTCGCTTCACAAAAGGCATAGAGGAGTTTAGAGCCGTGTCGGATGATTCCTCTTTCTTCCATATCCATTCCAGGAAGAAAACCCGGGACATCGACGAAGGTGATAATGGGAATACTGAAGCAGTCACAGAAACGAACAAATCGTCCCGCCTTCACTGAAGAATCTGGGTCAAGAGACCCAGCCAACCAATTCGGTTGATTGGCGACAATCCCTACAGGCATCCCGTTGTACCGGGCAAAGCCGACGACGATGTTCTTGGCCCAATCTTTCTGTACTTCAAGAAAATAACCATGATCCACCGTCGGCACGATTACTTTTCTCATGTCGTATGCCTTTTTGGAATCTTCTGGTACTGCCGTTTTTAAAGATTCATCCATTCGATTGGGATCATCTGAGCATTCGATGATGGGTGGCTTCTCCCGATTATTCTGTGGGAAAAATCGGAGCAATTCCTTGATGAGGCGAATCGTATCCTGATCGTTTTCTCCGGCGAAATGGGCCACTCCACTTTTTTCCATATGAACCTTTGCTCCACCTAAGAGTTCGGAGGTGATGGGCTTCCCATCTGCAGTCTCTGTCTTACCTATGGCAGCCCGGATCACATCAGGACCTGTGATATGCATGTAACTGGTTTTTTGAGTCATTAGAATGAAATCGGTCATGGCAGGGGAATAGACCGCCCCTCCTGCACAAGGCCCCATGATGGCTGAGATTTGTGGGATCACACCGGAAGCCAATACATTCCTTAGAAAAATGTAGGCATAACCTGCGAGACTCTCAACACCCTCTTGAATTCTTGCCCCTCCAGAATCATTTAAGCCGATTACCGGCGCTCCTGTCCTCATGGCGAGGTCCATCACTTTACAGATTTTATCAGCGAAAGCCATTCCCAAAGCACCACCGAATACAGTAAAATCTTGGGAAAAGACAAATGCCAGACGGCCTTCGATCTTTCCATAACCTGTCACCACACCATCCCCAAAAAACTTCTTATTCTCCATCCCGAAATCGGTACAGCGATGGGTGACAAAACGGTCCAGTTCAACAAAAGTTCCGGGATCGAAGAGAAGACCAATGCGTTCCCGGGCAGTCTGTTTTCCATCTTTATGCTGTTTGTCAATTCTTTCCTGCCCCCCACCTAATGATGCTTCTGCTCTTCTCTTCTCCAATTCCTTACGGATTGCTTCGATAGACTTCATGAACGATTCCCCCTTCTCTCGTGTCCGTGTCCGTGATTCGCGATTTTAGTTATTTAAATCCTTTCTTTTAGTAAGCCCATCTATATTTTTTATAATTCATTATTGTATTTTGCGATGACCTTTGGTCAATTCTTCAGTCATTAATTTTTCCGCCACAGAGTAAGGGTCTGTCCGGCGTTTCATCAGGTCATCAATGATCTTATCCCATTGCCCTTCTTTCTCCATTTTTTCAATGAAATGGGCCATCACCTCCGTCTCAAGAATCCCTAAGAAGGTGACCTTCGTTCTTTCTCGCAGCTTTGTCTCCAAGGCTTGGCTCTGTTCCAATACTTGTTTATGGCGGTAAATTCCATAGACTAGCTCAAAAATCCCTTTCCCTAAAATTGCCTCGGTTTTGAAGATTAAAGGTTCCCAACCTTCCTCTCTCTTTCGGCCCATTTCGAGAACCATCCGGATGTCTCGTTCCATCTTGTCCGCACCTTCACGTTCACATTTATTGATGACAAAGATGTCTCCAATTTCGATAATCCCTGCCTTGATGGCTTGGATATCATCGCCCATCCCTGGAACTAATACGACAATTGAGGTATGGGCAGTGTTGACAATCTCCACCTCATCCTGACCGACGCCAACTGTCTCTACCAGGATGATATCCTTCCCCATCGCATCCATGACATTGATAATATCTTGAGTAGAACGGGTAAGTCCACCCAAACATCCTCGGGTTGCTAAGGAGCGGATGAACACCCCTTCGTCTGTGGCATGGCGTTGCATCCGAATTCGATCACCTAAGATCGCTCCTCCGGTAAAGGGGCTCGTAGGATCAACCGCCACAATCCCTACGCTCTTCCCTTCCTTTCTAAAAAAGTCCACCATCTTATCCACGATGGTAGATTTGCCGGAACCCGGAGGACCTGTAATCCCAATGATATAAGCTCTTCCTGTTTTAGGATAAAGTTCTTTCAACGGTTCCAGGGCAGAGGGCATTTGGTCATCGATATCCCTCATCAGCCTGGAAGCAGCCCGAATATCCCCCTCCAAAATTCGTTTGGCCAAACTCATAGTTTCAACAAAATATCAAAATTAAAGAGAAGAGGCAACAGATAAATTGAGAATTTAGAATTATGAGTTAAGAGTGGTGCTTTTAATTCTAAACTTCTAACTCATAACTCTCAACTCTCAACTCATAACTCAAGTTTTACAGGGCTCTTCCTGGAACCCCGATGTGCCGGGCGATGACAATCCTTTGGACTTCTGAAGTCCCTTCTCCGATGTCCAAGAGTTTCTGATTCCGATAATGGCGCTCAACAGCGTATTCCTTCATCAAACCATATCCCCCATGGAGCTGGACGGCCTGGTTGGCTACGCGGTGATACATCTCAGAACAGAACATTTTCGCCATAGCAGACTCTTTCGAGAAAGGTCGGTGTTGCTCACATAACCAGCAGGCTTTATAAAGCAATAGCCTTGCCAATTCAATCTCTGTGGCCATGTCTGCCAGTTTAAAGGAATTGACCTGGAATGAACCGATCGGTCTTCCAAATTGCTCCCGTTCACTGGAATATTTGAGCGCCAATTCAAAGGCACCCTGAGCGCCACCTAAACCCATGGCGCCAATACTGAGTCTTCCCCCATCCAAGGTGGCGAGCATCTGATGAAAACCATCTCCACGCCGGCCAAGAAGATTCTCCTTGGGTACTTTGCAATCCGTGAAATAGAGTTCCCCTGTATTAGATGACCTCCAAACCATCTTTCCATGCATGGTCTTTGTCGTAAAACCTGGTGTTCCGTTCGGGACGAGAATACAGGAGATCTCGGTCCTTCCATCTTCACGTTTTCCGGTTAAAGCCTGAACCACACAGACCTTGCTGATATCGGTAGTGGAATTGGTAATAAAGATTTTCGAACCATTGATGACCCAATGGTCTCCTTCCAGAACTGCGTTTGTTTTGGAAGCTCCAGCATCCGAGCCGGCATTCGGTTCGGTCAGGCCAAAGGAGGAAAGGGCTTTTCCTGAACAGAGGTCAGGAAGCCACTTTTTTTTCTGTTCTTCATTTCCATAATAATAGATGGGTGAAATCCCTAAAGAGTTTCCAGCAGCCAGGGTGGCAGCCTGAGAACCATCCATTCTTGCAATCTCTTCCACAGCAATAATATAAGAGACATAACCTACGTTGCTTCCAGCATACTCTTCAGAAACAAAAGGACCAAAAAGACCAAGATCCCCCATCCGTTTGGTTAACGTGTAGGAGAATTCTTCTTTATCATCCAGTTCCTGAGCAATCGGAGCGATCTCCTTTTCAGCAAAGTTTCGAACCATCTTTCTAAGCATTTGCTGCTCATCGTTCAAATCAAAATCGAGTGGCATATGCACCTCCCATTCAAAATTTGCAAAGAGCATAGGGCAAAGGGCATAGCGAATAGACTGCAAATTTAAAACGCTATGCTCAATGCTCCATGCGCTATGCTTTATTGTTCATAAGGTACCCAGTAATAATCGAGCACCGTGTTGGTAGGATTTTTTGTCCTGAATTCAGCCTTGACCTTCATCCCGATATATGGTTTGCCATATAACAAATAACTCTTCGGGATGGTCGCTAAGCCCGGGAGCTCTACATCGACTTGCCAGTAGGGAGTGGAAAGCTCGATGCCAATTCCAGCATAGACGACTTCAGTAAAAGTATAGATCTTACCGATCACCGGATTGGGCAAGGTCTTCCAGTTCATTTCAGTATGGCAATCCGGGCAATGGGCCCTGGGTGGGATCCAGAGGCGGTTTTCCGGACAGTTCTTGTTTGGACAAACCGTGGCTCGCAATTCTCCTTTCCTGAGGCCTTCGAAAAAAGGTGATAGCAAGCCGTAAGTATGGATATGGGTAAGTGATCGAGGCCATTCAATCACTGTGGCCGGCTCTTTCTGACGTATTTTAGTAACCTGACCTATAAATTTTACTTGTTCTTTTCCCTTTTTCTCGACCTTTTTCTTTGTCGCCACTTTTTTCTTTTTCTGTGTCGTTTTCTTTACCATCGATTCCTTCCTCCTTTACCCTGTACCATTATAGAGTGCCAACTGAGACAGGGATGAAATAGAATTTTGTCGGAATATTCTGCCCCAATGCCCTTTCTTTCAGGAAAAGGTACAGGGTTTACCAGCTCTTCCTAAGAATGCCAACGGTTACATGGGAACCCACGCCTGCATGGGAGACCCACAGGGCTTGTTTACCATTTTTAGGGATCTGCAAGCTCTGCCAATCCTTGGGTTTCTCTTTCCCCCATTTCTTCCAGATCTTGGGATCGCCATGAAATTTGTCGTACTTTTGCTGTAACTGCCAGAGGCACTCAGCAGCCTGGAAGATACCTGTCGCCCCGACTGCATGCATTGTTCCAATCAGTCCACCCGATAGGTTGGAAGGACATTTTCCAGGTTTCCCCGTATTGGGATTAATATAATAGGCATCCCCAGACTCAATATAATCTTGCTCCTGACCATAGGGCCTGAGTCCGATGTCTCCATAGGTCTGTAGATCACTGATGGTGAAGGCATCATGAAGCTCGACCAGATCCATATCCTCGAGGGGATTTTTGATGCCAGCCATACGATAGACCAGCCAGGCTGCAAATCGGGATGCTAAGAAACTCTCAAATCCTGGATAACGGGCTCCTTCTTTACCATAGAGATCTTTGTATAATTCTGGACTTTCATGCGGAAGCAGGGGAACCTCCATATGTCGACGATCAGCCACCCGTAACGTATGGGTTCCACCACAGATAAATAGTTCACAGGGATGGTCGGTTAATTTGTAGGCTGTTTCTTCATCACAGACCAGTACAGAAGCTGCCCCAGCGCTCATGGCGCAGCATTCGAGGAATCGCAGCGGATAGGCAGACATGGGACTGGCCAAGATTTCATCGACTGTATATTTGCCTGCCTGCTGGGCATAAGGAGAAGAACAGGCATAAAGATGGTTTTTAACAGCTATTTTAGCCCGGGTGACCTCGGATACTTTAAAGGTCTCTGCAAAGCGGTTCGCCATGGGGGCATAATAGGATGAATAAATCCGGCCCAAGCGGGTTTCAAAATCCTTGCAGGCCGCTGTCGAGATATAAAAGTTACCGGTCCGGGTATCCACTTCGTCCATGCGCTCCCAGCCAGCAGCCAGAGCCACATTGGCATAACCTGAGGCCACTGCCATAGCAGCAGCAAGGATGGTTGAACCTCCAGTGGCCCCCCCTGTTTTAATCCCCAAATTATGAAGAGGTTCCAGCCCAAAATAGTCATGGATCTTAGCCTCACAGAGCAGTTGGTCTTGGAAGTGGTCGGCGAACTCACCATAGGCGGCAAAGCTGATCAGTCCCTTAACCTCCAAGGGGTCCATTTTTAAGTCGTTATCCTCTAACATATTCTTGAAGGCCATCATTGCCAGCTCTTCCAGTTTATATTCGGGGAAATATTTTTTATAGGCCGTTGTTCCTCCGGCCACGATAAAAACCTTTCGATTCCATTTAGGAATCCTTAAGTTCCCTTCTTTAAATGTTATCATTCTCGTCCCTCCTAAATTTAGAATTATTTGTTTCGAACAACTGATCGATTAACCTTTGATTCCCCCCTTTCTCCAACCTTGAAGTTTGAAATTGAAATTTTGAATTTTTTAACCTTTCACCCCCCTTCATCTTTGTTTTTTATTTCCAAACCCAAACCCCAAACTCTAAACTATTACTTCCTGGGTTTAACATTTTTCCGAACCCAGTTGACAGCCTCTTCAATGGAGGTCCCAGGAGTGAAGACGCCTTTCACTCCAGCTTGGGTGAGGGCAGGCAGGTCTTCTTCAGGAACAATTCCACCTCCAAAGACGATGATATCGTCTGCCCCTTTATCTTTAAGAAGTTCAATCACCCTTGGGAAATGATAGTCATGGGCTCCGGCCAGGCTGGATAATCCGATTGCATCCACATCTTCCTGGATGGCAGCCGCCACAATCTGTTCAGGCGTCTGATGGAGTCCTGTATAGATCACTTCAAAACCGGCGTCCCTGAACCCCCTTGCAATCACTTTTGCTCCTCGATCGTGCCCATCCAAGCCAGGTTTGGCAATGAGAATTCGAATCTTTCTTTCCGGACTCATGATCCCTCCCTTTGATCAGTTCGGAGTTCAGAGTATTTAATTCTTAATCTCCGAACTCTAAACTCCTAACTCCGAACTAAAAATACCCCGGATCCGAATATCGGCCAAAAACATCCCTCCACACATCACAGATTTCCTGAATAGAAGCATATTCCCTGGCGGCATTGATAAGATGTGGCATGAGATTCCCTCCATTTTTAGAAGCCATTCGAATCTGATGGAGGTGTTCTTTCACTTTTTGATTGTTTCGTGTCTGCTTCACCTCACGGAGCCGCCTCAATTGCCTTTCTTCAATCTCTGGCTTCATTCTCCAGATCGTAATAGGGGTATGTTCGGTCGCATATTTATTGACACCGACAACCACCTTTTCGCCGGAGTCAATCTGTCTCTGGTACTTGTAGGCAGAATCGGCAATTTCGGCTTGAGGATAACCTCGTTCAATCGCCGAGACCATTCCTCCCATTTCATCAATCTTACGGATATATTCCCAGGCCTGGTCTTCCATCTGACGGGTTAGGGCTTCAACAAAATAAGAACCGGCCAGGGGATCAATCGTATTGCCCACTCCTGTCTCTTCTGCAAGGATCTGTTGCGTCCGCAGGGCAATCGCAGCCGCTTCCTCAGTGGGGATCGCATAGGTTTCATCGAGAGAATTCGTGTGGAGGGAATTGGTTCCCCCCAAGACAGCAGCCAGTGCTTCATAGGCGGTGCGGACGACATTGTTATAAGGTTGTTGTGCTGTCAAGGAACAGCCCGCAGTTTGGGTGTGGAAACGGAGCATCCAGGAACGTGGATTTTTTGCCATGAAGCGCTCACGCATGATTTTTGCCCAAATCCTCCGGGCGGCTCTGAATTTAGCGATCTCTTCAAAAAAATCGATATGAGAGTCGAAGAAGAAGGAAAGCCTTGGAGCAAAATCATCGACGTTAAGGCCTCTTTCCATCGCTGACTCGACATAGGCAATCCCATCGGCCAAGGTAAAGGCGAGTTCTTGAACAGCTGTTGCCCCAGCCTCACGAATGTGGTAGCCGCTGATGCTAATCGTATTCCAACGGGGAACCTCCATAGTGCAATATTCGACGGTATCCACAATAATCCTGAGCGATGGTTTCGGTGGGAGCATGAAGGTTTTTTGGGCAATGAATTCCTTCAACATATCATTTTGAATGGTTCCTCCAATTTCCTTTTTGCTAACCCCTTGTTTCTCTGCCACCACAATGTACATCGCCAGCAAGATTGAAGCAGGTGGATTGATCGTCATGGAGGTGGTGACTTTGTCTAGAGGGATTCCTTCGAAGAGAATTTCCATATCTTTCAGCGTATCAATGGCTACTCCACATTTCCCAATTTCCCCTCTGGACATTGGAGAATCGCTGTCGTAGCCCATGAGTGTAGGATAGTGAAAGGCGATGGAAAGACCAGTTTCACCATGAGATAGCAGGTAATGGAAACGCTTGTTCGTCTCCTCTGGGCCTCCCAAACCCGAGAACATTCGCATCGTCCAGATCCTTCCTCGATACATAGAGGGTTGAACTCCTCGGGTGAAAGGATAGACGCCCGGGAAACCAATGTCTCTGGAATAGTCAATGTCTTTTATATCTTCCGGGGTGTAAAGACCTTTGATCTCAAGATCGGAGACAGTGGAAAACCGTGAGAGACGTTCAGGAGTTTCGCAGAGGATCTTCGACAGATCCTCTATCCACCTTTTCTTCTCCTCTTCAACTTTTTTAAGTTTGTCGTCTTTAAACATAAATCATCCCCCCTTCTATCCACATGACCGTGGAAGGTTCATCAAAGGTTTGGATGGTGAGGTGGTGTGAACATAATCATTTTTTATCTCTTTATATCTCTATCCCTTCTCTTGCCGGCACCCCTTTATCATAATAGTGTTTTCTATCTACCATTTCTGTTATTAAATCGGCTCTCTCTAGGATTTCGCGCTTCACATTTCGACCTGTGAGAATGAGTTCTACTGTCTCTAGCTTAGAATCCATGAGGTGGAGGAGATCTTTTAAGGGAATCAGACCATAATCAATCGCCAGATTGATCTCATCAAGGATGACAATATCATATTCTTTGTTTTGGGTCGCTTTGATTGCCATCGAGAATCCCTCTCGAGCCAACTGCAAGTCCTTTGGATCAGGATTAGATTTTGAGATAAATGTTTCTCGGCCAACCTGTTTTAGGATCAGATAAGGAGAGAGTCTCTTTGATGACTCTAGTTCACCATACTGGTCACCCTTCATGAACTGGATCATCAGCACCTTCATTCCGTGGCCAACCGCCCTGAGGGCAAGTCCTAAAGCAGCGGTGGTTTTACCCTTTCCGTCTCCAGTATAGATTTGGATAAGACCCTTTTTCATACCCGTGAATCGTGATCCGTGAGTCGTGAATCGTGATTCGTGATTTACCAATCACCATCACGAGTCACCAACACCATTAACACACTTCTCGTATCTGAGCGATGATCTGCTCTGTCTTGAAATGTCTCAAACTGATCGCCCCTGAAGGACAGGCAGCATTACAGGCTCCGCATCCTTTACAAAGGGCCTCATTCACCGTCATGACTTTCCGATAGGGGTCCATCTTCAGGGCTCGAAATTCACAGATTTGCTCACAAAGCCCACACCCTGCGCACATGAGGCGATCTACAACAGCCGTAATCGGCTCAATCCTTACCCTTCCCGCAAAGAGGGGAATGGTGGCTCGAGAGGCCGTCCCATGAGCTTGGGCGATGGTATCGGAGATGTCTTTTGGACCTTGACAGGTTCCAGCCAGAAAAATTCCATCGGTGGCTGTATCGAGAGGTCGCATTTTCGGATGCGCCTCTAAATAAAAATGATCCGGTCCCTGGGAGAGTTTGAGAAGGCTTCTAAGACGGGCTGCATCGTTTCTCTGAGTGAGACCTGTTGCCAAAACAACCAGATCTGCCTCCTCTTCATAAGGTTCTCCCAAGAGTTCATCCTCTGCCTTGACGATCAATTTCCCAGACCTATGATAAATTTCAGAAGGGACCCCCTTTCGGTAAAAGATTCCCTTTTTCTGTACCTGCTCATAGAATTGTTCACAACCTTTTCCAAAAGCTCTAATATCAATGTAGCAGATGGTGACTCGCGCATCAGGGAGCCGGTCCTTGATGAGATGAGCTTGCTTGGCTGTAAACATACAGCAAACTCTGGAACAATATTCATTGCCCACGATTTTATCACGTGACCCTACACATTGGATGAAGACGATCTTTTTGGGTTCCTTCCCATCGACGATAATTTTCCCCTGGGTGGGGCCACTTGCAGAGAGTAACCTTTCGAGTTCAAGGCCAGTGATCACATTTTTATAAAGGCCATACCCAAATTCGGGTTTAAGTTTTGGATCGAAAACATCATAACCCGTAGCCACTATGATCGTCCCGATATCGACCTGAAATTCCATTCCCACCTCTTCAAACTGGACCGCTCCCTCGGGACAAACCTCCCTGCATTTCCCACACTCCCCTTTCTGAAGAAAGAGGCAGTTTTTTGAATCAATGATATAGCTGAAAGGAATCGCATGAGGGGAGGGGAGATAGATGGCGGGTCTCTCCCCCAGTCCCATATTGAACTCACTCGGAACTTTGACCGGGCAAACCTCCTCACACTTTTTACAACGGTTACATTTTTCTGGATCTATATAACGTGGATCATGTTTTATCTTGACCTTAAAATTGCCCACAAATCCTTCCACTTCTTCCACTTCACTGTTGGTGAGGAGGTGAAGCAGAGGATGGTTTGCAGCTTCCTCCATTTTGGGCAATAGGACAGAAGAGGATTCCTCCAAGTTAGGGAAAGTTCGATCGATTTGTGCAAGATGGCCACCGATGGTAGGAGATTTCTCCACCAGATAGACCTCAAAGCCTGAATGGGCAATGTCGAGGCTGGCCTGAATTCCTGCAATGCCACCTCCGATCACCAAGACCGATGGGGTTACACTGACTTCATTTTCTTCCAAGGGTTCATGAAGAGATACCTTTGCGACGGCAGAGGCGATCAACTCCATCGCCTTTTTCGTCCCATCTTCTTTGTTGGGATGAACCCAGGAACACTGTTCACGGATGTTAGACATTTCAAAAAAGTAAGGGTTGAGGCCAGCGGATCGAACAGCATTTCGATAAGTGTTTTCATGCATTCTCGGAGAGCAGGCAGCCACCACCACCCGATCGATCCCTGAATTTTTAATATCATTTTTAATCAGATCCTGACCAGGATCGGAACACATGTACTGATAATTTCGGGCAATGGCGACATGGGGAAGGGTTTGAGCGAATGCCGTCACCTTCTCGATATCGACTGTGGCCGCAATATTTATTCCGCAATGACAGATATAAACGCCGATCTTCATTTTTCGTGATTCGTAACTCGTGATTCGTGGTTCGTAATTTTATTAACTCCGAACTCCGAACTCTGAGCTTCTGATTTTCGCCCTTTTGCAAGGAGGGCGCAAGCTAAAGAAGCTGCACCACTTGCCTGGGCCACTGTATCCGGAATGTCTTTTGGCCCCTGACAACATCCCGCAAGAAAGATTCCTTCCACTTTGGTCAGGATGGGATCGAGGCCAGGCGCCTCTGCATAAAATTTGTCAGAAGAGTTCTCCAGCCCAAGCATGTTTTTTAGAATATCGTCTTCCTTTCGGGGAACAAGCCCTGATGCCAAGACGACCAAGTCTGCTTCCATTTCAAAAGGTTCTCCTAAAAGGGTGTCCTCGCCCCTGACCACCAATTTCCCATTTTTACGAAAAACCTCAGATGGATTTCCTCTCCGGTAAATAATTTCCTCCTTTTGAACCCTCTCGTAAAATTCCTCAAATCCTTTCCCAAAGGCCCTCACATCCATATAGAGGACAGTGATGCGGGCATCCGGAATCTTATCTCGGAGAAGGTGAGCTTGTTTGGCTGTGAACATACAGCAAACCCTTGAACAATATTCATTGTCCACTGTTTTATCCCTCGACCCCACACAGTGGATGAAAACCACCTCCTTAGGTTTCTTTCCCTGGATGAGGATTTCCCCCTTGGTAGGACCCGAGGCAGAGCAGAGCCTCTCCACTTCGAGACCCTGAAGAACGTTTGGATAGACCCCATATCCAAATTCAGGCTTTTTCTTCGGGTCGAAAGGGTCGAAACCCGTTGCGAGAACAATGGTTCCTACATGAAGTTCGATCCTTTCTTCTTTCATCCCATAAACAACGGCTTTGGGTTGACAGTATTTGGCGCACTCTCCGCAATCCGAACAACCTCCGCAGTTGAGACAATGCTTTGCTTCTTCGATTGCCTCTTCAGGTGTGAGGCCTGTACCGAGAGGTTTGACCATATCAGGAAGGGTTTCTCTTTCTTTCCTTTTTGAATTGGGAAGGGCACTTTGAAAAGGTGAGGTCTGTTTTCCTTCTGATTCCCTTCCTTCTAGCAGATCTTCCCCCCGAAGGGTGCGATCAATTGAAATGGCGGCCTTTCTTCCATGAGCCATCGAATCGATGATCGTTCCAGGACCCGTGACCGAATCTCCTCCTGCGAAGATTCCTTTCAGGTTGGTCTCAAGAGAAATCGGATTGACCTGAATCAATCCCTTTCGAGTCCTCTTTAATCCTTTAAAGATAGGAGTCATTGATTCTGCGCCGGCTACTCCAACGCTCATAAAAATGGCATCAAAAGATTGAAGAAGGGTTTCGGGAGAGACATCCTTTCCCACTGCAGTATTGAGACGGATCTCAATCCCCATTTTGTTGATGACGGAGAGATCTTTCTCAGTCACCTGCCTTGGCAACCGATAGGAGGGGAATCCATGGGTGAGGAGACCTCCCAAATCATTTCGGGATTCAAAAAGAGTGACCTGATAGCCCAATTTTCTCAGATCGTAGGCAGCTACCAATCCGGATGGACCTCCACCGATAATGGCTACCTTTTGATCCTTCTCTTGGGAAGGTTTAAACTCAATTTCAGGTTCCTCGACATGATCGACGAGGAATCTTTTAAGATGGCAAATGGGGATGGGTTGATCCTCTTCGATTCGCTTACACTCCTTCTCGCAGGGGTGAGAACAGGCATAGGCAAGAATTCCTGGAAAAGGGAGTTTCTCTCTCACCAGTGCAAGGGCCTCTTTAAACTTGCCCTGAGAGATGAGAGCCACATAACCCTGAGCATTACAATGGAGAGGACAGGTAGCTGTGCAAGGAGGTATTCCTCTCCGGTCGATGGTATATTTGAGAGGGACAGCTTGGGGAAAGGGGGTGTAGATGGCCTTTCTCTTTCCAAGTCCCATATCAAATTCATTGGGGAGTGTGACAGGACACTGCGCCACACAGTCTGCACAGGCCGTGCATTTCGTTACATCCACATAACGGGGTTTCTTCCTTAGGATCACCTTGAAATGTCCAGCTTTCCCTTCGATATGGACGACCTCAGAATAGGTGAGGAGGTTGATGTTAGGATGGTTGGCTGTATCCACCATCTTCGGTGTGATGATGCAAGCAGAACAATCAAGGGTGGGAAAGGTCTTGTCCAATTGGGCCATATGGCCACCAATAGAAGGGTCCTTCTCCACCAAATGGACCTTAAACCCTTTCTCAGCGATTTCCAAGGCAGCCTGCATCCCGGCAATGCCCGCACCAATCACCAGGGCCTCAGGAATCACATCTTTGTGGCTTTCATTTTCCATCATCAACTAATAAATTCCCCCTCTCCCTTGACGGGAGAGGGTCGGGGTGAGGGTGATTTAAATTGGTCTTTTCCCTCTCCCCTTCATCCCCTCCCGCCAGGGGAGGGGATTGAGGATAGATTTATTTCAGTTTTCCAATTAATGCTGAAGCAATCGTATTTTTCTGAATTTCTTTTGTACCTTCGTAAATTTCTGTGATCTTGGCATCCCGATAGAACCGCTCTACTTCGTATTCGGTGATGTAACCATAACCTCCAAAGATCTGGATGGCTTCATCAGCCACCTCCACAGCTGTCCTTCCTGCAAACATCTTGGCCATGGAGGTGAGTTTCGGATCGATTCTTTTCAGATCATAGTTCCATGCCGCCTTATAGGTCAACAGTCTCGCCGTCTCAATCTTCGTGGCCATATCAGCCAATTTGTGTTGGGTGATCTGAAAATCAACCAGTTTTTTTCCAAACTGTTCCCTCTGTTTGGCATAGTCCAGTGCCCGATCAAAAGCTCCTTGGGCGATGCCGAGAGCTTGGGCAGCGATCTCAATTCGGCTTTCATCGAAAAATTCGAGGACCTGATAAAATCCTTTATTTTCTTCACCGAGGAGATTGTTCAAAGGCACTCTGACATCGCTGAAGGAAAGTTCAGCCGTTGAGGTCATGCGAATGCCCATCTTGGGCATGATCTCTGTTGCGTCTAAGCCTTTACTCCCCTTTTCAACAAGAATCGTACATTGGCCTCGATAAGGAGGTTTTGCATTAGGATCGGTTTGACAGAGAACAACAAAGAAATCCGCAAGACTTCCATTGGTGATAAATGTCTTGGTCCCGTTGATCACAAAGGAATCCCCTTGCTTTAATGCCGTCGTTGACATCATGGTGATATCACTTCCGTGGTCAGGTTCTGTATAGGCCCCTCCGGAGATGAATTCTCCCTTGGCGACAGGAATAAGATATTTCTTCTTTTGTTCATGTGTTCCAAACCGGAGAACGACTTCAGAGGAAAAATCAGCCAGACTCAGCGCCACACCCACTCCAGAGTCTTTCCGGCAGAATTCCTCAACGATGAGGATGTTTTCGAAGACACCATAACCCTGTCCTCCGAATTCCTCGGGATAGTGAATGCCGATAAATCCCAACTTGGCAGCTTTCTTCCAGATCTCTCTGGGGAAGGTATGAGTCATCTCCCATTCCAGAATTTTTTCCTTATCATATTCTCCCTGGATGAATTCCCTGGCTGCCTTCTGGATATCCTTTTGCTCGGATGTCAATTCAAAATCCATGTTTCACCTCATGATAGCTGATGGCTAATAGCTTATGGCTGATAGCTCCTCTCTCCGAACTCATAACTCTTAATTCATAATTCATAACTCATAATTCTTAACTTTTTTTCAGCCCTTTGATTTTCTCTTTCAGGATAGGGACGATTTTGAATAAGTCTGCCACAATCCCGTAGGTAGCGACGCTAAAGATTGGAGCCTTTGGATCTTTATTAATAGCAATCACCGTTCCAGCACCTTTCATCCCTGCCACATGCTGAAAAGCACCACTAATACCGATGGCGATATAGACCTTCGGTTTTACTGTTTTTCCAGAAGTCCCCACCTGTCGGTCCTTGGGCAACCACTTCTTATCCACCACAGGCCTGGAGCAGGAAAGAGTACCCCCTATTGCATCGGCAAATTCCTTGACAATCGGAATATTGTCGGCTTCCTTAATTCCTCTTCCTATGGAGACCAAAATATCGGCCTGTGTGATATCTACTTCACCGACAGCGGCTTCCACATACTGGAGAAACCGTCTGGCCAGACCTTCATCCGTCAAAGGCGAAGGAAGCTTCACCATTTCACCCGGAAGAGCCCCTTTTTCTATTACGGGAAAAGCCCCAGCGCGAACGGTCACCATGTACTGTCCTTTCTTCAAAAAGGAGACTGTCGCATTGACTTTTCCTCCGTAGAGTTGGCGGGTGAGTGAAAAGGCCTCTCCTGTTGCATCCATTCCAATGCAATCCGTAGCCAGGGGCATCTTTAAATGAGCAGCCAGGCCAGGAGCAAAGTCCATTCCCATGGCGGTATGTCCGATCAGGGTGAGTAAAGGTTTCCTTTCTGTGATTAGCTGGGTAAGAACTTTTTCATAAGTCTCGGAGTTGTAAACTTCCAGACGATCATCCTCAATAAGAAAAACTCTGTGTGCTTTTGGTTTAAGGGCCTCGGCTATTTGGCCCACTCCCTTGCCCAGGAGGGCCACTCCGATCTCTGCACCGATGCTCTCTGCTAATTGTCTTCCTTTGGAGAGCATCTCCCATGTCACATCCCTCAATTCTCCACGTCGATGTTCTGCTAGGACGATGATCTCTTTCATTAGGCGAGCCCTCCTTTATCTTTCAGAATATCGAAAACTTTCGATGCGATCTCATCAGGTTTCCCCTCCAACATCTCCGCTCCTTCACCCACTGGAGGAAGGAAGATCTTTTCCAACTGGATATCCGAGCCGGAGAGGCCGACCTCCTCCGCCTTCAGATTGAGATCTGAAGTGCCCAGTGTCTTAATCTCTTTTTTGGCTACCTTTCGGATGCCCATGATGGAGACATATCGGGGTTCATTGATTCCGGTTTGGATGGTGAGAACTGCCGGGAGGTCGATTTCATAAACTTCCTCTAAACCTCCTTCCAATTCTCGATGGACCTTCGCCTTCTTGTCTTGGACTTCTAAACGGTTGACGAGAGCGGCATGAGGGACTCCGAGCAGTTCGGCCAGGACCACTCCCACCTGCCCATATCCATCATCTTCGGCTTGAGTACCTGTGAGAATGAGGTCGTAAGGGATTTTTCGAATCGCCTCTGCTAAAATCTTTGCCGTGACAAACCCATCAGATCCATCAAAAGCAGGATCGGTCAATCGCATGGCATCATCCGCACCCATCGCCAGACATTTTCTCAGGGATTCATTTGAATCTTCTCCTCCGATGGAGAGAACCGTCACGGTTCCTCCTAATTTCTCCTTGAGCAGGATGGCCTCTTCAATCGCATAGCTGTCCCACTCGTTAAGGTCGAAGGCGAGCCCACTTTTATCAATATCTTTTCCTGATTTGCCGATGTAAACATCTGCATCAGCTGTTTCCGGGACTCTTTTTATACAGACAATAATGTTCATTCAATTTCCTCCTTTCCTGCCTACCGTCAGGCAGGCCTTAAACTTTCAATTTTTATCGAAGTGATCCCTCTTTCATCAATGAGAGGGCAAGGGTAAGGGGCTATGGCCACTGTTGAGACGGGTCTTGAAGAATATTTTACTTTCATCTGGAAAGATCGACCGCCATGAGTGGATACCCGTACAATTTCTCCATCTTCGATCTTGAGATGATGACCATCTACTGCGTTCATTTCCAGGTAAGGTTTTTCTAAAACACTTTTTAAGGCATCACTTTTTGAACTGAGAAGACCGGATTGAAAAAGAGAAGGACTTTGGATCAGATGGAAAGGATAGCCTTCCGGATGTTGATGGATTGTCCTGTCATTAACTTGTATCAGTTTTGCTTTTCCATTTGGGAATCCTTCGGCGTAGAGATAGGGGGAACCCTTGGGCCATTGCTCCCCGTCTTGAATACCTCGGTAATGAGGAAGAATACGGCCGATCTCCTCAAAAACAGCCTCTGGAGTATCTCCTGGGATAGAAGATTCAAGAAGGCGAAGCAAGGAGAGAAGAATATCAAAATCCGATTTTGACTGGTAAAGAGGTGGACGAATGGGATTCAATTTTTGAACCCTTCGCTCCAGGTTTGTAAACGTTCCTCCTTTTTCTACAAAGGAACATGCAGGGAGAACAACGTGAGCCTTCTCCGCTGTTTCAGTCATGAAGAGGTCTTGGACGATAATCAAAGGAATATTTTCTAAAGCCTGTCTTCCAAAGGCAGGAGAAGAGACAAAGGGATTTTCTCCGATGAGATAGAGTGCTTTTAATTTTCCTTCGAGAGCCTTTTGTAGAAGGTCTTTCCTTCCATCTTCCTTTCCCTCAGAAGAGAGTCCCATATCCACTGCTCCTTGAGCATTGCATTTTTCTAAAAGGATGAGGATGCCACAGGATTCCTTTCCCATGTGGCCTGTGATGAGGGCAAGGTTGGAGGAAGTCATGGCAATCTCTTTTTGGTTAAGATGTGACCAAAGGCCAGACCCAATTAGAATCATTGCTCTCTTGGCTTTGGCAAAGATTCTGGCTGCTTTTTCAGCTTCATTTTTATTTACTTCTGTCACACCAGAAGCTTCAGGTTGAAAGGAAGAGATCTTCTCCCTTAGTTCTTTTATTCCATCCGTCTTTTCTTCGACGAACCCTTTATTATCAAGATTCTCTTTGAATATGGTTTGGATCATTGTATTGAGAATGGGGACTTCCATCCCCGGCCGATCAAGAAGCGTAATGGAGGGAGGAAGAAGGGGAGAAATATGTGTGGCCTGGGTGAGACCGATATCATAGCTTCCCAATACAATCAATTGAGTCCTGTTCCGCCGAAGGGCAAGATGGATCTCATTCTTAATAATTGGATGTGTCTGAGCTGGATCAACACCGATGACCAAGAGGCAATCCGCTTTTCGGATCTCTCGAATCGAATTGGTTGAAGCAGCTATGCCCAATGCCTTTGCCAAACCTTCTGTTAATCCATGGGTAGAGGCCCCACCGCCATAGGCGATCTGATTCGTTCCAATAACATTCCGAAATAATTTTTGAAAAAGATAGTATTCCTCATTGGTCAAACGGCTGGAGGCAATGCCTGCAATGGCGTCTGAGCCATATTGATATTTGATGGTTTCCAACTTCTGTGTCACAAATTGGAGAGTTTCTTCCCAGGATGCCTCTTTTAAAGTTCCATTGACTCTCAGAAGAGGCGTCTTGATTCTCTCGGGATGGTCAACGAAATCCCATCCGAAGCGACCCTTGACGCAGAGGTTTCCGTCGCTCGGACCCTTTTCAGGATCGGAAAAGACCCGCCTGATCTCTCCATCTTTAGAACCTATTGTGAGGGAACACCCGCACGCACAGTAAGGGCAGGGGGTTGTCGTCTCTTTTAACTCCCACGCTTTGATTGTGTAATCGAAACAGTTACTGGTGATTGCGCCCACCGGGCAGGTATCCATACATTGACCACAAAATTCGCATTGGAGGGGACGGTGAAAATCTGTGTCAATCACAGTTTTGATTCCTCTTTTTGAAAAAGAGAGTTCCCCGACTCCTTGAACTTCATCGCAGATTCGAACGCACCGGCCGCAGAGGATACATTTATTCGAATCCCTCTGGAGAAGAAGAGACCGATCATCCGCAGGAAAAGAGATTCTTTCCCAAGGATAGAGCTGTTCTTCCACTCCATATTCATAGACCAACCTTTGGAGTGCGCATTCACCCTCTTTTTCGCACCTTGGACAGATCATGGGATGGTTGAGCAGGATGAATTGGAGCTGAAGCCTTCTCGATTCTAAGATTTCAGGAGAATGAGTGATTATTTCCATCCCCTCCTTGGCAGGGGTAAAACAGGATGGCAGAAGCTCTGATTTTCCTTTCTGCTGGACGACGCAGAGACGGCAGGCGCCAAATGGAATGAGCCTTCGATCATGGCAGAGAGTGGGGATTCGAATGCCGGCCAATTGAGCGGCCTCGAGAATGGTTCTTCCTTTCTCAACCTCTACAGCGATGTCATCGATCTTCAGTTTGATCATTTGGGGCTTCGTATCCTCATGGTGTTAGTGATGGTGATAGTGATGATACTAATGATTAACTTTTTGCTTTCACCATCACCAGACACTATCACTATCCCTTTATTCAATCGCATTAAACTTACACGCCTGGATACAGGACCGGCATCGAATACATTTTTCTATGTTAATGTCGGCCTGCGTTTTCTTCTCCCAAGTGATCGCATCCGTAGGACATGCTTTCTTACAGAGGCCACACATCTTACACTTTTCTGCATCGACTCGAAACTGAATTAAATCCACACAGACCAGAGCAGGACATCGATTGTCTTGAATATGGGCTTCATATTCATTCCGGAAATAGCGAATGGTGGAGAGGACAGGGTTCGGAGCAGTTTTTCCAAGACCACAGTGGGAGGTCTCTTTAATATGCTGACCCAGGAGTTCCAGCCTTTCGATATCCTCCATCGTCCCTTGCCCATGAGTGATCCGATTCAACATATTGACCATCACGTTCATTCCCACTCGGCACGGGACGCACTTGCCGCAGGATTCCTCAACGCAGAAGTTGGTGAAGAATCGGGCAGAGTCCACCATGCAGGTGGCTTCATCGCAAATGACGATTCCGCCAGAGCCCATGATGGTCCCTGTAGCCTCTAAGGATTCATAATCTACAGGAGTGTCTAAAAGATGTTCTGGAACGAATCCTCCTGAAGGACCTCCAAGTTGGGCAGCCTTAAATTTCTTTCCTCCTTTGATTCCCTCTCCGATGTCATAGACGATTGAGCGCAGGGAGATACCCATAGGGACTTCCACCAGCCCGATGTTGTTGACTGCCCCAGCCAAGGAGAAGACTTTGGTTCCCTTGCTCTTTTCTGTGCCCAAGCTGTTAAACCATTTAGCCCCTTTGAGGATAATTTGAGGTACGTTGGCAAAAGTCTCCACGTTGTTCAAAACCGTTGGCTGTCCCCAGAGGCCTGCTTCTGCAGAGCGCGGGGGCTTTACCCGCGGCATTCCTCTTTTTCCTTCTAGTGAAAACATCAAAGCCGTAGATTCGCCGCAGACATAGGCCCCGGCCCCTGGGTAGACCCAAGCATCAAAGTCAAAACCTGTTCCGAAAATATCCTTCCCGAAGAGGCCATAATTTCTTGCTTGCTCGATGGCCAAGTTCAGCCTTTTGATGGCCAAGGGGTATTCGGCGCGGACGTAAAGATATCCTTCGTGGGAATCAATGGCTTTGGCACAGATGGCCATTCCTTCCAGAACTGCATGCGGATCAGCCTCTAAGATAGAGCGATCCATAAAGGCACCCGGATCTCCTTCATCACCATTGCAGATCACATATTTGGGGAAGTGGTCGTATTTTCTGGCTTCCTCCCATTTTTCACCCGTAGGGAATCCCGCGCCTCCTCGGCCGCGGAGCCCTGATTTTTTAACCTCCGCGATGATTTGTTCAGGAGTCATCTGGGTGAGAACTTTATGCAGCGCCAAATATCCATCTTTGGCGATGTATTCATCGATGTTCTCTGGATCTATCAAACCCCGATTGCGCAGGACCCGAAGAACCTGCGGGCCAAAGAAGGGAATATCTTTCATTCGAGGGATGACTTCTTTTTTGACCGGCTCTACATAGAAGAGTTTGGGAACGGGTCGACCTTTGAGGATGTGTTCTTCTACAAGCAGGGGCATATCCTCGGGTTTTAGCTTTCCGTAGAAGATACCTTCGGGGTAGACCACCATGATCGGCCCTTCGGCGCAAAATCCATTACATCCTGTAATCACCACTCTCACTTCTTCGGAAAGTCCCCGGTCCTTTAGCTCTTGCTCTAAACGTTCCCGCACTTTCATCGCTCCGCACGAGACGCACGCTGTCCCTGCGCATATAAGCATGTGAGAACGAAAAATTCTGGTTGCCATTTTCTCCCTTTGAAATTCTAAAAGGTCGTCTCGCTACCTATAGCCAAGGCATATTTTTCCAAGATATTTCCCTTGAGGACGTGCTCCTCAAAGATTTCTCTCATTTTTTCGGCAGTCAAATCAACATATTTAACCGGTGCTGTCCCCAAAAGCTCCACCGTAATCATAGGTTCTCGGCTGCAAAGCCCGGCGCACCCGGAAGTGGTGATGATGACATCCTTGATATTCCGTTTGGAGATCTCATCCAAGACCGCGGTCATGATGGTGCGAGCCCCTGAGGCAATGCCGCATGTGCCCATATGGATGTTTACCTTGGCCCGGTAGCCCCCTTCCCGAAGGGTAACCGTTGCCTCGACAGATTCTTTGATTTTTTTCAAACCCTCGAGTGACAATTTGGCCATTTGTTCAATCCTCCTTAGAAGGAAGAGGTTCAAGGATATTCTTTCAAAACGTCCAAGGCTTTAGAATTGTCCGGGATTCCGTAGACGTCCTCATCTACACATATAACCGGTGCCAGACCGCAGGTTCCCGGACAGTTAATCACTTCCAAAGTATACCGCAAATCCGGGGTTGTGCTGTTGACCTCCACGTTTAGTTCTTTCCGCAAAAAGTCCAAAATCGTCTGCCCACCCCGGACATAGCAAGCCGTGCCCATACAGACCCGAACGGTGTGCCTCCCCCGGGGAGTCACAGTAAAAAAGGAATAAAAAGAAACTACCCCATAGACCTGGGAGGCGGGGAGACGAAGCCCCTCTGCAATTCTACGCTGGACCTTCTTGGGAAGGTATCCACAGATATCCTGGGCCTCCTTTAAGACCGGGATAAGGACTCCATGCCTTTCCCTGTATTTATCGATCACTTGGTCAATCTTTTCCCATTCTTCTCGGGGAATCTCTTCTGCCCATCTCATCCTTGAACTCCGATCTGAGCCAGCCCCTCTTTGAGATGTTTTCTCAACCATTGAATCACTTCTGGATCGGTGAGAGATCGATTTTGAAACTGCTCTTTCAGCCACTGACTACTCAAAGTGTATGACTTTCCTTCTTTCTTATGGATGTAGGAAATACTTAACTCAGGGTTCCCCAGAAGAAGCATCGTCATCGTTTCCACCATGCTTCCCAAGGGTTTTCTGTCGATATGATGGTACTGGAAACTGGCCGTCACTTTGGTGCCTTTTCCTAATTCCGACTCGATTCGAAGCGAGCCTCCGGCTTCTTGAGCGGCCTGCGCCATAAAAGAAAGACCTAACCCAACTCTCCTTGAAGAGCGGGTTGTAAAGAAAGGGTCAACCGCCTTTTGACTGACCTCTTCGTCCATCCCGATTCCATCATCCCGGATTTCGATCGTCAACCGGTCCTCCCTGGGTTCTTCAACCACCAAGATCTCGATTCTTTTTGCCCTTGCCGCAATGGCATTCTCAACAATATCCAGAATGTGGAGAGAAAGATCTTCCAAACCTGCCTCTCACCGACGTTTCATGCCTCCAAGATCCTGCGTCCTTCTTCGCGATGCAGAGCCATTTTAACCTCCCTTGACGTGGTCTCCCTTAGGAGAAAGGGGGTCATCCTCTTGCCGATATCCTCAAGACAATGAGCGTCGGAAAACCAGACAAAGGAGTAGTGTTGATAAGAGCGGAATCGATCCTTAGCCTCTTCCTTGGAGGTACGTGAGGAGATCTCCAATCCATCCAGCGGTATCCCCTCCGGGATGAATCCCAATTGTCCGAGGAGACTGAAGGCCTGACGATCGATATGAGAGGCAATGGCCACTCCCCCGAGCGAATGAATTACGGAGACGATCTGCTCGAAGGGAAGGAGGGTTGCTCCAATCAGCATCCTCCGATTGACTCCTACCGTTTCATCCCTTTCGTTGACGACTGTCTGAGGACCAAACACTTCTTCCACATTTTCTCCCGGAAGATTTTGGTAGATCAAATTTTGGAGGGCCGTGCAGTCCTCATGAGTATCGAAAAGGGCAATGAGATGGATTTCCTCCCTTGAGGTGACTTCGATCCCGGGGAGTACTTTAAGGCCATTTTCATTTCCGGCACAGATGAAAGCCGCCGTATTTTCCGCTGAATTATGGTCACAAATCGCGATCATATCTAAGCCCTTGGCCTTCGCCCGGTTGACAAGGGCACGAGGCCTCATTTCTTCATCTCCACAAGGCGAAAGACATGAATGAATGTGGAGGTCCGCCCGAAACGTTTTCAGCATTAACCCATTCCCGAGATCCCCATTTGATAGAGTTTGCCCACCACTTCAAAGGTAAAGAGCGGAGAGACCAGAATGGGAATCTCTTCCTCTTCAGCTTTTTGAATGGTGTCCGCATCAGGTTCTCTCCCTCCCGCCAAAATAATCCCTGACAATTCTTTCATCATGGCCACCGCGACAATATTAGGGTGGGTTTGAATGGTGATCCAGACGTTCCCTTTGCGGCTGTGCGCAATCACATCACTGAGGAGATCGCTGGCATACCCTCCTTTTACTTCTTCATGAAGTCGATCCTTTCCTGCTCTTACCGTTAGCCCAAAGGATTTGACAATATCAAAGACCGTCACGAAAGACATTCCTCCTTCCTTTGATTTCCATAGGTTGCCTCTGGCTCGGCAAAGAAACCTAGTCTATCCTTCGTTCTGTTTATCCAAATAGATGATAAACTCAAGATGAGTTCCCTGCCCAGATTCAGAGGTTAGGATCATCTCGTCCGTATTCTTTTTTATATTAGAAAGGCCCATTCCAGCACCGAACCCCAATTCGCGAATCTTTTCGTCGGCAGTCGAATAGCCTTCTCTCAT
>Ga0315279_10001121_pt1 | contig 45837 bp, 44 predicted proteins | sample YL17G06_20_MG_FD_203694 | JGI IMG/M metagenome (GOLD analysis project Ga0315279, IMG submission 203694) | Sediment microbial communities from Yellowstone Lake, YNP, Wyoming, USA - YL17G06_20 | ecosystem: Environmental > Aquatic > Freshwater > Lake > Sediment | place: USA: Wyoming | collected...
GTCGTTTGCGCGATGCCCCACAGGAATCCAAAGATGATGGGGAAGAGCAGCGCGCGCAGGGAGACCTCGTCGTAGACCACGCCGAGATGCGGCACGAATCCCAGCCCCAGCGCCCAAGGGATCAGAATCAATCCCACGACGGTAAACGCCGTCCAGGTGTTTTCCCATCGCCAGCGCGCGTATTTCATGGGCAGAGGGAAGCTGCCGTTGAGCACGCCACCAAACAGTATGATGGCCATCCCCAACCAGAAATGTTCGGTCATGGATTCTCCTCACCGGGCCCTTGAAGTCGAGTCGCAGAGTCTACCACTTTCGTCAAACAGCAGGATGCGAGATTGGCTGAAGCGCCAGGCTGCGACCGGCGATTCTTCCTCGCCGCTCACAGAGCGGCGCTACAGCAGAGGTCAACTGGCGGGGTGGAAATGGGCGCCCCCGATCAAAGGACTGGCGTCTCCATTCCTGTTGGGGGGGCGGCTGGAAGCCGACGCTACGCTGCCTTCTTCGCCAGGTCGCCAAAGATTTCGAGTGTGGAGTCGATTGCGGCTTCGCTGTTGTTGCCTTGCCCCTTGGCATACGTCAGAGTGGAGGCCCTTGTTTTCACCGTGCCGGTTGCAAAGCGAAATCCAGTGCCTTCCCGGCGTGCAGAAGTGCCGTGTTGTAGAGGGGTAAGTCACAGTGTTGCGGTTGCAGCAGCAGCGGTATCTCCGTGCATCCGAGGACAATCCCCTCTGCGCCCCGGTCGCGCAGACGTTCGATGATTTCCAGAAACAGCCGCCGTGAGCTGGGCCGGATCTCGCCCCGGCACAATTCCCCATAGATCACTTCGTTTACCCGTTGCTGATCACCGGGTTCTGGAACGAGCACCGTGATTCCCGACCGCTCCAGCCCATCGCGGAAGAATCGCTCATTCATTGTGAATACGGTCCCCAGCAAGCCTACGGACCGAAGCCCTGCTACGAGAATGGCTTCCGCCGTGGCTTGCACGATGCTCAGTAGGGGCATGTGTACGGCTCGTTGCACTTCCTCGAATACAATGTGCATCGTGTTGGTCGCGATGAGCCCGAAATCAGCGCCCGCCACATGCAACCGCTCGAGCGCCTCGGCCATTTCCCGTGCAGCCTCATTCCATTGCCCCTTGTGCTGCCAGTCCACAAACTTTTGAAAGTTCACGCTATAGATCAGAATCTCCGGGTAACCATAGTCGCCAAACCGCGCCGTGTAAGTCCTGGTGATGTGCTCATAGTAGAGCGCGGTGGATTCCGGGCTCATGCCGCCCAGGATGCCTATCTTTTTCATCTTGCCTCCAGGATCAGCTCGGCGTTTGACCTCGTCCAGTCCGCTATTTTGCTTTCTGCCCCTTGATGGTCTGGGTCTTGTGCGCGCCCTTCATGGTATGCACGAGGAATCCATCCGCACCCTGCAGCCACACTTCGGCCAGCACGTAATCCGTCACATATTCCGTATAGGACGGCGCGAAGTTTCCAACCATGTCGAATACAAGCTGGGGCTCTGCGAGAGGCGGACTCGGCTGCGCCAGCCTCTTCGTGAAGGAGGCCTGAAATTCCTTGCCGGTCGCTTCCTGCCGCAGCGTAATCTGACCGTCGCCCTTTTGGGCGACCCAGTATTTGCCGGTGGGGAGCTTTATGCCGCTGGCCTCGAACGGGAACGGGATCTTGAACGTGCCCTGGGCAAAGGCCTCCGGAGCCCCCGCGACGAGGGCCAAGGCCGTTGCCGCCACTGCCCAAACTGCCAAACGCTTCATCTGAACCCTCCTTTTCCCGGGTCAAGAACGAGCGGCACGCCCGCCCTCCTTGGCCGTGCCGCTCCCGACTCGACGGTGCCCGGGATCACCCGGACTCCAGCTAGGCGAACCACTCCTCCGCAGCGCCGCCGCCAGACGCCTGCGTGGTAGGAACGCCGTTTTTCAGTGCGTCTTCCATGGCCGTGACGAACGTGTCGATTTCCTCGAGCGTCGTGTAAATGTTCGGCGACACCCGGAGGGCCTGATAATCAAAAACCTGGTTCGGCGGGGCTCCGCCGACGAGCGGGACGACGATGATCCGGTACTTGTCCATCAGGAATTTCGCGAGGTCCCGGACATCGATCCCCTCGATGTTGACCGCCGCTACTCCCCACGCCTGAGCGGGCTCGCTGAGATCCGTCAGTATCTTGATGCGCGGATGAACCTTGAGGGCATTGGCCCAGCGCAGGGTCAGATACCGCAACCGGGCCGCCTTGCGCTCCGTGCCGATGGCCTGATGGAAAGCCAGAGCCTCCCCGAGCGCCGCCCGGATGGCCCACGGGTGCGTCCCGATGGCCTCGAACTTTCGGATGTCAGTGTCCTGCTGTTCGGGGGCTGCCTGCAGGGGCCAGAATTTCGGGATCATCTCTTTCCGAACGTACAGGCAGCCGTTGCCGATCGGCGCCAGCAGCCATTTGTGCAGGCTGACGCCATAGGCGTCGCACTCGAGCTCCCTCAGCTTGAACGGGAAATGCCCGAGAGCGTGGGCGCCGTCGACGATGGTAACGATCCCCCTCGAGCGGGCCAGGCGGGAGAGCCGCGCGACCGGAAACATCTGGGCCGTCAAGTTGGTAACGTGGCAGAAATGGAAAACTTTCGTTTTCGCCGTGATGGCCTGCTCGAACCGCCGGTAGAGATCGTCCGCCGTCGTCGGGACGGGAAATTGAATGCGCGTCACTTTGATGCCTTCGCGCCGCATGCGCTGGTCCCACGTCGTCAGCATGCGGGGGTAGTCCTGGTCGGTCGTGAGCACTTCATCACCGGCCTTAAGGTCGATCCCGTTCTGCGCGATTTGGAGCGACTCGCTGGCGCCGCGCGTCAGGGCCATCTCCTCCGGGTCACATCCGAACTCCGCGGCCATGCGCAAGCGGATCGTTTGGACGTGATCGGCCACTATGCCTTGATAATAGATGGGCGCCATGTTGATCATGTCCATGTAGCGCCAGACCGATTCGAGCGCGACCCGGGGCGTCGGGCAGGTAAAGCCGTTATTCAGGTTGATCAGCGTGCGGTCCAGCTTGAAGTCCAACTGGATCTCCCGCCAGTAGAACTCGTCTTTCGCGACCTCTTCGGGCGAGATGTTTGCGACCGACTGGGAAGCTTCCAGGACGCGGGCGAGAGCCATCCCTTTGGCCGCGGACGCGATCGTCCCGGCGGCTCCGGCCGCACGCAGAAATGACCGTCGACTCCACATATTAGACCTCATCAAAAACCTCCTTGATCTCTCTGGCGTTCATTTTGATGATCACATTATAAGGAACCGCAAAAAGAAGGCTAGTGATTAGTTCCTTTGGCTTAGCAGACAGTTCTGGTCTGGCCAGCAAGTCCGCGATTGAACCTGCCGGCACCTTTGCACTTGCGACCTCACTTTTGTACGCAAAGGAGATATCTTGCATTTATGCGGAATTTCCGATTTCAACTTTATTTCTCCGCCGAATTGTACGCCAGCCACCCTGTCGATTCAAGCTCAGGTCACCGTGGCATCTTTTGGGTGGCATTGGGGCTCGCTTTGGCCGCTGCACCCACTTGTCTGGTCTGTCTCCTGCCCCCAACCTGCCTGGCTGCTTACACTTGTCCCCGCTGGATGACTTCGAGCAGCTAGATTGCCCTCCTCTGCTAGTTTGCTACCGTCTGGCAACGGCAGCGCCGCGATCATTCTTAGCATGCTGCCGAACAATCTCCGGCTCAGGTGGCCCTCGGCCAATAGTAGCCAGTAATAACGCGCATGCTTCACCAGTCGTCCGCCGGTCTTAACCAACTGCTGTTGCAACCTCGTCGGCCACGGTTGTCGATCCTCCTCGGCAGCGCTGGCAGCCGCACGGGCTTGCCAGGCTGTAGGCGATCGCTGTCGGTAACAGCCCAACCGACCAGTTAAGCCGGATTGGGAACGAGAAACGGCCTACCCGTACAACTGGCTGCACTCGGCATTTCGATTCGAGACACCACGGGATAACTCCCGAATGGTCGCCCCCACGGAAGTTACCCTCCGGTGTGCTATCAGGCGGTTGCGGGCGGAACAGAAGAATTACTCGCTGGTCCCCCTGCAAGTTGCGGTCGCGCAGATAGTTCCCGCGCCGTTAGGGATTCGGCCTGGGGAGTCGGCTTCCTGGAAAGTGGCGCTCCGGTCCCGCGTGGCTGGCCGATAGCTGGCGAGACCAACCCTTCGCGCCCCGTATCCTCCTAGTCCGCAGCGCCCCGCGCGCCAGTTAGGTTAGCGCTTATCGGGCTGCCGTCCCGATCTGCGGGAGCGACTCTACGGGCATTTCTAAGATTCTTACCGCGAGAATGTGTGCAGCACGTCGCACACATTTTTCGCGTACCGGCCCTTTCAACTTTCGACTGTCGACTTTCGACTGGCTCAGGAGCGCGGAGAATTTCAAGTACGCTTGGCTAGCGCTCTGGTGAACGACTGAGGTTGCGAGGGAGAGTGGCGCGGGAGGGGTGCTACGCATTTACCAGGCGAGTGCGAACGTTCTCAAAGCGCAGGGTCCCGAGGCCGCGGTCCTGGGCCAACTTCAAATACTGCAAGGTGCGAGAATCCAGGTCCCAGTAGGCCTTGGCGATGTAGGCGTCTAAGGCCACGGGGTCGGTGCCGGCAACGAGAGTTTTCTTCAGGGCAACGTCTGCGAGGTCGCCGCCTGTGGGGCCATTCCGCATGAGCACGCGGTACGCGTCGATGATCGTCAGGGTAGGGCGCATGAAGTCCGCCAAGTCTACCAAGCTCTCATGAATCCGCTGATGAAGGCGGTTGCGCAACCCGCCCAGGATGCCGTACCAGTTCTTCATGCCCAGCGTAACGCCCGTGAGACTGTGGTGCTTGGCGATGGGGATGTTGATCATCTTATCCGCGGCCAGAAAAGGCTCGAAAACCGGCCACGCGCTCAGGACATCGCCCTGTAGGTCAACCTCCTTGAACTTTCTTCCCTCGGGGAGGATGACTTCGGCGCCTTCGGTGCGGGCAGCCGCGGCGATACCGCTGCGGGCAAAGCAACGCCGGGGATCGTTGCAACTGACGTCGGTAACGACCACCTTCTTAGCGCCGGCCTCCAGGCAAAGGCGCACCATCTCCGCGACGACCTCGGGATTCGTGTTGGCAGCCTGCTCGGAAGTGCGATCCCACGCGATGTTAGGCTTAATCACCACCACATCGCCGCGGGAAATGAAGCGCCGGATTCCGCCCAGTCCCTCAACCCCCTTCCGAACTAGCTGCCGGGGATCATCACCCTGAGTGATGACCATTTCGGGGAGGTTTGGATCGGGAGGGACAACAAAGCTGTGGTGGAATGTGGCCGCATGCTCCTCTTCCGGGCGATGGCTACGTCCCTGGAGCCACCACCCCAAGCCCCCGGTTCCCGCTGCGAGGCCACCCAAGCGCAGGAGATCGAGAAGGACCGCACGGCGGTCCGAGGAACAGTTTGGGGTGGGCTTGGGGAAGTTCGCGGGATTGGGTGGGTTGGCAAGCATATTGCGTCGGTTGCCCATGCAGTGAGCGAGCAAACCGGCTTCCAAATCACGAAACCGAGCGGGACACGGTGTCCGCCTTCCCTTCGGGCCATTTTGTCCCTTATTGGGTTTACGGCTGTAATCGCCCAGATCGTTCTGATGCGCGAGCTCATTGTAGTCTTCTATGGAAACGAGATCTCGCTGGGCGTCATGCTGGCTAACTGGTTGTTGTGGACGGCTTTAGGTTCAAGCGTGCTAGGCAGGGTGGCGCTCAAGGTGCGCGACCCCGGGAAGCTCATGGCTGGACTCCAGGCACTCCTCGCGGTGGCCTTTCCGCTTACTATCCTGGCAGTCCGCGCCAGCAAGAGCGCGTTTCAAACCATTCCCGGGGAACTCCTGGGGCCGGGCCCAATGTTCCTCACGTCCTTCGCGGCGCTCAGCGTCTTCTGCGTCATTTCCGGCAGTCTGTTCGCCGCGGGCAGCCGTCTTTATGCGCAGGAGGTGGGCACGCACACAGGCAGGGCCACCGGCGCTGTTTATTTGCTGGAGGCACTGGGATCCGGTGTCGGCGGCATCCTGGCCAGCTTGGTCTTGATCCGGTTCCTCGCTGCCTTCGAGATTGCCTCAGTTCTCTGCCTGCTAAACCTTCTCGCGGCGATAAGCCTGGGGATTCGAGTGGTTTCTGGCCGCCGCGTCATGGTGGCAACGCTGGCCGGAATGGCGCTGCTCCTCCCCTTTGCCAATCGCGCACTCGAGTCCAAGTCGCTGGCCATCCTGTGGCGCGGCTTTCACCTGGTTGAGACGCGGAATTCTGTGTATGGCAACCTCGCGGTGGTGGAAACCGGCCAGAGCCGCAGCCTTTTTGAAAATGGACTAAACATCCTGACCGTGCCCGACCCGGCCGCCGCCGAGGAGGCAGTCCACTTTGCGCTTTTGGAGCATCCTTCGCCGAAAAGGCTTTTGCTTATCGGGGGGGGTGTCAATGGCAGTCTGCTGCAAGCTCTCCAGCACCCCAGCCTCAAGTGGATAGACTATGTGGAACTGGACCCCACGATTCTCGATCTGGCCGCGCGCTATTTCCCGCAAGAGTGGGGGCTAATTCGGGCCGACCCGCGCGTGCACATTCACCCCATGGACGGGCGTCTGTTCCTCAAGACCACCGCTCTTGCCTTTGACGTCATCATTGTCAACTTGCCGGACCCCCACACGGCCCAGTTGAACCGCTTTTATACCGAAGAGTTCTTCCGAGAGGCCGCCGAAAAACTGGCTCCCGGCGGGATTCTTTCCTTTCAGGTGAGAGCGGCCGAAGACTATATCAGCCAGGAGTTGGGCGAATTCCTGCGCTGCCTCCTAAAGACGCTGCGTGCGGTTTTCCCCGAAGTGACCGCCATTCCCGGCGAGACGGTCCATTTCTTTGCGGCTGCTCAGCGGGGAACGCTCACGGCAGACCCCTCCGAACTATTGGCCCGCCTTCGGTCGCGCCACCTCCGCACGCGCTATGTGCGCGAATACTACATCCCGTTCCGCATGTCGCCAGACAGGATGCTGGACCTTCAACTCCAAATCGAGCCTCGGCCCGAGACGCCCGTAAATCGCGATTTCGCGCCCATCGCCTACTATTTCGATGTCGCGCTTTGGAGTTCGCAGTTTCACAGCCGAGCGCGGCAATGGTTTGAGGTCCTGGCGCGCGTGAAGTTCGGTTCGGTGGCGGGAACTCTGGCGCTGCTGCTGTTTGTGCTTGCCGGCCTAATCCGTTGGGGGCCGTGGAGGGTGGGGGCGCGCCAGACTGCGGCCCAGAACGGGTGGGCGGCAGGCCCTTCTGAGCCGGGGCGGCCTACGCCCCAGAAGCTCCTGCCGCCGGGGCGGCCTACGCCCCAGGGGCTCCTGCCGCCGGGGCGGCGGAGGACGGGCCGTGGCGTCCCGCTACGAGGCGTGGCGGGGTTTTGCGTCGCCGCCATGGGTTTCAGCCTGTTGGGTCTCGAGATGCTCCTCCTGCTGGGGTTCCAGGCCCTTTACGGCTACGTTTACCACCAGCTTGCCATTCTGGTGGCCTTGTTCATGGTGGGGATGGCCGTGGGCGCGAGGCTGGGTTTGCCTGCGGCCGGCCAGGCGGTTGCGGCCACGCAGCCGGAGATGCGGAAGCTCGCCTCCTTGCAAGTTCTCGCCGCGGTATCACCGCTTCTGCTCTATGAATTATTCGCTTTGCTGGGGCAGGTCAGGAGCTCGTCAGGTTTGTTTGCGGTGAGCCAAGTCTTATTTCCCGCGCTGGCGCTGGTTTCGGGCTTACTGGGAGGGTACCAATTTCCGCTGGCCAGCCGGATCTATTTTGCTGATTCCTCAGCCCGGAGTCCCGGAGTACTCTATGGCCTCGACCTGCTCGGCGCATGCCTGGGCGCTTTCGCCCTGAGCGCCTTTTTGGTTCCGGTTTATGGGTTCTTCCGCACTGCGCTGCTTATTGCGGTGGTGGATTTAGCGCCGGCGCTCCTGGCCGCTCTCGCTGTCTCTCCAGGGCTGGCGGCGTCTCCGGATTGAGCGGTTCCGGGCTGATCCGCTCGCCAAAGACAAGGGCGGAAAACAGGAAGAGGTCGGTGTCCTCATTCTGCCAGGCGTGCGGTGGCAGTCCAGCCTTCCGGCACACCTGCTCCAGGAAAGTGCCTCGGTCCCAGCCCTCTTCGACGGGCACCTGCGGTAGCAGCACTCCTTCCGTCTCACCTTCCTTGATCAATAACCCGTGCTTTCCGATCTTGATCTGTTTTATATCCGTGACACGCCGCAGCGGTGACAGGACGGAAATCTCATACTGAAGCAGCGGCAATTCCGCGGTGCCGACGGGCGCGAAGCGCCGGTCTTCAACCGCCGCGTAGGCCGCCACATCGCGCACGGTCTCCGCCAGGGGTTTCATGGGCGTCATGTAGCCGATGCAGCCGCGCAGCTCGCCATGCTCCTTGAGGGTGACAAACGCCCCGCGGGCTTCCTCCAGGCGCGGGAGGCCGGTCGAGCCCACCAGGTATATTTTCCTTTCGCGGACCCGGGTTTGGACGGAGAGTCGCGCAATCTTGAGCAGCTCATCCTTCTCACGGCCGGTGAGCGAGAATTCCGCGCTCTTCTTCGTGGCCTCCGGCTTTGCCTGCGTGATGGCCACAGCGCCGTAACCGACCACGCGGCTCTTGTCGCCGGTGGTGTCGCCCGAGTTGGCGTATTTCAGAATCTGCGCGTGACTCGCGCCCAAGCGCTCGGCGGCGATCATGGCGGCTACAATGGGGCCGCCTCCGCAGGCTTCCCAGGTCCGCGTCGCGAAGTTGCGCCACAGGCTCAGGTAGTCCCACTCCTCGATGGCGTGCAGCGTCTGGCGGTCGATGCTCACCGCCTCGTCGTAGGTATGGTAGTGAGAAAGGTCGGAGCTGACGACGATGAGCGTACCGGAATGTACGGGTGAACCCTGGGTGGCTTCTGCGATGAGCTTGGCCAGCGAAACGCCCAGGGCACGACACGCCTCATAGCTCTGATCGCCCATCACGATGGGGACCAACTTGAATTCGCCCAACACGCGCTGCAGGAAGGGCAGTTCATCCTCGAGCGCATGCTCCCAATGGCCCTCGAATTCACTGTGGCCGTGGCTGGAAACCTTGATGTGCGGGCTGAGAGCTGCCAGTTGGGCGGCGAAGGCTTTGTCCACGGGGATGGTCCCGAGAGGCGTCGCGTAGGCGTCGCCGTCGTACACCGAAGAGAAAGGAAAGGCTTCGAAATGCGAAGGCGCAATCACGACCACGCGCTCGAACTTTTTCCCCTTGAGCAGAGCATACGAGTACGCCGCTACCGGGCCGGAATACATGTAGCCCGCGTGAGGAGCAATAAGCGCTACGAGGGGCTCTTTGATCTGCGGGACAGAGGCCTTGGCAAGAAACTCGTCCACCATCTTGCTAAGTTCCTTAGGGTCCGCCGGGTAGAATACTCCGGCCACGCCCGGCGGGCGTGTTTTCGGGCCGTCCCCCAAAAGGGCGCAGCCCGCCAGAAGCAGGGATGAGACCGTCAAGACGACTGGCGCTGTGAAGTGGCTAATGGATTGTGGTTTCATAACCTAACCTTTGGCGCAGGCTCGGGTCGGAGTTTACATTTGGGTCTGCAGAGCGCGTGTGAAAACTCGGGAGTCCTGACTTAGCGGCCCCGCTCACGGGGGCCAGACGGTTCTTCATACAGGATCTTTCCCTCCTGCCATGCAGGTCTTGCTGCGGTCCCGGGGATGTGGCGGTCGCTTTCGAACTCTTCCGGGGTCATGACGATGATGTCCCTCGCGAAGCCGAGGCCGCGAAGCGTCCGATCCATAGCGACCATCAGTGCCCGCCGATTGCCCGAGATGGGACACACCACCAAGAGGTCCACATCACTGCGTGCGTCGGCTGTTCCTCGGGCATGTGATCCAAACAGGATAATTCGCTTCGGTTGGAATTGATGGACTAAGCGCTCGGTGGCGATACGGAGGATTTGCTCACTCACCATGAAGCTTTCCTCACGCAACCTGGCTCAGTGTAGTGGTGCTTCACGTCAAGCGTCAAGTGTCGGCGGGCCGATAAAACCACTTTGGGGGGCGGCGCCGGCTATCTCATTCTGCCCCTTCGGAGGAGCGAGGGTCTGCGCTGCGTTCTACGTGCCGGCCTGAAAGTCGCCGACGCTCCAGAGCCGCCGGTTGGCGAGGCCCCCAGCCGGGGAGGCGCTCTGGCGACGGAGCGCGGGGTCTAAGCTCGCCACACGCCGGCGATGGGCTCCTGGCAATATTGACACTTCCCGTTCCGCAGATGAACTCCCTCTATAGTGTAGCCAACGCGCGCGACCACCACCTTGCGGCACTTTGGGCAGTAAGTATTTTCCGCCGGATGGCCGGGCACGTTGCCGATGTAGACATAGTGCAGGCCCTCGGCGTCGGCGATGGCTTTCGCGCGCTCCAGCGTCTCCACCGGTGTGGGTGGCAGGTTCTTCAATAGATATTCGGGATGAAAACGCGAGAAGTGCAAGGGAACGTCCACACCCAATTCCGCTTTAATCCACCGGGCCAGTCCTGTGAATTCCTGGTCGCTGTCGTTCAAGGTGGGTACCACCAGATACACGACCTCCGACCACACACCCTGCTTGCGCAGCGTCACGAGCGTCTCGAGCACGGGCTTCAATTCGCCATTCACCACTTCTTTGTAGAACTTTTCCGAATAAGCCTTGAGGTCTACCTTGATGGCGTCCACATGCCGGCACAGCTTCTTGAGAGGATCTTGTTGGATGTATCCCCCGGTGATGACCACACTCTTCACGCCTAGTTCGTGTCCCGCGTCTGCGGCGTCCGCCATGTATTCGTAAAAGATGATCGGCTCGCTGTACGTGTACGCGATGCTCGGGCACGCGTTTTGCTTGGCCACCGCCGCCAAATTCGGAGGAGGAACATAGCTACTGCGGACCTGCTCCGGGCGGACTTGGGAGATTTCCCAGTTTTGACACATCTTGCAGTTCACATTGCAGCCCGCCGTGGCGACGGAGAAGGCCAGCGTGCCAGGAAGGAAATGGAAGAAGGGCTTTTTCTCAATGGGATCGATGTGAGCCGTAACGACGCGCGAATGGACAAGCGTGTAATACGTGCCGCCGCGATTCTCCCGCACCCCGCAGTAGCCGCGTTCCTTGTCGTCGACAGCGCACTCACGGGGGCACAGCTTGCACTTGATCTTCTTGTACGGCAGCTTTTCGTAGAACTTGGCTTCCTTAATGAACTGTGCGTCGCTTTCAGCAGGAGGCAACGCCAGTAGGGGCACTCCAGGGCGTGCCCCTGCGAGCCCCCCAGCGCAGGCCGCGAGGCAGGGCAGGGAAGCCGCCTTAAGAAATGTGCGCCGGTCAAGGTTGTTAGCGCCAGCGCGTGACGGCCCGCCGCCCGTAGGCGGCGCCGCAGAAGCCTGTGCGCTCATTAAGGGCTCTAGGCCGCAGGGCGGCGCCGCGTCGTATGCGCCGGCGCGAAATGATGCGTGTTGGCTTTTCATCAGACTTCCACCCGCTCAATTCGTTTGGGATCGTTGGTGCCCAACCCGTGCTGGGCATCCGCAGCCGTGGCGATATAAGCCGGCTCACGCTTCAATGCTTTTAGCGATTTCATGCGCATCTCGGCCCGTTTTTTCTCGATGATTTGCCATCCGGTGTAATCCAGGGCCACGGGGTCGCTCGCAACAAGCAAGCCGTTGAAGGGCCAGGTCCACTGCGGCATGTAAGAAGGTCCGCCTTCGTATTGCGCATTGGTTGCATCGCAGATGCTGAGCCGAACTTTTTGCCGGAAAGGCGGCAGCATGTTCACGTCAGCCACGTAGGGATCGCCCACAGTGACGTGGTATTTGTTCGGGTTATGAATGGCGCCAAACATACTCTTAAGGGCAATCGTGACGCCGGCGATCCCGTGGTCCTTGAGCACCGGCAGATTGATGACAGCGTCACACACCTGGGTGAGGGTCTTCGCCAGCAGGCTCCCCACACTGCCGTAAGTGGCCAGTTCCGATTCGAATCCCAGCGTGTCGTTGCCGAAGCAGCGGACTCCCGAGCCTCGTTCGACAATCCGGAACCGCGCGCTTTCGAGGTCGGCGTTCAGCCGATCCCAGATGACCATCTCCTTGATCCCGGCTTCCCGCAGTCGTTCGCAAATGGCTTCGACGAGTTCCGGCCGGGTCGAGTTGCCTTTGCCGGCCAGGCAGTTCACCTTCAGCCCAATCACCTCGCCGGGCCGCACGATCTTCTTCCAGGCTTCAGTGGGAGAGTCGCAGTCATACGATGCCTGCATGGCGCGGTCGAGCAACTTCAGCAGGCGCGACGAATCCAGGCTGGCCCCGCCTTTTTGGAGGTTGGGGTCGCGAGCGATGACGATGCGCGATTTTCTGGCGGGGGCATTGGCAAGTGACGCAGGCGAGGCGATGCTGCGCCGAGGGCTGGTCCCCAGCAACGCGCTACCGAGGGCAAACCCGCTTTTCAAGAATGCACGGCGGGTTGTCGGCTCCGACCTTCCACACATAGTGGCTCCGCGCAGGCTTTCTTTCAAGTGCAGGGTTCGACTCAGGGCTGTCCGTCGCCCACGTAAGCCAAATACGTCCCACCCATACGGACAATCCGGACATAAATTCTAGCACATTGAGGGCCAACGCCCGAGCCGTATACTCTTGGCGAAACGCTCAGGTTGCCATGTTTGAGAGGAAGTCTTTGTGCTGCCTGGAGTTGCCGACAAGACTCCCCATGCTCTCCTCTTACCTCCTCCAGATCAGTGACGCGGGTCATCAAACCGGTCTCCATGACCAGAGTGTATCGCTCGCGCGTTTCGACCCACGGGGCCGGTTGAAGAGCGAGGGCGGGCAGCGCGGTTCGGGCTGCTGATCGGTGGAGAGAAGCGCAGGCGCGGTACTTTAAGGGTTTTCTAGGTGACCCCTCTCGGCTACGGCTTTTCCATCGGTGCGGGACCGCGAAGTCGCGCGCAGAGGATTTGGTAAGCCACGTGGAGGAGAATAAGATGAACGTCCTCGGCCTTTTGCATGTCGTCGACGGGCACGACGAGCGGCGTGCGCGCCAGGCCAGCCAGCTTACCACCGTCAAAGCCGCAGAGCCCCACGGTGTGCGCGTCCCGGCTGTTGGCGTAGGCAATCGCTTTGAGCACGTTGGGCGAATTGCCGCTGCCCGAAATTCCGATCACGAGGTCGCCTGGGCGAAGGAAATTCTTCAGGGGCTCGACAAAGACCTCATCATAGGAAACGTCATTCGCGTAAGCCGTCAAGGTCGACATGTTGTCATTTAAGCAAATGACGCGAAACCGCTTTTGCAGGCCAAAGGAAACACCTTTGTTGAAGTCGCATGCCAGGTGGGAAGCCGTCCCGCCGCTGCCCCCATTGCCCATGAGAAAGATCTGGCGTTCGTCGTGGTAAGCGGATTCGAAAAGCCGCACGAGCTCCTCAAATTTCTCTGGCGATACACTGTCCAGAGCCTTCTTGAGTCCTTCGCAGTAATCAAATAGGTATTCGCGGATCATAAGTTCCCCCCTCGCCGTTAAAGCCATGCAGTCTACCAGTGGTGGCGTGAGATTTCAAAACGCCTGCGGCTTCGGTTTGCCAGGAGGTGGCAGGGTGAAGTCAACGCGTACTTGAAGCGATAGGGCGACGCCCGCTCCCTATGCGGGCGATTTGGATGGCCCTTGGCTCATCGCAAAGTTTCCCGCGCGCCGCATCAGGGCCCAAACCCACAGCCGAGTCTTCCCTGATCGGGGCCGCGGTAGCTTGGGAAACGCCTTCCCTCAGGTGAACGCAGGCGGACGCAGCTTCGACGTCGCAGGCGATTCTTGTCCATCCTCCTCAGGTCAAGAGTCATGACCTGTCACACCCGCGCATCCAGGGCTTGATTGTGTTCGCACCGCGCGCACTGTTCACTGATAGATTTCCCTTCGATGACGAACGCGGTAAAAAAGCAGCGTCTGCCCTTCGATATCGAAGCGAATCCGATAGTCCCCAACCCGGAATCGCCAGCACCCCGGTCCTGCTCTGCCCACCAATTTCTTGCCATGCGTGAAGGGGTCCTCCAACAACTTCCTTTCGATTGCGTCTAGGATCCGTCGCTGAACTGGAGGGTCGAGTTTCCTGAGGTCGGCAAGAAATTGTGTGCTGTACCTACCCTCGAAGGGAAGCGGCATCAGCGAAACCTCTGATTTGCCAGGGCCAGCTTGAGCCGGGTGTGACTCAAATAATGACCTCGCCTGACCTCTTGTGCCTCACGTTTCAGACTCCTCTGGAATTCCGGGTCACTTTCCTCGAGAAGAGTGTCAATGAAATCCTGAACGTCGGCGTACTCACTGGGGTGTTCCTTAACATACTCCTCGATGCTGAGCAGGATGCCAACGGGCCTGTTGCGGCGCAGAATCACGAAACGTTCGTTCTCGTCCAGCGCACGCAGGATCTGACCTAATCGCCTCTTCAGTCCGTAGGCAGTTACCGCTTTTGTCATCCGCAAACCTCTTTCTCGTACATTTCAATCGATCGGTTGAATCGTACAGTTGAGAGAAGGTTTTTGTCAACTCGAGGAGCTCGAGCCAACTGGCCAAGGGCTGCGGCCTTGATATCTCGCGGCGTACAGGTGGAAGTAGGCAGCAGCAGCCCGTAGCACAGACCCGATTTGTAGGTCTGCGGCTTTTGACGAGCAAGCAAGAGCCGCAGACCCAATCCGTCGTCTGACGGACTGCGCTACGCGCTCAGAATGACAGGCGGTGGGGTTTCACTCTACGAATGACGAACGGCAGGTATGAGAGTAGGCAGGTGGGACGTTACCTTTTGGGTAAGATCTCCAGGTTGGTTATCAGGCACTTCTCGCCGCTCTCGCGTACGACGTGTACGGAAGATTGGCCAACGAGTTCCTGCACATGCGGCAAGTCGCCGTCACGCGCCAGCAAATAGTGACGCTCGCCACTCCGCCAGAATCTCTGCAAATCCGCATCGCCGATGAAGACCTGAGCTGCGCCGGGCGCGTACGAGCCGTATTCCAGATTATTCACCCTGCCGTTCCAAAGCAGGGCGCGGCGGTTCGTGTAGAAGAAGACCGAGGAAAAGGTGTAGTAAGCGTCGGCTTCAATCAGCTTCCCGGGTGGTGCACTGATCAACGCCTCGGCCAGGGGTTTGGACCCAAGATAGGGGTCAAAGGGGATCATGGCCAACCGTGCCGCATGAAAGATGATTACCATCATCACTGCGGCTGCCGCGAAGCCCCGACGTCCATTCTTGCGATACCGCAGGATGCCTGCCGTTCCCACCAATGCGGCGACTCCCGCCAAAGCCAAGGGAAGCCGCAAGTAGGCGAACGACCGCAGAGTCAAGTCCCCCATGTGCCCCAGGGAGAATGTGTACAACTCCGGGTGGTGTGCGAGCGCGGCTGAAATGTCTCCCGGAGCGGGCATCCCCCGCACCTTCCAAAGCACTGCAGCGATCACGGCCAGCGCCAGTGCGCTGGCTGCCCCTAAGGCCGCCGTTCCCCGCTGCACCCACGCACTTCCGGTGGTCATGGCCGACCCGAGCAGCAAGGCGATGGCGGGATATATCGGCATAGAGTAATACTCCTGCGTAGTGGAGAAGCTGAAGAACAGCATGACCCATCCGATCCAGCATAAGGCCAGCAAGCGCACCCGGCCTGCACGATCAACCGGCTTGTAGTTGAGCCGCAGGGCGGCCGGAATGTAGAAGCTCCACGGAAACAACCAGACGAAGTGCAGCAGCCAGAACCATAGCCGGGGTACCGTGTTGTAATCGCGCGGGTAGCGAAGATTCAGAAATCGCAGCACGTGCTCGTTGATGAAATAAAACCAGAAAAAGCCGCGATACTCTCCCGGCCCGCTGTGCATTGTGAAGTCGAAAAGCGGCGGGTTGTGCAGCGTGGCCAGCACGTGCCAGGGAGCGGCGACGAGCGTCACGATGAGCAGTCCGGAAAAAGGGTGGAGTCTTCTCCAGGTTTCCCGCGAGAAGAGTTGGTGCGTGATCGCCATGTAAGCGAGCGCGGCGCCCGTCGGGAACACCAAAGCAATCAGGCCCTTGAGCAGCAGGCCCGCGCCAAGGCTGGCGGCCAGCAGGGTCGCCCACAGACGCGCACGCGGCTCGCCAGGCTCGAGCGCGCGCAAGAACGACCATATCGCCACGGTGACGCAAAGAGTAAGCGCAGCGTCGGGAATCAGCACTCGCGTGAAAAGGAACAGCCCGACGCAGGTGCTCAAGACCAGGCCCGAATACAGTCCCGCCCCGGCTCCGAACGCCCAGGTCCCGAAGCGGACTATTACCCAGCAGAGCACGACGACCGTCAGTGCCAGAGGCAGGCGTGCCGCCCAGTCGTGCACGCCCAAAAGGCGGTACGACACGGCCATCATCCAGTAGATTAACGGCGACTTTTCAAGATAGGGAACGCCGTCCAGCCGCGCCGTGACCCAGTCGCCGGACTGCAGCATGTTGCGGGCGATTTGCGCGTCCACCGCATCAGTGTCGTCCATGAGGTAGGGAGGGCTGAAGGCGCACCCAAGGAAAACGGCGGCGGCAAGCAAAACAACGATCAGATCGGGATTGAGGCGCCGACCGGTTCCGGCGCAGCCCTGTGCTCGCCCGGCGCGGGGACGGTTTGAATCCTCCACTGCTTGATCCAGAGGAGAAGTGTCATCAGGCCCCATAGGTGATAACCCCAGTTCGCGCGTCTTTCCAGATGTTCGCGGAGGAGGGCTTGGATCCCTTCCCAGCGAAACAATCCAGTTTGCTTCACGGTGTCTTCCGTGAGGGTATCGAGGAGTAACGGTTTAAGTACCCCGCGGAACCATTCGTGAGCGGGGATGTCAAACCCCATCTTCTCCCGGCGCAGGATGGGTCGCGGCAGCTTGTCCTTCATGAGTGCGTGCAGAACGAATTTCAGCTGTGAGCCCCGGACTTTGAGCTCTTCGGGCAGCGACGCGGCAAATTCGACGATCCGGTGGTCGAGGAAGGCCGGACGCACCTCGAGGGAATGCGCCATACTCATTCGGTCGACCTTGTAGAGGATGTCGTCCGGCAGGTAGTAGCGCAGGTCGAACATGAGGTAGCGATTGAGTCCCGAACCTGCCGGCATTTGATCAAGCACCTTGCGCAGGGGGCGGTCCTGCGATGCAAGGAAAAAGCTGGGTTTCTCGGATTCGGCAAAGGCCCCGTTCCAGAAGACGTGGGCGTGCTCGGCAGACAGGAGGGAGCCCTGGAAGAAACGCTTCAGCTTGTATTCCAGGCTGATCTTCTCGTCGGAGGCTGGCCAATAACGGAGCAACGCCAGGCCGGCTTTTCGGATACTTGCGGGCACTCGTCGGAACCAGCGCGCATACCGGTCGGCCGGATAGGTAACATAGCCACCGAACAGTTCATCCGCACCTTCGCCGGAGAGGGCTACCGTCACGTGCCGGCGGCTCATTTCCGCGAGGAACCACACCGGGAGCGCGCCGGCATCCGCGTTGGGCTCGTCGGAGTAATAGGTGAGCTTCTCAATGGCGCTTGCGAGATCGACGTCGGCGTTCAGGTCGAATTCCCAATGCTCTGTGCCGTATCGCTCGGAGATCAGCCGGATGTAGCTGCTCTCGTCGAAACTCTTTCCGTGAAAGGTGATGGCAAAAGTCTTCAGCGGGGTTGTGGCGGCCTCCGCCGCGTAGTGTAGGATGGTCGAGGAGTCGATGCCGCCACTGGTCCAGATCCCCAAGGGCACATCGGAAATCAAGTGTTCACGGACTGACTGACGTATTAAGCCATCCAGTTCTTCAACCGCGGACGCCAGGCTCCGACGCGGAGCAGCGACCGCTGGCGGCTGCCAGTAGGGTTCTATCCGGGTTTTTCCCTCCTGCCATTCGAGCACGCAGCCCGGAGGCAGCTTTTCAATGCCCTCTATCAGCGTATGAGGGGCCGGTACGTAATTCAGACACAGAAAACAGTTGAGGCCATCAAGGTTGATTCGGCGATGCACCTCGGGATGTTCCAGAAGGGCTTTGATTTCGGAGGCGAAGTAGAGATCGATTCCCGCCCGGTAGAAATAAAGAGGCTTGATGCCCACCCGATCGCGTGCCAGCACCAAGCGCTTCCTAAACGCACTCCAAAGGGCGACCGCGAACATTCCTCTCAAACGGGAGAAACACTCAAGGTCCCATTCGCGAAAGGCGCGCAGAACCACCTCCGTATCGCTGTGGGACACGAAGCGGTGGCCGCGAGCTCGAAGCTCCTCGCGTACTTCCGAGTAGTTGTAGATTTCCCCGTTGAAGACGATTACCGTGTCGCCGTCTTCGCTGAGTATGGGCTGGTCCCCGGAAATCAAGTCGATGATCTTCAGACGAGCGGCGCCCAGGGAAACGTCTGCCGATTCGTAGACTCCTTGCTGATCCGGGCCGCGGTGCACGAGGGTGCGCGTGGCGTTGCGGATAATGTTGTGCCTTAACGCACGATTACTGTGGGTAAAACCAACAATCCCGCACACGGACGGTACCCTCTCGCAGTTTCAGATGTCACTTACTCCAAGTGCGCCGCGACCTGGATGCAGAGCGTTGGAGTTTCCGGCAGGTTCTTCCAAGATGTCGGTCAGCGGGCAGTCCCTATCCTAAGAATACGCGATCTAGCTCCGCCTGATCGGTGGTTCGGTCCCTTAGATTTCCGTATCATTCTAACCGACGCGCGGAATCATAAGCTAACCTGTCCCCCATTTCAAGCCCCCCTGGGAAGGGTTCGGGACCGTGGCAAAGGGAGCGCGAAGCTACGCGCCGCAACCGCTTCAAGTGGGTATTTGTGGCGGCAGCCCTGCCAGGAGGGGCGTGGCCGGAACTTGATGGTCGCTGGGAATCCGATGCCCGGAGAGGCGCCTCACCGCGCTGCGCGTCGTCGGTGCCTGTATGGTTGGCCGGAGATTGGAGTGTGGGCGGCCGCGGGAGAGGGCGTGGGTGTCCTCAAAGCAAATCGCGCTGGCCCGCGCTCTGCTTTCCGCCTGCCGGCTCTCGTGGTTCGACGCAGGCGGCTTTATATCCAATTCCGAGTACAACGGCGAATATGAGGGCGTTGGCGGGGATTTGCAGGTTGAAATCCGTAACGCTGTGAGTCAACAATGCCAAGGTGCTCCCAATACACCCCAGAGTTACTGCCCGTCGATAGCGCCGGGAATCGTCGAGAAAGGAAACAATCATCCTAATCAGAAGGTATAGGATCGGGAGGAAGAGTAAGGCTGCGCCCACCAAGCCGGTCTCGGAGGCAAACTCTAAGTAGTCGTTATGGGTGTGGTCCGCGTGTTTATCGACGAAGTTGGTCTGGTACCGTCGAAAGGCCGTGCCGAAAGTTCCTAGCCCAGTCCCTACCAGGGGGTGATCGCGGACAAGGCGTACGGCATCTTTCCACAAGACAATCCGACCTTCCAGTTGGAGATATCCGGGCTCCCGCACTTGCTCAAATCGGGCCAGGAGCGGGTCGAGCCCAATCCAGAGCCCATAGCCGATCATGACAAGTAGGACGAAGAACATGCCCACCATCCAGGCTTTTTGCCGAACCTTCAATTGGGCTAGCAAAGCCATGAAGATCAAGCTGAACAGCGAAGCAAGAATGGCTCCGCGAGACATAGAAAAGACCAACGCGACCATGAGGACAACTGCCAAAAAGAAATAGAAGACAGATTGGAAGCCGCCTGGAGTATTCCCTCTGGAGGTTTGTTCGCTCCCCCCAACTTGCCTTCGCTTGTCCCCTCGTTGGAAAGAGTAGAACGCGAAGGCAAGGACAAAGGGGACTATGAGCTCCAATAACCCTGCAAAGTGATTGCGGTTTACATAAGTGCCGACAGTCGCCTCTCTCTCGTACTCCGGAATAAAGGCGAAGACTTTGTCCCAACCCGTGAGGTATTCCACAATCAGAAGGGCACCTTCGAAGCAGGCCAGGAGAACCAAGGCGCGTAACAGGATGCTTTTACGTTTCCGAGAATCAAACAGGTAAGCCGCAAGCACGAAGGCGCTGAGATAGGCGAGGAATTTCAATAATGCCACTACGGTGTCGTGCGGAAATATACTGAAGGTGCTCCAGACTTCTCTCGCGTGCGACGCCCCGGTCACACCAAGGTCTTGGAGCCGCGAAGGCGAAAGGTGCGCGATGGCCGAGGCAGGAAAAGGAATAACTTGTAACCCGACCATGAGCACAAAGAGTATGGGCCAAAGCGGTAACCGGACAGCAATTCTGCCCTTTCGCGTTTGCGAGAGCAGCAGCAAGAGTGAAGCGAGAAAGAGAACTGCTTCCACAAGAGAATAAGTAATGGGTTGAACGCCGCCAAAGGCCAGCGTTGCCCCGATAATGGTCAGAGCCAGAATTATCTCGAGTGTCTTGTCCATTCTGTTCAATGTGACGCGCTACGCGTTATCTTCGTTCCTAGCTTGAAGGCCCAATCCCATGCCAGCGAGAAGTTCGCCGACCTCGCGACGGTTATTTGCTTGGGCAGCCCTAACCAGGCTCGCCACGTCTTCGAACAATGTGTCACCGTCTAGGGGTTGAGGGCCAATCATCAAAAGCTTTTCGAACTTCGTCGGGCATACCTTCTCGGCGTATCCAACCAACTCTTCCCTGAGCTTTTCTCCGGGGCGCAAGCCCGTTATAGCGATCTCAATGTCCTTTCCGGGTTCGAGACCAGCGAGGGTGGCCATCTCATTGGCCAAGTCTAGAATATTACGAGGATTTCCCATATCCAGAACAAACACTTCGCCCTGTTGTCCCAGCGTTCCCGCGCACAACACGAGCTGAACGGCCTCGGGGATCGTCATAAAGAATCGCACGACATCGGGATGAGTCACACTGATCGGGCCGCCTTCGCGGATCTGCTTTTGAAACAAAGGAATGACGCTGCCCCGGCTGCCCATCACATTTCCGAACCGCACGCACGCCGAAGGCAGCGACCCCCTGGCAGCATAAGCTTGAACCAGCATCTCCCCCACACGCTTGGTGGCGCCCATGACATTAACGGGATTGACGGCTTTATCCGTCGAAATATACACAAACCGCTCTACGCCGTTTACGCGACATGCTTCCAGCAAGGTCTGGGTGCCGAAAACGTTGTTAAGCACAGCCTCGCAGGGGTGTCTTTCCATTAGAGGAACGTGCTTGTGCGCCGCGGCGTGGAAGACCACTTGCGGTTTGAATTCTTCAAAAAGGGCGCCAAGTCTCGCCTCATGTCTCACATCCGCAATCATAGGGTCGATGCTGGGGGCCGGAAACCTAAAGATCAGCTCTTGCTCCAATTCATAGACCGAGTTCTCATCCTTGTCCAAAATCGCGACGGACCCGGGCTCGAGAAGAAGCAGTTGTCGAACCAGTTCACTCCCAATCGAGCCTCCCCCGCCCGTCACGAGAATCCGTTTGCCGGCATAAACTTGGCGGACTTGTTCATCAAACGCTGCTACCTCGACGGTGTCCCGACCGAGAAGGTCCTCAATACGCACTTCTCGGACTTGGCTGATACTTACTCGCCCCTCGATGATTTCTTGCAGGGTCGGGATAATCTTCGCAGCAACACGGATTTCGTTGCATCGAGCAACAATATCAGCCAGCGTCTTGCGACTCGCCGTGGCGATGCTGATCACAACCTCATCGATCTGAGACCGCCGGGCAATCTGCTCGAGAGCCTTACCCCTGCCCAGCACTCTAGCCCCCGAAATAATGGCGCCAAGTTTCTTCGGATCGTCGTCCACGAAGCCCACCACTTCGACGTTGCGATGGTTCTTGAGCTCCTTCAGAAGCAGTATCCCTGCCCTCCCGGCGCCATAAAGAATCACCCGTTTGGTCTCCTGATCGGGCACGAGCGCGCTTCTCTCGCCCCGCTCGAAGAGGATCCTACGGGTAGCTCGGGCAGCTAGCATTCCCGTCAGCGAGACAAGGTACTCCAGAGCAATGACGCTGAGTGGAACCCGGGCCCTTTCAGCGAAAATCGCCCAGTCCGGGTAGAAAAGGCGTAACGCAAGCAACAGCGCGGTAACAATGGAGAGTGAGCGACCGATGGCGACGGCGTCGGAGAGTGAGACATACCTCCATATAAAGCGGTAAATCCCAAGTCGCCAGTTGACCAGAAGACGAGCAGCAACCACATAGGGAAACCATAACAGGAACTGTTTAGTCTCGGCCCAGGCAGGGAACCCTTCGAAGCGGATAAGGTAGGCTGCCGCGAAAGAAAAGGTAAAGATAACACCGTCGATGATGAGCTGATTCGCTCGGCTATACGGATCAAACTTCCTCTTCATAGCCCAGAAGCCGCTCCGTTTCTCCTCGTCGACGTAGCGAGAGCGGTAATTGTACCAAAAATGAGCCTTACATCGCCCCAGAAAGTCACCTCCTGGCAATACAAGAGGTCAAGTGCCAGCTTGCGGCCCAGAACTGCGGTTGTGTAGAAGTCCTCTTGGTTGGGCTGGCCTGCCAGCCATTGCTCCTCGTCGACGAAAGCCAGCGAGGCAGGCCCGGTGATGCCAGGCTTGAAATTCAGCACCTGGCGTTGCTCGGAGTTGTATGTGGCTACATACTCTGGAACTTCGGGGCGGGGTCCCACCAGGCTCATTTCACCGCAGAGCACGTTCAGCAACTGCGGAATCTCATCCATTTTGGTCTTCCGCAGCCACTTGCCTACACGAGTGATGCGCGCGTCCCCCGAGGCAGTCAACCGTAGTCCCCTTTGGTCAGCACCCTGGACCATAGTTCGGAGCTTGATAATACGAAAGGGGGTCCCATGCTGCCCCACGCGCCATTGGCGATAAAAAGTCGGTCCACGAGAATCGAGCCATATCGCGATAGCGCAGAGAAGCAGCAATGGGCTGGTGATTATCAACCCCACGAGACTAAGGATGACGTCGCAGAGCCTCTTGCCAATGCGCACGTAAAAGGTATTTCGCACTCCAGCGGCTCCGCGATTCTGAATCTGCAATCTCAAGTCCCCGTCTAGAACGACCGTTCCCTTCTCCCCCTTCGCCGCACTGACAGTCCTGGTCGAATTCCGGCGCGTAGAGATCTTACGTGCTGGGCAATGGTCTGGACGCGTCTGTTCAGGCCACGTCGGTGTCTACCTTCGAAACTTCCGGGCGATATCCCGCAAAGCCTCAACCACGCGGCTGACATCCTGGTCCGCCATACTCGGATAAATGGGCAAGGAGATGCACCGGTCGAAGTAGCCCTCCGCCACAGGGAACTGCCCCGGCCGATAGCCCCATTGCCTTTGGTAGTAAGGGTGGAGATGCAGAGGAATGAAGTGCACGGCAGTCCCGATTCCGCGTTGGCGCAACTCTTCAATGACCTGATCCCGATGAATGCAAAGTGCCTTGGGCTCCACCAAAATGAAATACAAGTGCCAGGCATGCTGAATTTGGGGCGCCACCTGCGGAGTGCGGAAAGCTTCCAAGGAAGAAAGCCCCTGATTGTATCGCTCTGCGAGTGCGGCGCGGCGTTTCCACATCGCTTCACACTTGCCAAGCTGCACCAACCCCAACGCCGCCTGAATATCCGTCAGGTTATATTTGTACCCAGCCTCCAAAACCTCGTAACGCCACGAACCTTCGGCACTATAACGCTTCCAGGCGTCACGGCTCATCCCGTGTAGACGCATCAGACTGATCCGAGCCGCTAGAGCATCATCGTCCGTGGTCACCATCCCACCTTCGCCCGTCGTGATGGTCTTGGTCGCGTAGAAACTGAAGGCGGTGAGGGAACTCAGTGTCCCGATGTAGCGCCCTTGGTATTTGGCCGGAAGGGCGTGCGCGGCGTCTTCGATGACCGTCAGACCCTTCGCCCGTGCCAGCTCCAGCAGGGGGTCCATGTCGCAGGGGTGGCCGCCGAAGTGAACAGGGATGATCGCCTTGGTTCTGCCGGTGATCCTTCTCTCCGCGTCACGCACATCCAGATTGAAGAAGTAGGGTTCCGAGTCCACCAGCACCGGTTTCGCTTTGAAGTACGCAACCACCTCCGCAGTGGCCGTGAAGGTCAAAGTGGGTACCAGAACCTCGTCGCCCTCTTGGAGCCCGATTGCGTCCAGCGAAAGGTGGAGCGCCGCAGTGCAGGAGCTTACAGCCAGGGCATGGCGAACGCCGAAAAAGCGAGCAAAAGCTTCTTCGAACGCCTTCACCTTCGGCCCCGTGGTGATCCAACCGCTTCTCAAGACGTCGACGACAGCTCTGATTTCTTCTTCCTCGATCAGTGGAACATGAAATGGCAGATAGCCACCGTGCATGAGTTAGTTCTCTCCATCCCACAAAGACATACTGGTCAATCGAAGTGTTTCCTAATGAACCAGCCTCGCATGCGGGTAGCCAAGCGACCCCAAGTCCATTCTGTCTGGTCATGCTCGCTTATAGGCGATTTGATCTTCCGCAAATACTAGACTATAAGACACAGACCTTTCGTCCATCTCGGATGGCGACCAGCCGCGGCTTTCGTATAGCTTTCTCGCCACACTATTTTCGTTGTAAACCGTTAGAATCAGTGACTTCATGCCACGGCTTCGCGCCTCGGATTCAAAGGCCTCCATCAGCCGGTAACCAATCTGCCTGCCTTGCATGTTCGGCGATACACCGATTCCGACTAGCCTCATGGTTGGCTGCGGGAGTGCCGGGGCAGCATGGTCTTTACTCTCGACCCCGATCAGACTTTTTAGTTTGAAGCGAATCTGCCGTCTAAATCTGCTGTCAAGAAGAACCCATGGGTGCGAAAGCACCCCGCACGCCGCAACAAATGAAAGCTCCCTGGTCATCCGATGCTGGTAGCCCTGTGGAGCGCCGACCACGTAGCCGGCAACCGCCCCCTCAGCAAGGGCGGCGAGGGCAATTGCGTCGCTTGATTGTGTGAACCATTCGATGAAGGAATAGACGTAACGACGACCAATTCTAGTATTCATGTATCCATCGAACGTCTGGAGGTGGACGCGGGTGACATCGGAAATCAAATCATTTTCCAATTTACGAATCGTCACGGACATCCCATCAACTCCCTACCATGCCAGTGCTTACTTGCTTTAATTAGCGTAAGTGCAGTAGACCTGTCGGGATCTCGCGACGAGCCCCCGAGATTGTTTTATCCGACTTCGAGCGCCAAGAGTTGGCACGTTGTCGGCGTGCCGGGAAAACCGAGAAACACTTGTTGTTTCGCCTCCAGATCGTTGAACGGGCGGCGCAAGGCTGCACCTCGCAGCAGATTGCCGCCGACCTGCACGTCCGTCCCTTTTCACCCAAATCTGTCTTTGACCTTTCAGATATTCCCTCTAGATCCATCTAATCAACGTCGCGCCCCAGGAATACCCCACTCCAAATCCTACAACCATGACGACATGCCCTGGCCTCAACTTCCCTTCATTCAGGGCATGTTTCAAGGCAATCGGAATTGTCGATGAGACTGTATTGCCGCAATGACGCATGGCGATATAGAACTTATCCGGCGGCAGCTTCAGTTTCTTGCGCAAATGGTCCAACATGTACTGGTTCGCTTGGTGGAACACGAACAGGTCAATATCTTCGATTCGTTTTCTCGATCGCTCAAGAAGTGCGTGAACGGACTTGGGCACAGCGCTCAAAGTGAAAGTGAAGATCTCAGCGCCGTCCATATAAAGGTTGTTTGGAGTCCGCAAATTCCCCTGTGTATCCGGCTCAGCATGAGCTGTGCCCAATGGTAAAGGCTGCCGCATGCCACCGGTTGGGACTATCAAGTTGTTCGCCCCGGCACCATCGGTGCCGTAAACGAAGGGACCAATACATTCTTCCTGCGACGGGCCGCCTACCTCAACACCACGAACTAAAGTGGCGGCAGCTGCATCGCCAAATATCGTTCGTGCGCTCTTGTCGCCGGGGTGTATGAACTTGCTGTATGTCTCTGCCGTCAAGAGAAGAATGTTGCCTGCCTGAGCAGTTTCGATCAATCCCTTCGCAAGCCCGAGACCGTATACGAACCCAGAGCAACCTAGGTTGAAATCCATCGCGCCGCAAGTGGTCCGAAGACCGAGTCGCTCTTGAACGATGCATGCAGTGGTAGGCAAGAAGTAATCCGGGCTTTGGGTGCAAAGAAGGACGTAGTCGATATCCGCGGGATCGCAAATGCCAGTCGCAAACAACTTGCTTGCAGCGGCTACTGCCAGGTCTGAAGAGCACTCAGCAGGGCCGGCGATGCATCGCTCGCTAATGCCCGTCTTCTGCTCAATCTTATCGACCGACCACTGTGGAAACTCCGCGGAGAGTTCAGCATTGGTCAGTTTGCGCTTTGGCAGAAAATACTCAACACCGACAACGGCTGCCCGCATTGTTTACACTCATCCCCAACCAACTCTCCCTACGGCCTCGACCTAACCAGAAAACCTACCGAGCGTCCCCTGCTGGGGGACTTCGTGCTGCTACCGTCCCAATCTAAACGCTCGACAGCCTCGCTAATCAGAAACCTTGCCGTGGAATAACCCAATCAGGTCATTGACCGTCTTACAATTAGCAAGACGATTCGAAGAAAGGGCAACACCAAAATGTTCGTCCGCCATGGCAATAAATGATAAGACCGCCAGCGAGTCCCACCCTTTGACATCCTTCTCAAGCGACTCTGGCCCCGTCAGTGTTCCCGGGGTTTCCTCAAGTATTTCTTCGAGCAAGGCAAGGAACTCCTTCTTTGTCATGATCGCTCCTATTGTTAGCCGGAGTCGTGCTCAGGACTCTGGCGTGGTCCTCACCGAGACTATGGCAAAAGCGAACCAGTCAAAATCGATTCCAACAAGAACCACGACCCGTCCTGAAACTGTGCCCTGGTGACGGCTGCCCAGGCTGACATCCCCCGCCGGAGAGCGTCCAAGTGACCTCTCAAACCTCACCGACAAGCGCTGAGCATTCAAATGCTGAGTGTCCTATTCTGGCGGCCACATCTTCCACCCCACCACTCCAACCGCAACAGTTTGCCCCAGAACCGCCGTGTGCCTGCCAACTTCATAACGCCCCACAAGGCCCCGAGGCCATATGAAAAATGCAGCATTCCAATGACTACAGGCATCACTGCAATATATCTCAAGTCTTTCTCCCGCCAGGCGACCTGTGAGGCGGCAACCAAATTCGCAACCCCATAGGCAGCCACGATGGCGAAAAAAAACCAGAGGAACGGCTCTATAAACAATCCGAGCGCGCCTGTTGCGAAAAGACCTGTAACAAATGCCAGCGGCACAACATGGCGCCAGGACATGCAAATGATGTCAGCGTGTAGCAAGGGTAGAGTCACCCACAGGCCGTTCTTGAAATTGTATTTGAGAAAGCTCCCGACGTTTGACGGAGCATAATAACGGGAAACGGCTGTGGGCACGATGAGGATCTTGCCGCCGGCCCGCCTGAGACGTCGATTGAACTCATTATCCTGCGAGCGGATCAACTGTTCATTGAAGAGGCCAACCCTCTCGAATACCTCGCGACGGTAGCAGCCACAAGAAACAGTGTCTACCCATGTAGGTGCCTTTACTCCCGTTTTGTACCGAATGTTGGCCCCTGCGCCAAGGGGGTGAGTGAAAGCTAACACCAAGGCCCTACCGATAAGTGTGTCATCGCGCGGAATGTACTGGGCTACACCACCAACCTGATCCGCACTGTATTCGGATAGATACCTGACGCATTCTCGAAGATAGATCTCATCGTAGGTCCCATGCGCGCCGACGATAGCAATTAGTTCGCCTCGGGCACTCCGGATTCCGATGTTCATGGCCACCGGCGTGATACGCGCGGGGTTATCCACCAGCTTCAGAAACGGGTACCTGCGCGTGTACTCCAGCACAACTTCTCGGGTTCCATCATCACTCATCCCGTCCACCACTAGGATTTCCAGTTTATCTTTAGGATACTTGTTAGCGAGCAGCGAATCGAGGCAAATGCCAATGTAACCACGTTCGTTGCGACAAAGGACTATCACCGTAAGCGATGGCCACCGGCATCTCTCATCGTCCCCCTCTCCCGAAGATCCTGGGAACGGAGGTATTTTGTCAGTCTTGGCTCCAAGGGACATACAGCCCGTCCTCCGCTTCGTAGTCGAACCGTATTCCATAACGTCGAAGCTGATCGATCAATTTCTCACTGATCGGTGTTACGGAGCCAATAATGCGCTTCGCCACAGGGTCAATAACCGTTATATGGGGCGCAACGTCTGCCGCGCTTACCGCGAGCTGGTCTGTCAAAGCGACAGCTTCAGCGTGCTTCCCCCACTCCCCTATGTGCTCAGAATCTAGCATCGCCGCATAACCCACTAAGGTACCCCCAAGCATCAAAATAACGTCACTGCCCGCAGAGGAGAAGTGACTGACCTGCCAGCGCTCTGAGCATATCTCCGAGAAAACTCGTAGAAAGTCGAGCCAGAACTCGAAGCGTTGAGATCCGGTCAAAGGCCTTGGATAGGCATTCTCCCTGATAATCTTTGCAGGTACCCCTGCAGCCAAACTCCCGTCAGGGATGTTCCGCGAAACAACCGAGCCTACGCCAATTACGCAATCTCTGCCGATGCTGACGGAGGGGTTTACAATTGCACCGGGGATCCAGGTGCGGTCGCCAATGCTTATGGGGCCAAAGCCCACCGGCTTACCGTCTAAAGCCGAGGCGTAGGCACCGTGCGTGTAGAGACATGTGGAGGTGCCCAGGCCCACCTCGTCGCCAATGGTTATGGGCCGAGCCGTGTTCAGCATGCAGCGCATACCGACATGGCACCAATTACCGACGCGGAAGCGAGAATGAACTTCAAACGCGCTTCCACCGCCGATCTTTGCCTGGGCGAGCATCCGGAACTGTCGACCAATTACTATGTCAACGCCGGATATTTCGCACTGTTCATTTATGGTTGCGTTGGCACCGATCCTGAGTTGCTTATTCACGCGGAACGTATTTTCGGGCCCGATGTGGACTCCGCATCCTATGATAAAATGTCCACCATGAATCAGCGTGTGCCGATCAATCTGGACGCCATCACCGAGAACCAGTTCTTCCGCGTGGATACGAACTCCCCCGGGGTGCCGAAAGGCAGTCTCTTCATCCGGCATTCCAATCTTGACATTATTGCCCAGTGATAGACGGTGGCATTCTACGATCACGTCGGGTCCAATCTGGAAATTGCTTCCCCAAGGCTCAGCGATTTCGTAGCTGACCCGGCTGCCACCCGGGAATTCCTTCATTGGCATGCGTACTCCTTTCTTGACCGACGTCGAACGGATTACAGTTATACCATCTAGAGTTTCAGGCGTAGCACTTCAAACGCCTCGGCGTATTCAACTCCAGCCTGTATTCCCCGAACCCTAGCCAAGCCTCGGATGAAGGACTCCTCTACATAGGGTCGAAAAAGTTGCGATTTATAGCACAGAATGGCCTCAATCTTGCGCTTCAAATGTTCAGCTGCCAATTCGACAAAGCACGCGTGCTGGAAAGTAATGGTGTTCATGGGAAGCTCGTATCCAAAGACTGAGGCAAACTTAAAGGCCCGGAATCCCTCCATAGCGACAACATGATGGTCCTGATGGATGTCCGATAAGGCGGGGAGGAGGACCAAGTCGGGGTTGATTTGTTTGCGCAATCGAACCATTTCCTCCAGGATTTCCTGCCGCAGGGAGGGAAAATGTCGGACCCGGAAGTCGAAAACCAGCAGTTGCTCCTGTCGTAGCCCAAGTGCGCGGGCCATCTCGCGGACTTCGTGGGAAAGTACATCGGGGGGAAAACCATTAGGCGCGGATTCACGGCAGATAGAAAACTCGGCACAGTAGACCTGGGCGCCTGATTCCAGCAAGCGGATCATAGTTCCGCTGCATCCGAATTCATCGTCAGTGTGCGCGCATAAGACCAGTGCGCGCTTGAAAGTCAATGGGTTCATACCGGATATGTTTCAAGCCCCTCCGGAGTTGCTGTCGCCCTTTGCGGCGGTGCCTCTCGACGCCCAGCCGCACACTTGAATGACTTCAGGTCTGAGCGCCTATAGTATTATGAAACGATTTCGGGCACCAGCAGAATTTCCCCCCCTCATTGAGCCGGACGTTGAATTCCATGTCCTGACCTCTTGCCAGCTTCTCATTGAACAACCCGACCCTTTCAAAAACCTCTCGGCGGTAGCAGCCGCCAAAAACCGTATCAACCCACCTGGGTTTGTCAGTGTGGATCCTGAAATACGAACCTCCTACACCAAACCAGTGGCTCAAGCAGGCGGTGATCGCGCCCCCTACAAGCCCGGGCTTCTGAGGCACAGTCTTGATAATGCCGCCCGCATTGTCGGCATTATACTCATCCAGATAATGAACACATTTGGTGATGTAGTCTTTTGCGCAGGTGCTGTGAGCACCTAAGATCATAACAACCTGTCCCGTTGCATGCCGGATTCCCAAGTTGAACGCCAAAGGAGTGACCTTCTTCTCGTTCTCCAGGACCTTGATTTGGGGGAATTTCTCGCCGTACGGCCGGAGTATTTCTCTGCTTCCATCCGTGCTCATGCCGTCCACGACAAGTATCTCCAGCCGCTCTGGCGGGTAGTCGTTAGCAAGAACCGAATCAAGACAGCGACCGATGAAGGCTCCCTCATTCCGGCACGGGACAATAACAGAAACCTTGGGGACTTCGTTCACCCCTGCACTCCGGCAACGCGAATTGAACGACTTCTGTCTTTAGCGCTGTTCACAAACCGGCCACATTTGAAGCGCCAATTCCGGCACGGTCGGCTTCATCACGATCCATCCTCAAGCCGATGGCTAACCGGATCGTACCATTCCGGAGAGTGCACAAAGGCACCGAAGGCTGCCTAAGGAGCGCCGCAACCCTGGAGTCTCTGCGGTATCCCCGCGAGAACCCAGAGGAGTAGAACGGGATACTGCCACTCGCCTTTGGCGTCTCGTAATGAGTAGCTGCCAACATATTCATAGTAACGGTCCTTGAACGATTTCGTCTCAGGGTCTTCCCTCCAGCCAAGGGTCAGTAAGGAATGCTCCAATTCAGTCAAATCGGGATTGAAAAACGCAATCAAGCCCCAACCCATGATTGATCCTGAGTTCATGCAAGGTAGATTTCCGGAATGGCCTCTACAGTGCCGGGACGGGGGGTAACCAAAATCTGAGCCATGGTAGCCCACCCTAAACCAACCGTCGCTTCCATCAAAGAAGTTGTTGAACAGCGGCTTTTCAAAATTCCCCTGAAAGACCCGGTACATCAGTTGATTCGTAACAAGCTCAATATCGTGGGCGCTGGGAAAAGCCAGGCCCGTCGCTTTCTTGTTGTCGTATAAAGACCGCAGGAACACCGGCACGCGACAGAAGTGGGAGACGTCCCAGCTTGTCCCCGGATGTACTCTCTTATCATTGGGAGTAGGAAAGGCTTCTCCTGTATAACCTGAGTAGGCGTACTCCGGATGGTCATCCCAATCTCCGTCAAAGTAAGAGGCGCTGCCGACCACCTGACCTTTGAAGTTCTTCGTCTCTGGAAAGACGGTCCGCTCCTTTTGGAAAAAATCTGCTCCCGCTTGAACCGCTTTCAGGAGTCGGGAATTCTCCTCAGCCGTCATGGGGACCAGACCCGGCTCGTTGGCGTTCGCACCAAGCATTTCGGCAGCAGTGGCTATCAGCCATAGATCCTGGTCGGTAAGCGCCTGCGACTGCTTGGGACGCGTGGGTAAGGCAAGGGTGTTTTCCCAGCCTGCGACGTGGTTAGGTCCCCAATAGAGTTCGCGCATCAGGTGATCGTGAAGCAGGATTGGGACATAGAGGTTGACGAAAGCCTTCATTGAGGGCGTGCGTTCGGAACTCGGCAACATGGTAATAACCCGAATCAGCCTGGCGACCGGGTGGAAAAACTGGCTGTTGCAGAGTTCACACTCCAGAACCCGGCTGCGCTCCCCCTGCTTGATTACCCAGATCAAGGTCTTTGTCCTGTCATCGTCTTGCGGCCGCAAACTCGAGGTGTCCACAGTGGGTGATTTCTTCCGACGCAGTTCACCCAAGGTTGTGAAGCGACCGTAGTAGGCGAGGAAAAATTCCGCCAGCTCGTTAAGCAAGGGCAAATCATGGCAGATGCGCCCCATATTGACCCCGGCCCGAGCGGCGAACTCAAGAGTATAGGCTTCCTGGGCAGCCATCGAGTCCCGGTACGGCCACTGCGGGTCAAATTCCCATTTCTGTATGGCCTCGTTCCAATTCACTCCCGAATAGGTTGTCAGCCACTTGCGCCCCGTGGTTTCCCACGCCTTCCGCAAGTAGGTGTAATTGAGATACGGCTCCGGCCAGGGTGGGACCGTAAGGCGGAAGGAATCCTGCATCTCTCCAGGCTCGATTCTCACGTAATAGGTAATTCCGGGCGCCAGACCTGCTTCCAGGATGTCCAGAGTCAGATGGTTTTGCTCTACATCTTTCGACACAATTGGCTGACGAAGACCCGGACTGTCGTCCAGGATGACCCGAAATCTGCGAACTTTGTGGAAGGCCGTCCAGTCGATTTGTAACTTTCGGTCTGCGAAGTCCTGAGTGATCTTAACGCTTCCCTTGGCCGCGACTTTCGCTTGGACCGTGAGTCCTGCAAACAGGGTTACCCATCCCACAGAAATCACCACCAGAGCCATACTGCGAGAGGGTCCCTCAGGCATTGGCCAGAACCTCCTCATAAAGCGCCAGGAGCTTTTTCTCCTCGGTCGCCCAGTTATACTTCTTCTCCACCGCTTCGCGCCCACGCCGCCCCATGGCCTCGGCTTCTTCCGGATGCGTCAGCAAGTGCTCAATCGCTCCGGCAATAGCCTGAGGATCGAGAGGGTTCACCACCAAACCACAACCAGCTTCCTCAATAATCTCCCTCCACAGGGGGAAATCACTACCAATCACGGGGATTCCAACCGCCATGTATTCAAACATTTTTATGGGGTAGGATACCTTGTGACGAGGTTCCGGATGACTGAGAACGAGTCCGGCACGCACACTATTCAGTACCCGGGCCACGCCAACCCGATCCATGAGTCCCAACACTTCCACCTTTTCCCACCCGGCCAACCGAGCCAATTCATGGCGGAGGCTCGAAGGAGAGAAGCCCCCAACCAACTTTAGGGTGGCTGGGAGGGTTGGAGGAATCAGTGCGATAGCACGCACCATCTCAAACGCCCCTCGAATGTCAGACATCCCGCCAACGTAGGTGACGGACAATTGGCGTTGATCCCATGTGGGATGCCAGTCCTTGGTTAATTCTTCAGCCACAGGGAAATTCTGCACAACTCTGACGCGAGAGTTAACATCGCCGAAACGGCTGGCAATAGACGGCGTGGCAGCCACCAACGCGGAAAGTCGGCGAGAGGCGAAATTCTCAAATCGCTCCATTACCCAACTGACCGGACGTCGAATCCAGCGGCGCAAATAATGCTTGGAAAGAATTGCCTGCGGATAGTCCTCATGGATGTCGTAGATAACATTCTTCCCCCGAGCCCTCAGGAGCAAGCCCACTGGGATTAGCTCCGGGTCGTGAAAGTGATAGATATCCGCATCTTGCCGCAAAGCCTCGCGGTAGACCTTGCACACCGTCCGCGTCATTCGTGACACCCGCCCGCTAGCTCTTGGAACTGACTTGATCACGACGCCATCCACCACTTCGTCCCGCTCATGCGGCACAACCAAAGTGACGTCGTGACCGGCGCGAGCAAGCGATTTGCACTCCTTCGCAAAGATTCTCACATCGAACGGGGGGTGAACTGATGTGAGGTGTACGACCTTGGCTTCTGCCATTCGAGACCAACCCCGGCCCTGCTTTCGTGGCTAAGTCGGGAATGCACAAGACACAATTGGGCTGCCCAACAGTTCGGAAGCAGTCCCGACCAGAATTTCTCCCGCTTAACTGCGGTTCCTCATGCCCTCACCCAATAGTAGTTCCTTCAGAATCCGGTCGCTTGCCTGGCCTTCGCCATAAGGCGAAGCCATTTTGTCAAAATCTGGCAAGGGCTCATGAACTGCCTCGAGTATCTTCGCGCAATTAGTCCCGACGAGCTTGTTTGCTCCTGCTTCGACCGTTTCAGGCCATTCGGTTTCATTTCGTAAAGTCACGCAGGGAATCCTGAGATAAAAATCTTCTTTCTGCACACCGCCAGAGTCGGAGGGAAGCATTCACACTGCCGGGAAAAACCGTATTACTACGCTGAAACCTCTCCCACGAACTTCGCCGAACGGACGGCAACGCCCATGAAAAGCAAGAAGAATGCACCAATTTGAAAGTTGGTAAAAGTGCTCATTCCGACGTTCTCGAGCAAAGCCATACAGAGCAGGATGAACCCGGCCTGCACCATAACGGAGCTTGCTCCTAGGGGGGAATCTGGGGACGGCTTCAGGCCTCGAGTGAACTTGAGGCCCCTCTTGAGTTTCAGGAATATCCATACGAAAATCGAAATATAAGCCGTAAATCCCAGCACGCCATAGCGACGGAGTATATCCAAATACTCGGAGTCTATGGTAGTAGTCCCAGTCAAGATGTGTTTGGCTGGTCCGAGCCCAAGAATGGGCGAGCTTCTGAACTCATCCCAACCCTCCCCCCAGATGATATCTAATCGGCTTCGAAGTGACCGTACTTCCAGAGGGTTGCGCAGCTCCTGATAACGTTGGCTGTGAATGGACGGTCCTGTGCTTGTCCCGAGCAAGGTCCAGACAAAAATGCCTATCAAGATGATGGCCGAGGCGGTTTTCAGCAAGTGCCGTGTGTCGGTCACAGCTCCAAGCATCAGGAGCAAAAGGCCCAGTACTAATACTAATAAAGCATAGCGCGATCCAGTCAATATCATACAGAGTACAACGAATAAGGCCAATGGGCCCGTCCACAACCGACGTCCGACCCGGGCAAGAAAAGCAAGCGTGAAGCAGACTTGGGCAGCAGACAGGAATTGGCCTAGAACGTTCGGATTGCCAAACGTGGAATAGACTGCCCCATGTGCGATTAAGCCCCGGATGTTATGCTCTGCTGTCGCATAGTATAACGTTAAGGTCTCCACCCGCCGCGATCCGACAGATTGGCCCACAGCAAAGAGGCAGACCGCGAAACTGCACCATCCCAAAACAGTGATAAAATGGCGCAAAGCTGCCTCACCCAGCCTTGCTTCGTAGCCTATTGTGAACAAGCCCACCGCAAGCCAAATCTTGAGGATTTCATAATAGTCTGACCCGACCACCTCATTATGGAGAAAAGCCTCGCCGTACAAGAGCGAAGCGAATACGCATATGGAAAACAGAACACCCCAAATATACAAATAGTAAAATCGCGGACGGGGCACCCGGCGGAACATGATGCGGAGTAGATACAGATAGCCGACAACAGGAAGCAGAAGCTGTTCCAGCCGAAAATAGGGTAAATCGGAGGACAGCAGTAGCGGTGGGCTGAGGAGAATCGCAGCGAGAAATGTGAAGACGATTAACTGGGCGTAAATCCCTCCAAACGAAGGACCAGCCTTAACGGCAATTCCGAGCCTATTGTACGGTTGGGGTACAAGAAATCCCCGGCTCTTACTTCCGTTTACCAACGGTTGACTCATCGTGTTTCCTCTGTGGATGCGCCTGCCGGCCCCAACTTGACCTTTCCCCGGCAGGATTCCGTGTGCTGGTCAGGAGCACCATTCGGATTTCCCTTCTTCACCCTCCTCCTCATCGGGTTGAGGTGCAAGCGAAGATTCCACCGCGAGCCTCAGGCTGCCTCGGCCCACATAAAGAGGGCGACCTTGCTCCTCCTATGCTGCCTGGCGACCAAAAAGTTGACGAGCAAGAGTCTTGGATTGGCCCGCCAGGCGGCGATAGTACGCCAGATCTCCCCAACGGGGCAACAAGTCCCTTCCCTTGATATGAGCAACGGAATGCAACATCAGGATGCCCAAGAACGTCGCGAACGCATAGGCTACAGAAGAGGCAATCGCGGCTCCCCGGATGCCAAGGGAGGGGATTAACAGAAAGTCCAACACAACCGTCACCACCATCGAAATAGCCGCTACCAGTGAACCGATCTCCGGCCTGTGCCTCCCGGCCAAGTCAGCGGCGATCACCTTTCCAACCGCAAAGGCAATGGTGCCGGGAAGGAGAAGCCAGATGGCCACAACACTTCCCGAAAACCTCGCCCCAAATACCCTGGGGACGACGAAAGGCGCGAGCCCTCCCATGACCACTGCGCCCGCAGTCGTAATCACCAGGACTTGCCTGATCACCAGGCAGGTGAAACGCGAACTCGCTCCAGTCGGGTCCCGAGCGGTCCTTGGAAGTAGTGCTGTAGATGCCGCGTTGGCAAGCTGCCATAGCGCTTCCGAAATGATCACTCCGAGCGAGTAGATTCCGACCGCGGTGGTGCTCCGGAAATAATTCAGAACAAAGACGTCGAGTCGATAGTTGAAAAAAGAAACCAGGTTCCCTAATTGGCCTCGCATCCCAAGGCTCAGACCTTTTCGCAGCCCTGCTTTGTTGAAAGATATGGGTGCCAGGAGGATGTGGGTCTTCCGGAGCAGTACGGCCGCCGCGACCAGGGCAGCCAGTGTTCCTATCGAATTCGCCAGGAGCGCCGAGGCTGTATGCCCATGGAAACCCAGCACCAGCACGACCACCACAATGATGACAACAAATTGTTGCCCCAGCAGGATGCCGCCTCGTTCCGTAAACCGCTCCGCTCCAGTGAGCGTTGAACTCATGTAGCTCAGCAGCATCAAGAGAGGAATCGACGCCAAGACGATGAGCGCCAGATGCGGTGTGATCCCACGTAAGAAGGAAGGAGCCCACACGTAAAATGTGATAACCCACAGGATCCCCACTAGCCCGGAAGCTGTGAGGCCACAAAAGTAGACCAGCGGCACCCCCCCAGCCGGACTTTTCCGGTCGTCCGCCGTCCATAGCACGATGGGAATTTCCCCCCCCAGTCCGCCCACCAGTGATGCTAAAGCAATGATCACTAAAGAAAGCGTTAGCAGCCCCCGACCTGCCGGCCCCAGCAGGCGCGCGTAGCAAATCTCAAGGACAACAGCAAGGATGATCCGCCCGCCTTGCGCGGCGAGAATAATCAAGGTGTTCGGGGCGAAGCCTAGACGCGGGGCAGCCACTGTGTCTTCCGCGGGAAGGGGTGGTGTCGGCGCATTTTGAGGATACGGCCTAGTCATTTAAGATAACCTGCTTGAATCTTCGAAGGATTTCTTCCCTGATCTGCTGCGGATGGTACTGTTCAGCAATTACCCGCAAGCCGGTCTGGTTAACTTCCAAACATTTCTGCTGGTGAAGTTCACTGAGGCGCTGCAATTCCTGGCGAGCTTCGGCAGCTCCACTAACTCGGATGCATCCGGGAAAGTCATAGCTCCACAAAACATGTCGGCCGAACCCGAGCGCCTCCAGTACCATGAACGAAAGGCCATCGTGCCGCGTGGGCCTCCAGAGGACCGTCACTTGCTCATAACTAGCTCTCAGATCCTGAACCCAGCCTATGACTTTCAAATTCGCAGGCGGATCCGGGATCTGGCCTTCGGAGAGGCCCACCAACCTAAAAGCGACGGAGGGGAGTTCCCGCGCCACTCGCAGGATGGTATCCAGCCCGTACAATTCTGCTTTCTTAAGGTCGGGCGTATAAACTAGGACTGAGAACTCTTCGGGCAGGGGCGCAGGCTGGGCCGGAACACCGACAGACGTTAAAGGCACCACGTCGCATTTAAGCCCCATCTGACGGACTTCCTCGGCGATCCAAGAGACTTCAGCCCAATGATGCACCGTGTGCACCACCCACGGGTCTGGTTTCCCGCCCCTGGACAGGTACCGTTGCGCGAACAACACGTCGCTGCCCACCCAGTGCATGATGATCTTGTCTTTGCCCAAGAATTTCGCTGCTTGGAGGAATTTTGAACCCGCGATCCGGCCCCCAATCTTATAGGCGAGATCACATCTGTGCAGATCGCGTACCAGAGCTATTAGGTCTAAGGGATGCCTGCCCGGGTGGTGGCGAATGTCCCACTCGCCGCGGCGCAGGAGGTCACCGAGCATTCTCCCAAAATAAGGCAAACCGTGGATCAAAACACGATGAGGAACAATCTTGGGGCTGGTCATGGGATTCCAGGTCTCCTTGGGGTTGGAGCAGGCCGCTAAATGTGACAGCGGCGGTCTCGCGGATGCAAGGGGTCCAAACGGCGGGTTTGGCAAGTACCACATTTTCGTAAACAAGCAATGCCGCAACGGACCACTGCAAAGTTGCTCAGAGGTCCCCCTGGCAAATGTGCCGTGGCAATCTCCATATGCGCCCCCGCTCCAGAGGCAATGCGCCCAAGGCTGGCGCAAGGGCCTTCCCCCTAACCATCGTGTAGAGTCTCCTGACGTCCCCTGCGCCAAGGTTTATCCGGGAGAGCTAGACGTTCCGAGCCGGTGGAGCCATGCCCCCTGCGCTCTGACCAGCAGGCTAGCTCCATGCCCAACCTGAGAAGCAAGGCTGCTCATGGCCACAACCATGACAAACGCGCCCCACAAAAGGAGTACGCCGGGGACAAGGCTGTAGCGCTGAGCAGTGCTCGGTGCGCGTGAGGCCTGATTCTATCCCTTGATACGCGCTAAGGAAAACGCCAGGCAATCACCACTGGCTTATCATGTAATACTTGTCTATGTCCTGACCGCGGAAATCGGTTCCCCAGTTCGTCGCGACGATCCTGGCGCCTCCCGCCCGGATCATAGGCTCAAACAGATCGGGACTCGAGCCGGCGCGCCCTTCCACCATCAGCACATGGCCCCCAGGTCTCATGTATTCCTTGACTGACGCATAGAACCGCCGGTGCACCGACCAGCCCGGGTCACAGTTAATCAAATTGGCAGGGTCCTCGCATCCCGGCACACACCCGGGAGGATTGCCCACAACGAGATCCCACTTTTCGTCTTTTGGAATCTGGCGAAGCACATCGGACCGATACACGTTAACCAAGTGCTCGATGCGATTGTACTTCGCAGTCTGCTTAGCCACTTCCACAGCGTCCGGGTTGATGTCCGAGAGAGTCAGCCTTTGACAAAACCCGTTCGCCAGTAGGGAATAGCCGATGTATCCAGGGCCGGCACAGAACTCGAAGAGCCTTTCACAGGGCGCTAGCCCGAGCTCGAGCAAAACCCGAAGGATGTTCTGCCCGTGACGGAGCCCGCCTCCATACAAATCTATGCGATGGAAGACAACCAGTCCGTTGTAAACTGCCGCGGGTTCGATTTGTCGCTTGCGCCCAAGCATCCTCCTCGCCAACTTTCGCATTAGAGCCTTTAAGACGACTCTGTCGCAAAACATCTCGTCGACTAAGCGGGCCTGAATATCCTCATCCAGAAGATAGGGATCCGAAACGCGGGACTCGTGACGATTCTGGCTTCCGGGCAGCTCGTCCATGGATGATCGCTCCCTGCTATAGCCTAAGAAAGTTCCCTCCGGGAGAGAACGAGATTTACATATCTATTCCCTGTTGTCTCATCCAAAATCTGATCATCGGAAACCTTTTGCGGGGATGTGCCATGCCACCGATATGTTGTAAACCCGAGAGACCTTGCTTCTTGGAGAAACTGAACTGGCGAAGCTCCGGCTTGATTAAGCCCGTTCGGCCAAAACTCGGAAATGATCTTGATATCATGGTTCTCTTTAAGAACCCATTTCATTCCTTGCAGCGCCGCATATTCCGCTCCTTCGATATCCATCTTCATGACGTCAATTCGCGAGGGCCTCTTAGGAAAGTAGTCATCAAGAGAAACTGCCTCAACGGCAACATGCTGCTGCGGGCTTCCCCGGGTATACTTATCCTCCTCGCTCGGCTTGTAGATTCGCTGGTCACCCCAGTTATCCTCGGAGCGGTAAAGCCGAACTGATTTTGAGGCGTCAGCAAGAGCCTTGTCCCGATGGTCACATTGGTGCAGTTATTTAGGGCAACATTCTTGCGGAACAACTGCAGATTTCTAGGATCGGGCTCAAAGGCGATTACTGTCCCGTTCTCTCCCACCTGCTCCGAAGCAAGAACCGCGTAGTATCCCATGTGAGCGCCGATATCGACAAAGACCATCCCCTTCTTCAGAGCGTTGATCGTGAAATACCTTTCGTCGGGTTCCCAAACCCCCTGCGAGAACAGACCAGCCGAGATAGAGGTGTCCCTGAGATCGAGATAGAATTGTTTTCCCCAAACATTGACTTTGACATCATGATCCACGCATCTGGCCAAGGAACTATACAACCTGAAGCCGGGCCAACATTTTCGAACGGCCCTTCCGAGAACTCTTCTCAGCGCACTCCTTCGCGTGCCCAGTTCAAGCTGAAATAACTTCCGAAACATCAGCGGCCCCCAATCATACATACTACATCCCGATGGAAAACGTCCCAACAGCTCCGACTTAGTTCAAGGAACCGCACCAATCCGGTCCTACGGCTTCCCGAAAGCATTTGTTAGTTGTGAACCCTGCTCACCACATAACGCATGAGGTAAGTCGCAGCTTGTCGCACCTTGGCTGCAGGCTGGACCAGCCTCTCGATCCAGGTGCATAGCGGTTCTTTCCTGAGAGTATGAATCTGGTACGGTGTGGTTTTAGCTCCCCAGACGAGCTTGAAGTGCCGGACCCCCTCCAGGTCCCCGCTTGATCCAAAGTTAAACCATTTGTGGCCCTTGGAGATGGCCCGGCAAATCTCTTCCCACACCAGAAGGTAGTACGGATAGTACTGGGTTGACTGGTTGTCTTGTACCCCAAACCAGGCCAGCGGCGCAGGAAAATCGTCTATCGTTATCAGTGCAGCGATCGCAACCCGTTCCCTTTCCGCCAACGCCAGGCGTATGCCCAGCTTATCTGACTGCCCGAGTACCTTCTCAAAAAACGACTTTGGGTAGGGTGGTTCTGCGTATCCCCAACTCTTGGTGGCCGGGGCATAAAGCTGATAGAACTTGTCGGTGTCGCCTTCCTGCGACCCAGGTCTTATCGTCACACTCGCCTTCCTGGCCCGACGGATCTTTTTCCGGTGGTACTGCGAAATACCCGCCCACATCTCTTCCTCTGTACTAGGTAGCAGCAATATCTCTGTTGAGACTGTTTGCGAACAGGGCACAACTCCCGGGGATGGACGAATCGCCACCTTCGGGAGTAAGGGGTGTTCCACATAAGTGAGTGAAACAGTCCTGCCCTTGAGGAGCCCTAGCGGCAGATCAAGTTCAATACTTGCATTGTCCGAGTTTGCGAAGGGAGGACCATACAAGCCAAAAGGCATAGCATCCAAACTGCGGAATACCCCTTTCCATCTCCTTTCAACCAGGTACCATGGAACAGCAAACCGGCCCTCTCGGATAAGGTCGACTGCTCGCCATCCGTAAGCTCCACTGAGATCAGCCAGAAGGCGCACCCAACTGGGGGTTTGGAAAACCGTGTGAACGGCCAAGCGAGATTTGTCATCGCCTTGTTGACTCACCATGCGGGTAGTTTACTCACGCAGCCAGGGCCGCTTCGTGCCGCTCGCCCTTAAGGCGGCTGTCTCCGTCGAAACCGTGCGGAATTCTACCGCGCAGGCTTCCCTCATGATAAAGGTTCCGCCGGGCGCCGCTGGTAAAACGGCCACAATAAAGCCGCATGCTGTCTCGCTCTCGCGCCTTGAGTGCAGGACCCACGTGCATGGCTGTTAGTCTTGCCTGCAAAGCACACGCCAGCTATTGTGGAACCGCCCTCACTCCAAGCACGCCGTGACCTCCCGAATCAGCTCAATCGGCTCAGTCCAGACGGGGTTGCCGCGTAAGTCGACCCACACGCGCTGCAAGCGACAGTATCTGATGAACGGCTGGCGGCCAGGTGGCTGTCCACGTGACGCGGGAGCGTGACGCCGCACTGACACATCCAGCCCGCCTGCTTAGCGGGAACGCCCATGACCAGGGCATAGTCAGGAACGTCTTTAGTCACGACGGCCCCTGCAGCCACAAAAGCGTATTGCCCTATGGTCACTCCGCAGAGGATGGTCGAATTCGCGCCCAGCGTCGCGCCGCGCTTGACGACCGTCCGCTGATACTCGTGCTTGCGTACAATGTGGCTGCGGGGGTTGATAACGTTGGTAAAAACCATGGAAGGTCCGCAGAACACGTCGTCTTCGAGTTCCACGCCCGTATAGACAGAGACGTTGTTTTGGATCTTTACATTATTCCCGATACGAACGTCGGAAGCGATATGGATGTTCTGTCCGAGGTTGCACTTATTTCCGATTCTGGAGTTCGCCATGACATGAGAGAAGTGCCAGATCTTCGTTCCCTCTCCGATTTCGCACGGCTCGTCAATGACGGCGGTAGGATGGGCGAAGTAGCTCGGGGTTCGGGTTTCGACTGGCGTAGGGTGGCCCTGAATTTGCAAGGATTTCTCGCAAGCTTGCAGGACTCGCAGCACACGCAGGCCCTCATCGCCGTCGGTTCTAGGCTTCTTTCTGTCTCGGACGCACTCCAGAAAGTGCTGGCACTCCAACCGCAAGGGTTCTTCGGCCTTCAGGGGTACGACCTGTCCCTCTGCCTTGCGGGCCACGGGAAGTCGGTCAACCCAGTCGATGCGGTGCGGGTAAACGACAAGTTTGCGCTCCGCCTCGGTGTCGTCGAAGACCCCCATTTTACGGTCCCCGACGATGACGAGTTTCTGCTCCTTGAAGGGATGAAGCCAACTGACAAAGATGTGCGCCTTTACGCCACTAGCAAAATCCAACGTCGTCAGGGTGACATCCGCAACGTTGCGGCTCAGATACGTCCCACCATGGGCCGCAACCACGGTAGGTTCTTCGTCCAAGAGGTAAAGGATGGCGGAAACATCATGGGGTGCGAAACTCCACAGGATGTCCTCCTCGGTCCGAAGCCTGCCTAAATTCAAGCGGGATGAATATATGTACTGGACCTTGCCCAGCTCGCCGGCACGTACGAGGCGCCTAAGCTCGAGAACCGCCGGGTGGTATTGCAGGAGATGACCCACCATCAGAATCCGTTGGTGCCTCGTGGCCAAGTCCACGAGCTCCTGCCCTTCGTTGAAGCGAAGAGCTAAGGGCTTCTCAACGAAAACATCTTTTCCTGCGAGCAAGGCCTTCCTGGCAAGCGCGAAATGCTGAGACGCTGGAGCGGCGACTGCGATGGCCTGAATATTCGAATCTTGCAGCAGGGTCTCAAAATCGCGGGCGGCTGGGACTCCGTAAGTGTTACTCATATCCCGACTGCGGGTTTCATCCACGTCATAGACAGTGTGCAGGCTTCCAAGCTGGTGGAAATTCCGGACGAGATTCTTGCCCCAGTAACCGCAACCAACAACAGCGACCCGCGGCCCATGTTCGTCCATTGGACTTCTCCCAGAACTCAGGTGGCAGTGCCATAAAACTCAGCGATCGTACGGACCACCTGAGCCTGCTGTCCTTCCTTCAGCTCAGGATAGATGGGAAGCGACAGAGCTTCCCGGCTTGCGGCCTCCGAATGAGGAAACTGGCCCTCCTTGTACCCCAGGTAGGAGAAGGCAGGCTGGAGATGCAGCGGGTATGGATAGTAAATCTCTGTAGGGATGCCGCGGCCTCGCAAAAATTGCTGGAGTTGGTCACGTTGCTTACTACGAATCGTAAACTGATTGTAAACATGACACCGGTCTGCGAGCGCCGAAGGAAGCGCGATGAACTCATTCAACCTACGCTCTAAACAAAACGCGCGATAGCGGTCAGCGTTGCGCTGGCGAGCCTTTGCCCAGGAATCAAGGTGTGTCAACTTGACTCGCAAAATAGCCGCCTGAAGGGCATCCAGCCGGCTGTTGGTTCCTAGTATTTCGCTATAGTACTTCTTGCGGCTGCCATGAACCCGAATGCTTCGCAGATGGTCTGCCAGCTCGAGATCATTGGTAGTGACCATTCCGCCATCTCCTGCCCCGCCCAGATTCTTTGAGGGGAAGAAGCTGAAGCAGCCAAAGGTCCCCAGGGTTCCCACCGGAGCGCCTTTGTAGCGTGCGCCGATTGCCTGAGCGGCGTCTTCAATGACCGCCAGTTTGTGTTCAGCCGCCAACTTCAGAATGGGGTCCATGTCGGCAGCCAATCCAAAAAGATGAACAGGTATGATGGCGCGAGTCCGCTCAGTGATGGCCGGCGCGATGAGGCCGGGATCGATGTTAAAGGTTTCTGGCTCAATATCCACGAACACGGGCCTGGCCCCTGCCCTTGCCACCACTCCGGCGGTAGCAACGAAGGTAAAGGGTGTCGTGATAACTTCGTCCCCCGGCCCGATGTTCAGCGCGAGCAACGCCAGCAGCAAGGCGTCAGACCCCGAGGCGCACCCGACAGCGAATCGAGCCCCGACGAAGGCCGCGATTCCGCTTTCGAGAGCTTGAACTTCAGGACCGAGAATGAAATGCTGGCTCTCCATGACGCGAGTGACGGCCTGCATCACTTCGTCATGGATGGTAGCGAATTGAGCGCGAAGGTCCAAGAAAGGGAAGAGCAATTCTGTGTTCGGCGGCGACCCTTGAGCTGATACAGTTCCGAGAGCACTTACTGTGTGCACATTTTGCATGGTTTCCGGCATCGCAACAACTTCCTAGCGGCGAGGAGAAATCTCACTGACGGACTTCGTTACGGCTTGCCTGCGAATGGAACCTCACCCACACGGGCCTGTTGCACCACGTCAGCCGTGACGCACAGATGACCCTCCACCTGCCGTGGCCCATGTAAGATCATAAGGGATCAAGATCGGGTTAAGGGGCTCGGTGGCTTCTTGGCTGGTCTCAATCTTGGCCTCTTCCCGCTTTCTCCGCCCGGCCGGGGTCGTCGGGCTTTGCCGGGGTAGAGTCGTACCCGTACCCATAGCCATACCGGTAGTAGTGACCGTAACCGTATCCATCCTTCCGGAGGTCAACATCGTTGAGGGCCACACCCAAAATGCGGGCGCCGGCACCGTATAGCAACGCGCGGGCCCGACGCACCACGTCATAGGGCGTTGAGTGAGCCCGCGTGACGAGTACAACCGCGTCGGTCAGAGTCGCAAGAATTCGGCTGTCGGCGACGCTCAACAAAGGTGGAGAGTCCACCAGCACATATTCGAACTGCGAGCGAAGGGTCCGTAGTAGCTCACCGGCCAGTGGTGAGGAAAGGACCTCAGCCGGGTTGGGAGGGATAGGGCCGCAAGGAATAACGCTCAGGTTTGCGACGCCGGGCACCGGCAAAATCGCGGCCGGGAGGTCGACGTGCCCGGTCAGACACTGCACAAAGCCTGGTTTGTTTTCCACCCCTGTCGAGCGATGGCAAGCGGGCCGCCGCATGTCGCAGTCAACAATCAGCACCTTATTCCCCAGGCTGGCCAGGGTGGCCCCCAAATTGACGGTGGTGGATGTTTTCCCTTCGCCCGGCAGTGCGCTCGTAATCAGCAACGTCTTCGGCACGGGATTAGCGGAAAGCAGAATCGAAGTCCGCAAGGAGCGAAAAGCTTCGACCACAGAGGCATTCGTCTGAATGCTTGGCGCAAGGGATTGTTCCCCGTGGGACGCGACCGCGATCATCTTGCCCTCGGCAGCCTTGCCTGCCCCGTCGGAGGCGAAAGTCGGAACGACGCCCAGCGAGGGAAGTCGCAAGAGCGTTTCCACTTCATCCGGAGTCTTCAGCGTGTTATCCAGGTACTCCTGGAAGAAGGCGAGCCCGATTCCTAACCCCAAGCCCAGAATGACGCCGAGGGCCAGATTCAAGACCACGCGCGGCTTGACGGGCCCTTTGGGCACTTCGGCTGTGTCCACGATGCGGATGTTGCTGGCGTTTATCCCCGCTGAAACTTGCGCCTCTTTCATGCGTTGGAGCAGGCTGTCATAGAGTTGCTTGTTGGTGTCCGCCTCCCGTTTCAAGATGTTATATTGGATCGACTTTTCGGCGATATTGTTGACGTCTTTCTTCGCCTCGTCCAGCGCCTGAGCCAGGTATTTCTCATTGG
>Ga0315279_10001122_pt1 | contig 45797 bp, 32 predicted proteins | sample YL17G06_20_MG_FD_203694 | JGI IMG/M metagenome (GOLD analysis project Ga0315279, IMG submission 203694) | Sediment microbial communities from Yellowstone Lake, YNP, Wyoming, USA - YL17G06_20 | ecosystem: Environmental > Aquatic > Freshwater > Lake > Sediment | place: USA: Wyoming | collected...
CATAGTTGGTATAGTGTTGTTTTTTTATGATTAATGAATACTATACCACACTTTGAGGAGGTGATGTTGTGATTTTGACTGTTGTGAGTCCTTATCAGATAAGGATTTACATTTTTTAACAGGCTTTCTCTACATAGGAGGTGATCAGGTGAAAGTTAAGCAAATTTCGATATTCTTAGAGAATAAATCTGGTAGGTTGGCGCAGGTTACCAGAGTGCTTGCTGATAATGGTATAAATCTTCGTGCATTGTCGTTAGCAGACACAGCAGATTTTGGTATTCTGCGGATAATAGTCAACGATGCAGATAAAGCTGTCAGTGTCCTAAAAAATGCCGATTATACTTTCGGTGAAACAGACGTGGTAGCAGTTGAAGTTCCAGATAAACCAGGAGGTCTCGCAAGCATACTAGAAACTCTATGGAAAGTTAATTTGAGTGTTGAGTATATGTATGCGTTTGTCCGAAGTTCCGGGGATAATGCAGTAATGATCTTCAGGTTCGAGAATACCGATAATGCTATCAAAGTTCTAAAACAAAATGGTATAAGGCTTCTGAATGGTAACGAGGTATATAACATCTAATATGGAGGGGTTACGCAGTCAACTACCAACGAGTAAACTCGTTGGCTTGCACAAATTAACCAGCACAACTACTGGCGAAATTGCAGGTTAAACAGGAGACTAGCTTAGTCAAGATCACTAGCCGCACACTAAATGCAATGTGGTCGTCTGAAGACAACTGAACTGTCTGGTCGTGGTAGACCGAAATATATATTAAGCGTCACCCTAACTTAATTTCAATATGGTAGTCAGTAGCGAAGGGTTGTTTTACAAGGGGCGTAAGCCTCACTGGTTTGGTAGTTCCAGTAAAAACTACCATTTAATTTTAACATTAAAAAGGAGAAGGCAATTCATCCAACGACTGAAGTTCGTTGGTTTCCTTGCCGAAAAAGATCATGACAAAATTGAAATGGAGTTCGCTACTCTTGTGTCTATTTGCTTCTCTCGTACTAACAATGGTCAGCAGTTCCGCTTTTGCGGCTGATGACGTTTACAAGATCGGAGCCATCTTCTCGACAACTGGTGGTGGTTCTTCATTAGGAACACCTGAAAAAAATACCATTGATATGCTGGAAAAGGAAATCAATGACGCTGGAGGTATTAAGGGACACAAGATACAGATAGTGTTCTATGATGACGCAGGCGATGAAACAAATGCACGAAACAAAGCCAGTAAATTGATTAGCGAAGATAAAGTATCGGTAATCATTGGTCCAACCCTTAGTGGTACAAGCCTTGCTATTGTGACACTTGTTCAAGATGCTAAAATCCCGCTTGTTTCATGTGCCGCAAGCGTGAAAATTGTTGAACCAGTCGCTGATCACAAATGGGTCTTTAAGACTCCGCAATCTGACGTCCTCGTTGGGCAGAGAATCATAGATTACCTTAAAGTTATGAAAATCACCAAAGTGGCGATTATAACAGCAAAGACGCCTTTTGGCGCCAGTGGAAAAGAACAGTTGGAAAAACTGTTACCACCCGCAGGGATTGAAATCATAGCAAAGGAAGAATTTGGTGAAAAAGACCCAGATACTCTTGTTCAACTTACCAAGATCAAGGGTGCAAATCCACAGGTAGTTATATGCTGGAGTATCAGCCCCGGTGGAGCGCTTGTCACTAGAAATATGAAAAGCGATCTGAAAATGGATATTCCACTAATCATGAGCCACGGCGTTGCCAACATGGAATACATAACACTTTCCGGCGATTCGGCAAATGGAGTTGTATTCCCATCTGGTAAAATGCTTATTGCTAGTGGACTTGCAAAGAATGATCCACAAAAGAAGCTTCTCGTAAAATACACAACCGACTATAAAGCGAAGTATAATACAGAACCAAGCACGTTTGGTGGACATGGCTGGGATGCGCTTATGATCGTTGTGGAAGCCATGAAAAAAGTTGGGAATGATCCTGCCAAGATAAGAGACGAGATCGAAAAAACTAAAAGATTTGTTGGTACTGCTGGAGTATTCAATTTCTCACCAACGGATCACAATGGTTTAGCAAAGGATTGTCTCGTTATGGTCGAGATCATGAATGGTAAGTGGACGTTAGCGAAATAATTCTGAATTAATCATAAAAGGTGCAAGGTGCGTTTTCTAGCTTTGCACCTTTTTTCTAAGTGGGTCTTTAAAACATAAGTGATCTAAGCAGGAAATACGAATATGGAAAACATACTTTATTATGGTGATAACCTTGACATTTTGAAAAAATATATACCTGACAACTCTATTGACCTTATATACCTTGATCCGCCTTTTAATTCAAAGTCAAACTATAATATCCTATATAAAGAGCTTACTGGAGAACCATCAAAAGCACAAATAACAGCCTTTGAGGATACGTGGCATTGGACAGAGGAAACAGAAAGAACTTTTCACGAGATAGTAGAAAAAGCACCTGCCTCTGTTGTAGAGATGATGACTGCATTTAGGCAATTTATAAAAAGAAACGACATGATGGCATATCTTACAATGATGTGTATAAGATTGCTTGAGCTAAAAAGAGTATTGAAAGATACGGGTTCTATATATCTTCACTGTGACCCTACCGCAAGTCATTACCTGAAAATTGTTATGGATACGATATTCGATGCAAAGCATTTCCGAAATGAGATTATTTGGTGTTATAGCGGTGGTGGTATACCTACAAAAGATTTTCCTAGAAAACACGACATTATATTACGATATTCAAAAACGGATGAGTGCTTCTTTGTCCCAATATATCGTCCATATACACGAGGAACAATTGAGAGAGGAAGAACAGCAATAAAAGGCAATAAGGAACTAAATCCAGAAGGAACTCCTATTCCTGATTGGTGGTTTTCTAACCTTGAATGCGATCATTGTGGCAATAAGCTATCAGCAAATTTGAAAAGAATAGTAAGTCCCACAGATCCAGAAAATTTGGGTTATCCTACTCAGAAGCCAGAGGAATTATTAGAAAGAATTATTAAAGCCTCATCTAAAGAAGGTGATATTATTCTTGATCCATTCTGTGGTTGCGGAACTACCATTGCAGTTGCACAAAAACTTAACCGTAGTTGGATTGGAATAGACATAACACACCTTGCCATTAACATAATAAAATGGCGAATTAAATCTACGTTTGGATTAGAACCAAAGAAAAATTATAAAGTAGTAGGTGAGCCAGAAGATTTAACAGGCGCAATGGAATTAGCATCTCAAAACCGCTATCAATTTCAATGGTGGGCGTTATCCCTTGTAGATGCAAGACCTTATGGTGATAAAAAGAAAGGTGCGGATACTGGTATTGACGGCTTTATATATTTTGTAGAAGAAAAAAACAAGATCAGTAAAGCAATTGTGCAGGTAAAAAGTGGTAATGTTTCAGTCAAAGACATCAGGGATCTGGGTCATGTATTAGAAAGAGAAAAAGCTGAGATAGGAATATTCATATCTCTACACGAATCTACCGAACCAATGAGAACAGAATCGGTAATGAAGGGCTTTTATAAGTCAAAAATCTTGCAGAAAGATTATCCAAGAATTCAGATATTGACTATAAAAGAGCTTCTTGATGGGAAAAAACCGAATATACCATATCATATACATCCATATAAAAAAGCAGAGATGGTTGATTTGACAGAAAATCTAACATTGGATCTTGAAGAAAAGTGAAGTTTTTATCAGTAACTTATAGGAGATGTGATGCAGTTTCCTGATCTTGGACAGATTATACAGTATATAATATATGGCATTACAGTCGGGGGAATATATGCCCTTGTAGCTCTAGGGTTTAATATAATATATAATGCTACTGACGTAATAAACTTTGCACAGGGTGAATTCGTAATGCTCGGCGCAATGGTAATGGTCTTCTTTCATTCTGCGCTTCAAATACCTTTAGTTTTAGCATTTTTTCTAACAATACTCATTGTTACCGCTATCGGTGTTATTTTTGAACGACTTGCAATCAATCCTGTCAAGAACGCATCAGTTATTACTCTAATAATTATTACAATTGGGGCATCAATTTTTATAAGAGGATTGGCATTGATCGCATGGAAAGATGAGTCAATCCCTGTGCCAGCGTTTTCTAGCGGTGAACCTATATTTATATTGGGCGCAAGTGTTACACAGCAAAGATTCTGGGTTCTTGGGGTAACTGTTATCACAGTCCTTGCTGTCCAATTTTTCTATAAATATACCTACATGGGAAAAGCCATGCGGGCAACTGCCATAAATAGAACAGCCGCACAACTTATGGGTATTAACGTTAGATTTATGGTATTGCTATCGTTTGCATTGAGCGCGGCAGTCGGTGCGGGCGCGGGTATGGTTATCGCTCCAATAACCTTCGCATCTTATGACATGGGTGCAATACTGGGTCTAAAGGGATTCTGTGCGGCGATACTTGGTGGTCTTGGTAATGGCTTGGGAGCAGTTATTGGCGGTCTTATAATCGGAGTTGTTGAAAACCTTGCAGTTGGATTCGCACCTTCTGGTTATTCCGGGTATAAAGATGCCATTGCTTTTATAATACTACTCGTGATTTTGTTCGTTAAACCCGAAGGAATACTTGGCTCCAAAAAAAGACGTTTATAGTCTTGGTTGACTGAAAACGCTAATTTGATGAATTACTATCAATAAAGAGCGATGAATAGTAAAAATTATTTCTTATCTATATTCAAAAATACAAAAGAACGTTATACCAGACAAATCCCAATAACTATATTAGTGCTGTTTCTGGTATTGTTCCCGCTCATAGCCTACGGAAGCAAGTATAAGCTTGGTGTTATGACGTCTGTAGGTATCAATGCTATTATTGTAATCGGACTCAATCTCTTGATGGGCTACGCTGGACAAGTATCTCTCGGACATGCTGGATTCTTTGGTATAGGGGCATATTGTTCAGGATTGCTGACTGTTAAGATGGGTATGTCTCCGTGGGTGTCAACCATTTTGGCTGTAATATTCACCGCTTGTATCGCCTATATAATTGGTGTTCCAACACTGAAACTCAAGGGTCACTATCTTGCTATGGCAACGTTAGGTTTTGGGGAAGTTGTTTACGTTGTTCTGAGCAAAATGGACTGGCTTACAGGTGATACGTCAGGGTTACTTGGCATACCACCATTTTCGATAGGGTTCTTCGAAATAAGCGGTGATTCTGCACTGGGTCAGTATATTTTCGTGTGGGTAGTGGTGCTTGCTATATTAATACTATCTATAAATATCACCAGATCACGTGTTGGTCGTGCATTCAGGGCTATTCATGGCAGTGAGATAGCGGCTAGTGCAATGGGTGTTGATATAGCAAAGTATAAAGTTCAAGTTTTTGTCCTTAGTGCAATATACGCCGCCATTGCTGGTTCACTATATGCCCATTTTCATGGTTTTGTTGGCTATCCCACATTCCATCTGGGAACTTCAATAACACTCGTAACAATGGTCGTAATAGGCGGTTCAGGGAATATCTGGGGAGCGATACTGGGAGCGATACTGCTTACGTGGCTTCCTGAATGGCTTACTGTGGTCAAAAAATATGACATTGTGGTTTATGGATTGCTTTTGATGCTGGTCATGATTTTTATGCCAGATGGTATTGTTGGCAGACTATCTAAGCTTATATCATTTATAAAGTTTAAAATCTCGTCTGAAGAGAAGTCTTAGAAGAAATATTATTTATCACGAATTTCACTAATGAGAATACATAGACCTGTAAACTTTCTTTATATTCGTTATTAAAAGATTATGGTTCTTTGGTAATTTATGGGGATAATATTGTAGGGGCGAAGCATTTGCTATTGTGAACTATTACATAATCAGCGTTTATGAAGCAAATGCTTCGCCCCTACGGAAAATTCCCCGTTATATCTCAAAGAGGTAATACTTTGGCAGACCCAATTCTGGAAGTGAAAAATCTGAGAAAAGAGTTTGGTGGATTGGTTGCGGTCAATGATGTATCGTTTCAAGTTGACATAGGGCAGATCAGGGCAATCATTGGACCAAATGGCGCAGGAAAGACGACCCTTTATAACTTAATAAGCAGGATTTACACTCCTACTGCTGGTGAGATAGAGTATAAACAAAAACGCATTGATGGACTTCCATCACACAAAATAGCAAAGTTTGGAATAAGCAGAACGTTCCAGAACCTACAAATAATGAATAACATGACAATTCTGGAAAACGTCATGATCGGTTATCACAGCAAACAAAAGCATGGTATACTGTCTTCTGCTTTTCGGATTGGACGTTTTAGACGTGAAGAAAAAGAAGCCTTTCAGGTTGCTATGGAGAAATTATCTTTCGTCGGATTGGAGTCAAAAGCAAACCGTCTTGCTTCGGATCTGTCATTTGGTGAGCAGAGAATGTTGGAATTCTCCCGTGCACTCGCATCAGAACCTCAACTGCTTATGCTTGACGAACCCGCATCTGGACTCAATTCCAGAGAGATAGATAGAATGATCGAACTTATCTACAGGATAAAGGAACGTGGGGTTACGATAATGTTGATCGAACACGATATGGAACTCGTGATGAGTATATCCGACATTGTGACTGTTCTTAATTATGGACAGAAGATCGCTGAAGGAACTCCTCGTGAAGTACAAAATGACAAAGAAGTTATAACTGCTTATCTCGGTGAAGAAAGCACAAGTTAATCAGGAATTTAACCACAGATACACACGGATGAACACGGAAAATACCTGATTTTATACCATTTCTCAATTCAAATATGTCATTCTGAGCGGAGCGAAGAATCTCGCTAATATAGCAAAAAGAAGATTCTTCACTTCGTTCAGAATGACATTTATAACTTTACAAATGAAAAATGCTTAGAATACAAAGTTTAAGTTCATTTTATGGTAATATACAAGCACTAAGAGGCATATCTCTTCACGTAGGATATGGCGAGATCGTCGCCCTGCTTGGCGCAAACGGCGCAGGAAAAACTACGCTACTAAATAGTATCTGTAGTTTGATTACGTCTCGCAAGGGGAACGTGATTTTCAAGGATCAGGACATAACCAAATTGTCACCAGAAAAGATAGTCAGGCTTGGCATCTCACAAGTGCCTGAAGGGCGACAATTATTTGGTAGTCTGACGGTTCTCGATAATCTCATACTTGGTGCTTATTTTCATCGCCGTAAAGGCAAGAAAGAGATACAAAATAGTCTGGAAACTGTTTTCGGTATATTTCCTATACTTAAAGAACGGCAAAAACAACTTGCTGGAACCTTGAGCGGTGGACAGCAACAGATGCTTGCTATTAGCAGATCGCTTATGTCTAAGCCTGAACTACTGCTACTTGATGAGCCATCAATGGGACTTGCTCCGTTGGTAGTCAACGAAATTTTTGAAGTTATCAAACGATTGAGAAGCGAACAAAACACTACAATCTTATTAGTTGAGCAGAATGCTAGAGTCGCATTAAAAACTGCAGACCGTGCTTATATACTTGAAACAGGAAGGGCAATACTCGAAGGAACTTCGGAAGAATTGCTTGAAAACAAAGAAGTTAAGCGTGCTTATCTAGGCAAAGGATACAAAGAAATCTGGGAATAAGGATTAACGTTTTGATAAGGTATTATGGATGAATATTGAATGTTTCATATTTGGTCGCAGGATAACGGGTTATTTTGATTTGCGAAGTCTTGATGGTATAAAATTAAACGCATCCGTTAAGTATACTGAGCTAAAACTACTGGAGTCATTTACAACAAATTTAATAGAAAGGAGAGTGGCTTCCTCTCCCGCATATAGGAATTAAGAAATAAGAAGTAGGAATTAAGAAGTAGGAATAAACCACTTCCTTTCTTCTTCTTAATTCTTAATTTCATGTTAATGTGGGAGTATCCGCCACGAAAATTTTATGAGAAATTCTGAATTGGAAGTCCAAAGTATGGGCAATGCCAATTCTGCTACTCATTACTCATCACTTGTGGGAGGAATATATATGGAGAGCAACAGGCTCAAGGATCTCAAGATATTCTCTGGAAGCTCTAACCCTGAACTTGCTAAAGAGATCGCAGAAAATTTAGGTTTACATCTTGGGGACGTTACTATTAGCAAATTCAGTAACGAAAACATAAAAGTTAAGCTCAACGAAAGCGTTAGAGGGAAGGATGTATTTGTAGTCCAAACATCATGCCCGCCTTTGAGCGATAATATTATGGAACTACTTATAATGCTTCATGCGCTTAAAGGAGCATCTGCTGATAGAGTAACTGCTGTTATACCGTATTTCCCTTACGTTCGATCAGACAAAAAAGATGAGCCAAGAATATCCATAACTGCAAAACTAATGGCTGATCTGCTTATGACTGCCGGGGCTGATAGAGTTCTGACTATGGACCTCCATGCCGCTCAGATACAGGGATTTTTTGATATACCTGTGGACCAACTCCTCGCATTACCTATTCTCTGTAAATATTTTGAAGAGAAAAAATTAGATAATATTGTAGTCGTGGCTGGTGATGTGGGACGTGCAAAACTAAACGTTAAATATGCAGAAAAACTGAAGGCTCCGCTGGCTATACTTGAAAAACGCCGTGAAGATGATAAAGAAAATGCCAAAGTATTGACAGTTATCGGGGACGTTGAAGGCAAAAACGCAGTTATGTTTGATGACGAGATCCTTACTGGTGGTTCTCTCATGGAACTTGTAAGAATTCTAAAGGAAAACGGTGCCATCGAAATATACGCAGGGATAACTCACGGCATACTCTCAAAAGATGCTATTCCCAATATTGCAAAGTCCGATCTAAAAGAGCTTGTTATAACTAATACCCTTCCGCTTCCACTAAATAAAAGGATTGATAAGATAAAAGTCCTATCAGTGGGTGAGTTGTTTGCAGAAGCGATCAGACGTATACACGAAGGAGAGCCTGTCAGTTGCTTATTTACTTAGGAAAGGGGGTTAGGGAAAATGATCAGGCGTGTAAGTGGTAGTTTTGATATACGGTTACTTGATGGAACAACGGTAAACGCAGGTGTTGGTTATAAAAAGGTAAAAGTGTTAGAGCAACGTAAAACAATTTTAATAGAAAGGAGAAGGGCAATTCCTCCAGTCCCAAGTGAAAGCTGGGACTGAAGCTCGTTGGTTTCCTTGCCGAAAAAGATCATGAAAACTGTCGTTGTCATAGGCTCTATGGATACAAAGGGAGAGGAGTTCGCTTACCTGAAGCGATTGATCGAAAAACACGGACTTAAAACTCTTGTGATTGACGCAAGCGCACTCGGTGAGCCAAAGCTGAAACCCGACGTACCCAACAGCGAAGTTGCAAATGCTGTCGGCGCTAATATCGAAGAAGTTGTGAAAATGGGACGTGGCGAAGCTATGGCGATAATGTCGAAGGGCGCTGAAGCAATAATAGATCGCTTATATAAAGAGGGGAAATTCGACGGTATTATCGGTATGGGAGGTAGTGGCGGAACTGCTGTAGCTACTGCCAGTATGCGCTCCCTTCCCGTAGGTGTGCCGAAAGTCATGGTTTCGACTGTTGCGGCTAGTAGTAGCATTGGTTCATACATTGGTACAAGAGACATCACAATGATCCCATCAGTTGTTGACGTTGCTGGTTTGAATCGTATCAGCAGAAAGATATATGCCAACGCCGCTGGCGCTATCGCTGGTATGCTCATGACAGAACCAGAGGAAGTTCCTGACGAAAAACCATTGATCTCTGCCACAATGTTTGGAAATACGACCCCTTGCGTAGATCGAGCCAGAGCAAAGATGGAGGAAGCTGGATACGAAGTTCTAGTATTTCACTGCACAGGCACAGGTGGACGCACAATGGAAGATTTGATCGCTGATGGATTCATATCTGGTGTGCTGGATATAACGACTACCGAATGGGCAGATGAGCTTGTGGGAGGCGTTTTCTCCGCCGGACCAACGAGGCTGGACTCCGCAAGTAAGGCTGGAATCCCGCAGGTCATAGCCCCCGGCTGTGTGGATATGGTCAACTTCGGGGCAATGGATACCATTCCTGATAAATTCAAAGGGCGAATATTCTACCAGTGGAATCCCAATGTAACGCTCATGAGGACTACTCCTGAAGAAAATGCTGAGATGGGGCGTATATTTGCAGAGAAGGCAAACGCATCAACGGGACCTGTAGTTTTTATGCTTCCGCTAAAGGGTGTGTCTATGTTGGACTCAGAGGGTGAAATATTCTGGCTACCCGAAGCAGACAAAGCCATCTTCAACGCCATCAAGCAGAACGTGAGAAAAGACATCAAAGTAATCGAGATGGACGTAAACATCAATGATCCGTCATTTGCCGATAGAGCAGTTCAGGAGCTTCTAAATATGCTCAAGTCTTTATGAGGTTAAAAAATGATGAATTACGAGGAATCAAAATTAACTTTCCGAAAGGCATCAAAGTCTGATGCTGACGGCATTTTTCGTGTTTTGGCTTCTGCGTTCCAGCTTGAAGAAAATACGTGGAAATGGCAAAATATGAGAGGCGCCGCTTATGGTGGAACAGAGAGTTTTCTCGTTTTGTGCAAAAACGATGAAATCATCGGTACAGTTATGATCTCTCCGCATTGGCTTAGGGTCGGCTCTGCAAGAGTGCTGAAAGGTGATGTCGGTGAGGTAGCTATACTGAGAGATTTACATGGAAAAGGCTTTGGCACATTGATGATGCAGGAATGTATACGCTACCTTCAGGGGAATGGATTTCATTTATCGAGATTGGGCGGATTAAACCGATTCTATGCAAAATTTGGCTACGTTCCTTTTCCGAGACGTTATTATGAGTTTTTGCTAACGGGAGTCCATGCAGGCGCATCAGTCTTTACCCCTGAGCAACTCGTTACCTTATCACCAGAGCAAGAAAAACTTATACGCTTTTATCATCCGCAGAAAGACTGGCAGAGGCGAAACGATCTTTATGACTCTTTCAACGAAAATCGCTCTGGATCAATGATAGAGTGGCACGGTTCCCCGCCAACTTCAGGTGAACCTGACCCTAATGCCCTTAGATTCGTTTATGAAGAAGATGGGAATGTTGAAGGCTACTTATTTGCTTCAGAATATCCTTATGAGCCATCACCGTTTGAGGCAAAGGTAACTATATATGATGTCGCCTTTAATCTCAGTAAACCGAAGGCTTTAGCCATGCTGATTCGTTATACTTTGCGGGAAGCTGTGAAACGAGGCGCACAACGTGTGACAGCAAGACTGCCTTTTGATCCATTGATCCAGAAATCACTTACAGATGCGATGATATATTATTCTTTGCAGGAATTACAATCTGCAATTGCATCAAATATGATGATGGTGCTGGATTTGCAAGGTCTATTGAAGTCCATATCTTCTGAACTTAAACGTAGAATCGTAAATGCCCCGTACTTTCAGCCTTTCTCTGTGCAAATATCAATAAATGAACAGACTGCTATATTAGCGATAGATAAGGCTTCTGTAAACGTAGTAGATATTGAAAGTCCAGATACAAATATAACCTGTGATATGACAGCGTTTCTGCGGTGGTTATTTGGATTAAATGGATTCAATGAATGGCAGGTTGGTACAAATCACTCGCTCAATAATGAACAGGAGCAAGTATTTTCCATGATTTTCCCACAACAACCGTGTGCGTCTGGTGCATGGGGTTAGTTTTTAATATGCTTTTTACATACAAACTAAAAGAAAACCTCCAACGAAATCTTGGAAATATACTCCTGATCCTGCCTGTCATATTTGTGCTGTTTGGATACGTTTTCTATCCTTCTCTGCAAGTATTATGGCAAAGCTTTTTCAAGTCAGGGGTATATTCACTTGATAACTACCGTGAATTCTTCAGCCTTCAAAGCAGGGCAAACCTTGAAGCTCTTGGAAACAGTGTATACATATCACTGGGCAGTGTGTTATTATCCGCTTTGGTAGGTGTTCCACTGGCTTTTATATTTACGAGGTACAGGTTCCCCGGCAGAAACCTGTTCTCGTCGCTTGCAATATTGCCATTCGCTTTACCTCCGCTTGTTGGCGCTATATCCTTTATGTTTCTTTATGGAGAAACAGGCATCCTTCCCAGAGGATTACAGGCTTTATTCAATCTCGATAAACCACCCTTTGCCATTGATCGAGTACCTGCTATACTCCTTGTCCATACATACACTATGTATGTATATTTCTATACATTCATTTCATCTGCTTTAGGGAGTATAGACACATCAGTTGTAGAGTCAGCATACAATCTTGGCGCTTCAAGATGGATGGTATTCAGAAGAATAATTATTCCACTTTTGACTCCTGCTTTAGTTGGTGCATCTCTTTTGGTATTCATGATTTCTATGGCATCATTCAGCGCACCGTTCCTTTTTGCACCAGATTACAGAGTTCTGAGCCTTCAGATATTCTTTTCAAAGATCAATAATGATATGGACATGGCATGTACGCAGACTGTTATGCTGTCCGCAATCTCAATATTCTTCCTATTATTTATGCAGTGGTATTCTGGAAGACAGCAGTACGTCATGATCAGCAAAGGAATAGCACCTTACGAAACCGAAATACAGGGAAAAAGCAGGTATCTCATGGGTGCATTGGGATGTATTATCGTGATTGTCCTATTGCTTCCGCATTTTACGATAATACTCATGTCATTTATGAGAAATGGCTCATGGACATGGCAGGTTTTGCCGAGTGAATATACTTTCGAGAATTACGTCAGCTTGATGACAAAGCCGGGCGTGCTTGAACCAATCGTGAACAGCCTGAAAATGGCATCGCTGGCAACTGTGGGAAACATGCTCTTTGGTGTTCTGACAGCTTACGTTCTGGCAAAAAGGAGATTTATCGGGAGTAAGATACTTGATATAATGGTAATGATCCCATGGGCTTTGCCGGGAACGGTTGTAGCCATGAATCTTATCGTTGCCTTCAATAAGCCAAATATCTTTACAGGATACCAGATTCTAGCTGGAACGTTCTGGCTACTTCCGCTTGCGTATTTTGTCAGGCATATCCCTCTCGTGTACCGATCAACTTATGCTTCTCTGCAACAACTTGACAACTCGCTAGAGGAATCGGCGAGAAATCTTGGGGCATCATGGTTATATGCGTTCAGGAAAGTAATACTTCCTTTAGTTATGCCGGGTGTGTTCGCTGGTGTATTACTGGCTTTTGTGACCGCTCTGGGAGAGTTTGTTGCTTCCATATTGTTATATATACCCTCTAACAAGCCCATATCAGTAGAAATCTATTCCCAGCTTGATAGGCAGGCTAACTTTGGTACAGCGTCTGCGTATAGCGTATTGCTCATAATTTTGGTTACAGCCGTGCTAATCTTTTCTAACAAAGTTCTTAAAGTCAGTACAAACCGAATGTTTTAATCGTAGGGGCAGGTTTTGTCAATTATGTAGATGTTCATTGAAATGACATCGGGTTTCATTTCACAATAAATATTGCCAATTCAAAAGAAACCTGCCCAATAAACCGAATGTTTTGACCGTAGGGGCAGGTTTCGTTGATATAATAAAAAGTCTGATTAGGGAAAAAGGCTTTATTTTATTCACAAATATTGAAAAAACTGACAAAACCTGCCCTTACAGGAAATTCATTTTTTGACGAAACCCGCCATTACAGAAGGATATAGCTTATGAAAATTACAGAAATAAAAACCTATCTCGTCAATCCCGGTGGACGAAACCTTGTATTCGTTAAGGTATGCACTGATGAGGGCATTGATGGTATCGGAGAGGCATATTCCGTTGGTCCTGATGATGCCACCGTCGCAACTATCAATTACTTTGCTGACTGGATCAAGGGCTTCAATCCTATGGACGTTGAATATCTATGGGCAAGAATGTATAACGGTTCGAGGTTCCCCGGAGGCTCGATAATCAATTCAGCTATCAGTGGGATCGAACATGCCCTCTGGGACATTACTGGTAAAGCTCTTGGTGTGCCAGTTTACCGTCTTTTCGGTGGAAAGTGCCGTGATAAAATAAGGGTTTATCAGAATGTTGGCGGTGGTACGCCTGAAAGCCTTGCTGAAAATACGCTTGCTCTCATTGAGAAGTATGGGTATACAGCAATGAAAATAGGTCCACATCCATCAGGAAGCGACTCCATGCCTTATAATGAAGTTCTTAACCAAGCTGAAGCCCGAATGAAAGCTGTTCGACAGGCTGTTGGTGATGGGATAGACATTGCAGTAGATGCACACGCAAAAATATTTGAGCCTATAAGAGCTATTATGATGGCAGAAGCGATCACACCATATCGTCCACTATTTCTTGAGGAGCCGATCCGACCTGAAAATATAGACGCTCTGGCTAATCTAGCGTCAAAAGTGAAGATACCAATAGCAACAGGTGAGATGCTTTATACAAAATACGAGTTCCGTGATCTGCTGGTGCGTCATGCCGCGGATATTATCCAGCCGGATATTTGCTGTGCGGGTGGGATAATGGAGTGTAAGAAGATTGCAAGCATGGCAGAGGCATTTTACGTTACCGTTGCACCGCACAATCCAATGGGTCCGGTAGCAACTACCGTAAACGTGCATCTGGCAACTGCTATACCCAACTTCCTGATACTTGAGTATACGCCTGATGATAAGCCGCCAAGAAGCGATTTGGTCAAGGAACCGCTGAAAGTAGAAAACGGTTACATCCCTGTTCCTGAAAAGCCGGGTTGGGGTATTGAGCTAAACGAGGAGGCATTCTCCAAGTATCCATACAAAGCATGGAATCGTGGCTTTCCTAGTCGTGATGATGGATCTATGGCGTTTATATAATATAAATTCATAAACCCAGAGGGTTGAAATATTTATAGAAATCGTAAACCTAAAAACTTAAAACTCCAGAGGAGCGAAATTTATGAATTTGATGAATATATCACAAACTATGTTCAGTACGGGCAATGATCTCATCTTGCAAATCACCCCAGAGTGAAATAAACGGCGCACTATACCCGGAAACTCGAACCATAAGGCTCCCGTATTTTTCAGGATGTTGTTTTGCATCGAGTAGCATCTCACGATTGTAAAAATTGAACTGAATCTGCTGTCCGCCTGACGTGAAATGTCCACGTATAAGAGCGGATACGTTTTCTATTCCATCCTCGTCATCAAGGAGTTTTGGGTCTATCTTTACATTCAAAGTAGTAGCAGTCGGTAGAAGCTTATGCGGGAGTTTTGCCACTGAGTTTAGCATCGCAGTGATGCCCTGACGGTCACGACCTTGAGCCGCTCCGATGCTATCTGCCAGAGTTGTTCCAGATTTCCTTCCATCAGGAGTTGCGCCTGTTACACGACCGAATTCAATGTGCATATTCTCTCCGCCGGCTGTCGTGCCAAGAATATATTCTCCGCCACGAAACGGCGTTCGACGTTTCATTATGCTGGATAGCGTTTCGATGACCTGCTTTGCCACTTCATCAGTTACATCATCGTTATTCCCGAAGTGTGGATATTGATTGATGATCTGTATCCGTAGCTGTTCGTGACCTTCCCAATCCGAAGCCAATACGTCTGCTAGTTGCTGAAGACTTAGAATTTTGTCCTCAAAGACCATTTTGCGTATAGCAATGATTGAATCTACGAGATTTGCAGTACCGATGATGTCCCAATTACAGAAATTGTAACGGGCTCCGCCTTGAGTGTATCCTTTTGCATTTTCGATACAGTCCCGTGTTACCAATGACGCCTGAAGATAACCGCCTATTTGTTCCGCAAAATGCTGATCACGTGCCATTGACGCCTCATGAGTTGCTTTTGCCACAGATTCCATAATGTCAGTAATGTGTTTCCAGAAACTATCATAGCTGTCTATTACGGACAAATCAAACCCATTATTCATTGTCTGTTCTTCCGTTACTCGGCGGAACGAGAATGGCTCAAGACCTAATGCGATACGAATGATCTTTGACATATTGATGAATCCCTCGACAGAACCCATCTGTGCCATACCGGTAATGATCACCTCATGACAGCCTGATAGCGAAAAATTGCGAGCATCTTCAGGGCTAACACCGATATTGATAAGTGCAGGAACGATCTGCTCATCATTGCAGAAATCTGGATTTCCTGTCTTTGCACGCAAAACTTGAACTGCCTTTTCCAGCACATCTGATGGTGTATTGCGATTCCAGCGAAGTCCTACCTGTGGACGAAGCAGTTTCAGGTCCTCAACTACTTCAAGGCATAATTTTGTGACTTCATTACTTGCATCGCTTCCATCAGGCTTTACACCGCCTAATGTTAGATGATTAATAGCACTGACTCCGCTATGCACACCAACGTATTCAAAATATTTGATCCAGAGGCAACTTAAAAGCTCTTTGGCAAATTCTCGTGTGATATTACCTTTCTGTATGTCATCTTTGTAATAAGGATAAAGATACTGATCCACTCTACCGGGTGCGTCTGGTACAAAGAAGAATGAGAACCATGCACACTGGCATGCCTCCCAGAAATTTGTTGGATGATTTGCAGGAACCTGTCGGCAGTTTTTGGATATGTTTTCTAGTTCCTCTTTTCTTGCAAGATTTGACTCTTGATGTGATAATTCAAGTGCATAATCAGCATAGCGATTACTAAGGTCTATGTAAGCCTCTGCAATAATTTTAAGCGCTGCCAGAAAAATTTTCTTTTCTTCATAATCGGATTCTGTTAATTCAAGTCTTGCAATTTTGTTATCTATCTGTTCACATAGACCGCAAAATCCAACTGCAAATATCATATCGTAATCAAGTGTTTGGTGATTACCTGCCCAAGAGAGTAGCCCTTCTTTGAAAAGTTGCTCTACATGATCAGGGATTTGCCACCAGTTTTTTCCAGACCATCCCTGTCTTCCGAATATTGATGGCTGAATCTCATCCTCCACCTGTGATCTGGGAGTATCTCCTACAATAAGTTCATGCTCATTGATGACAAGAGTTTGATTCCGATAGCAATTAGCGATAGCTTTTGCTTCACGGATCACTGATGGTTCCCCTTCGGTTTGCTCCATAGACTCTTTGCGAAATCCACCGATAAGGGGATCGGGTTGGTGATAGCTTCTAAAGGCACGTTTTCGCATAACAGTGATTCTGTCATTCATAGCAAACCTCCGATAACAAATTATAATTGCATTAAGTCAAAAAAGGAAAATGCAGATTATTCGATTCTTTCGATACTGAGTTTATTCAGTGTTCTAACAACACCTTCGCCAAGCTCTATGTTGGACTCTGTTTCTACCTGTGTACTTGAAAGCTGTATGTGGCTTGCATCCGCCTGAATCTGACCAAGTGTAGGATCCATACTTATCCAACGTCCAACGTAAACCTCGGGCCAGAAATGATAATAGAACGCATCTTTGTGATATACTATGCCTGTACATATACGTGACGGTATTCCCAATGCCCTTGCTAGACCGATGAATAGGACAGTATGCTCACTGCAATCGCCGCATAAGTCTTTGAGCGTTTGTTTTGCAGTTCCAAATCCTACCTTGTAGTTTTTGTCTTTCATATTTTCATTGACCCATTTACAGATTTTTATGGACGCTTTCCACGAGTTTTCTTCGGAACCTGCTATTTCCTGAGCTTTGGCAATAATCTCTGGATCATCCGATTGCACATATATACTTGGCGATAGGTATTGAGCAAAATCCTTACTGGTTATTGGACGATGGGTTGCGTTGTTTTCATTAATGTCGTGTATTGTTACGTCAACGGTTCCTTCACCAGTATCTTTAACAGAAGTTACCTTTTGTCGCTCATTATTAGCAAACGTCTTTAGTATATTGCCTTCTGGAATGGATACTTTCACCTTGAAATGCTCGATATTTGGTTTTGGACGTTCACCTTGTAATTCGATCTTTGTTTGGAGAATCAGATCAAGTTGCCCCGTATCACCGAGTGCTTCTACCATGTCCACCTTATCAAAACTCATACTAAGACTTGACGTCTCCATCTTGTAAATCTCACCGTCAGCAGTCATCCATTCTCTTGAAGTGATACCTCCCATAATATCCATTGTATAATCAACAACAAAGGTATCCTTGATTTGTCCCTTATAAGTTATTTTCTCCTTCTTTATTACGTTGACACTGATGTCCACAATGTCGTACAGGTCTATACTAAAAGCCTTAACGCTGAATTTATTACCTACGTTCAGACCTTTTCTTATCGTTATTTCTTCTATGGCTTCAGCAAAGATAGTACCGGGGGGGAGTTTTTGCACCTTTTCGGTTGTTCTGCCTTCTAGTGTAGTCTTCATTTTAACAATGCCATTCTGTACCGTTCCTTCAACAACCTTTTCCTGACCTGTCTCATCAGACTTGGAGATGAAATACATAGGAGTAAGATCATCCCCAATGTAAAACAATTTTGTTTTAGTCAGTTTTATAGACATTCCAAAGCGTTTGATCTCATTAAATATTCCCGAATCAACACGAAGGACATCTTGACCATTGTATTTGGCATGATCCACTCTTGTATGTAAATAACCAACTTTTACCCCTAACATTGTTGCATTCATCCAACTTTCGTAGGGGAGGTTTTTCATCCAAACAGATTTAAACTCCGATGAAAACGCATTTTGCTCATATAGCGCCATAAGAATAAATAAAAAAATAAACCCGGATATAGCAGGTAGAAAATTCTTCATAGACATTACAAACCTTTCTATAAAGTAATCGTTAAAAAATGGTTTTTTTGTAGGATGGGTAAAGGGTTTTAGCTTATATTGATTTGGCTTCTACCATAAGCAATGACTGATAAATAGTAAGTTTCAAATAATGGCTCAAAACCCTTTACCCATCCTACCATTGTGCCAAAATGGCATTTTTTAACGATTACTATAAAATACTTAATAATTCTTTAACAGTCCCCACGTTACCGCAACTTTTGCGGATGGGTCAACGGATAATATTTCTGCACCACGTACCATCTGAAAATTGATCTCATTTTCATCTAATGCCCTTGACCAGATTCTAACTTCATCAATGATCCCTTGATAAGCTCTTGATCCAGCAGGCGAATTCCCTATACGCATATTGGAACCAGTAGAATCTAGGGCTGGTGCGGGCTGATCGCCTTCGCCGACCTTTTTACCATCGGCATAGATGTATATCTTCTTACCATTGTAAGTGGCAGCAATGTGATGCCAGCTATCAGTTTCCAATGGGAAATAGGAGTTACATACACCGCCGATACAAAACCTTATCGAATATCCTAATGCTCTATCCAACAGAAAATCATAGCCTTGTGTTCCGCCTGTCGTATTTGCCTTATTCAGTATACGGGGCCAGCTCGCATCTCCTTTTTCTGTTTTTATAAACACCCACGCCATGAATGTTCCACCTTCAAGTAAAAGCAAAGACTTGTGATCAGCAACCTCAACAAAGTCATTTTCACCATCAAATTCCAGAGCCTTACCAAACTTACCATCAACCCATTTTGCTCCGTCAACTTTGCCTTTGTTACCATACATAGATAAATCTTTTGCCACCGTTCCTTGCCCATCATCAAAGGAAAGAAACATAGACAAAGTATCATCCGCTACCGTTCCGTATGCTGTTACCACCCAGATTACTAAAAATGATAATGAAACAGAAATTAGTAATTTTTTCATGTTTTGCACCCTCCTGTTTATTTATGGCACTGTCAATTTTTTAACCACAAAGACACAAAGATCACTAAGAACACAAAGAAATAGCGATGAGTAATAGGTAACTCGTTGCGAAATAGCAAGGCTTATGAACATTGAATAATTAATCGGGGAATCCAGTATTAAAGCTTTTAAATCCCCCTAACCCCCTTTTTCAAAGGGGGAATCAGTTCTCCTCTTTAGCTAAAGGGGAGTCAGAGGGAATTTGAGGTGATTTATTTTAACCCGATTAATTATTCAATCTCCATTAGCCTGCATTAAACAATTACTTTACGTTAAAAACGCAAGCTAAAGCTGTGCAATTCTGTATTATTGCAATTCTCATAATTACCTTTCTTTCAATCTAAATGCCCCTAGCTATGGGGATGAAAGATTGCTGTTCTCGTTCCGCCGAGTAACGGAAGAACAGAGTTGTTCTAAACACAGATTCGAGTTGGGACATCAACTCTTGCAGTAGATAACATAAGACCAACTCAATGGCTGTTATCGTTGATCGCAGAATCCCCTGCCTTTAGGCATGGGGAATATGTCAAAGAGATGCTTTTGTGCCTTCAAATCATTTTGTCTTTTTTGGACCGATAACACCAGATTCAAGCATTGAAAGCAAAGGTGAATCCTCTATGTCGAGGGGTAGATATATTCTAGCACGTCTTCGACTGGATTCGTAGGTCGAGAAGATCAGTTCCGTAGCCTGCAAAGCCTTTCTTCCACTAAGTAGTGGTTCACGACCTGTTTTGAGGCAGTCAATCAAGTCAAGTACGGACAGAATGGTATCATCACCTTTTGGTACGTCATCAAGGCTTGGAATCTGCCATCCATCTGCGCCTTCGTGCATCACACGGATAGCCGGTCCGTTGTGTACGTAAACTTCGATCATGCCTTTCGTACCGATTATCCTGTTATCGCATCCACCACCACTAGCTCTACCTGTAACAAGTAAACCGTAGACGTTATTCTGCCATTTCACATAAGACAGACCATCAGTTTCTAGTTGCACGGCAAATGCAGTATGCTCCTCTTCCCAGTTGATTTGACCAATCACCCATTCAGCAGGCTCATCATTATTGTAAAAGAAGAACATATCGAACCAGTGAGTTCCCCAGTCAAACAGGTTAGAGCAATAGCCTTCGACATGACTAAGTTGTCCTATTGTACCATCATTTGCGAGTTGTTTCGCCTTGACGAACGGAGCGCCAAATCTTCGCTGATGACAGAACGTGATTGTAACGTTATTATCCACACACGCTTGATATATTTTTTTTGCTTCACCCCACGTTGGCGCCATAGGTTTCTCTGCATGAATAGCTTTGACTCCAGCGTTTACGGTGTCTAGGATCATTTGATAGTGCAAACCAGTCCATGTGCAGACACTCACTATATCAAGCTTTTTCTTTTTTAACATCACTCTATAATCCTCGAATATTCCAGATTCAGGAATATTATGTGCTTTTGCCATTTCTAGCGCATTTTCTTTTTTGGGATCGGCACAAGCGACAATCTTAACGTCCTTTGACGCTGCATATCCCTGAGCATGACTACGACCACGACCACCACAACCGATGATTCCGACTTTTAACGTTGACATGATATTTTCCTTTTTATATATAGGTTTTTTTTTAAGCATCTTTAAAAAAGTAAAAGTTTTCCATAAGCGAAAAAATCCCCCCTTCCCCCCTTTTCAAGGGGGAATAGTCAAGTTTCCTACTTTGTAGAGGCATATTGAATATGCCCTTTAGGGATAAAGGGGGATTTAAAACGTTTACTATGTATTGAGATTCAAAGATCAAAAAATTTAGCATCATTTTTTAAAGTTGCTTAAACGCCAGAGCAAGAAAGAACAAGGTCCGGATTTATCCGGTTTCTTGTCTTGATTAAAACAATCTGAGGCAAAATATACCCCATCCGAAACTACTGATCCCTGCAGGACATTGGGTACAAAAGTATATGCAGTTGCCTGATAACCTAATTCAAATGGATTAGTTTTTGGTAATGGTGTCCTATTAACAGAGCCATCACCAAGAATATCACCTTCCCAGATATTATACTGCCCCATGCAGGGATTATTTATAAAGATTGAATATTTATCAGATACAGGGATCCATTTCCCTGAGTTAGCTAACGAATCTTCCACTTCTAGCGATCTTAGTAGCTTGAGTTGTTTTGTTTTAGTATTGTATTCCCAGAATTCATGATGGCAAGCTTTTCGACCTTCAGGATACCTATTGTAATATATGATAAGTTTACTCCAATCTTTCGGGTTTATTGGGCGTAAATCATAAGAGAAATATGAACCATTGCCGTTTGCTGGTAAGTCCTCACGATGAACTAGCTTTCCGTTCCAGTCAATATGTATAATACGGGTTGTGTGTATTTCTTTTTGATCCCACATTTCACCGACAATAACGATCCCATCATCAGTAGCCGCAACTTGCGGATAAAAGAATCCCATAGCATTTTCATACTTCATTGGCTTTTGGAAGACGAAATCAAGTTCCTGCCTTTCACCAAAGAAAATAATCGGTGTATTGAACGGTACACTTCCATCTTCAGAGATTGCCAGTATCACCAAAACCATTCTCTTGCCATCAGGACTGACCCCGACGTTCATCCGCAAATGGAAATCGCTGTATAGTTCCGTTGGAATAAGTTCGGTTCTGTCTATAAGCGTGGAAATGTCATCCGGGTCTTTACTACGATAATATCTTAGCTTTCCCTTATTATATGATGGGTTATCTGTGGTATAAGTAACCCCGATGAATACATGGATATAACCATCGGGAGTTCGGATCATCTGCGGTTGGTTTGATCCCTTTACATTTTTATCAGTAAAACGGATGGTTGATACTTTTGGAGAACTGCCATCTATCTGTTCTTCCGTTGCACGGCGGAACGTGAGTGGATATTGTCCTATCAACGCAGTGGGAGTTTTGTCGTTTTCATTATAAGCCGTTGCTGACCAGAATACGTTTCGCTCACCGAGTAGTAAGTAACAGAACGTGTGTCCTCCAAACTGATTTGCAATACTGTTATGCAAAACTATTGGTTCATCTATTTCATAAGATAAGCATTTACTGAAATATGTTGACATAATGACCCCTAGAAGTATCGTTGTAAAAACAATTAAAGTATAACGCATCTTATAACTCCAATTTGAAAAGCACCCAATGTTGGAATTGAATGTCCATTTTATGCGGGTTTACAAGATCATTTCACATCAAAAGTATCATATAAAATGAACTATAACTAAAATGTTAATTTGAATTTCTAGGATAACGAACTGTTCCAAAAATCGTAGTGCGACCTAGTTTGCCGGCACGTAACATTTCAGTAAAATCTGATGGATCCTCTACTTCTTCTTCGATTGTTACAGTGGCTTCAATAAGATATATTATGGCTATCGGAATACCAATTCCAGTTAGACATAAGAGAGTTAAAACAATTCTACTACCTAGAAACTCACGTCTGATGATCTTTCCCATTCCCATCTCCTTTTGAATTTGGTGAAATGTTATTTACAAAGGATAACTACGATAATCTCATTTGTCAACTTCAAATCATAGCATTAGATGTAACTTACTATCACAACATCCTTATCATCCTCTCCACTACGACCCGCCAACAATATTATAAAGAAAATTAAAGCAATAGTTGACACGAAAAGTGCTGATCTCATTTCCATCACTCCTTAAAACCTTATAGTAAATGATACTCTATGAGTGTTTCCAAGATCACCGTAAGGCACAATTGCATAATCTACTTGATAATCTTTGGAATCGTAACCTATGCCAGCAGACAATCCTGATGGAAAGCTAGAACCTCTGCCTGTGCGATAACCTCCGCGCAGAGATATACCATTTCCAAAGTGATATTCTGCACCAAGACGGGCATTGATTGAACTATCATTGGGAAAACTGAGATCAGCCGCGATTGTCAAAGCACTTGGAGATGATGAGGGTTCTGTTTTAGTTTGGGGTTCTTTATCATTCGGAGTTTCAGCCACTGGAGCCTTTTCTGAGAGCATCTGAACTTTGTATGCCATACCAATATTAAGGGCGAAAGGCATGGATGCCTTTTCTGTAAAATAGGCTTTAGTTTGCCCACCAAGATTTTGTAAGCATCCTCCGACACTTAGTCCCTGAATTCTATTGATATTATAGATACCACCCAGATCAATCGCCATTCCCTGCGCTGTCTTATCGCTGATCTTTTCTTTTGTAACTTTATCGAAGCTTACTTTTGATTGAATACGCTGTATAGAGGCGCCGAGGAGAATATTCTTAAAAGCTTTCACAGATAATGCTACTCGACCAGCCATGTCAACAGGAGAGAACGTTCCATCTTGCTCATATCCTTCTGTAGAGGACTCAATAGTTCTTGATATAGAACCCATATACATATATGAAACGTCAACACCTATAGCGACTCGTTTACTCAAAGGTTGAGCAAAGGCAAGCCATTCATATCGAATGTCATCAAACCATTCTATGTGCATTGCAGATAACTGAGCGTTTTTTATTTGAACAAGCCCGGCAGGATTCCAGTATATACTTGCTATATCATCAGTTACTGCTACTGAAGCCTCACCCATACTGGTTGCTTTGGCTCCAACTCCGATCTTTAGCATTGAGTTGTCAGAAGTTCCTGCACTCATCACTTCGGGTATATATGAAGTAAATAAAAAGCAGAATATTAATATAATACAAAATGCACAAATTTTTAAATCCCCCTTGCCCCCTTTGCTAAAGGGGGAAATAAAACCACTCCCCCTTTGAAAAAGGGGGTTAGGGGGATTTAAAAACTTTTGCATAACATTTAAGACTGATTTATTTAACCAATAATGTTTATACATAATCTGAATTTCCTAACGAAGGATAATGATCTTTCCTGTAAAAGTGTCAAGTTCGTTTTGAATAAAAAAGATATAAGTTCCGCTTGCTACAGTTTCGTCTTTATCGTTAAGTGCGCTCCACGTAGCTTCGTCTCCACCACCGATCTTATCTATAGTTTTAACCTTTTCACCATCAACACTATATATCTGAATTGTCGCATTTTCGGTCAGATTTTTAAAAGTAATGTGACCGTTTATTGACTGCGACGGTATGAATGGGTTTGGATATACTACCACTTTATCGAGATTATCTGGCAATTTAAGTCTGGCTATACGGAAAACGCCAAAGTTATTGACCTGTGTAGATACTGTATTCTGAATGGTATCAACCTTTTGCTGTCCAGCGGCTAATTCCCATCTCGGTAATCTGGAAGCCTCGTTGAGTCTGAATATTCTGAACTGCCTTTCGTCATTCTGAGACAGTATATCTGGAGTATTGGTCATTTCGGTTACGTCGGCATAAGACAATGTTATTGTTATCACTTTCCGTAATTTCGATGAACTGGCTTTGAATATTCGAACAGTATCAGCAAAATTAGTGTCAATTTGTGAATCAATGTGAGATTTATCAAGGAACTTATTGGCTTCATCAATTGTCTGAAAAGTCGCATCATCAGGCCAGAGTATGTCCATAGTCTCCTGATTGTCAAAAGCACCAGCAGATATTTGAATATAGGTGTTGGAATCGAATCCTGCTGAGATTCTGGTTTCTGCGTTTGCTTTTACCACGTTAGACACTGCCTGCACCGGACCAAAAGCCGATCTTTCGGAATCATCAAGTAATGACTCGTTTGCGCCGAAATCCACAGCAGTGATCGCCACGTAGATAGGATCAGATTGCACCTTTCTCGTTCCGCCGAGTAACGGAAGAACAGAGAGACTATAGCTTACAAGCTTGCTGTTTTTCACTGGTTCTACTGATTTGCCACTAACAGAATCTACCGGGTGAAGATTCTTGATTGTTTCATTATCAATGAATTGCTTGGACACGTAGAGGTTATAATGCTCTATTACCTCATCTTCATTTGGGATCCAAATTACGTTGACAAATCCGCCATCATCATCTGGTGCGTCAACAACGTCAATCAGGAATACTGGTTTAGGCGGAATATCATCTTTTGCTTTAACCGGACCTGCAACGGATCCGCCACTGTTATCTAATGCGGATTCATTACCGTCTTTGTCAACCGCAGTAACTGCAAAATAGAAATTCGCACCATTAGCGGATATAGTAACGTAAACACCGATCTGATGTGAAGTATCAGAAGTTCCATCAGTCACAGGTATATCTATTACGTCTCTTTTTGTAGCCAACAATACAGGTTTTAGACCCTTTAGTGAGGTGATTGGTTCACTTGACGAATATATTGCATAATGGTTGAAATCTTCAGCACGGTTTGGGTTTGTCCAGCTTACTATTATAGTCTTTCCCTGATCATCAGGTTTATCAACAGCGGAGACGATAGTAACTGGATCAGGAGGTATATTGTCTATCGCCTGAATAGGTCCAAATGTAGGGCCAGATTTTAATGTATTGATAGGAGATTCGTTCCCTGCGGAATCCACTACGGTAACAGCAAAGTAATAATTTGTCTTATTCGTTGGGACATTGACTTCTACACGTTCCGTCGCTGCGGAATCAAGGTTCATGGTTCCATCATCAACAAGTGGAGTCAAACCCAACAAGGACGTGATAGGCGCTGATTCTCTGTAAATATTATAATGGTCAAAATCATTTAGCTGAATGACTAAACTCCACGTCATTATGACCCAAAAACCCTGATCTTCTGGTCTGTCCGAAGCGTTGACACCCATGATTGATGGAGGAGGGATAGCATTTATACTGACTCTCTCGAATATTCTACTGATGGATTGATTGCCGTTTTTACTGGTTAAATATCCTGTAATTCTCGCATCCTTCACGCTGTCGTTCTTTTTGACTATGTAAGTTCCAAAGTACACACCATCATCGGCTTTGTCATCCCCTCTTGTTCCATCATCATACATGGGTAATCCCATTTTGAATTCCCCAATATCAAACGTGGCTGTGTGTCCGGGGTCGCCTTTGAGTGTGACGATCAACTTATCATTCTCTTTTAGAATATTCTTTGCATTGTGGACAAATGAGATTATCTTAGGTAACGTGGTATCAATGCTTACAGGTTCTCTGGAAGTTGCTTCGGCAGTATTACCAGCCTCATCAATCAGCTTTACAGATATTTGAATGTCAGTGGCATTATCTCCTTTTTTGACTGTATATCGTCCTGTGTAGACTCCATCATCAGCGACTTTATCATCACGAGTACCATCATCATACATCGGCAGAGATATTGCTAGATCACCTATGCTAAACGTTGCTTTTCCTTTTTTTATATCAGTGACAGCAGTAATGATTAGCACGTCACCATCTACAAGCACATTCTTTGCATTCTGTTCTTCCGTTGCACGGTGGAACGTGACATGCTCTACGCTTATTATCTCAGGGGGGGTTGTGTGGAAGTATACATTACGCAGGATAGATTTTACTGATTCATTACCTGCTTTATCAACCAGACGACAGACTACAATTCCACCGTCAAGGTTATCTCCTTCAGTAACAGTGTAACTACCAGTATAAGTTCCAGCAGGGTCCTCTTTCATCTGGAATTCAGAAGCCCGATAAATAACATTAAACTTTTGATCAACTCTCGTTCCGCCGAGTAACGGAAGAACAGAGACAGGAAGCTGAATACTAAATAAAGCACTCTTGGCATCAGGTTCACCAATCATTGTCACTTTCAGAATCTTACCTTCTGACAACGGTTTAACGGGCATATCGTGATCCACAGAGAATATCTTCGGAGGTATCGTATCAATATTCAGAGTAACATTGAGACCTGTAATTGAGTCCTGCAAGGCGAAATCCGCTGTCCATTTTTCTCCTGATCGTGCAGGAGGCATTCCAAGATGTAATAGGATCGTTCCATTGGTTAGGTCGTCACCAACCTGAACAGTGTAAGTGCCTGAGTATATACCGTCATTCGCTTGAGAGTCATCATGCTTCCCATCATCATACATGGGAATAGCTGTTCTCAGATCACCAACGTCAAAGGTTATTGTGTTTTCGGGTGTACATTTGATTTTTAGTGTTATAGTGTCACCAACAGACAGCGGAGAATCCTGAGTTTGTTCACGTTCTGTATTCATTTTTATCTTATACTCAATATCAAGAGTATTTGCAACAAGATCGTATTCTGCTGACGGGTCATTTTCTCCATTGGGTTTAAGAACTACGAAGTAATCACCAAGATTCAGATTTGCGCTGATTGTTGCTTTCCACGTTCCGCCGTGCAACGGAAGAACAGACTGACCGCTGAGAGCGTTTGTTGATGAAGTGGCAATGTCTGTCATATCAGCCCTCTTTAGCTTAATCTCCGTTGAGCCTTTGCCAAAGGGTCTAAACATAGATACGACAAGTGTTTTACGGTCATCAAGGCGAACTTTGAACCAATCGGTATCATTATCTGGGTCCCAGCTTGTGCCTTTTATGACTTCACCAACAGTCAGCGAATTGGCAAATTGAGAGATGTTGTTAGGCTCAAGTTCCCATTTCTCTGACGTTTGAGCAAATGATACTCTAAGTGAATAAATGCTATTAGTATTCTGCTGATTATCTACTTTGATGAAATAATCACCTGATTTAATCGGCACAGTAATCGTCTGAACTGGCAACAGGTCTGGCGTGTAACCGATAAAGCCTATCTTTGGAGATTCCGTGATCGGTAATGAGGCATATAGGCTGATTTCCGTAGGACTTGATGCTCTGGGTCTGATGAAATCTATCTTCATGAAGGCAATGTCGTCTGTTTTAAGTCCTGATACTTGCAGTCTATACCAATCTACATCACCAACATTATTTCCGAAACCAGATACCTCGTACGTACGATTAATCCCATTTAATGTACTTAGATCCCATTGTCCTGCGATCGCTAATATCGGAAGATCGTTGCTCTCTTTGTCCCACTGAACAATATCACCGTTTAAATTTTGAGGTAATTCGTCAACAGTCACTGATAGTTCATACTTCACATCTGGTGACTCTCCCTGTGTATCTACAAGTATGTAATAATCACCAAAGTCAACACCTGTGATAAAATAGGCGCGTATATTTAGCGGATCAACCGTGACACTGGATAAATTCACATCCTGACCTTTGAAAACAGTCACATTTGTTGTGCCTTTTGTCTGAATTCTGTCAAAATGTAGCGTCATTATTGCCCCGTATGTTCCCGATGGCTCAACGTGGAATCTGTACCAGTCATTATCGTTATCATCCGTATTCGTTCCGACTATGGTTACTCCTTTTGAGATCCAATTTGCGCGTTCTGCACTGTTGTTTGGTTCTAATTCTGGTATTGTTATGCGTTTTACCGAGAAAATACGAACTGCTGGCATCGGATCAATTTCAGTGCCTAAATCCGCTCTGACGTAGAAGGTATGCTGTCCTTCTCTAAGATCGTTGTATGTTTTGGTAATTTCGTTTGTCCAGACCCAGTTATCATCATCAAGTTTGTAATAATAGCCGGGCGTGACTGGTGACGAGTAACTGGTGACGAGTGACTGGTGGAAGGACAAGGACTGATTCCATCTGCGCCATACAAACGTAACGTCATTGTAATTGATCTCACCCACAGGTCCGCTTATTATCCTAACCAGAGTGTCAGGTTCAGCACCAAGATTATCTATTGAGATTAATGTACCTGTTACAGAATCCTCGTTTATGTCAGACTCATTCCCGGAATTATCCACAGCGGTAACAGCAAAGTAGAATGGGACATTATTCTCTGAAACTGTTACGTTAGAAATGCGTACGTTCCTGTCAGTGATACTGCTATCTACAAGCGTAAAAGATGAAGGAACTCGATGTATTATTTTTGTATCTATTGCTGATCGCCCAATGTAGATATTATAGTTGTGGAAATCTTCAGCAACAGATGACTGACTCCAGTTTATAACTATGACTTTACCATGATCGAATTCTCTGTCGTAGCCAGCGACTTTTCCAACAGCTTCAGGAGGTAGATTGTCTATACTTGTAACAGGTCCAGCAGAACTGCCTCTATCAAGAGATGATTCATTAGTCGCAATATCAACTACCGTAACGGCAAAGTAATACGTTGACGGTGGTGAATCAGGTATCGGTAGAGGAACTTTTATCTCTACACTGGACGTATTAGCATCAGTAAGCGATTCTCGTTCCGCCGAGTAACGGAAGAACAGAAAGTCTAAAGGCGTTAATCCACGAATAGAAGTTATAAACTGATCTGATTGGTATATTCTATACTCTTTAAACTCTTTCTCACTTCTCGTTCCACCGAGCAACGGAAGAGCAGAGGTTGGTGTCCAGCTTAAAATAATGAATCCACCATTATCATCAGGTTTATCAATTGCTTTTACACCAATCACCGGATCGGGTATGGCTGTGTCTACTGATACTGTTTCGAGAGCAAAACGCTGTGCGCTCTTGCCGTTAGTGCTTAAAGTGCTGACTTTGACTGTGGCATTTCTGACGTTATCGCCTTTCTTTATCGTATAAGAGCCTGCATATACACCGTCTCCTGCGGAACCATCACTATGATTGCCATCATCATACATCGGTCTGTTGCTGACTAACCCATCTATATCAAAGGTAGCAGTTACTCCTGTTTCAGTATTGGCTGTTACAGTTATGATTTCGCTCTCAATGAATGGTCTGCCGATGGTGTTAAAAGTTACGGATGTAATCCCCGGTGCAGTTGTATTAATGCTGATTGATTGTGTTCCAGAATAAGTGGAAATATTACCAGCCTGATCCTTTAGTTGACCTGTAATTAATGCACCTGAAACCTTATCTCCTGCTTTTACTCGATATGTGCCAACGTAAGCATTATCTTCGGGAAGCATCTGTACTCCTGTTTTAAGGCTTCCTAAATCGAAAGTCGCATCACAGTTGGATTCACCTTCTAGTTTAACCGTTATTACATCACCTTCAACGAACACTTTATCAGCATTGTAACTGAATGATTTTATAATCGGCGGGATATTGTCAAAGGTCACTTTTACATCGGCAGACGCAGAAGATTGATTTCCTGCGGAATCTGTGAGATAACAGATTATTGTGGCGTTTTGAGCATTATCATTATCTTTAACCTCATAGATACCTGTATAAACGCCATAATCGTCCTTCACCTCACCAACTACTTTTTGATCAGAACCGAAGGCTAATTGAATTTTTGCACTTTTCTCTGTTCCAGTATAATCGCTGAAAATCTTAAAAGATGAAATAACTCCAACAGGGATACGGTTAGGTGTTGTATAACCAAAACCAGAATTTATAACACCTCCAGCAGTATCGTAAAGGAAATAATTTATTCTTACCAAATCTTTGACTGGATCTGTTCTTCCGTCACTCGGCGGAACGAGATCAGATATGTTCTTAACCTCACCCGATATTACAATAGAGCCTTTCGTTCCTACTGTAGGGTCGTATCTCCAATCCCAATTGAGTATCACCAGTGAAGGGTTGGCTTCGTTTGATGACATATTATACATATCCAGACCGTTTTTAAATTCTGTTCTTCCGTCACTCGGCGGAACGAGACCAGCTATGTCGAATTTAGCACGATCCCTTGGTTGTCCGATCATCCTTACAGAGAGAATATCTCCAGCAGATAAAGGCATACCAGCGTCATGGGATACTTCAGTGATCTCCGGCGGTGCGCTAACCACTATACCTACGTACATATTATCAAGCCTTATATCAGCTTTGTTGGAAGCATCATCCTCAATGTGTAAGGTTACAGGAGCATTGCTTATATCATCCCCTTTGACTATTGTATAGTTTCCCTTGTAAACTCCATTTTCTAGCTGTTTCATCTGGACGATTCTTGATTCATCCTCACCTATCGAAAATGAAGCTTTACCTTTATTAACATTCCATTTCACCTCGAGAACAATGGAATCTCCAGCCTTTAACGGTGTTCCCTGCTGTGGTATTTCCTTGCCAGATGAAAAAGATAATTTTATAGATTCCACAAACATAGCTACTACAACGTATTCAGCAGATGTATTCTCGTTCTGCGGGCGTATTCTCAAGTAATACGTTCCAGTATTCACAATGAGGGTTACGTTTCCCTTTTGAGCAGAACTCACGTCTGCATTAAAACTACCAATTACCTGAGAAGCGGAGTTAAGCACATCCACAATTGATGAACCAATCCCGGATGGGCGAGAGAACTGTACGTTGAGTATCCCATCCTTCTCGATATTCAACCTGAAAACATCTATATCCTTGTTTCCATCCCAGTTTGTCCCACTTTGTTTAACACCTAAATTCATGGGATTAGCCTGTATGACTATATCATTCGGTTCGGTTTCCGATACAGTATTCGGCTCAATTGTAGTCTTATTAACAGACAAAAGGAATTGATATAAGGTACTTGCATTTCTCGTTCCGCCGAGTAACGGAAGAACAGATTCACTTTGCAGATTGATAAAGTAATCAGTACCGGGCTTCACTATACCAGTAAAAGAACCATTATTATCTGAGATTTCACCGATTTGATCCGTTTCAAGAGGTGAAGAATATATCTTCATTACGATTGGAAAGTCGGAATATTGGTATATTGACAAGCTTGACGGATTAACGACTGATTCCGATATATGAACTTTGAACCAATCTGTTCTTCCGTCACTCGGCGGAACGAGATCTGAATTAGACAACTGGTTTAAATCACCCGCTACTTCTAAACTTGCTTCCTCGCTGATAGTAAGATAATTAGAATTCTCTGGTTGATCGTTAATTTCTGTTTCCCATGTAAATCCTTGAGGTAATTTGCTGATGTTTGCTACAAGCCTGTATTGTCCAGAAGCATTTACGTGTATCAGGTAATCTGTCTCGTTTAATGTTCCAAAAACCAGATGTAAAGGACTATTGCTTTGACTTTCAGATTCTGCAACCTGTTGGAAAGGCTGATCAGTGTAAACTGAGATACTGGCAGTACCAGCATAAGAAAGAAGCACGTCCATAATATTCTGAGATGAGCTTGATGGAACATGCACTCTATACCAATCATCATCTGTACTCCCTCTGATTATCATGCCAGTTATGAGTTTAGATGCGGTATCCTGTGAATTATTTGGTTCTTGTCCCGAAGTCAAAACGGGAACGACTGTGAAGGAACGCTCAATAGTAAAGCTGGATTCTGTTCTTCCGTCACTCGGCGGAACGAGAGATGATTCCGAAAGCCTTACAGCGAACTTGTGATCGCCTGCATTGAGATTGTAAAAAACAGCAGATGATTCCGTAGTCCATTGCCAATTGGCATCATCCAGTCTGATATAATAACCACGTATCATGTTGTTAGTTTTGTGATCGTATCTATTCCAGTGAAATGCTACGTGATTATGGTGTATTGTGCCAATCGGTGCACTTATAAAAGCCAACACACCTTCAGGTTCAGCACCAATATTATTCTCTGCCCTGACAGGTATTGATACAGAACCACCAGCTTTGTCGAGTTCAGATTCGTTGCCCGAAAGATCAACAGACGTGACAGCGAAGTAATAATCAGTTGTATTTGACTCCACAGAAACGTCATATACTTTCAACTGTCTGTCAGTAATGGTATCTATCGGTCTTAATCCTTCAGTAGTAGTTTCTGTTCTTCCGTTACTCGGCGGAACGAGAATCGGTTTTGTATCCTGATAGATATTATATCGGGCAAAATCCTCGTCATTATTTGTATCAGTCCAGCTTAGAATAATTACACCACCAAAGTCTTTATCCCGATCAACAGCCTTTACAACCTTTACAGGTGTTGGTTTAAGGTTATCCTTTGCCTGAACGGGTCCTGCAAGTGATTTCCCGTCTTTGCTTAGTATGGATTCGTTCCCCATAATGTCAACAGCGGTGACAGCAACGTAGTAATCAGAATTATCTTCCCACGTTCCGCCGATCTCGTTCCGCCGAGTAACGGAAGAAAAGAGCAACGGAAGAACAGAAACTTTTATGTCAACGCTTGTTTGTTTGGAATCTGTAATGTCAGTTTTTATTGGTGATATGTCTACTGGACGGTCTTTTGATACAGCGATTGGAACGTCCTTTGACAGATATATATTATAATGTGCAAAATCTATCTCATCTGTTCTTCCGTTACTCGGCGGAACGAGAGTTGATGGTTTCCATTTTATTGTGATGTAACCACCTTGATCATTGGGTCTATCAAAAGCTTCCACACCAACAACAGAAACGGGTGGAACAGCATCAATATTCACTTTAATAAGTGCTGTCTTTGTCGAAATACGTCCTTTCCTATCAACCAGACGACCTATTACCGATGCAGAAAGCACGCCATTATCCTCAACGACCTTATAAGAACCCACGTATTTACCATCGCCCTGTGACCCATCATCGTGTTTACCATCATCATACATGGGTATATTATTAACCAGATCATTAATATCAAAGCTGGCAATTCCATCTGGATCACCGATCAGGGTTACAGTTAGAGTATCATTTTTACCCAACGTCAACCTGCCTGTATGTTCAACTGAATTGATTACAGGATGATCACCAACAATGTCAACTTTAATTACTGCTGATAAATTGGAGACATTACCTGCTATGTCAGTTAAATATCCTGTCACTATACCGTCAGTGATATAGTCATCACCTTTGACTGTGTAAGTTCCAGCGTAAACTCCATCATTAGCAGAACCATCATTGTGTTTTCCGTCATCATAAGCTGGAAGTCCTGTCAAACGAAGCATCCCTGCATTTTTACTATCAGAGATTACGTCAAAAGTCGCTGTATTTCCTACCTCACCTTTTATTGTAACAGTCAGTTCCATTCCGATTGAAAGCGGTGATTTTGCATCCCACGTTCCGCCGTGCAACGGAAGAACAGAATAGCTGACTTGATTTATAACAGGCGGAATTGTGTCTATTACTATTGGTTTATCTGCTATCAGAACGTTGGACGAGTTATCGAATTTATCTCGAACATGAACGACTACAACAGCATCTTTTGCATTATCTTTATCTTTTACAACGTAAGTTCCAGAATATATCCCATCATCAGCATTACCATCATTGTGGAGTCCGTCATCATACATTAGCACAGGTTCAGTATTTAATTTCTTAGACAATCCATTGAAAAATATGTCAAAATCGGCAGAATTTCCTTTTTCCCAAACCAATCTAACTGATATTTTATCCCCTATTGACAGAATTTTATCTGCTGGTACATCATGCGAAACTGATGTGATTAACGTAGCTGTGAGCCAGTAATCACCAGTGAAATCCGAAAAATCAGTATTGACCAGATATTCACCTCTCGTTCCGCCGAGTAACGGAAGAACAGAAGTTGATATGTTAGTATTAAGTGTATTCTTTTGTTCTCCGGGCTGAAGTTTGAAGCTGTCTATTGGTTGTCCGACAGTATCGAGTAAATAGATATTTATTGAACCAGCCTTTAATATACGTGATGCTGTCAGACTTAAAATACCATTATGTGGAACGGATAATCTGAACCAATCCGTGTCGCTAGGTTGGTTTCTTGATGCCTTGATACGAGTTCCTATTGGAAGACGATTAGCAAAATCTGGTGAGTTATTGGGTTCAATTTCCCAAATTTCTCCTTTTGGTATATCGGATAGCATTAAAGATAAGAAATACGGTGTTTCAAATATGTTTGTACCAGATGTACCATAGTTTGAAAGGTCAACTTCGATCAGATAGTCAGCAAGTCCAGTTCCAACGTCCAATTTCCACTGAGGACCACTAGCGGGAGTTACCGTAAACTCTCCAAGTAAAGTCATTGGGGAAGCAGAATAAAGGCGTATTGTGGTTGATCCACCGATTGGGCGTGTGAGATTTAGACTCATTCGCTTTTGCTCGGTAAGGTTAGCATGAATTCTATACCAATCTTTATTATCGCTGGAACTCCATTTATTGCCTATAATCTCCATCCATGGGGTAGTTTTTGATAAGAATATAGGTGACGTTTCAGTAGCATTATTGGAACTGTTGTTATTTTCTGTGTCCCAGATGGTTTCAGACGTTAAGCTATCAGTTATTACTGTGAGAGAATAGGAGGATACTGAACTTGCAGTAATTGGCTTAACGTTTATAAGATAAGTTCCCGATGTAACTCCCGTAGCAAAAAATCCCTTATCTTTTACTTCAAAACTCGCTATTTCTTTACCTGAAGATATATCAGGGAATCTATAAACTTTGACTATGCTGGATACTAAGGCATCAGGCCTATTGAGAATGACATTCATCTGACGTGGTGTTAAAGATAAGCTACCACTGGCAACGTTTACAGAAAACCAATCTTCGTCAACTCCGTCTTTAGCAGTAAAACTCTGGCATTTGACTGTTTTGCCGATGGGTATAACCATAGCAGTTGACGGAGAATCATTGATCGTTCCGTATACTTTCAGGTTACTGTCTTTTTTGATAAAATATGCCTTATCACCATCCGTTATTTGCCATTTGCTATCGTTGGTAATAACATCAACTATCGCATTTGTGGAAAGTGTTATCCCTCTGAATCCAAACTCTTGCCTTAAACCTGTAGAGATAGTTTTATTATTCAATTCGCCTTGAAAAATGGGATCAATGACAAAAAGGCTTTGACCTTCATTCGGTTCAGTAACAAAGCTTTGCTCAATGTTAAAGGTGCGAAAAGCGGGGTTTTGATCCTGTTGGTCATTGCTATCAACAGCTTTTACGTCTAGCCTGTGATTACCGCTTGGTAGATTATAATAGGCAATATATCGCTCTTGAGTCCAGTTCCAGAGTTCACCGTCAAGGCTATAATAGAATCCTTTTATTGATGGCAGACGTCCAGAATCATCTGGAGTAACCTTGCCAGTCCACCAGAACATGACGTCGTTTGACGAAATGTTTCCGCTCGGACCTGCTACTATTATGGTATCAGGCGGAGTTACAGCAATGGCATTAGAAGCAATAATAGAGAAAACGAGTACAAAAATTATTAGTGGAATTATATTATGTTTTTTCATCATCAATATTGTTTTATTTTAGGTTTCGTTCCTCAACCCAACCTCTTATGTTAATTGTCAATGGGAAAAGTGATATTGTCAGATTTTTGCCACCTTTCCTTTGAATGTTGTTTTACTAAACGTTAATGTTTATTACATTTAGTATACAACATACGGAATAGGAACTCACCACATATTAAGCATAAAGCCTACTTTGACTTTTTAATTTTCCAAGCTAGAAGCTTGGGCTACGAAAATAATCAGCACAAGTCGTAATTTCTTAAATTTATCTTACCTTTTCACTGCTACAATACTTATATAGGGACCGAATCTTGGGAAAAACCTACATAAAATGCGACCTTGAAGCGTCATGGATGCAGAAAGTTTGACTATTCTCATTCCATTGGATTTCAGGAATCGCTCCAGATCAATAGGGCTGGCATAATAAGCGCTGTCAGAATCTCCGCCATCTACGGCTTTATCCAGATCAGGCTTTCTATAAATAAAATTCGCTTCTTTAGAAAATCGCTTATTTAATGACAGAATAAAATTACTCCAACCCCATTTCAATGCCTGATTCCAATTTTCTGCCCATACGTGCCTGCCTTTTTTTCCTCGAACAATGTTAATAATATCAACCATAGCCCAGAATGGCGAACACAGGTTTGGTCCCATTATTGCGAGTATTCCGCCATTTTTGAGTATGCGTATCATTTCGAGAATGGCTTTTTGTGCATCTGTGACGTGTTCAATAAGCTCATTAGAGCATACTACGTCAAAAGCCTTACCATGAAAAGGCAAATCCAGCACGTCACAAACCCCATATCTCAGGTTTTTGTTTTGTAGATGTATGGAATCATTGAGAAAAAATGACGAAATGTCCGTTCCAATAACTTGATGACCATATTCACTTAGCATGTAGGATGATAGACCATTTCCACAACCAAGATCAAGTATCTTTGATTGAGGTTTGGCGTATTTATTGACAATATCAACGTAACTCCTGAGATATTCCTTATTATGGGCATCCAGAAGTTTTTTATAATCGCTGGAAGTCTCGTAGAACCGCTTTAGTTTTTCTCTTTCTTCTGATACTGTGGTTGTATTCATATCTGCGATCAACTTTTGTGGGGCAATCTGCCAGATTACCATTTTAATAGCAAACTAGCAGTTTACTCAACAATTAACCATTTCTTCGCTGACTTCTTCAGGTTCGCTTTCTTCTTCATCATCTTCAATGCTGAGATCATACTGACCCAAACCTTCTGTAAGTTCTAAAAAAACTTCATACTTTAGTAATTCCTTCTTTTGGCGATCGAAGACAGACCTGAGCCACTTATTGAGTATCTCGTCAGTTCTTCTTTTTAGATACTCCAATTCTGTAAGTATCTCTTTTATGTATTCGTCGTCTTTGGGAACTAATATCTCCACCATGCCAGAGCCAATGAGTGCCTTTAGGTATCGTGCTTCTTCCTCTGAGCGACATTCTATAAACCTTGTACGTTTTCTTCCCAATCGGGTATAATGGATCTTCCATCCGAATAAATCTTTTTCGATCCTCATATCTCTAAGAAAAGAGTAGTCTATTTCTCTTTTATCTAGCGATTCTTCGGGCAAAGATAGTATTTTTTCTCTGTAAAATGCACCAAGCCTTTTCATCACTATACCTCTTTTTCTATTTCATTAATAACTGATTTTTTGAAGTTTTCTACATCTATGCCGTCTATGATTTTATTTCCATTCAAACTTTTTGCTTTATTGAGTCTTGAGCTAACGAGATCAATGACTGCACGATATACTTCAAGCTGTTCTTCATCAGTGAGTCCGAGAATATCACCCATGATGATTTTGTCGAGTTCCCTACGATCTGACCTAACTTTATCAAGAGAGACTTCATCAGCAGATTTCGCACCAAGTTCATCGAAGATAGGTAAAATTTCTCTATTACTAAGACGTTCTAAAAGAGTTGAAAGTCGTCTTTGTAATTCTCTAGTGATACTTGGGGGAGTTTGCAGACGTTTTAGTTGATAAACATTTGTATAAATAGCACCCTCTCCCAGATTTGTGATTCCATCAATCTCAATCATTAATGGAATAATAGAACTATTAAGATAAGATTGTAATAATATATTATCTGCTTTATTTTTGAGGTAAATTAAAAAGAATCTCTTGTCTGCCCAAGTTTTTTTAGTGTCATATACCCCATATCTATCGTTATAAGCATCAGACCAAACCAAGTCAGGTTTTTCCCAACTACCGAGATCATACCATCTACTTTTGTTATGATAAGTTGCTCTGTCATTAAGTTTCTCTCGTTCACCTTCTTTGATGTATTTTAGAACTTTTGTCCCTTCTAAATCCTTTCTATCCTTATGTATCATCAGAACCCGATATTTTAATTGCTCTGGTTTTACGATTATTGATTTACACTCTCGTGGTGATTTAATAACGTAATTCGGTACCAAGTTACCATTCTCGTCTTTATGCATCCAGAATTCTTCCTCGATCTTCTTCTTTTTGACTTCTTCTTCTGTGAGGTAGAAGAATTCGTTAGCACCAGTTGTAAAACCTCGCATTACATGCGCAATGTTTTTCAATGGAACAAGTCTTGTTTTGCCTTTTTCAAGTATTTTGAAAAAGATGCCGGGTGCTCTTAGATATTTTCCCCATTTACTTCCAACGTATTTATTTTCTTCTGTATCAAAACCATCTTTCCATAGTTCCGTTTGACTTTTAGGGTATATTCTAAATTCATCATTTTCATAAAGGTCTTTATGGGCAAGGATAGTTTTTTTGAGTTTATCTATTTCATCTAATCTTTCAATCTGTTTTTCCCAGATGTTCTCAGCAGGCGGGATAAAATCACAGAGAGGTTTCTTTAGATAGACGAACCTGACGATGTTATCATTCCGCTCGTTTTCATCACTGCATTTTTGAAGGATGATTATACAGGTGTTGATGTCTGCTTCTTCAAACCAGCGTTCTACTTTAGACTCTATAATAGTGATGATCTTATAGTTTTTTAAGAAGAACTCCTGAAATCCTTTGCCGTAGTCAACGTCAAGCCATGAGTTGGAAACAATGAAACCGAAATATCCTCCATCTTTCAGGAACTTTGTGCCGTGAATAAAGAAATAGGCATATATTCCAGCCCTTTTGCCCATATCAACGTTCTTATTACCATTCAAATCTGATAAAACTTTTCTAACAATGTTCTCCTTATACTCTTCATTCTCAGTTGATATTTCTGCAATCTTCTCTTGTCGGGTATATGGCGGGTTGCCGACTATTGCATCAAACCATCTTGGTGCGATTACGTCACGTTCAGCAATTCCAAGTGTTTTAGCTCTGGCTACTCTCCATTTTTCAGGGTCGAAACCGTCTTTTCCTACAAGAAGATCAAAGAAGTCTTGATGCAGGATATTTGGATAATTCTTATCCACTCCAAGATCATTGATAGCTAAGTTAATAGTGGCAAGATGAGCGGGGAATTTTGCAATGTCCGTCCCCCAGAGCGTTTCTAATATTTTCTCATGCTCTAGTCTAGCGTTCATTATTTTCTTGTGCTGATAAGCTCTTACAAGAAAAGTTCCAGCGCCGCATGATGGATCAATGATCTTATCATCTTCGTGATGCAGACAAAATTTGAGGATTAAATCAACCACATCAGGATTGGTGAAATATTGACCCAGATTGTGCCTTTCGATGGGTGGGATAAGGCGTTCAAATATCCTTCCGATAATCTCGAATCCGAGTGTAGGAAAGTCATATCTTCTAAGTACTTTGAGGAGATCCTTTATTTCCTCTACGACTTCCTCTGAATTTGGAAAAGCAATAGTATCAATGAAATCAGCAGTGAAAATGGTCTCGTAATCTATGTTTAAGACCTGCTTGAAGTAGAGCAGAAGGACGGCTTGAAGCATTGCCCCTTTCGTAAGAGTTTCAGGTACTACAAGAGGGTCAAGTTCCTGCGGTCTTTTCGCTTGAAGGCAATCATAAAAAAGTATCTTATTAACGAGTAGATAAGCAGTTTGTCGTGCGGCTTTATTAAAATCCTCGTCATCTTCAGAAAAACTCCACCCTTGATCATAGAACCACTTTTTTATATTCTCATTAAACAATGAATCTTTATGATACTTGTCATAGATGATTGATCTATAGTAACCAGAAAGAACATCTATCTTTTGATGAAGCCTATAAACTAGAAAATCATCTATCGCTAATTTAGGTTCAGGTATTAGTCCAGAATGAACGGCGTAAAGCTTGGTTAAGAACGATTCAAGTGCTTTTTTAATGGGTGCGCTATATCTTGTATGTTCGATATTATCAAGGCTCTCGATATTAGAAAGGGAATATTTTTCGATAATTTGCTCTTCTTCTGGCTTTAGGGAATTGACCTTTTCAGTATTATACCAGATAAGTGTTTTGAAATTAGTGACAGCGAAGTATTTTGCTTTTCTTTGAGTTGCCTTTTTCCTTGCAGGTTCTTTTAGCTCATCCTCGTTAAAGATATTGAAATGTGGCTGTTTGGCTTCAATGACGCAGAGGACGTTTTGACTTCGGAGCGATTCATATATTACGGTATCAGGTCTTTTTCCATCACTACCAGAAGTTTCAACGTCAGGAGGTCCCAGATCAAGGTTTTTGTCTTTGATAATATCCCTCATCCAGCACACTAACGAAGTGACGGCAGTTGGCTCTGTCTTATGAATAGACATATCAAAAGGGTCAACGCTTTTATTTTTTTCTGTTCTCATTTTACTCCAAAAACCTCTTTTCTAAATTCATCATCCTCTTTTAGCTCATTAATTATCAAATTTACGCATCTTTTAGCAATTTCGAGGGCGGAGGCTATTCTTATTACCTTAACTTCACCGAGTCCTTTAATTTTCTGAAAATCTTCAAGCGGTTTACCAGCTAGACCTCTGATAGAACCATATTTCAAAATAAGTTCTTCGGCTATTTTTTCTGCTGATTTGCCTTTAATACCTGAACCAATTAATATAGAGATCAATTCAGCATCAGAAAGGCTTTCTGATCCGAGTTCAAGTAGTTTTCCACCGGGATGACGCCATATCTGTTCTTTTGAATGATTTTTAGTATTATCCATAAAAACCTTTCTCATATAAGCTTTTCAAATTCTTCGATATTTTTAGCAAGTCTGATAGCTTTTTTAAGCGACTCAAGTTTATCTATGGAATCTATCTTTCGCACTTTCTCTATCAATGGGACGCCATCAATTCCAAACTTCAGCTCTATACCGAAAAATAAAGTTTCATAAAGTCCTTCTTTAATTAAATCATAAATTGGTGACTCTATCATTATGTCGCCCCCCTTTTTGCCAATATCTACTATTACTTTTGCCGCTATGTCGTATTTCATTTTATCCCCATCATGACGCTTTCGATAATATCTATACCTTTATCCGCAAGTTCCTGAGATATGATGAGTGGTGGGGCAATCCTGATGACGTTGCCGTGAAATCCTATCGGCGCTATAAGCACAAGACCGCGCTGGTAACATTCGTTGACGATCTTTTTTGTGAGGTCTGCGGATGGCTCTTTGCTTTTTTTGTTATGCACTATCTCAAGTCCCAGTACTAATCCCTGACCTCTTACGTCGCCTAAAATCTCACATTTTTTCTGAATCTCTTTGAACCTGTTGAGCATGTGATCTCCGATTTTGGCGGAATTCTCTACGAGTTTTTCTTTTTCTATGATGTCAATTGCAACAAGCCCAGCCCTTGATGATAGGGGATTACCACCGTAGGTGCTGGACATACTCCCCGGCTCAAGGACGTTCATAATTTCTGTCTCACCCATCAAAGCGGAGAGTGGTACGCCACTGCCTATGCCCTTACCGAGACAAAGCAAGTTCGGTCTTAAATTCTCACGCTCAAGCGCAAACATATATCCAGTTCTGCCGAATGATGACTGTACTTCGTCGAGTATAAATAGGACATCATGTTCCTTACACCAGTTTTCGAGTTTTTTCAAATATCCGTGAGGTGGAATGATAGAGCCAGCCCCGCCTTGATATGGCTCTGTTATAAGTGCGGCGATCTCGCCAGTTGACTGAGTTTCAACAGCCCAGTCTAAAGTCTGAAAACACCAATAGCCACATTCAGGGAAGGTCTTATCCCACGCACAGCGATAACAATACGGAAACGGAACGTGGATCGTTCCCGGTATAGTAGGTCCAAAACCTTTTTTGACGCCCATTTTTCCACCGATACTCATACCACCGTAAGTTCTGCCATGAAATGCACCGTAGAATGATATAATCTCGTAACCGCTTTTGAATCGTCTTGCTAATTTTATAGCGCCTTCTATGGTTTCAGAACCAGTAGTCAGAATAAAGGCTTTGCCAAGATTTTCAGGGGTTATTTCAACGAGTTTTTTTGCAAGCATTGCGCGCCATGGATTGACGAAGTCGTAGCAGTTGTAAAGTTCTTCAGCCTGTTGCTTCATCTCCTCAACGTATCTTGGATGACAATGACCTATATTAGTTACAAGTACACCCGAAGTAAAGTCAATGAACCAATTCCCATCAACGTCCTCTATTTCTGAGCCAATTGCACGCTTCCATACAACTGGTATTTGCTCACTCATTGAATGAGGCTCGTATTTTTGAGAATATTCGAGATATTCGAGAGACTTTGGACCCGGTAACTGTGTTTTTATATCTGGAGCTTTACCCATTTCTGCCTCCATGCAAGATGCAATATTTGTTTAGTTCTATAATAAACTGAAAGGCGGGACAGATTATCCCGCCTTTTGGAATTATGTTTGCTACTCGATATATTTTATTATTTATACCATTTCTGTTATTTATCTGTGTATAACTATTATGCGCAGGACACGCATCAGCGTGTCCCTACGGTTAATTCTAATACACAATTAATAAATAGAATTGGTATTATTTCTTTATGTCACCCCAAGAAGTAGCAAGTTTATCTTGAGATTCAACTGCGACGATAAGCTTTGCGTTACCTCCAACCCAGTTTTTAATGAATTCGATGGTTGCCTTTGCACGATCTACAGTGCCAGCTAAAGCCGCCTGGTTTATAAAAGCCATGTAGCCTTTTGTCTTTGTGTTGCGGAGAACACATGGGTCCATGTCACCAGTTGCCTTACCAGCGAATACTTCAGCAACTTCCCATGGAGCTTTGACAGCAGTGCCAACTATTGGTCTGAAAGTTATAGTTTTGGCGCCAAGGCTTGGTATGTATTTCTTACCTGCATCTGTTACGTCCAGTGAAGTATTATCGGCACTTCTGATGATCCCGGGTAGATTGAGGATGTTTTCAGCCCCAGCGGCACCGTTATCAGCACCACGTGCGCCTGTCTCATAAGTGCAATATGCGAACCAGTCTCCAATATTGATGATCATATTACCGTTGTTAAGCCATTCTTCAGCAGGTGAGCCATCTGGCGCCTTATTAGGATTTGCATAAAGCACGCTTGGAGTACAACCGTTCAGCCAAATAATGTCAGTTTCTCCATCTTTCGTATTCTTATCAACCCACGTTTTAAGGTCATTCAAAGCCTTATCATCGAAGGACTTTATTTCGCCGAACGAACTTTTGAGCTCATTTATTATCTTCGTGGCATCGGTCTTCACTTGATCTGCGGCATACCAGTCAGGATTCGGATTACCAGCGTAGAGAGCCATATCAGAGGCATAAGCAACACAAGAAATGAACGCCAAAGTTAGAATAATTAGTAGTAATTTCATTTTTGTTCTCCCTTTACTAACAAATTAGGTTGTGATTTCATGACACTGGAGTAAAACTACTGCTTACTTTTTTATATCTTTTACATCACCCACCCTTCAATAAATATTAATTTATCACTAAGTCACTATTGTTATATCATTCCTGTAAAAACAGGAATTAACTGGATTCCAGCCTTCGCTGGAATGACAAAACCCACTTAGCAAGTAAATCAGTATTGCTGGAACTTATTTCATTTATTCTTTTATACCGCCCCAAACAGTAGTAAGTTTTCCCTTTTGTTCAACTGGAAACTTTACTATTGTTGACACCCAGTTATTTATAAATTCGATGGTATTCTGGGCTCGATTCACATCGGCAGGGAAAGCCGCCTGTCTTATAAATGCCATGTAGCCATTGGTCTTTGTATTGTGGATGACACATGGGTCCATGTCGCCCCCTTCTACTCCGGCAAATATCACGGCAATCTCCCAGGGCGCCTTGACGGCAGAACCAACTACTGGTCTGAAAGATATTGTTTGGACACCGAGAGATGGCATGTATTTCTTACCTGCGTCTGTTGCGTTCAGTGCGGTATTGTCTGCACTTCTGATGATCCCGGGGAGGGTAAGGATGTTTTCAGCCCCGGCAGTGCCGTTATCCGCACCACGCGCGCCTGTCTCATAAGTACAGTATGCAAACCAGTCTGCGACGTTGATAACCATATTACCATTGTTAAGCCATTCCTCAATAAGGGAACCGTCTGGTTTTTGATTTGGATTTGGATAAAGTACGCTTGGGGTACAGCCATTCAGCCATATTATATCCAGTTCTCCATCCTTCGTATTTTTTTCAACCCATGCCTGAAAATCCTTTGCCGTTTTATCGTCAAAGGCTTCTACGTCTTTAAGATTTTTCTTGGGGGCGGTAACTATTTTCTCTCCATCTTTAAGCATTGTAACTTCGCTATACCAATCCGGGTTTGGATGTCCAACGTAAAGTGCCATGTCTATTGCATTTGCACACATACAAGACACAAAAATAAAAGCTACTAAAATTAGAACTCTTTTCATAGTAAACTCCCTTCTCTAAGATTAATACAGCCTTTTTGAATCCTTACTTAATCAAATTGAAAAAATTATCCTCCTTTTTAAATTTGTAAATATTTGAAAGAGATGCCATCAATAAAAGTATACCAAAGCTGACTTACAATGTCAACTAGCTTTGTGTATCTGTCTTATACCATTTTCATAATTCTATTGTGCATAAAGTTGGCTTTTTGGAATTGCCAAGATAGAATCTTGGGCTACAAGTCATGCACATTTAATAAATGAAAATGATATAAGCTTGAGAGCGTATATCATATAACCACAATATGGTTCTATTGACATAAATGTGTTGATGTTCAGACATGAGTTCGGACATTACCCCAGATTACTCTCATGAAAAGCAAATATACGTTATCTATGACTTCTGCAATAACCTTTTTATCCAGTTGTATTCTCTGCTTTAGCAATATAAATA
>Ga0315279_10001123_pt1 | contig 45776 bp, 41 predicted proteins | sample YL17G06_20_MG_FD_203694 | JGI IMG/M metagenome (GOLD analysis project Ga0315279, IMG submission 203694) | Sediment microbial communities from Yellowstone Lake, YNP, Wyoming, USA - YL17G06_20 | ecosystem: Environmental > Aquatic > Freshwater > Lake > Sediment | place: USA: Wyoming | collected...
GGAAAATAATGAAAATTCTGAAGAATATAAATTCAAGATGGCCAGAAAAAAACGAAGAGATTCCTGATTTAATTGACGAAATGCTGAAGAATAACAGTCCTTATTATATAAATTTCAGGAAATAAACGGAATATCTGGAGGGGGTAGCCATGAAAAAAATTTCAGCGGTAATCGCATGTTTCAAAGATGAACAGGCAATTCCTTATCTTTATAAGAGACTGACAGAAACATTCAGAAAGATCAAGGTAGATTACGAGATAATCTTTGTGAATGATGGAAGCCCCGACAATACAGAGCAGGTCCTGACTGAGATTGTAATGAAGGACGATCATGTTGTGGCTATTAACCACTCGCGGAATTTTGGTTCTCAAATGGCATTTACAAGCGGTATGGATATAGCTTCTGGTGATGCTGTTGTTCTTCTTGATGGTGATTTACAGGATCCTCCAGAAATCATCGAAGAATTCTATAAAAAATGGGTTGAAGGATTTGATGTCGTTTACGGCGTACGCGTGAAGAGAGAAGCACCTTTGTTTATGCAGATTGCTTACAAAATATTTTATCGGACATTTCATAAATTTTCTTATATTAAAATCCCTCTTGATGCCGGAGATTTTTCACTAATGGATAGAAAAGTAGTTGATGTGCTGAAGCAAATTACAGAAAGAGACAGGTTTTTGCGTGGGTTGCGGGCCTGGGTTGGCTTTAAGCAGATCGGCGTACCCTATATCCGCCCGGAAAGAATGTTTGGTAAAACCACTAATAATTTATGGAAATACTTTAATTGGGCTACCAAGGGCATTTTTTCTTTTACATACTTTCCGCTCGAATTGATGACATTAATTTCTTTGTTTACTTTTGTTGTAGCTTTAATTGGTATTGTTGTGCAAATCATCCTAAAGTTTATCAGACCGGAAACGCCACAAGGAGCGACTACTATTCTGGTTGTAATTCTTTTTATCGGTGCAATTCAGCTGTTGGGGATAAGTATACTTGGTCAGTATATTGGAAAAATATTTGAAGAAGTTAAACAAAGACCGAAGTATGTCGTCAAGAGCATATTTCGTAACCGCGTGAATAAAGATTCCAGTTAGATTTTAAAAAACATAAGAGAGAAAAATGTTTATTTTACTTTTTGGAAATTTGCTTGTAGTGTCAAGCTCCTTTATATTCGCAAAAAGGTTATCCGAGGATAAAAGTCAAATTGATTTCTTGCTTTCATGGTTTTTATTGTTTTTTGCACAAATAATTATAGTTGAGCTTATACTTGGGTTATTAAATCTGCTTTATTTACCCTATGTTATCTTAATTCATTCCATAATTCTGTTACTCGTATTCTGTTTTTTATTCAAACGGGGTTTTCTCAGTTTCAAAAGATTTGATATTTCGTTTGTTCTTAATAATAAGATATTGCTTCTTGGGATCTCTGTTTTTTTTAGTTTTTTTTGCATAAAAACTTTCCTAAATTTAATTAATCCTCCTATTTGTGCAGATAGCCTCCAGCATCATTTAGCTTTTTCAGCAATCTGGATTAAAAATGGTAATCTCGCTAATCTGTTTTCCTTATTTGGGTCTTTTAGGGGAGGCGCAGAATTAAGCTGTATTACTTATTATCCGATTAACGCTCAGTTGTTTTTTACTTGGTTGATGCTTCCTTTAAGAAATGCATTTTTGGCAGATATCGGAGAAGCGCCTTTCTACATAATAGGTATTTTAGCTGTTTATTCAATTTTAAGGAAATATTCAGTAAATAGGGATACTGCTTTTTTCTCTGGGTTATTGTGGGCATTGATTCCAAATCTATTCAAGCAAATCAAATATGGTTCACAGATTGATGTTATTTGCGCTGTATTATTCCTTTTGGTTTTTAATAGCCTTTTACTTCTTAAAAGCAATTTTAATTTTAAGAATGCCTTAATATTTGGAATCAATTTAGGGATTTTTATCGGAACTAAAATATTGAATATTATCTGGGCAGGCGCCTTATTGCCTATTTTTATTTATTATTTTATAGAAAGCAATAAAGCAATTTCCTCCAAAAAAAATCAACTATTTTTTTCAACAATCATTTTTTCTGTTTTTATATTTGGTGGTTATATGTATGTTAAAAATTTTATCCATACCGGCAATCCATTTTTCCCTATACAAATTAAAATTCTTGGGAACTTGTTATTCCCAGGGGTAATGGATAATGCGACTTATAGCAGAATATATCTGGGTAGTTATGCGCATGGAGTGTATGATTTATTGTTTGCTGAAGGCCTGGGAGTGCAGTTTATTACTTTTATTTTACCTGGCACATTTATTCCACTGATTCTTCATAAATTAATTAGGGGCAAGGCTAAGCCAGACATTGAGCATATCTTATTTTTTGCTATACCAATTACAATGTTATTAATTTATTGTTTCTTTATTCATGCGCGATGGACTAGATATATTTTTCCTTATCTCGGTATCGGTCTAATTGTTTCTATTGTATTTTTAGATAAATTTAGTTGGGGTAAAAAATATATTACTATCTTCGGGTTTATTTCTGTTATCGCATCAGCCTTAGAGCTGGCGCATAGGAGCGAATTAGTGCTCTCTATAATTTTCTCGGCTATATTGTTTATATTCTTTTTAGTTGCTAAGGGCAAAATACTGAGATTCTATAGTGAAATATTTAGCCTTAAGATTTTGGTTATCGCATTAATATTTATAGCAATAATGTTATATTTTTTAAATGATAATTATAACGAGAAAGAATTTTTGCGTTATCCATCAACATTTAGCAAGAAAGAGTCTTGGCAGCGGGATATTCCTTTTGGTTGGCGATGGCTAAATGAAAATACCGGAGAAGGTAAAAGAGTTGCATATGTTGGACGCACGGAAATCTATCCTCTTTTTGGGGCGAAATTAAAAAACGCAGTTTTATATGTTCCAGTCAATAAAAGATCTATGTTGCCTTACGATTTGACAGATGGTTTTTATCGTAGAGAAAAGAATTTTAAAGATTGGCTGGCTAATCTAGAAAAACTTAAAATTGACTTTTTATTTATAGCTTTACCCCAAGAGATTAATAGTGAATCTGATAATCCTAAAGATTTTCCTGTGGAAGACCAATGGGCGCTTCTTCATCCGGAATTGTTTAATCCGGTATTTAAGAATTCATTAGTGCATATATATAAAATTTTAGAATAAATAATTTTCATAGAAAATGAGAGAAATTGCTAATACGGGAGAAAGAATACTTTTAGAAAAAGAAATTCCTTTAATGATTGCTCACCATTTTCGCGCTTATAAATTTGCTAAGGCTTTTGTCAGCGGCAAGGACGTTTTAGATATTCCGGCAAAACACTAATTATGAGAATTGCCTTAGTTTATCCGCCGTGTAGTGAATTAAATCTGAAAGGATACCCCTTGGGGCTGGCATATCTTTCCGCCTCCTTAAGAAAAACCCATCAGGTTGACGTATATGATTATAATGGTAAGGAGTATAAGAAAAGCATAAGGGCTTTTTTGGGCTCCATAAAACAAAAAAGACCGGATTTAGTAGGCATTTCCTTTACCTCTTTTAACCGCGGGGGAGCATACGAGCTTTTAAGGAATATCAAGAAAATCGATAAAGATATTATGGTAGTATTAGGCGGCGTTCATCCCTCTACTTTATATGGACAGGTTTTTGAATATTTCTATAACGATATTGATTTTATCATCCAGTCAGAAGGCGAGAGGCCGTTACGTGAGTTATGCGACGCCCTGGAAGAGAAGCGAGGTTTTTCCGCCGTCAGCGGACTGGTCTATAAAGATTCCAGGGGTAGTTTTATCGCCAACCCGGTTAACGACGTTGTTAAGGACCTCGATGAACTGCCGATGCCCGATCTTTCCTTTGCGGCAGAAGAAATCAGAAAAAAAGAGACCGCTTACCTTATAACTTCCCGCGGCTGTCCGGTTAATTGCTGTTTTTGTTCTACTTCCACTTTTTGGGGGCAGAATGTCAGGATGAATTCTTCGGAAAGAGTGGGCAGGGAGGTGGAATACGCCAAGGGCCTGGGAGCAAAAAGAATTTTTTTTCATGACGACACGTTTAACCTGGGTATAGAAAGGACTTTGAAATTAGCCGATACTTTAAAACGCCTGAATATTGAATATGCGATTTCCTGCCGGGTTAAGCCGGTGAGCGAGGAAATGATCGCCAAATTAGCCGAATCCGGCTGCCGGCACATCTCCTGGGGAGTGGAGAGCTTATCCGAGAAAATACTTGCCAGGATAAATAAGAAGATTAGCCCGGGTGAGGTAAAAAAGGCGTTTGACCTCTGCGCGGGATACAGTGATAAGTTGACTACCAGCGCCTTTTGTTGCGCAGGGATACCCGGAGAGACGGAAGAGACGGTTAATGAAACGGTAGAATATATGAATAAGAACATAAGGTCTACCCACGGCCCCGGGGCGTCCATCTTGTATATATTGCCGGGAACCCGGATTTATAAAGACCTGGTCAGCCAGGGTAGATTTGATGAGAAACTGTGGATAAAGTCCTCGGCGGTTTATTATTATACGCAGGAGCAGAGCATATTTACCTTGAACAGGTGGCGTAAGAAGATAAACCAGAGTAGTATCCGGCTTCCCTTCCAGGGCACATATTTCTGGGATGCGATACCGGCCGCAGAGGAAAAGAGGGAACCGGCCGCGATAAAAAGGCTGCGCAGGATACGCAGAAAAACGCAGCGCTTCTTCAACATGGTGCGTAACCGGTATTAATTTAGTAACTAGTAATTTAAACAATGACAGAGGCAGTGCTAAACACAGGAGAACGGATATTATTGGAGAAGGAAACGCCGCTGATGATCGCGCGGCATTTTTGCGCTTACCGTTTTGCTAAAGACTATGCCGATAATAAGAAAATATTGGATATCGGCTGCGGTGAGGGCTACGGCACGCATTACCTGGCGGGCTTTGCCAGAGAGGCAATGGGGATAGACTACAACCCGGAAGTCATCAATTACGCCCAGACTAAGTATGTCAGGAATAATCTGCGCTTCCGTGTTTTGGACATCCGCAACCTGCGCAGCTTGGAAGATAGGTTTGACGTTATCTGCTCCTTCCAGGTCATCGAGCATTTGCGCGAACCGGATACCTTTTTAAGTAATATAAGGGACCTGCTGGCGGAAGGCGGGGTTTTTATCTGTTCCACCCCCAATAGGCTGGATGCCTCCCCGCACGGCGATACGCCGCATAATAAGTTCCATATTAAAGAATACCTCTTCCCTGAATACAGGCAGCTGCTGGAAAAATATTTCATCATAGAAGATATGCGCGGATTAAAAAGAGGGGGTAAGCTTAATTTTTACCGCCGGCTTAAGAAAATCGGCTTATTCAATTTTTTACCCCCAAACATGGACCCGGTCAAAAGATTCTATAACCGGATTGACGATAGTGATTTTGTTATTGTAAAAGATGGCCTGGGTACGGCGCTGGATTTTATTGCCGTATGCGGTAGTCTTGAGCTTAAGGCGATCTAAAAATATCAAGGAGTAAGAATTGGAAAAAATAAAAGAATTATACTGGCTCCGGTTTAACGCTAAGGAGAGAATAATTAAAAATAAACTCTGGAGAGTCTTGTGCAGGTATTTTTTGCAGGAGTATATTGACAGAAAATCAACTGTTTTGGATTTGGGCGCGGGCTCCTGTGAATTTATCAATAACATAATTTGTAAAAATAAATACGCAGTCGATATAAATGAAGAGGTTATGAAATTCGCCGATAAAGACGTGGTTACTTTTGTGGCCAGCGGCGTAAATATGAAAGAAATAAAGGATAATTCGATAGACGTTGTTTTTACCAGCGAGTATTTTGAGCATTTGAAGAATACCGAAGAATTATTGCAAAGCTTTGCCGAAATACACAGGATTTTAAAGAAAGAAGGAAGATTGATAATATTATGTCCGAATATACGTTATCTTACGGATAAATATTGGGATTTTATAGATCACCGCTTAGCCCTTAGCCATGTCAGTATGAGAGAGGGTCTTTTGCTTTATAATTTTAAAATGGAAAGGCTGATTAAAAAATTCCTGCCTTATACGACAAAAAGTTTTTTGCCTAAAAGTCATATTTTATTACGGATATACTTGAAGTTCCCTATTGCCTGGGAAATTTTTGGCAGACAAATGTTTATCGTGGCTCGTAATGCGCAAAAGCACCCTTAAGGCATAAACGATGATAATTTTTATCTTACAAAATTCACTCGCCTTATTAAGTACCTATCTGGTATTTAAAAAGTACTTTAACCTATCCGGCATTATCGATTCAATGTTGGCATTTTTTATTTTATTTTACGCGCAGATAATTTTCATCTTGACACTATTAGGCAGTTTAAGCCTGCTCACCTTAAATAACATTATTTTATTTGAGTTTGTTCTTTTACTTTCGGCGATCCTTACCACTAAAACCAATTCGTTTCTGCGGCTTAAGGGAGTTAAAAAAAATAAATTAAATGTTTTCTCCTTTATTCATAAACTTTCTAAGACGGAAATTTTTTGTCTGTCTATTATTTTGGGATTTGCCATCGTTAAGATAATAATCAATTTAGTTAATCCGCCTTTTGGCTGGGATGACCTGAACTATCATTTTACCTTCCCCGTGGAGTGGTTGAAGCAGGGAAATTTAGAAACTCCGCCGGTAGTTTTCTGTGACCCCAGCCCGACGTATTATCCGATTAACGGCAGTCTTTTTTTCTTATGGTTTATGCTGCCGCTTAAAAGCGTATTTATCGCCGACTTAGGGCAGCTACCCTTTTTTGTCATTGCCTTTCTGGCGGTTTATTCCCTGGGAAGAAAGTTAAGCCTCTCGCAGGAATACGCGCTGTATGCCGCGTCTATTTTTACATTAGTGCCTAATTATTTTAAACAATTGGAGATTGCCTATATTGATGTGATGGTGGCGGCGTTGCTTTTGAGTGCGCTGAATTTCCTTTTCAGGTTATACCGCGACGGTTCACTTAAAGACGCGGTTCTTTACAGTCTTTGTCTGGGGCTGATGCTGGGGGTAAAGACCACTGCCTTGCCTTACGCATTATTATTGTTCATACCGTTTTTATATTTTTGCCTATCCAGGTTTAAGTTGAACAAAATGCCGCTTTTATTCCTGGTTAGCTCATTGCTTATTGTTTTAACCGGAGGATTCAGTTATATCAGAAATTTTGTTCAGACCGGCAACCCTTTATATCCCTTAAATTTCACCTTATTTAATACGGTAATTCTTAGGGGGGTGATAGACGGCTGTGTCTACCGCGCGCACTTCTTAGCAGATGATTATAATTTAGGCAAGATTTTATTCTCCGAAGGCCTAGGCGGGCAAACCATAGTATTTTTCCTGCCGGCTGTATTCTTGGGGCTGCCCCTGGCTATAATAAAAAACAGGAAAGGCTTGAATTTTAATCTCGCCTACTTCATGATATTGCCGTTTCTTTTGATCCTCGCGTATAGGTTCGTGATACCCTTGGCAAATCTGCGCTATCTGTACGCGCTGTTAGGCATTACTTCGGTGATTGCGTTTTACGCGGTGGATAGCTTGCGCCTGCCGAAAAAGATTCTTAAGATATTGATTGTATTATGCGTTTTAGGCTCTATCGCGGAATTAGCAAACCACGGGGAACTAGTTATTTCGCTTGCGGTTTCGCTTCTCTTGTTCTTCATTTTACCATTTATCCTGAAAGGCATAACTTACCGAAGATCAACCAGGTATGTTGCCTTTGTCGTACTGATTGGTTTTATATCACTGCTGTTTTTGCAAAAGGATTATATGCGCAACGAATATCCGCGTTACCTTAAAATGGTCAAATATTCGGGTTTCTGGCCAGAGGCGGCGGAGGCTTGGGTTTGGCTTAACCAAAATACCACCGGTGATAATATCGCCTATGCCGGCCGGCCGGTTCCTTTCCCCCTTTACGGCAGTGGCTTTAAAAACCGGGTCTATTATGTTTCGGTGAACAAGGCAGAGCCGTCAAAATTGCATTATTATCCCGGTTCCCGATACGTCTGGGGTTATGACGGCGAGAGCGTCCACAGAACCTTCGCAGAAGAAATGAATTACCGGGGAAGGCCCGCGTATGATACCTGGCTGGGTAATTTGCTAAAACGCAAAACCGGTTACCTTTTCATATATTCATTGCATCAGATCAAGGCTATAGAGTTCCCCCTGGAAGATGAATGGGCAAACAGCCACCCGGATATTTTTGATTTAGTTTTTACGAATAGCATCGTGCATATCTATAGGATAAGAAGATGAATTTTTCGATCATCATTCCGGCTCATAATGAAGAGTTTAGCTTAGAGAAAACCATAAACTTTATCGAGCAGGGGGTAAGCGGCGAATATGAAATAGTAGTTGTCAATGACCATTCTCGCGACGGTACGGCCGGTGTGGTCAGGCGGTTATCCTTGCAATATAAAAATTTGCGCCTGCTGGAAAATACGGATGAGCCGGGTTTTGCCAATGCCTTAAGGACAGGCTTTTACGGCGCGGGGACGGACGTCGTTGTTCCGGTGATGGCAGATCTCTGCGACGACCCCCATACCATAAATAAGATGTATGAAAAGATTGGCCGCGGATTTGACGTTGTTTGCGGTTCGCGTTATATGAAGGGCGGCCGGAAAATCGGCGGCCCGAAACTTAAGAGTTTTTTTTCCCGGTTTGTGGGCTTAAGTCTTAATTTTTTAATCGGCATACCCACGCACGATATCGCCAATGCCTTCAAGATGTATAGAAAAAGGATTTTTGACGATATTGAAATAAAGTCGCGGGGGTTCGAGATTTCCGTTGAGGTTCCCTTAAAGGCATTTTTCGCCGGCTATCGCGTCAGTGAAGTACCTACGACCTGGAGGGAAAGAAGCGAAGGTAAATCGAAATTCGACATTTCAAAACAAGGTTCAGGCTATTTTAAATTATATCTCTGGGCTCTCGCCAGGAGGATGCTTACATGTCTAAAAAAGAAAAAATAGTTTTTTATTGCGGAAGGATTATTTATTGGTCTACCATCCTGATCCCCTTTGCCTTAAGCTTTTCATCCGCCTTGCTTAATATCCTGCTCGGCCTGTTGATCACCGCTTACTTCTTTAAAAAGGTGCTTACAAAAGATTACCGGCTTAGGCGCACTGCGATAACGCTGCCCTTTACTTTCTTGATGTTGATTTCTATTATTTCTATACGTAATTTTTCTTACTGGCATGCCAATATGGAGGGTTTAGGTAAGCTGTTGAAATACGTATTCTCATTCACGATTTTTGCCGAATGCGTCGTTGACCTGAAACACTTTAAGAGGATCATTATTTCGCTTATGCTCGGTTTGTTATTTGTCGCCATAGACGGTGTTTATCAGCTTAAATTCGGCGTTGATTTTATAAGGAGAGAGGCTTATGATTCGGTGATCGGCATACCGCGTCTAAAAGCAGCCTTTCCGCATACCAATCTCTTCGCGCTTTATTTAGGCCTGCTGTCTCCGCTTAGCTTGTCGCTGGCCTTATATTTCTATCAGGGAAAAAAGAAGTTGTTTTTCACAATAATTTCTATTTTGGCGGTGTTCTGCCTGGTTTTTACCTTTTCCCGTGGGGCGATCATCGGCTTTTTACTGGCGGTCATCCTGATGGCTGTTTTGCAAAGAGACAAATTATTGCTCATATTGATTGCGGCCGCGGTTATTACCGGCCCTTTTATGCTGCCTTCTACCGTTAAGGATTGGGTGAAAAGCCAGAATTCGTTCGCGGGGGTGCTGCTGAATTCGACCGGCCGGGAGAGGGATTTTATTTATAAGACTACGGCAAATATGATTAAACACCATCCCGTCATCGGCGTGGGCGTTAATACCTTCTGTGTCAATTACCCGCTTTATAAAGTGAACCAGGTAGAGGGCAACACCGGCGACCGCCAGTATTATGCCCATAATAATTTCCTGCACCTGGCCGGTGAAATCGGGCTTACCGGCTTAGCAATCTTTTTTTGGTTGCTATTCGCGTTATTTCGAAAGTGGCATATAGTCCATAAGTCATTAAAATCCAGAACGTTCTTACAGGTGTGCAGCGTGGGGCTATTTTGCGGCATCGTCGGTTTTTTGATTAACGGCATGACGGAAAGCGGCATTTATTATTCCAAGGTCGCGGCGATATTCTGGATAGTCGTGGGTATAATGTTGGCGCTCTTTACGGTAACGGTCAGGGAAGGCCTATCCTATGGGAGGGATAAATGCAGGTAGTAATTCTCTGCGGCGGCAGGGGGACGAGGCTTAGGGGGCATTTCAGCGACACTCCCAAACCGCTGGTGGAAATCGGCGGCAAGCCGATACTCTGGCATATCGTCAAGATGTACAGCCATTACGGCTTTAACGATTTTATCTTCTGCCTGGGTTACAAGGCAGAGCTGATAAAAAAATTCTTTCGCGCCGAAAAGGAAAAAAACTGGAAAATTCGTTTCGTCGATACCGGCTTGAATACCAATACCGGCGGCAGGATAAAAAAAATCGAGAAGCTTATCTGCTCGGAAACGTTTTTCGCCACTTACGGAGACGGCCTTTCCGATTTGGATTTAAGGAGGCTTTTAAGGTTTCACCGGCATAAGGGCAGGATTGCTACGATAACCTGCGTTAAGCCGCGCAGTCCGTTCGGAATCGCCCAGATTGACAGGAGCGGGCAGGTGGTCGGGTTTAAGGAAAAGCCGTTTCTTAACCAGTGGGTAAACGGCGGATTTTTCGTGTTTGAAAGGAGAATCTTCGATTATCTGAAGGCAAGTGACATCCTGGAAAAGGATTCTTTCGGCCGACTAATCAGGGAAGGGCAGCTTGCGGCTTATAAATTTAAAGGGTTCTGGGATTGCATGGATACCTATAAAGACCATCTGGTATTGAATGAGCTGTGGGCGCAGGGTAACGCCTTGTGGGCGAAGTGGCTAAAGGGAGGAAGAAAATGAGTTATTGGCAGGGTAAGAATGTATTCATTACCGGCTGCACCGGTTTTATCGGTTCTTGGCTTACCGCTGCATTGGTGCAGAAGAAGGCGCGGGTGGTGGGTCTGGTCCGCGATATCCCGCCGAAAGAGGTGCTGGATACCTTCGGCTGGCTGGATAAGATAACTGCCGTTTATGGTTCAGTGGAGGACTACTTTTTGGTCGAAAGGATCCTGGGCGAATACAGGATAGATACTTGTTTCCATTTATCCGCCCAGTCCCAGGTAGGGGTTGCCAACGAGAACCCTCTGCCTACCTTTCGGGCCAATATCCTGGGGACTTGGAATGTCCTGGAGGCCTGCAGGCGCGCGGGTTCGCTGAAAAGGATAGTCGTTGCCTCCAGCGATAAGGTATACGGAGAGCAGGACCTGTTGCCTTACGTAGAAACCCAGTCGCTTAACGGCGTTTATCCTTACGACGCCTCTAAGGTATGTGCGGACGTTCTGGCGCGCTGTTATCACCGGATGTATCAGCTTCCCATCGCGGTTACCCGGTTGGCTAACGTATACGCAGGAGGAGATTTCAACTTTAAGCGTATTGTCCCGGATACGATCAGGTCGCTGATTTTTAATAAGTCTCCCGTGATAAGGAGCGACGGGACGTACTTAAGGGATTACATGTACGTAACGGACGCGGTCAGGGCTTATCTTATGCTCGCCGAGGCCCTGGATTCTCCTCGTTGCCATGGCGAGGTGTTTAATTTCGGTCCATCCCGGCCGATAAGGGTAAAAGAGCTCGTGGAGCGGATAATAAAAATTTCCGGGAAGCGTTCGTTAAAGCCGAAGATACTCGACATCGTGACCGGAGAAATAAAGGCCCAGCACGTTTCCAGCAAGAAGGCAAAGGAAATGCTGGGCTGGACTTCGCAGGTGGAGCTAAGCCATGGCTTAAGCTTGACTTACCGCTGGTACAAGGATTTCTTTAAAAAGACGGGGCGTAGATGAAGACACTGGTTTGTCTGCCTACCAAGAACGAAAAAGACAGCATCGAAGAGATGATCGCTCGGGTCCGCCGGTTGGGCCTGGATATGATTATCGTGGACGAAAATTCCATTGACGGAACCCTGGATAAGGCCGCGCGCAATAACGTCCCGGTATACCAGAGGGATGGCCGGGGCAAAGGCTGGGGCGTACGCAAGGGGCTGGAGGTTGCTGCCGTCAAAGGCTATGAGGTGATGGTGTTTATTGACTGCGATTGCAGTTATCCCACCGAAAGTATCCCCCGCTTACTTGAGCTGTTGCCGGAGTTTGACATGACGGTGGGTGCCCGGGATATGCGCGATGTTCAGTTTTTTCACCGGCTGGTCAATATTTTTCATACCCTCACGGTAAATGCATTATTCGCTGTCCTTCTCACCGACATAAATTCCGGGTTAAGGGCGCTGAAGGTTGATAAGTTCCGCGGGCTGCTGGATGCCGAGGGGTTTGACATCGAAGCGCAGATAACCGCCGTGGCCTTAAGGAACGGGTTCAAGATTCGGGAACTGGCTGTACCCTACCGCAAGAGAGTCGGCAGGTCCAAGATAAGATATTACGATACGCTCAGGATCTTTAACCGGATCGTCCGGGAGAGGTTTCGTCATAATAAACCCTGATACCCCATGGCGTCGGCCGGAATATGCGGGTCTGCGGCAACCCCGCCGGAAAATTTAAATCACCCGGTGATCAGCAAAGAGATTAAAAATATTTTGGCAATCAGGACAGACCGCTTTGGCGAGTTTATTTTGACCTTACCGGCAATTTATGCCCTGAAAGAGTCCTTCCCGGGGAGCCGCCTGGCCTTAATCGCTCATCCCTATAGCGCCCAGCTTGTTTGCGGCAACGGTATAATCGATGAGGTCATAGAGTATGAAGACAGCCGGTGTGCGGGCATTATCCCTACCTTGGGTCTAATACACAAAATAAAAAAAAGCAAATTTGACCTGGCAGTGGTATTTAACCCGAAAAAGAAGTTTCATCTGATAACCTTTTTAGCCGGTATCCCCATCAGGGCCGGTTACGACCGTAAATGGGGATTCTTGCTGAATAAAAAGATAAAAGACCTTAAATCGTCTGGCGCCAAGCACGAAGTTGAATATAATTTTGATTTACTGAGAGCAATCGGGATAAATCCCGGCAAAACAACGCCCCGCATTTATGTTGAGAAGAAAGCGGAAGAGCGCATGTTAAGGCTTCTGGCTGAGCAGGGCATTGATCATAAATCCGGATTTATTGTGCTGCACCCCTGGACATCCGACCCGGTAAAGCAATGGCCGGTGGAGAATTTTTCTCAATTAGCCGGCAGGCTGCTTAAGGAGTTTCCCGGCAGGGTGGCGGTCATCGGGGGCAAGGAGGAGGCCGGCCGCAGCGAGTCTTTCTGTGCGGCAGTCGCCGGCTTGGTAAACCTGGCCGGTAAGTTCACCCTTAGCGAGTCAGCCGCATTTTTAACGACATGCCGCTGCCTGATTTCCAACGACAGCGGCCCGGTGCACCTGGCTGCTGCGGTAGGGCTGCCGGTAGCGGCGATTTTTCGCAGCGGTATTCCGGGAAAATCCGCAAAAAGATGGGGGCCTTGGGGTGAGAACCATATTGTTATAGAAAAGGACAATCTTCGCGAAATAACCGTTGACGAGGTGCTGGAGAAAGTGCACTTAATATTAAAGAGTAACTAGGAGGAAAAATAGGGGACGGTTCTATTTTTCCTCTTTTTACTTCTAGAAAAATAGAACCGTCCCCTATTTTTCATGATATAATAATGTACGGGAGTATAAACAGATGAACTATGCAATCGTATTAGCAGGCGGGATAGGCAGCCGCTTCTGGCCGGTGAGCCGATTGTCTTTACCTAAGCAGTTTATGAACATCGCCGGGCATTCCAGCTTATTGCAAGATACTCTCCGGCGGATAAGGCCGCTGATAAATGACAAAAATATATACATTGTCGCCAATAAAACCCATCTAGGTGTGATAAGAAAACAAATTAAAGATTTCTCCATCCCCGGTAGCAATATTATCTTAGAGCCCCGGCCGGTAAATACCGCCGCGAGTATCAGTATCTGCGCACAGTTGCTCCGCGCTAAGGATAAAGACGCGATATTGTTAATCTTTCCTTCCGACCACCATATTAAAAATAACGCCAGATTCCGCAGGGATATTTTAAAAGCCGTGGACTTAGCAAAGGACAGTTCTTTGGTTACTTTGGGCATACGGCCTAACCGGCCGCATAGCGGTTACGGCTATATTAAGACCGGCTTGAGCCTTGGCAGGGGCAGGTTCAGGGTAAAATCTTTTATTGAGAAGCCGTCAATCAGTAAAGCAAAGAAAATCTATAAGCGCAAAGACATATTCTGGAACGCGGGAATATTCTGCTGGAAAGCAGATATTTTTTTAGAGGAGCTGAAGAAATACCTGCCGGAAATGTACGGACGGGTTATTCGGATAAATAACAAAGCGGATATCAGCCGGTTCTGCCTTAAGGTTAGACCGGTCTCCGTTGACTACGGCGTGCTGGAGAAGTCAAAGAGGATAGCCTTGGTCGCCGCCGGTTTTACCTGGTCGGATTTGGGCAGCTGGGACGCGTTGTGCGAGGTATTGCCTAAAGACGAAAATAATAATATTATTTTGGCGGATTGTTTAAGCCTGGGCAGTAAGGGCAATATCGTATTATCTAAAACCAAGCGGCTTATCGCTACCGTCGGCCTTGCGAACCTTATAATCGTGGATACTCCCGATGCCCTGCTGGTCTGCAGCAGAGACAGGTCCCAGGACGTAAAAACACTGGTCGACTGCCTGAAAAACAAAAAAAGAGAAGTCTGTTGAGAAGCGGCCTGTTTATAAACCCTTTCGGCATCGGAGACGTTTTATTTACCACACCTTTGCTCCATACCGTAAAAGATGCCTTTCCGGATATTAAATTAGGCTATCTCTGCAACCGCCGCGTCGCCCCTATTTTAGAGAATAACCCTCTCATTGACTCGCTGTTTATCTATGAGAGGGACGAGTTTGAGGCGGTGCGGAAGAAATCTTTTATCTCCTGGATAGAAAAGAACCTCTCGTTTCTAAACCGCATAAAAAGAGAAAGGTTTGATTTTGCCATAGATTTCTCTTTGAACAGCCAGTACGGGTTCTACAACTGGTATGCGGGCATAAAGCGAAGAATCGGCTATGATTTTAAGGGCAGGGGGTGGTTCCTTACCGAAAAGAGCAGGCTTACGGGCTATCGGGAAAAGCACGTAGTAGATTACTACGCCGGGCTGTTGAAATTTATCGGCCTGGATTTAAAGTTCCGCAGCCTGGAGTTATACCTTAATCAGAAAGATATTGACTGGGCTGATAATTTTTTAAGCAGCAGCAACGTGCATCCGGGTGATACCTTAGTGGGAATCGTCCCGGGGGCAGGGGCAAGCTGGGGCAGGGAGGCTTTTTTAAAACAATGGCCCGTGGACAATTTCGCCTGCCTCGCCGATAAAATAATTGAAAATTATAAGGCAAAGATTATAATAATGGGGGATTCAGCCGACAGAATCGCCGCAAGCGGCATATTGGGCTGTATGCATAACCCGGCAATTGACGCCGTGGGCAAAGCCAGCCTGGGCCAATTCGCAGCCTTATTGAGCAGAATGAAGCTGGTTATTACCAATGACGGCGGCCCGATGCATATGGCGACGGCACTGGGAGTTAAGGTAATTGCTGTTTTCGGGCCTACCGACGAGGCAGTCTACGGCCCGTACCCTAAGGGCAATAATCAGATTGTCGTAAAAAAAAGCCTGGACTGTCAGCCTTGCTACTTAGGGTTTAGGATACCGCCGTGTGAACATAATAAGCAGTGTTTAATTTTACTTGTCCCAGACGATGTTTATACTTACGTTAAGAGGATGCTAGGATGAAATTCATAGATTTAGATAAACCGCACAGAGAACTTAAGGCAAAGATTGACCGGGCATTGAGGGATGTTTTCCGGCGCAGTGATTTTATCCTCGGCAAAGACGTAAAACTGTTTGAGGGCGAGTTCGCCGCCTATTGCGGGGTGAAGTATGCCGTGGGTGTCAGTTCCGGGACAGACGCTTTGCTTCTGGCTTTAAAGAGCATAGATATAAAGGCGGGGGACGAGGTGATTGTTCCGGCGTTTACTTTTATTGCTACCGCCTTGGCGGTAACCTATACGGGCGCGGTGCCGGTATTTGCCGATATTGAGCCGGATACCTATTGCCTGGATGCGGAGAAGCTGGAAGAAGTGATTACCCCGCGGACAAAAGCTATAATCCCCGTCCACCTATTCGGGCATCCCGCGGATATGGCAAGGATTTTGGCCCTGGCAAAAAAACACAATCTTAAGGTAATTGAAGACGCAGCCCAGGCGCAGGGAGCGGTTTATCGCTATCGGGGTACGCTAAAAAAAGCGGGTGCGCTGTCGGACGCGGGGTGTTTTAGCTTTTATCCCACCAAGAATCTGGGCGCCTGCGGGGATGCGGGGGCAATAGTCACCAACCAGAAGAAGATTTACGATAAATTATTGATATTGAGGAATTGCGGCAGGACGTCGCACTACGAGCATCCGGTTATCGGTTATAACGCCCGCCTGGATACCCTGCAGGCGGCAATCTTAAGGGTTAAATTAAAGCAGTTGGACGCCGGCAACCGCTTGCGCCGCCGGAAGGCAAAGTTGTATACAAGGTTATTGACCGGCGCAGACGGCATCACCACACCCCTGGAAAAAAATAACGCGCAGCACGTATACCATCTTTATGTAATCAGGTCAAGATCCCGGCAGCGGCTGTGCCGCCGCTTAAAAAAGCATAATGTTCCGTTTTCTATTCATTACCCCATACCCCTGCACCTGCAGAAGGCCTACAGTAGTTTAGGATATGGAAAAGGCGATTTTCCGGCATCCGAACAGGCGGCCGGGGAGGTTTTAGCACTGCCGATGCATCCCTATTTAGACGATAAGGCAATAGCATATATCGCAAGGGTGATAAAGAATGGTTAATCTTTCCGTAGTAGTCCTGACAAAAAACGAAGAGAGGAATATCGAGGAATGCCTGAAGTCCGTTGCCGGATGGGCGGATGAGATCATCGTGGTCGATGACGAAAGTATGGACAAGACAACCGCGATCGCCAGGCGCTATACCGATAAGATAGTTACCAGAAAAATGGACGTCGAAGGCAGGCACCGCAATTGGGCGTATGCCCGGGCTACTCATCAATGGGTATTGAGCTTAGACGCGGATGAGAGGGTCACCGGCGGATTAAAGGAAGAGATAACCGGAATTTTAAGCCGGCCGTCCCGCTGTAACGGTTTCACCATACCGCGCCGCAATTTTATCGCTGATTATTGGGTGAGATATTGCGGCTGGTACCCCAGCCCGCAGCTTAAGCTTTTCCGGAAAGATAAGTTCCGTTATGAAGAAGTCTCCGTCCATCCGCGCGCGTTTATGGACGACCCCTGCGGGCATTTGAAATCCGACCTCATCCATTATTCCTACAGGAATTTAGAGGACTTTTTGGGTAAAATGAACAATCAGACTACCCGTGAGGCGGAAAAGTGGTTCAGCCAGAATAAGCCGATGCGTTTCGGGCGGTTCCTTTACCGCAGCATAGACCGATTTATCCGGACATATATAGGAAGGAGGGGTTACCGGGACGGCTTTATCGGCTTTGTAGTCGCCTTTTATGCCGGGCTATATCAGTTCATCAGTTACCTGAAATATCGGGAGATTATCTTAGAAAGGAGAAAGAAGAAATGAGGATATTGGTTACCGGTGGTGCAGGATTGGTGGGAAGCCACTGCGCGGAATTTTTCGCGATGGACAATCCCAAAAACAAGGTTATTGTTCTGGATAACCTGATGCGTTCAAAGATATTCGGTTATGACAAGGCATCGGTAGAATATAACTGGAATTATCTGAAGCGGTTCAAAAATATCGAAAGGATTAAAGGCGACGTGCGTAACGACAAAGATGTAAACAAGGCAGTCGGCAGGGGAGTTGATGTGTTGATCCATACCGCCGGCCAGCCGGGAGTGCCGTCCAGTGTGCGTATGCCTAAGGAGGATTTCAGCATCAATGCGTTCGGAACGCTGAATGTTTTAGAGGCAGTACGCAGGAAATCCCGGGATACGGTAGCGATTTATTGCTCGACCAACAAGGTTTACGGAGAGAATGTGGACAAGATCCCTCTGGAAGAAAAAGAAAAAAGATACGTATTTAAGGGCGCATCCGGGGTGTCGGAGGCTATGTCTACCGATTTAACCGGCCATACCCCTTATGGGGTCTCCAAGCTGGTAGGTGATCTGTACGTCCAGGAATACAGTCATATTTATAAAATGAAGACCGCCGTATTCCGGATGTCCTGTACCTACGGCACCCGGCAGTTCGGTTTCGAGGACCAGGGCTGGGTAGCCTGGTTTATTATCGCGACCCTCTTTAATAAGCCGGTTACGATTTACGGAGACGGCAAACAGGTGCGCGATATGCTTTACGTAGACGACCTGGTGGACGCCTTTAACCGCTTTATCGGCGGGAACCTGAAAAGCGGGCTTTTTAACATCGGCGGAGGGACGGAGAATACCATTTCTCTCCTGGAGTTCCTGGACGAGATAGAATTAATAACCGGAAAAAGGCCAAAGACAAAATTTTCTCACTGGCGGCCGTCAGACCAGAAGGTGTATATAACCGATACCGCGAAATTAGAGAACGCCCTCAAATGGAAGACTCAGGTTTCTGTCAAAGACGGTATAAGGAAGCTTACCGGGTGGATCAGGGAAAATGAGGATTATTTTACTGGATAGGGATGGTGTTATAAACGAATATCCGGGTGATTACAAATATGTCCTTAGTTGGAAGGAATTCAGGTTTTTGCCTGGGGTAAAGCAGGCGCTTACCAGGCTGACCGCTGCCGGTTGCCGGCTGTTTGTTATTTCCAACCAGCAGGGCGTGTCCAAAGGCATTTTTACGCAGCAGTCTCTGGACGATATAACCGGACGGATGTTACATGAACTAAAGAGTACGGGAGCGGAAATTTCCCGGGTATATTATTGCACGCACCGTGAGGAAGATAACTGCTCCTGCCGTAAGCCCAAGACCGGCTTGATTGATTTAGCCCTCGATGGTTTAAAGTCGCAGCGTTGCGCTGTTGACGGGCCCCTGGATTGTTTTTTTATCGGCGATACGATGCGCGATATTCAGACCGGCAAGGCCGCGGGATGCAAAACGATACTTGTTTTTTCCGGAAAAGAAAAGCCCGAGAACAGGGATAATTGGACGTTCCAGCCGGATTTTACTGCCGCAGATTTGCCTAAAGCAGCCGATTTAATACTTAGTTTTTAATCTCCGGAGCAATAATTTGAAGATATTAATTGCCTATGCCCGGGCAGGGACGGGACACCGTCGGGCTGCCGAGGCACTCGAGAGTTATTTAAAGAAAAATTATAAGCAGTTAGATGTTCAGGCAGCCGATATTTTAGACTACGCTAATTTTCTGTTTAGGGACCTTTATTCCCGGGGGTATTCTTTCATCATCGGCAAAGCGCCTTTCCTCTGGAAGCTCATCTATCGCTTTACCAGCAGCGGGAATTTGAGGGGTATTAACCGTGTTCTGGGCTATTGGGTCAATCGCCTGAGCACAAAAAGATTCAGACAGTTCCTGCTGGCTAACAATTTCGACGTCATCCTGGCTACCCACTTCTTACCCTGCGAGACAGCGGGTGTTTTAAAAAAGGACAACCTGATAAATTCCCGCCTGATATCCATAGTAACGGATTTTAACGTGCACCCTTGCTGGATTACGGAAGGTGTCGATGAGTATATCGCTGCCGGCGAATTTGCCGTATCCCAGCTTGAGGGTTTCGGCATAAATAAAGACAAGATAAGGTTATCGGGAATTCCCGTAGATTTAAAATTTTCCCAAAGGCTCGACCGGCGCGCGGCCTGCGAAAAATTAGGCCTTAAGCAGGGGGAGTTTACGGTTTTAATAGCCACCGCTGCCTTTGGCCTGCGGCCGATTGAGAAAATCGTGGATTTGCTGCGCGGAGAGGTCCAGATGCTGGTTATCTGCGGGAACAATAATAGATTGCTCAAGCGCTTGGCAGGCAATAGCTATCCCTTGGTAAAGCCCTTCGGTTTTGTGGAAAACATCGAAGAGCTGATGGCTGCTTCCGATGTAATTATCACCAAGCCGGGAGGATTGACCTGCTCGGAAAGCCTGGCAATTGGGCTGCCGATGATTTTCATTGCGGCAATCTACGGCCAGGAGACGAAAAATGCGAGAATCCTCGAGGATTATGGCGTGGGGGTTAGTGCTGATGATTTAACCGCCTTAAGGGATATGGTGATTAATTATAAAAATAACCCCCGGATGTTAAATGCGGTCAGGGAAAGAATCAGCCGGTTCGCTAAGCCTTTTGCGGTGAAGGAGATCTGTGAATGCTTTTTGCCAAGGTAGTATTGGGTTTACCTATAGAAGGGCCGTTTGATTATTCCGTCCCGGAGGGGCTTAAGGAAAAAATCCAACCCGGTATCAGGTGCCATGTACCTTTCCGCAGCAGAAATATGCTGGGTTATGTAGTGGGTGTTTCCGGAAGCTCCGCTGTGAAAGGCATAAGGCCCCTGCTTGACGTTATTGATGAAATACCCGTAATGGACGACGATATGTTGACGCTGACCAGAGAGGTTGCGCGGTATTATTTCTGTTCCTGGGGCGAGGCAATAGAGGCCGCCTTGCCGAAGGGTTTAAGAAACCTTAAGCCGATAGGCCTGGTTCCTTTACCGCCGCACGGTAAGAAACGGGGTATTGATTCTAAGGTGCGTGCCGTTCTGATACATGATTTAGACGGCAGCCGGCGCTGGGAGATTTATCTGCGTAAGATAAGCGAATGCATAAAAGCAGAGAAGGCAGTCATATTTTTAACCCCGCAGATAGAATCGGCAAAGGAGGTCCAGTCCAGATTAAAGAGCGAGTTTGACCGTGATATCGCCCTGCTGCACAGCAGGCAGAGTGCCGCTGACAGCCTGGCGCAGTGGCAGAAGATAAGAAACAGCCAGGCCGGTATCGTGGTAGGAACGCGGCTGGCGGTTTTTTCTCCGGTGCGCAACCCGGGCCTGATCATCGTAGATAATGAGACGGATCAGTCTTACAAGCAGGACCAGACCCCTCATTACCACGCGCGGGAAGTCGCTTTCATGCGCGCCAGGATAAGCAGCGCGGAGTTGCTGTTATCGGATACCGCTCCTTCTTTAGAGATGCTTTATGCGGCAAAAAAGAAAAAGATGGAATATATATTTATGGGCGCTGACAGGCCTGTGGAAACGAAAATTATTGACCTGGCCGGGCAGGGTTTCGTCCGGGGGAGAAAATCGCTTTTTTCCTTTGCCTTGCAGAACGCGCTCACCCGGGCTTTAGAGCAAAAACAGAAAATCATTATATTTATCAACCAGAAAGGTTTTGCCACTTCCGCGATATGCCCCAACTGCCGGAAATTCATCCGCTGCCCCCGATGCAACGTAAACCTGGTGTATCATTTTCAGGGTAACCGGATGGTCTGCCATTACTGTAATTACGAAACCGAGGCCCCGCAGATCTGTCCCGATTGCCATGCCGGCTATATCCGTTATTCGGGCGCAGGCACCGAAAAGATCGAGAGCGAACTGTCCCGGCTGTATCCTCAGGCAAGGATTTTGACCGTGGATAAGCAAAACAAAAGTTTTACCGGCGACTATGATATCCTGATATCCACCTCATTCATATTCGGGCACCGGCCGCAGAGCCAGAGGATTGATTTAATTGCCGCGCTTTCCATAGATAATTCCTTGAACCGCACTGATTTTCGCGCCGCAGAAAAGACTTTTTCCCTGCTCATGCAGCTGGTTAACCTTAAGCCGAAAGAATTAATTATCCAGACATTTATTCCCCGGCATTATTGTTTCCAGGCAGTAAAGAATTCAGACCCGGATTTTTTCTACAAACAGGAACTCGCCTTCCGGAAACAGCTTAAGTTTCCGCCTTTTAGCCATATGGCGGTAATAAAGATAAGGGGTGCCAAAGCCGAGCGGGTCAGGGAGCAAGGAGAGCGTTTATTCGATAAAATGAAAGAAACAGGCGGGGCCAAGCCGGTAAACGTGATTTCTTTTACCCCCGGCCAGCCCGCTAAATTACGCGGTAATTTTTACTGGCAGATACTGATGAAGTCCAAGAGCGTTGATAAGATCGGCAGGTCCCTAAAAAAACACTTAAAGGGCTTTTCTTCCTCGGGTATAATAGTAACAGTGGACGTGGATCCGATTTAGTTCATAGTTCATTGTTCAGAGTTGATAGGCCTAGTACTTTTAACTTCGAACCTTGAACTATAAACAAAACATATGAATATAGTATTTTTTGGAAGTTCGAGTTTTGCTGTGCCTTCCTTAAGGGCATTATTGACCACAGGGCATAAGATTTCCTGCGTGGTTACCCAGCCCGACAAAAGCAAGGGGCGTGGCCTTTTAGACTGTTGCACGGATATAAAAGCAGCCGCCTTAAGCTATCACCTCGAACTCTATCAGCCTAAAGGCATAAACAGCCCCGAAGCGGCAGGGTTTTTAAAAGGGCTGGACGCCGATTTGTTCATCGTGGTTTCCTACGGCCAGATTTTATCCTCTTTGATTTTGGCTCTCCCCAAGATTTTTTGCGTTAATCTCCATGCTTCGCTTCTTCCGCGCTACCGGGGCGCGGCACCGGTTAATTGGGCAATAATCAACGGCGAGAGCTATACCGGTATTACAATAATCCGGATGAATGAAAGGATGGACAGCGGAGAAATAATCGCGCAGAAAAAGGCCGCTATAGAAGATTCCGACACCGCGATTACGCTGGAAGACAGGCTCGCGGTTGAAGGAAGCGCTTTATTGCTGGAATGCCTGAAAAGTATCGAAAGTAAAAACTTTAAACTTATGCCCCAGGATGAAGGCAGCCACACCTTAGCACCTAAATTAAAAAAAGAAGACGGTTTAATCAATTGGCAGGTGCCGGCAAAGCGGGTAGTTAACTTAATCAGGGGCACTGCCGGATGGCCGGGTACCTTTACTTATTACCGGGGGAAGCTATTAAAGATATATAAAGGAAAAGTCCACAGTCCACAGTCCACAGTCCACAGTCTGCCGGGAGAAGTAATTGATGTTTCTAAGGAGGGCATAGTTGTGGCTACGGGAGAGGAAAATTTAATTATTGAAGAGCTGCAAATAGAGGGCAGGCGCAGGATGAGCGCTGAGGAGTTCATTGCCGGCCATGATATTTCCGTCGGAGAAGCGCTGGGAATAAAAAAATAGTTGCATTTATAATAAATTATGCTACAATAGATCTTCAATTAAGCAAAATTAATCCCTCGATTGATTTAACCAGCCAGCAAATATAAATATGCCGGAATTAAGAAAAGATCCGATTATCGGCCGGTGGGTAATCATCGCTACGGAAAGGGCGAGACGGCCTGACCAGTTTACCACTGAGGTCCAGGCAGGCCCTGCGGAAAAGCCCTGCCCGTTTTGCGAGGGTAGCGAATCGCACACCCCGCCGGAGATATACGCGATAAGGCCCAATCATTCGTCTGCCAACGGCCCGGGATGGCAGTTAAGGGTAGTCCCCAGCATCGCTCCGTTTTTAAGGATTGAGGGGGATTTGGACCGTCAGGGTAAAGGCCTGTATGACTTAATGAACGGCATAGGCGCCCACGAAATAGTTATAGAGACAAGCCGGCATATCGGCAATATTGCCGACTTGAGCGAAGAGCAGATCACAAAGATTATCACCTGTTATATCGACAGGATTAATGATCTGGAAAAAGACCAGCGTTTCAAATATGTTTTGGTTTTTAAAAACCACGGCTGGAAAGCCGGCGGCGGCAGGGTGCAGCATTCGCGTTCCCAGCTTATCGCCACACCGGTTAACCCCAAACGGGTTAAGGAAGAATTGGCGGGTGCCAGGAATTATTTCCTTAACCATGAAAGGTGCATATTCTGCGACTTAATCAAGCAGGAAATAAGAGATAAAGAAAGGCTTATCTTCGACATTGACGGTTTTATCGCCATCGCGCCGTTCGCCTCCCGCTTTCCTTTTGAAGTCTGGATTCTCCCCAAAAAACACTCCTGCGATTTTACCAGCCTGGAGATGTCCATGCGCATTGACTTAGCGCGGATAATGCAGCAGGTGCTGGCAAAGATTAAAAAAGGCCTGAATGACCCGCCTTATAATTATATCCTGCACACTGCTCCTTTCCGGCGGCAAAAGATTGGATACTGGAAGACGCTTGACGAGGACTATCATTGGCATATCGAAATCATACCCCGGCTGACCCGGGTTGCCGGTTTTGAATGGGGCACGGGTTTTTATATTTGTCCTTTGCCTCCGGAAAATGCGGCAAAGTTTTTAAGAGAGGTTGAGGTTTAATAATGTCGGAACTAAGAAAAGACCCTATCGGCGGCAGATGGGTGATTATGGATACCGACCACCCTAATAAGCCCGAAGACTACGAATATGAGCCGCACACGTTTAAAGGCGGTACCTGCCCTTTTTGTTACGGCAACGAATCGATGACGCCTCCGGAGATCACGGCAATAAGGGAGCCGGATACGCACCCCAATACGCCGGGCTGGAAGGTGCGGGTTGTCCCCAATAAGTTTCCCGCGCTTGCCATAGAAGGAGATTTGGAGAGGCGGGGGGTGGGGCTTTACGATATGTCCAACGGTGTGGGGGCGCACGAGGTATTGATTGAGTCGCCTTATCATCAGAAAGATATTCCGGAACTGTTAAATCAAGAGATTGAAAATTTTATCTCGATGTATTGCCAGAGGGCGTTTGATCTCAGAAGAGACAGCCGTTTTAAATACATCATGATTTTTAAGAATTTGGGCGCAGCGGCCGGCGCTTCACTGGAGCATTCTCATACCCAGATAGTTGCTTTGCCAATGGTGCCGAAGAACGCCGTGGAAGAGCTAAAGGGAGCGCATAATTATTTTGAATACCGCGAACGCTGCATATTCTGCGATCTGATCCGGCAGGAAAGGCAGGAAAAAGAAAGGATCATCCTGGAGAACGAGCTTTTTCTTTCTTTCTGCCCCTTCGCGTCGCGTTTTCCGTTCGAGATCTGGATAATTCCCAAAAAACACAGCGGTTATTTCTGCGACGTAGCTTCGATTCCCCAGGGTATCCCCGCCCTGGCGGCGATATTAAGGGAGACAATAGCCAGGATAAAAAAGGTATTCGTTGACGTCTCATATAATTTCATCATCCATTCCTCTCCCGTTAACGGAGACGGCGGCCGGGAAAGCTACCACTGGCATATCGAATTCATGCCGAAATTAACCCGCGTAGCCGGATTTGAATGGGGAACAGGATTTTATATCGCCACTACCCCGCCGGAATTAGCAGCAAAATACCTACGGGAAACATAAAAACAAGCAAAAAATCTTCCGTTAAATTAATAATCTGACAAGTCAGGGAGGGTCAAAGAAATGGCAGTAAAAGTAGGAATTAACGGTTTTGGCAGAATAGGCAGGCTGGTATTAAGGGCAGCACTTGCAAAGGGCAGCAAAGACCTGGATTTTGTAGCGGTCAATGATTTGCCGGTTGGGACAACAACGCTGGCGCACTTGTTGAAATACGATTCTAATTTCGGGACGCTGAAAGAGAGTGTTGAAGCCAAGCAAGACGCGTTGCTGGTAAACGGCAAGAAGCTGCAGGTTTTGTCGGCCAAGTCGCCTGCGGAAATACCCTGGAAGGATTACGGGGTGGAGATGGTAGTCGAATCTTCCGGAGTTTTTACGGATAAGGCGAAGTGCGCCGGCCACATCCAGAACGGCGGTGCGAAAAAAGTTATCATTACCGCTCCGGCAAAAGAAGAAGACATCACCATTGTCCTGGGCGTTAATGAAAATAAATACGACCCCAAGAAACACAATATCATATCCAATGCCTCCTGCACCACTAATTGCCTGGCTCCCATGGCAAAGGTATTGCTGGATAATTTCGGCTTCAAGAGCGGCTTGATGACGACCATCCATTCCTATACCAATGACCAGAGGATCCTGGATTTACCGCATAAGGATTTACGCCGGGCGCGCGCTGCGGCAATATCAATGATCCCTACCTCAACGGGTGCGGCGAAGGCAATCGGCTCGGTTATACCGGAGTTAAAAGGCAAGATGGACGGGCTGGCAATCCGCGTGCCTACTCCCGACGTGTCCCTTACCGATTTGGTTTGTGTCGTGGAAAAGGATACCAGCGTTGAAGCGGTAAATGAAAAATTTAAGGCAGCGGCAGAAACCAGCCTTAAAGGCATCCTTCAGTACCTTACCGAACCTTTGGTCTCCAAGGATTTTTACGGTTCAAATTATTCCTGTATTTTTGACGCAGAACTGACAAAGGTTATTGATAACCGGCTGGTTAAGGTTATGGGCTGGTACGATAACGAATGGGCGTATTCCATGCGCGTTGTAGATTTGTGCGAATATATTTATAAGAAAGGCATATAGTTGAGATAATAACGTATTGTCTTGTCTAATCTTAAAATAAAAAGAGCGACTAAAAGTCGCTCTTTTTATTTTCAGGTCAAATGTTTTGCGATCTACTTTTGCCTTCCATTTTCTTCCTTTTACTGCTATACTTCTCATATAGATGGATTCCCTTACGGGGGATGATTTAGAAGAATAGAGCGCGGTTAAGTTGATTTCAGCAGGGGGTGAAATGGATAGACCGTTAGAGAAAAATGGAACCGGATGCTATGACCTGGTGATTGTCGGCGGATTGGGGCGCGTGGGGCTGCCTTTAGGCATCACCTTTGCGCATCAGGGCCTGCGAGTTTGTCTTTATGACATTGATTTCGCTAAGGCGGAGTCGGTAAAAAAAGGGGTAATGCCGTTTATTGAATACGGTGCTGAGCCGATCCTTAAAGAAGTCGTTTCGCAGAACAGATTGGATGTTTCTTCAGACATTGGCGTAGTATCTCAGGCGCCCTATATTATCATTACCATAGGCACATCGGTGGATGAATATCTCAATCCAAAAGTCGGCACTTTCTTTCAGTTGTTTAATGATTTGCGGCCGTATTTACGCGCTGACCAGACGATTATTATCCGCAGCACGATTTTTCCCTACATCTGCCAGAGAGTGGCGGAATTATTAGAGGCAGGTAGCACCCCCTGGAATATCGCGTATTGCCCGGAGCGGATCAGCCAAGGCTATGCCATGAAAGAGTTAAGGGAATTGCCGCAGATTGTAGCCGGAACGACCGAGGCGGCGGTGAAAAATGCCTCTCAGTTGTTCAGCGCTATCGCTCCAAAAATTATCGTAGCGTCAATAGAAGAGGCGGAACTGGCCAAGCTTTTTTCCAATACCTGGCGCTACATACAGTTTGCGGTAGCAAATCAATTCTATATGATTGCCTCCAATTTCGGAAGCGACTTTAATGCCATCCGTAAACTGATGAGCGACGGCTACAGCCGGGCGGATACGCTGCCCAGCGCCGGTTTTGCCGCCGGCCCCTGCCTGCTTAAGGATACCATGCAATTGACGGCACTCTACAATAATAAGTTTTTCTTAGGGTATATGGCAATGATGGTCAACGAAGGCCTGCCGAATTTTATTATCGATGATTTGATGCGGCGGCACGATTTAAAAACCGTGCATATAGGTATTTTAGGCATGGCGTTTAAAGCAGATATAGACGATACCAGAGACGCGCTCTCCTACAAACTGGCCAAAATCTTGAAGTTCCACGGTGCCCGGGTTTCCTGCTCTGATGAATTCGTCAAAAACCCCGAATTCGTAAGCAAGGAGGAAATCATCTCCTCCTGCGGGATTATTATTATCGGCGTGCCGCATTCGGCCTACAGGCAGCTGGAGATTCCGGCCGGCGCCGAACTTATCGATCTCTGGGCAGTGGCGAAAAAATCAGGCAAATAATGAGAGAAGAAATAAATTTCTGGGTGCCCCGCATCGGCAAAGAGGAGTGCCTACTTGTTAATCGGGTTTTAGAAAGCAACTATCTCAATGACGGCAATATTACGCATAAGTTCGAACAAGGGCTGGTAGGGCTTTTGGGGTGTAGATATGTTGTAGCCGTTACCAGCGGGACAGCGGCGCTCTTTTTATCGCTCGCCGGATTAGGTATCGGCCTTGGCGATGAGGTAGTGGTACCCGACATTTCTTTTATTGCTACTGCCAACGCCGTAACATTGACCGGTGCCAAGGTTGTTTTAGCGGATATAGATTACCGTACCCTGAACATTGACCCGCAGGCCTTTGCCTCGGTTATTACCAGCCGGACAAAGGCCGTGATTCCCGTTCATGTCAGCGGCAGAGCAGCGGATTTAAAAGCAATTATGCGTATTGCGGGGGAGAAAGGCATCTCTGTTGTTGAGGACGCAGCCGAGGCCTTTATGTCCAGACTTAACGGCCGCTGCCTGGGCACGTTCGGCAAAACAGGCTGTTTCTCGTTTTCGCCGAATAAGATAATTACTACCGGCCAGGGGGGCGCGGTAATCACCAATGATAAAAAATTGCATATCCGCTTACGCGAGCTCAAAGACCAGGGCCGTCCGCGGCGCGGCAGCGGGGGGGCGGATATCCATAATGCCGTGGGTTATAACTTTAAATTTACCGACCTGCAGGCGGCGGTAGGCTTAGGCCAGCTGTCTTTATTGAGCCGCCGTTTAAAAAAAATGAAGAGGATTTGCGATATTTACCGTAAAGAATTAAACGGCCTGAAACAAATATCGCTCTTGCCATTTAATACCGCCAAGGGGGAATCGCCCCAATGGGTGGATGCGCTGGCCGAAGACAGGGATGATTTATACCGCTACCTTTTAAAAAAGAGGATTAACTGCAGAAAATTCTGGTATCCTTTACATACCCAGTTGCCTTACAGGCAGGATGACGGACGTTTTCCGGTAAGCTCAAAATTGAATAAAAAGGCTATTTGGTTTCCTTCGGCCTTTACTTTAACTGATACTGGCATTAAATATGTATGCAGCCAAATTAAATTATTCTATTCCTCAAGATAGCCTGATAATGGGCGTTAGGCAAATTATACGGATAATGCAATGGCCGGTAAGCGCTATTTAGTTACCGGCGGCTTAGGGTTTATCGGTTCAGCCTTAGTCTGCCGTTTGGTGAAAGCGGATGAACGTGTCCGTGTCTTGGATAACCAGTCCCGCGGCTCGTTATCCCGCCTGGCGGGGTTAAGAAAAAGAATCGAGTTCATCGATGCCGATGTCTGTGATGCCCGCGCCGTCAGGCAGGCGCTAAAGGGTATAGACTGCGTCTGGCACCTGGCGTCTGTTAACGGGACAGAGCTTTTTTATAAACAACCGGAATTGGTGCTGGAGGTAGGTGTCAAAGGGATACTCAACGTGCTTGCGGCATGCATCAAAGAGAACGTGGGCGAGTTAATACTGGCTTCGAGTTCCGAGGTTTATCAGGCCGCAGAGGTGGTGCCGACCGATGAAACTGCGGCACTTTCCATTCCCGACCCGCTTAATCCCCGTTATTCTTACGCGGCGGCAAAGATTATCAGCGAAATAATGGCTGTCAATTACGGGCGTAAGCAGTTTAAACGGGTGGTTATTTTCCGCCCCCATAATGTCTATGGGCCGGATATGGGCAGCGAGCACGTTGTCCCTCAATTTGTGCTGAGGATGCACCGGCTTTGTCAGGCTTCTACCGCAGCGATAATCGATTTTCCCATACAGGGGTCGGGTAAAGAAACGAGAAGTTTTGTTTTTATCGAAGATTGTATTGACGGGTTGATGTTATTGGGGGAAAAAGGCGCTCACCTGGGTATTTATCACATCGGCACTGCGGAGGAATTAACGGTTGAGCAGGTGGCGCGGGAAGTGGGCAGGTATTTTAAGAGGGAAATTAAGATTGTCCCTCAGGAATTAAGCCGGGGCAGCCCGTTAAGAAGGTGCCCGGACATTTCCAAGATTGCCGCGTTGGGTTATAAGCCGAAATATAAATTTTGCCACGGATTGCCGATTGCCGCCCGTTGGTATGTCGAGAACGAGAGAGATATCATAAGGAATAAATAACCGATGGATAAAACAAAGGCTAAGTCCGCGTTTAACACTGGTTCGAGCATTGTAGTGGAGCAGTGCCAGGTTTGTGATTATCCGGATTTGGAGCAGGTATTGTTTTTAGGGTATTTGCCGTCGGTAAACAAGATGGCGGCTGTCGGGGAATTGCCGCGTCAGCAGGAGGGCTACCCCGCGCTTTTGTTATACTGCCCCCGCTGTCAATTGGTGCAGTTGGGTTTAATCGTTGACCCGAAAATATTGTTCCCCCCGGAATACCCCTATACCGGTGGTACGACCAGGATATTGCGCGAGAATTTCGCAGAGCTCTATAGTGAGTGCTGTTCAATGGTTGACTTAGGCCGCGAAGACCTGGTAGTAGATATTGGTTCCAATGACGGGACCTTATTGAGCAACTTTGTTTCCCGGACCAGGGTGCAGGGCATTACTCCGGAGGATATCGGCAATCTGGCGGTTGAGCGCGGTATTCCGGTAATCAGTTCGTACTTTAACCGGGACGCGGTTGAGAGGATAGTGGCTCAAGAGGGCAAGGCCAGGGTGATTACCGCGACAAACGTATTCGCGCATATGGAGAACATCCACCAGGCCATGGATTGCATTCTTGAACTGTTGGCTACGCAGGGGCTGTTTATTTCCGAGTCGCATTATCTGATCTCGCTTTTGGAAACGCTTCAGTATGATACGATTTACCACGAGCATTTGAGGTATTATTCTTTACGCAGCCTGAAATATTTACTGGAAATGCACGGGCTGGAGATAATCCACTGCAAGCGGATACCCACGCACGGCGGTTCGCTGCGCGTATATGCCGCCAGAAAGGGATGTTATCCGGTGCGTGATTCCGTCAATGCGCTCCTGCGCAGCGAAGGGGCATTTAACGTTAACAAACAAACTCTGCTGCAGTTCAAAGAGCAGGTGGTGATTTCTAAGCTGGAATTACTCTCGTTGTTAGCGGGTATCAAAAGTGAGCGTAAACGTATCTACGGCATAAGTGCCCCCTCCCGTGCTTCCACCCTGATTAATTATACGGGAATAGATGAAGGGATTCTTGATTGTGTCCTGGAGATTAAAGGTTCCCACAAGATCGGTAAATATGTTCCCGGGACACTTATTCCGATTGTGGAGGAATCCCGGCTGTTCGAAGATCAGCCGGAGTACGCCTTATTGCTCTCCTGGCATATAGCCGATGAGCTCACCGTTAAACTTAAGGAAAAGGGTTTTAAGGGCGATTTTATTATTCCTTTACCCAGGCCGCGGATAGTGGCGAGGTAAATAAAACCATGGGCAAAAGAACCCTGATTCTTATCGCGACTTACAACGAGGCGGAAAATATCGAAAGGCTCGTTAAGGAGGCCCTTAGCCTGGGAGATGCTTTTGATATCCTGCTGGTTGACGATAATTCTCCGGACGGCACCGGCCAAATCATCAAAGGCCTTTATGGTAATGACAGCCGGGTAAAGGTAGTAATCCGTGAAGGAGAGAAAGGCCGGGGTTTGGCGGCGATTGCCGGATACGGATATTTTAGCAGTTCCGGCTATGACTATCTTTGCGAATTGGATGCCGATTTCCAGGAGGATCCCCGGGATATCTCTAAGCTGGTTCAGGAAGCCGAGAGGACAAATTGTGATATAGCTATCGGCTCCCGCTATATTAAGGGAGGCGGGTTTAAAAGCGGAAAAAAGCTGCTTAGCCTGTTAACCAGGTTTTCAATGTCGCTTTTATTTAGAGCAAAGACTAAGGATGTAACAAACTGGTTCCATCTTATAAAAAGAGACGTCTTCCTCAGGATTGATTATAATGCCTTGCAGTCCAGAGGTTTCTTTCTTGCCGCCGAGTTGCATTTATTAGCCGAGAGGACAGGCCTGAATTTAAAGGAAGTCGCGATATTTTTCCCCAGCCGGGCCAAAGGCAAAACCAAAATTGACTTGAGGGTGGTTGCCGATTTTGCGAAAGACGCGCTAAGCTTTAAAGTCCGGGGCTGGAGAGGAAAATGACCCATTCGACTTCGCTCAGGGTCATGGTGAGCGACTGAAAGGAGTCGAACCATGAAGAAAGGCAAGCCGATTAAATTGCATCTCGGCTGCGGAAAAAGGTTCATTCCCGGTTTCATCCATATCGATAAGGACCGCTATGGACACGTAGACTACCGGCGCGATATCAGCGATTTAAGCATCTTCAAGGATAACAGCGTTGCGCTTATATATGCCTGTCACTGTTTTAATAGTTTTGACGATAAGCAGGCGGGCAAGGCCTTAAGGGAATGGCACAGGGTTTTAAAAAAGGGGGGAATCTTGCGGATTGCCGTTCCGGATTTTAAAGCAATCGCGGAAGCGTATTTAAAATTTAGGGACTTGCGCCTGGTAAAAAGACTGGTAACCGGTTACTACGAAGGCAAAAGCGGCATTGATTATCACCGCGCCGTCTATGACCAGGAGACGCTGGTAAAATTATTGTCAGAGTGCGGGTTTTCCCGCGTACGGCGTTATGACTGGCGCCGGAGGCTCCACGCGAAATACGACGATTATTCCCAGGCTTATTTACCCCATATGGATAAAACAAACGGCATGCTGATCAGCCTTAATCTGGAAGCAAGGAAATAAAAAATGACTAGAACGAAAGCTGTCTTTAATCTTCAGTTATACTCCATCGCCTCCCGTGTATCACTCCTGCCATGAAACAAAAAAGAAAAATATTTCTAATCTTGCTGCCTATCCTCGCCTTAACCGTTTTGTTCTGTAGCGCGCAGAGTCTGGCGGTTAATTTCTCCCACACCGGCAAGAACGCGTTGCTGACCAGGAAAAAGGCCGCGGCCTGGAAGGCTCTCAGTCAAGCGATAAAGAAAGAAATGAGCGGTTTCCGGGGAGAGGCCGGGCTGGTGATTGAGGATTTAAGCAGCGGATGGCAGATCGTGCATAACCCGAATAAATTATTCCCTTCGGCGAGCCTGGCCAAAATACCGATTATGGCCTCCTGTTTTCATGCCGCCAGCGCGGGAGAGCTGGATTTAAAGGAAAAGATAAGCCTTAAGGACAGCGATAAGGCCGGCGGCTCGGGCATATTGAAATATTTTGCCAGGGGCAGCAAACTCAGCGTAGAGGAGCTAATCGAGCTGATGATTACCCGCAGCGATAATACAGCGGCTAACATGCTGATTGAGCTTCTGGACTTTGATTATCTGAATAATTCTTTCAAAAAGCTGGGGCTTAAATATACTAACCTTAAGCGTAAAATGATGGATTTCAGCAGGCGCAGGCAGGGGGTGGAGAATTTTACTACTGCCGCGGAGATGTCCGCTATCCTGGAAAAATTTTACCGTAGGGAATTTATCGACGGCGCTGCATCCGAGAGGTGCCTGGGGCTGCTTAACCACCAGAAGATCAGAGACCGTATACCGGCGAAGCTTCCCGCCGGCACGCCGGTCGCCCACAAGACCGGCTTAGAGAAAGGCATCTGTCACGATGCGGGCATTGTGTTTACCAAAAACGGCGATTTCTTGATTTGCGTTTTGACCAGTCACAGGAACAAGACCGCCAGGCCGGCAAAGAAATTTATCGCGGAGGTCGCGTTCCTGACATATAATTATTACCGGGATGAGCATCAATAGGGAGAGCTTAAATAAGGGTTTTTTGATTTTTTCCTGGGCCCTCTATGACCTGGCCAACCAGTTTTTTGCCTTAAATATCGTATCCTTATATTTCGTGCGCTGGCTGACCCTGGAAAAGAAAGCGCCGGAGATTCTTTACAGCATATCTTTCGGCATCTCGATGTTTTTTATCGCCATCATGGCGCCCCTGCTGGGGACAATATCGGACGCGCTGAACCGGCGCCGGCCGTTTTTGATATACTTTACTTTATTGTCCGTACTGTTTACGATGATTCTCGGCATCAGCGATAATATTTTTGTAGCCCTGTCCTTTTTTATCATTGCGAATTTCGGCTGCCAGACGGCGACTGTTTTTTATAACGCCCTGATGGTAAATATCACTCCCAAGGGCAGAGTAGGCCTAGTATCGGGCTTCGGTAAAATGCTCGGCTATTCGGGGGCGGTATTAGCGCTCTACCTGATTAAACCGGTAGTGCTAAAGAGCGGTTACCGGGCTACGTTTCTGCCCACAGGCATTCTCTTTTTTGTCTTCGCCTTGCCCTGCCTTTTATTCATAACGGATAAGGGCGAAAAAAAGAGCGCGGCTTGGGCCTCGTTTCTAAAAAAGGAAAAGATTAGCGAAATCTTCAACTCACTGAAGGCGGTGGGGTTTAACTCGCGCCTCTTCCCCGGGCTGCCGGATTTTTTAAGGGCTTCCTTTTTCGGCCTCTGCGCGGTGAACGCGATCATCCTTTTTATGTCCATATATGCTACCCGGGTTTTTGCCCTTGATGAGGCCCAGATTATAAATTTGATTAGTTTTTCAACTCTTTTCGCCATATTGGGCAGTATTGCCTCGGGATATATAAGCGACCGGGTGGGCGCGAAGAAGAGCCTGACCGTCGTATACGCGCTATGGGTGGTTTCTTTTACGTTAGGTGCCTTTGTGCGCAGCCAGGGCCTATATTTCCTGGTGGGTGCGTTAGTGGGTGTAGTCTTGGGAGCAACCTGGGTTGTTTCGCGCGCCTTGGCGATACAACTTGTTCCTGCCGAAAGAATCGGCGAAGCATTCGGTTTATTTAACCTGGTAGGATACCTTTCCGGCATGGTGGGTGCTTTGTTTTGGGGATTAATGCTGCTCTTTCTTGCGCCGCTGGGTGCCGCAGGCTATCGCATTGCCCTGTTCAGCCTTAATCTGTTTATCCTGCTGGGCGGTTTTTTCCTTTTACGCATCCCTACGGATAATATTTCCCGATGGCCAGAGAAGATTTAGTTATCCACGAAATATTCGGCAAGTTGGCCTTAAGCGCTGCCGGAACAATAGCGCTGCAGATAAAGACAGAGGCCGGATGGAATAAATTTACCTACGCCCAGGTGCAAGCCATGGCTTTAAAGGTGGCTGCTTTTCTGCTAGGGCAAGGTTTTAAACAGGGTGATTTCGCCGGGCTGATCCTGGAAAACCGTCCGGAGTGGCCGATAATTTATTTAGGTATAATGTATGCGGGGTTAACCTGTGTGCCGATTGACCCGCAGTTGCCGCCTCAGGACTTGGAAAACATCCTTGATGACTGCGGGGCGGATATTCTCTTTACCTCTTCTGAGATATTTAAAAAGAAGTTTAACCGCAAGATAATAGAAAGCCTCAAGTCGGCGGTTGTTTTGGATAATCCGGAAAATCAGGACCGCGTAATAGATTTTAGCCGGATAGAAGAGATGCCGCAGGAAGGCGTTGCCTGGCCGGAGGTTACGCCGGAAGCGGTTGCTTCGCTGATTTATACCTCAGGCACCACGGCCAAGCCCAAAGGGGTAGTCCTCACCCACGCTAACCTTTGCTCCAATTTTCAAAGCATAAACCAGCTTAATATCTGCCTGCCCGGTGATAATTTTCTTTCCATACTGCCGCTGCATCATACCTACGCGTTCATGGTCACCTTGCTGGTTCCTCTTTGTATCGGAGCACGGGTCACCTATTGCGCCAGTTTTAAACCGGAAGAGCTCTCGGGTATAATCAAGGAAGCGGGCGTTACTGTCCTGGTAGGGGTGCCGCAGCTTTTTAGCCTGCTGCATAAGGCGATATGCGATAAGATAAAAAGAATGCCTTTTATTTTAAGGCTGGCATTCGCGCCGTTTATCAACCGCAAGGTGCGCCGCGGCCTGGGTGAGAGCTTAAGGCTGTTATTCAGCGGCGGGGCAAGGCTTAGCCCGCAGGTGGCCAGGAGCCTCTGGGGTATGGGCTTTAAGATTATTGAGGGTTACGGCTTGACCGAAACCTCACCTGTGGTTAGCTTCAATCCGCCCGCCAGGGTAAAATTCGGCTCGGTAGGAAAGTCCCTGCCGGGAGTAGAGGTCAAGATTCTTAATCCCGATAAATCAGGGGCAGGAGAGGTCCTGATTAAGGGAGCAAACGTAATGCAGGGCTACTTTAAACAGCCGGATTTAACTTTCCAAGTAATAGCAGACGGCTGGTTCCACTCCGGAGACCTGGGCTATTTGGACGGGGAAGGTTATCTCTTTCTCACCGGCAGGGCAAAGGACGTTATTGTTTTAAGTTCCGGAAAGAATATTTATCCCGAAGAGCTGGAAGAGTTTTTCCTCAGCCAAAGCCCTTACATAAAGGAAATCTGTGTCCTGGGTGTTGTGGACAGTAAGTTCGGCAAGGAAGGCGAGACGCTGTATGCGGTCATTGTCCCTCACCTGGAATACTTCCGTAAGAACAACGAGATAAACATAAACGAAAGAATCCGCTGGGAGATAGACAATATCTCGAGAAGGCTGCCTTCTTACCAGCACATCATGGGCTTTTTTATCGCTAAGGAGGAATTGCCGCGCACCCAGTTAAAGAAGATAAAGCGATACGAAGTCAAGCAGAGATATCTGAAAGAGAAGACAGTATCGGCCCGGCAGCAGGACGCGGTATTATCCGAGGACGATGCCCGGATTATGCGCGCGGATCTCGCCGGGAAAGTCATTGATTATTTGTCCAAAGAGCTGAAGAAGGAAGTGGGGCTGGACAGCCATCTGGAGATTGACTTAGGGATAGATTCCCTAAGCCGTGTGGAGCTGGGATTGGGCCTGGAGGCGCTTCTGGCTAAGAAGATGCCCGTTGGATTTATCGACCGGGTGTATACCGTAAGGGAGCTTATTACCGGCCTTAAGGAGGCTGCCGGGGAAACAGGGCCGCGAGAGCCGGGATTTGGCCAGGAAAAGATGAGCTGGGCAGAGATTATCAGAGCAGACCCTGCGCAGGAGATCGTAGCTAAGATTAAGCTAAGCGAGACTTTCCTCGATAAATTAATAACCTTTATTTTTAAGTGCGTCTTGGGTTTTATTTTCCGGGTATTCTGGCTCTTGAAGGTGGAAGGAAGGGGGCATATCCCTAAGGGTGGGCCGTATATATTATGCGCTAATCACGCCAGTTATCTGGACGGATTTTTTATTTTTAGCAGCAATCCTTTCTACGGCGCAGTTGACCTGTTCTTTCTGGGCCAGGCCGCGATATTCAAACATCCCTCTATTGCCTGGGCGGCAAAGATCGCGCGTTTGATTTCCATTGACCCGGCAACCCACCTCACCCAGGCAATGCAGGCATCGGCGTTTGTCTTAAGGCACAAAAAAAGAATCTGCATATTTCCCGAAGGCAGCCGTTCGATTAGCGAGCAGGTGGGGGATTTTAAAAAGGGGGTCGGCATCCTGGCAAAGGAATTGGACGTTGCGATTGTCCCCGTGTATATCCGGGGTTCGCATTTCTCCTGGCCGAGGACGGCCAGGTTCCCCCGGCCTTACCCGGTAAAGGTGATTTTTGGAAAGCCTTTAAGCTGGCGCGAACTGGGCGATGACTACGAAACCATTACCAGGAACCTGAGAGAAGAAGTCCTCAAGCTTTCCACCTGCGTATGATTTTATGTGTTTCGGCTCGCGCTGAAACCTTTTGGCAAGTAGAGCGTTAGCGGGTCCTGTCTTGGCTTGTTTTTCGCAGGGACGTTCGTTTGCCCCAGCGTGGCAAACTCACTCGGCGAAAATTCTCGCTCTCGCTAAACGTATTAAGAGGCGAACCATGCCCGCTCGAATTTCCGTACGCCCTGCTCAAAACCAAGCCAAGCCACCCGCTATAGCCTCTTCTGGCAATGGTGAGCCTAATGATTTTATGTGTTTCGAGCGAAGCGCATTAGAAAATTTTTGGCAAGAGTGCGCGAGGAATTACGGCGAACGGAGGAATTATTAGCGCGAGAGCGAATCCGGGAGAGAGCCGTAAGCCGAAGTGCACGGCAAAAATTTTCAGCGCGAGCACGAAACCATAAAATCAATTCGTATTGCGAGAAACAAACCAAGACAGCCTACCCGCCAATCTTTGTGGCGGGGACCCGCTGCTTGATAGAAGTTACATAAGATTGAGCATACTGTTTGATAAAAAAAGGGCAGTTGACAAAATGTCTGATTTAATATATATTATACCGACTGTGTGAAAGGAGCCGGATGATGGCAAAATTGACTGTTAGGGATTTAGACCTGAAAAATAAGAGCATCCTCATGCGGGTTGATTTTAATGTGCCGCAGGACGCGAACCTGGAAATTACCGATGACAGCCGGATAAAAGCCGCGCTGCCGACAATAAAATATATCCTCGAGCAGGGCGCTAAGAAGCTAATCCTGGTCAGCCACCTGGGAAGGCCGGACGGCAAGGTAGTGGCAAAGTACAGCCTTAAACCCGTAGCCCAAAGGTTGAGCCAATTACTGGGTATGCCGGTCAAGATGCTGGATGACTGTGTGGGCGATGCGATTAAAAAGGCAATCCCTGCAGCGCAGGAGAAGGTTGTCCTGCTGGAAAACCTGAGGTTTCACGCCGAAGAAGAGAAAAATGACCCTGGTTTCGCCAAACAATTATCGGAATTGGGCGATTTATTCGTCAACGATGCCTTTGGTACAGCGCACCGCGCGCATGCCTCTACTGAAGGGGTGACCAGATATCTGAAGTCAGCCGCGGGTTTTCTCCTGGAAAAAGAAATCAAGTATCTGGGGGAGGCCTTGAAGAGCCCGGCGAGGCCGTTTATGGTTATTTTAGGCGGAGCAAAGGTCTCGGATAAAATCGGGGTAATCGAGAACCTGCTGCCTAAGGCGGATAGTATTCTCATCGGCGGCGGCATGGCCTACACGTTTTTAAAAGCAAAAGGCAAGCAGATCGGAAATTCCAAATTAGAGCAGGACAAGCTGGGTTTGGCTAAAGAGATATTGCAAAAAGCAAAGGCGAAGAAGGTAAAGATACTCTTGCCCGTAGACAACGTGGTGGTGGATAAAATTGAAGCTGCGGCTAAATCAGGCATCGTGGGGGAGGATATTCCCGACGCTAAGATTGCCGTGGATATCGGGCCTAAGACGGTGGAGTTATTCCAGGCGGCGCTGGCTAACGCCAGGACCATCGTCTGGAACGGGCCTTTGGGGATATTTGAGATGGATGCCTTTGCCAAGGGCACTGAAGCGATTGCCAAGTTTATCGCTACACTTAAGGCAACCACGATTATCGGAGGCGGGGACACCGCGGCAGCAGTGGCGAAATTCAATTTAGAAGACAAGATGAGCCATATTTCTACCGGCGGCGGGGCAAGCCTGGAATTTTTGGAAGGCAAGGCCTTACCCGGCATTGCCGCCTTGACGGATAAATAATGAGAAAGCCGATTATTGCCGGAAACTGGAAGATGTACAAGACCATAACAGAGGCGATTGCCCTTTCCAGCGGCCTGAGGCGGGAATTGTTTAAAATAGATTCTGAGAAGATGGATATCGTGATTTGTCCCCCCTTTACCGCCCTCTCGGATGTCGCCGAGGTTATCAATGAATCCAATATCAAGCTGGGGGCGCAGGACGTTTACTGGCAGGAGGAAGGCGCTTTTACCGGCGAGGTTTCGGTAGGGATGCTCAAGGACGCGGGAGCGGATTTTGTAATCATCGGCCATTCAGAGCGCAGGCAGTATTTTAACGAGACTAACCAAAGCGTAAACAAGAAAATAAAAGCGGTTTTGCGGGCCGGGCTTGTTCCTATAATGTGCCTGGGGGAGACCCTTGCCGAACGGGAAGAAGGCAAGACTTTTGATGTAGTTAGGCAGCAGCTTACCCAGAGCCTGGAAGGTTTAAGCCGGCAGCAGTTAATGGCTATGGTCATTGCCTATGAGCCGGTGTGGGCAATCGGAACCGGCAGGAATGCCACCCCCGCCCAGGCGCAAGAGGCACAAAAGCACATCCGCGATTTACTGGTAAGGATGTATGATAAAGAATCGGCGCAGGCAGTGAGAATACAATACGGCGGAAGTGTTAAGCCGGAGAATACCGCCCAGTTGATGCAGCAGCCGGATATTGACGGTGCTTTGGTAGGCGGAGCGAGCCTTAACCAGGAATCTTTTATTAATATTGTAAAAATGACATATGAGGTTAAAGAAAAATGTTTACAATCATAATTGTTTTACATGCCATTATTTGTATATTGCTCATCGTGATTATTCTCGTGCAGCGTGGCCACGGCGGCGGGCTGGTGGAGAACCTGTCTAACCTGGATTCGATGTTCGGGACCAAAACGAACAGTTTCTTATCGCGTACCACCAGCGTATTTGCAACTCTGTTTTTATTAACCTGTCTTTCCCTGGCACTGCTTTCCGCGAGACAGGGTAAGTCTTTGATGTCCAGGGTCAAGCCCGCATCGGAAAAGTCACCTCAACAAACGCAAACCCAAGCTGTGCCTGAGAAGACAGAGCTACCGATAGTGCCGCCAGTTTCGCCGCCGCAGCCAAGGGTTTCCTCCCAGCCGGATACCCTGCCGCAGGCAGGAGCCCCATCACAGCAGGAGGCGGATAAGGCTGAATAGTAGCAGCGTATACTTTATGTCAAATATTCGCCAGCAGATAAAACTACCATTTTTTATGGTAGTTTTTTTGTTTTTAATCTCGGTTGAATGCGGCCTGGCCGAGGACTACGGTGACGCGATTGTCGTCGGCTCTATCGGCGATGCCCGGACATTAGTGCCGATTCTCGCTTCCGATAGCGCCTCCTCCGACATCGTAGGAATGCTGTTCAACGGCCTGGTCAAATACGATAAGGATATAAACCTGGTGGGGGATCTGGCGCGCAGTTGGGAGATAGAAGACGCAGGCTTAACGATTATTTTTCATCTTAGGGATAACGTCTTCTGGCATGACGGATACCCTCTTACCGCAGCCGACGTGGAATTTACCTATATGAAGCTGATTGACCCTGCGGTCAAAACTCCTTACAGCGGCGATTTCGAACGCGTCGCATCTCTGGAGATAATCGACGATTACACGGTGAAGGTCCGCTATAAAGAGCCGTTTTCTCCCGGGCTTGCCAGTTGGGGTATGGCGGTTATGCCCAGGCACGTATTGAAGAACGAGGATTTGAACAAGACTGGTTTCTCGCGGCATCCCGTAGGCTGCGGGCCGTATGTATTCAAGTCCTGGAAGACCCAGGAAAAAATCGAGCTTACCGCCAATAAAAATTATTTTGAAGGCTCTCCTTACATCAGCCGTTACATCTACAGAATCATTCCCGACGAATCTACTCTTTTCCTGGAACTTTCTACCCAAAACGTAGATTTAACCGGGTTAACACCCCTGCAGTACCTGCGCCAGACCGACTCTACCTTTTTTAAGCAGGCCTACCGTAAGTTCAGGATTCCCAGTTTCGGGTTTACCTATCTGGGATATAATCTTTCGGATGCGCGGTTTAAAGACGTCAGGGTAAGAAAGGCGCTGAGCCTGGCAGTGGATAAAAACGAGATTATCGAGGTGGTGCTGCTGGGTTTGGGGAGAGTCTGCAGCGGGCCGTTTGTGCCGGAATCCTGGGCGTATAATAAGGAAGTGGCAGTTGACGGATATAATCCTTCCCAGGCCAGGGAATTATTGCGGCAGGCAGGCTGGATAGACGCTAATAACGACGGCATTCTGGAGAAAGAAGGGGTAGAGTTTTCTTTTACGATAATTACCAATCAGGGCAACGAGCAGAGGCTCAAGGCCTGCCAGATAATCCAGAACAGGCTCTCCGAGATAGGCATCAAGGTGAAGATAAAGGTTTTGGAATGGAGCGTCTTTTTAAGCGAATACATTGACAAGCGCAGGTTTGAGGCCGTGCTGTTAGGCTGGTCGCTGGCGCGCGACCCCGACTGTTTTGACCTTTTCCATTCTTCCAAGACCAAAGAAGGGGAATTCAATTTCGTGGGTTATAAAAACGCGGAAGTTGACCGGTTGCTGGAAGAGGGCAGGCGCACATTCGACCAGGAAAAAAGAAAGCAGATTTACCATCAGCTTCATAAAATCATCTATGACGAGCAGCCCTACATGTTCTTGTATGTGCCGGATAGCCTGAGTATTCTGCATCGGCGTTTTCGCGGGGTAGAGCCAGCACCCATCGGCATAGGGTATAACTTTATCAAGTGGTGGGTTCCCCAGGCAGAGCAGAAATACAGGGACGGTTCTATTTTTAAGTAATTTGGGGGACGGTTCTATTTTTCAAGAAGCAAAGACCATTCTAGAAAAATAGAACCGTCCCCCAATATAGAACCGTCCCCCAATAAAAAAGATGATTACTTACATTATCCGCAGATTACTGGCAGCTGTGCCGTTACTAATCGGCATAACCCTGATTAGTTTTTTTGTGATCCATCTTGCGCCGGGTAAGCCGGTTAACCTGCAGGAGTCGTTGAACCCCAAGGTTTCTTTAGAGGTAAGGGAGCGGCTGACAAAATTATACGGTTTAGACCGGCCGGTTCACGTCCAGTATATCGACTGGCTGGGAAGGATACTGCGCCTGGATTTCGGCCGTTCCTTTGTGGATGACCGGCTGGCAGTCGATAAGATTGCCGAGAGAATTCCTCTTACCCTGATTATAAACGTCGTTTCTCTTTTTCTTATTTTTCTCCTCGCTCTGCCGATAGGCATCCGCAGCGCGGTAAGGCCCGGAGGGTTGTTTGATAAGGCGGCTACGGTTTTTGTATTCGTAGGTTTTGCCCTGCCGGGATTCTGGTTTGCCTTGCTGCTGATGAACCTGTTTGGTGTGCAATGGGGATGGCTGCCGGTTTCCGGATTAAGAAGTTTAGACTTTGAATACTTAGGGATTGGCGGCAAAATATGGGATTTGTCCCGGCACCTGCTGCTGCCGGTTTTTGTGATTGTCTTTGGCGGCCTGGCCGGCCTTTCCCGCTATATGCGCCAGAATATGATTGAGGCATTAAATCAGCCCTACATATATACTGCCCGGGCAAAGGGCTTATCCGAGAGCAAGGTTTTATATAAACACGCGCTGCGCAATGCGCTTTTGCCGGTAGTGACAATTTTAGGGATGTCCGTACCCGGGCTCCTGGGCGGAAGCGTTATATTTGAATCTATATTTGCCCTGCCGGGCTTAGGCAGGTTATTCTTCGAGGCGGTAATGGCGCGCGATTACCCCTTGATTATGGCAGCACTGGTAATCACCTCGGTGCTTACCCTGGTGGGCAATTTGCTGGCAGACATAAGTTATGCCTACGTTGACCCGCGGATTAGGTACAACAGATGAAGCATAATAAGCCGTTATTTTTCGGAACGTTGATTATAGCTGTTTTAGGCGTGATTGCTCTTTCGGCACCCTTAATCAGCCCTTATGACCCCACCGCGATTAACCAGGCTAATCTGCTTATGCCTCCTTCGGGCAGGCACCTTCTAGGGACAGACGGTTTAGGCAGGGACATCTTAAGCCGGATGATTTACGGGGCGCGGATATCTTTAAGCATCGGTATTATTGCCGTAGGAATTGCGATTCTGGTAGGCGTATTTTTCGGCTCAATCGCCGGATTTTACGGCGGCATTGCCGACAGTATTATTATGCGCTTCGTGGATATTATGTTTTGTTTTCCCGCTTTTTTTCTCATCCTGACCGTGGTGGCGATATTGGAGCCGTCGATTTACAATATTATGGCGATTATCGGGTTAACCAGTTGGATGGGCACAGCCCGGCTCATCCGGGCGGAAATCTTAAGCCTTAAAGAAAGGGAGTTTATCCAGGCAGAGGTGGCGTTGGGGGTTTCTCACGCCCGGATAATTATCCGGCACTTGATTCCCAATGCCATTGGCCCGGTTCTGGTGAGCGGGATATTGGGTATTGCCGGGGCAATACTTTTGGAATCAGGATTGAGTTTCTTAGGGTTAGGGGTGCAGCCGCCCACACCCAGCTGGGGCAATATCCTTATCGAGGCAAAGTCGACTCTCGGAGTGGCCTGGTGGATAACCTTATTCCCCGGCCTGGCGATATTAGTAACCGTCCTGGGTTTTAATTTGATTGGCGAAGGGCTAAAGAAGAAAATCGGGCGATAAGAAATAGGGGACGGTTCTATTTTTCTCCTCCTCTAACTGTTAGAAAAATAGAACCGTCCCCTAAAGAGACAATTATCAAGGAATGAAGACAAAATTATTGGAAGTTAAGGACCTGAAAGTTGTATTTCATCTGGATGGCAGGGTGATTCCCGCCGTAAACGGCGTTAATCTGGATATTGCCGCTGACGAGATTCTTGTTTTAGCGGGTGAATCCGGCTCGGGAAAAACAGTCTCCGCCCTTGCGATTACCCGGCTTTTGCCCGCGAATGCAAAAATAATTTCCGGCCAGGCGATGTTCCTCGGCCAGGATTTATTAAAATCAGACGCAGAAGCGTTAAGGGCTATACGCGGTAAAGAAATCGCCTATATGTTTCAGGAGCCCACGGCGTATCTAAATCCGGTTTATACGGTCGGCGAGCAGATTAGCGAGGCAATAATGCTGCATCAGTCCAAGGCCGGGAAAGAGGCGAGGCATGCGGTATTGGAGTTACTGGAGCTGGTGAGAATCAAAGAGCCGCAGAGGGTTATAGATGATTATCCGCACCAGCTATCCGGAGGAATGAACCAGAGGATTTTTATCGCTATGGCCCTTGCCTGCAAGCCTAAGCTTTTAATTTCCGATGAGCCGACTACTTCCCTGGACGTTACTATTGAGGCCCAGATTCTGGATTTACTGGTTGATTTAAAGGAGAACTTGGGTTTTTCCCTGCTTTTTATCACCCATAATCTATCTATCGCCAGAAGGATTGCCGACCGGGTGCTGGTGATGTATCGGGGTAGGATTGTCGAAGAGGCCGGCAGGGAGGCAATCTTTAATTCTCCCCGGCATAGCCATACCAAAGAATTGATTGCCGCATATCATAAAATAGGCAGGATAGGGGACGGTTCTATTTTTCAATCAAAGATAGTTTTAGAAAAATAGAACCGTCCCCTAAAGAGAGAGATGATTTTAGAAGTCAAGGACGTCTATAAATATTTTACGGTTGAGCGCGGTCTATTAAAACAAAAATCCGGCCAGGTAAAGGCCCTGGAGGGAGTAAGCTTCTGCGTGGATGAATTTTGTACATTAGGGATAGCGGGGGAGTCCGGTTCGGGGAAGACCACTTTAGCCAAGATAATCCTCAAGTTGATTCCTGCCACCGCCGGGGAAATCGTATTCAACCCGCAACTGATAAAAAAGTTCCGTAAAGACGTACAGATAGTGTTTCAGAATCCCTACGCCAGCCTGGATCCTAAGATGCGCATCATTGACATGATTATCGAGCCGCTTAGCGTGCACCGGATTGTCTCCCGGCAGTCCTTACGGCGGCGGGCGCGGGAACTGCTGCAGCTGGTCGGCCTGGATGAGCAGGCATTAGAGAGATACCCCATGGAATTCTCCGGCGGCCAGCGCCAGAGGATCTGTATTGCCCGGGCATTGGCGAGCGAGCCTAAATTCCTCGTCCTGGATGAGCCGATTTCATCGCTGGATCTGACCGTGCAGGCAAAGATGCTTGACCTGTTTCTGGAATTAAAAAGAAAGCTGGGGCTCACCTATATCTTTATCAGCCATAACCTGGCGGTAATCCGGCACCTGGCGGATAAAGTCATCGTGATGCAGAGCGGCAGGATAGTAGAAGAAGGCAGCGTCAGCGAGATTTTTCGCCATCCCCGCCAGGAATACACCCGCCTGCTTATCGCAGCAGCCAAGTCATGACTACCTATGCGCTCATTTTTTGTAACCCCAATATGATAATGTCCTAATTAGCCAAAATAAGAATGTCCTATTGTACAATGTCCATAACGCAGCCAAGGAGGCGTTATGGCAGAAGAAAAGGACATTTTTATGATGACACGGCAGGA